>Ga0224555_1001606_pt1 | contig 30349 bp, 32 predicted proteins | sample 714S23034metaG_FD_180687 | JGI IMG/M metagenome (GOLD analysis project Ga0224555, IMG submission 180687) | Peat soil microbial communities from Stordalen Mire, Sweden - 717 S2 30-34 | ecosystem: Environmental > Terrestrial > Soil > Wetlands > Peat | place: Sweden: Norrbotten County, Stordalen...
ATTCTCCAACTCCGCGAGACCCTGGTTCGCAGTGCTCATGCCCCCAGCATACCTCAATTCCATCGAAGGGGCAACTCCTTAGGTTAACGCTTATGGGCTGTAGTCCTGGGTGAGCTGCATGTAAATGCAGTAGGCATAGCATACCCAGGCCATGGCCCCGGCGCGGATGTAGGCTTGGTCCACCAGGCCGTAGTAAGTGTCGTAACTGAAGGCCAGCGAATTCGCCGGTTGGGTGTTGCCGGCGGAGAAGTTGTCAAAGTACATGTCGCCGGCGGCGCTCAGCGTAACCACAAAGCTGGCCATGGAAGTGAGGGTATCGCCGGCGAGCGTGGAGACGAGGTCAGCCAGGTTGATCAGGTGAAAACGATACAAACCGTTGCCCGGTCCGACCGCGATGGTGATGACCGTCCCCGCCAGCGACGGCTCCGCAGCGGCCGCCGAAGTCACCTGAACGCTGGTGACTTTGCTGGCGGCCGTCGTTACCCCGATGGCGAAATTGAAGGTAACCGGCTGCGCTTCTTTATGCTGAAACTGGACCTGGGTATCGGTGGTGTCCGGAAAGCCGCTGCCGGAGTAAGTGAAGGTATCGTTTGCAGCGGTAGCGTGAAAATCCACCACCAGGCCACTGCCGTAAGGCGGCTGCGTGGGGTCGTTTACATCGGTTACGGAATCGCCCGCGTTGCTCTTTGTCCAGCGCGTCGCCGATTGCCCGTCTTCACCGTTCTCGAAAATTATCGTGGCCAGGTAGCCGGGATTGTCGAGGATCTCATCAAGCTGGGTGATGATGCGCGCCGCGGCCACGAAGTTCCCCGATGCCGCAAAAGCGATGATGGCCAGCGCGCAGTCATAGATGTAGCTGCGGTTTTGCAGTGCCGCGCCATTCGTCGCGGTCGGATCCGGGAAGTAGAGCGGGTCGGAAGTGGGCACGATAAAGCTGAGGGGTAAGGAGGGGAAAGCCCAGGCCGCCGCCAGCGACGTGCAAACCTGCGTGGGGCCTTTCACCGGATCATTGTACATCACATGCACGGTCGGCAGGCCGGGACGCAGGACCAGGCTCGAACCACAGCGCGCGTGGAAATCGTCCTGGACGATGATGGGGATGTTGTCTTCCTGCAAATACTCGACGTCCATCTTGGCGTAAATGCGCGCAAAATAATTCGTGAGTTTGTAGCCCACGCCGGTATTCGAATGGCACAGCCAGCCTGCGGGCAGATACTCGCCGGACCAGCCGGAAGATGGCTGCGAGACGCTGGTGGGGTAGAGCACCGCGATCAGCACCCCTGCGCCGAGCACCTGCGCGCCCCAGTAGCCGTAGAGGCCCTGCTGGACCAGAAGCGACTGAAACTGCGAGGGCGCGGGATATTGTCCCTTCATCGGCCCCGTGGTGTAAGCCCCTGTGCCTGGGGCCGAGCCTTGGTAATAGAAGATGTCCGTTTTGGCGAAGAGGTCGATGCGGTAATCTGTCATCGCTCGCTGAGGATTGAAGAGATAGCCGTAAACCGTCAGGCCCGGAAGCACGGGGCAGGTCACGCCGTTGATCACGCTGTCGTTGGGGTTGGCGCTGTACATCTGCTGGTAATAGGCGCTGATCTCGGCGGCCGTAACCGGCAGGACGGGTGGGAAAAGGTTCCCGTAAGGAAGTCCGATGGGCGAGAGGTCAATGGGGTAGCCGTCCGGACCAAGCTGGTCGTCCATCCCCAGCATTAAAATGCCGGGTGGGATCACGGCGATGCTCTCGCAAGCGGTCTGTGGAAACTGGCCCAGGTTATTCTGCGAAACGATACCGCACTCGATGAAAGGCGGTGTCGTCGGCACGCACGGAGCGCCGGGCAACGAGGTCTGCGGGAAGCCGGTCTGCAGCGCGTTCGCTTCCCAACCTTGCACTAACTTCTCCTGCTGCGCATAGAGCCAGGCCAGCGACTGGGCGGTGTCGCCATAGAAATCGCCGGGATAATACTGGCTTACGTTGGGCATGTTCTCAATAAGTTTAAGGTGTGAAGTGTAAAGGCTGAATTCGGGGTGCTTTATCCTTTACCCTTCGTCCTTTACCCCTTACCCTTATACCCTTCAACCTCTTAGGTTCCGTATCCTCCAACGCCGTAGATCGTCACGCCGTACCCTCCCTGAGTTGTCGCCGCTTGAGCCGTGGCGGGGAAGCTCGCGATGGCGATGGCAAAATCCGGGATCTCTACGACGTAGTACGCTTGCTTCTGCAGTTGAGCCAAGGCCAACGTCCAAGTTTGGTTGCCGTTTATCATGCTTAGTTCTCAGTTATCAGTTATCAGTTGTCAGTTGTCAGTTCTTACTGCAAACTGACAACTGATGACTGACGACTTCAGTTGACCACCTGCCTAAACTTCACCTTGAACGAGTACTGCCCCAACGCTTTGTAGGCCGCCGTCCAGTTCGTGTCTTCAAGCCAGTAGTTGGTGAACGCCTGCTGCGAGGCATCCGGGTAGTAGCCGAACTGCCCACCCCCGAGCGCGAATTGCATGAACTGATTCCATCCCGATACATCGGGACCGATGGCCACCCACTCCATCTCGAACTCCAGGAAAGTCTCCACGCGCTCGAGCACCGCCTCGCGCACGCCGGCGCTCGAAATGTTATCGTGACGGACGGCGTTGTACTCGTATGCCGGCACTTTGCGCGGGGGGCGGGCAAACGCCAGTGTCACGGGCCCCGTACCAGGATCGTAAACAATTTGGGGATAACTCATCTTGTCCGGCCTTCAAAAGTTTAAAGTGTGAAGTGTAGAGGCTGAACTCTGGGTGATTGCTTCCTTAGCCTTTATCCTTCACACTTTATCCTTTATCCTTCAAACTTTTCGACCTTCGACTCTCGACTCCTCAACTTGCTCAGCCCGCTGCGTAGGGCGACTTCTGCACCGTGGTGGCATTCAGCGGCACGCCACGTTGCACGGCAGTGTTGAGCGTAGTGGCGAGCCATTGCCCGGCCTGTGCTTCGCCCACTACCATCACCGTGAGCTGCCCGCTGGGTGGATTCAGCGCGCCCGCCGCGCCAGGCGCAAGGCCGTAACCGCCTAGTTGTGGACCTCCGCCCCCGCCGCCAGAACCTCCCTGGCCGTATCCCGCGCCCGTTCCGCGACCAGCGCTTGTACCTTTGCCGCCGCCTGGCATCGCGGCCGCCGCCGCGCCCGCTACCCCGGCAATGGCGCCCCATTCCGCCGCCGCTTCAAAATCGGTCGCCGCCGCGGCCGCAGCATCCGGGTCCCCGAAAAAGATTGCCTGCGCCAGAAACCACAGGCCCTGCGCGAGAGCGTTGAGTGCGTTGACGCCCGCCTGTTCCGCGATGGATGCCAGCGCGGCTTTGGCGGCCTTGTCCATTACTTTACCAACATTTTCGCCGTAAATTGACGCCGCAATCCCTGCCGCTGTCATGGCGTCGCCGGTCTCCATGAATGCATCGCCTGCTACCATCTGAAAGGATTGTATGGCACTTTGGACCGCGCTCATCGACTGCGTCGTCTCGCCCGCCCAAGTCTGGATGCTGGGCGTCAGCTCATTGACCATATCCTTCGACACAAGCCCCGCAAGGGTGTCGAACTCCTGGAGCGGGGCGATGAGTTCCCGGTTTAAGTCAACCATCTCGGTCTCTGGTGCCGCAGGCACTGGTTGCGGCGCCTGCCCGGCCTTGGAATTGTCTGTGGCCATTTCGAAGATCACTCCTGCCAGTTCTCAGTCATCAGTTTTCAGTCATCAGTTCTTACTGAAAACTGACAACCTCTCTCACCAGTAAACGTGTTTTGCCGTACTTTCATCTGTGTAATCTGTGTCATCTTTGGATAACAGCATCTGTGTCGCGGCTTCCTCAACTCGCCAAAGCGCCACCGCGCGGAATAACATCTCGCTGGGGGTCTTCGCGTACAAGCGCGCCATCTGCGCCGCTTCCCTCAGGATGCCCCGGTTCGCCTCGAGGAAAGGTTTCCAGGTCCTGGCCGTTTGCCAGAACCTGGCCTCGCAGGTACTTGAGAATGAATTCAGCGTCCTCTTTCGGGAGCCAGTTGGGATCGAACTGCATGGAACCCGGATTAAGGGAAGGCTTGGGATCAACGAAGGCCTCATTGCGCATCTGCTGGTCTTCGCGGACAAGCAGGAGTGTCTCCTCCGCGGTCAGGTCCGGTCTCACACCCAAGGCAACCAGATCCAGTTTTTCCCGTAACTCGGGAGGCCAGACGCTGCGGCGCAACGCCCAATAAAAGTTCGTGGGCCGCCGCAACAGCACCACATAGCCGCTCTTGGGAAGGACCACGCGCCTCGGTTCTTCGAAAGCGCCATCTTCCGCAAGTTTGCGGAACTCACTCGCCGTGGCGATGCCGTTGGATTTAACCATAGAAACCTCTAAAAGTTTGAAGGGTGTTGAAAGGGTAAAGTGTAAAGGCTCGGGGTTTCGACCTGGTGGTCTCAATTCAGCCTTTATCCTTTACCCTTCACACTTTCTTCCTCCTTCTCCTAAAATGCCCCGCCGCCGTAGCGCCAGGCGGCCCTACGTCTGCCGCCACACCATCCCCACCTGGTCCCCAGACGGGCGCGTGGAATCCGCAAGGCCCTTGAACTTCACCCCATACGTTGTTTCCTTGCTGCGCTGGAAGGGCAGCTTGATCGCCTCCGCCTGGTACGCCTGGTAGAGATGTGAGACCACGAACTTTCCCGTCACATCGCGACGCGGAGAGATGGCTGCCACGCCAATCTTCGGCACAGGAATAATGCCGCCGAAGGTGATCTGCTCATAAGACTGCGCCCCGGAGGGCTGATTGGCGTCCGTACCGGTGGAGAAGACGCCCGGCGGAAAGAAGTTGGTCAGGTTGGCAAGGTTCGACTGCTTGATCGTGACATCGATCTCGCAGGCGTCGGCTGTCATCACCACATCGATGGGAGAGGAGACTTGGTCGGCTCCAATCTCTTCGTACTTGGGCGTCAACGTGGAAGTGATCGCGCCTTCTGTAGCCCCGGCAAAGTAGGCTCCGTAGGCCCCCACAAACAGCCAGGCGGCGGCGCCGTCCGTGATGGGCGGGCCAGGGGCAGTGAGCCAGGGCGGCGCCGCCGCGCCGGAGGTCCCCGCGACCAAGCACAATTCCGTATTGTTGTTCGCATCTTTGATCATCTGCCCGACCGCGTAAGCGGTCGTCGCCGCCCACGCCGCGAGCCCGGCCGGCTGCACCGGCGAGCCGCCCGGCCCGATGACCAGACGGTTGCCGTGGGCAGGCTCGGGCACGTAAAGCCATAAGCAGCCTGGACCTTGGTGGATGGAACTAGGTGAGAGTGGCGCTGACATTGTTCCTCCATTTATCCGCAGATTCCGCAGATTTCACAGATGCGCAAAGCAAAGAACCTTTCACCACCAAGGCGCCAAGACACAAAGAAAACAGTGAGCTTTTTCTTGGCGCCTTCGTGTCTTGGTGGTTCGTTCTCATCTGTGCAATCTGCGTAATCTACGGATCAGTTCTCTTCGATCTCCACAATAATCGACATCGTCGCTGCCATGGCAAAGCCGCTCTGAGGGCTGCGGCGAATTTCTTCAAACGTGTGGCCGTCCAAAAAGATCTTCATGAGCTTCCCGCTCGCGAGTCCCGGCGAGAGCGCGCCGTCCGGAAAGGGTGGCGAAGGTAACGGGAGGTTTGTGAGCAGGGAATCCCCCGGCGTCGATTCCCAAAGCGTATCGAGTACCGCCCGCACGGCGCGCACGTAATCCTGGGTCATTTCAGCCAGCGTATTGCGGTCCTGATGCGTGACGGCGATTACGCAGGTGAGCCGCATCGTCTGGTGCAGGGTACTGCCTGCTTCTTCGTCGAAGGTCACCTTATCGGGAGTCAGCAGGATCGCCGGGTACTGCTCCACCGGGAGCAACGCCAAATCGTATTCAGCGAAGGGCGCGTAAGAGCCGGGCACGCCGGAGACGAAATCCAGCGCCGCCTGAATGTCTCTGCTCACGATGGCCAGCAGTTGCCGCACAATCTGCTTTGATAAACCGGCATTGTAGTAGGATTGCCACATTTTAAGTGTGAAGTGTAAAGGCTCCTCTGTCCCTGCTTCAGACCTTATCTTTTACCCTTTATCCTTTGCCCTTCACTTTGCCTTTCGCAATTGAAGCAATTCTCCCGCCGCGGCGGGTCAGTTTTCAGTTTTCAGTTCTTGCTGATTACTAAAAACTGAACACTGATAACTTCTTTCAAAACACTTCGTTCTTCGAAAACGCCTTATTCTCTCCTCGGTCGAACGCGGTGGAGCGGTCGGTTTCGCCGCCCGCAACGCCCCCCAGCAACGGCTCGATCTCGACGTGCCGGGCGATTGTGTTGGCGAACAGGGCGTCGTACAGGCCTTTGTTGATCTCGTCGATTTGCTTTTCGAACGTTTTCCGGTGCTCGCCCGCGAGCGAATACTCCCCCGGCTGAAGTGAGACGTTGCCCTGTAGCGCGTCCCCGAGATCGGCGATGGCGCCATCACGATTGAGCGCCCGCAGGATGTTCGCCTGGTCGGGCGTCAAGGTCATGGCGTCGGGATCGAGCAACCGCTCCAGAAAGGCCCCTCGAATGCGCGCCTTGCGGTCATCGATCCAACCCTGGATTTGTGTGTCCTGAATCGACCCCGCCACATTGCGCACGAAACGAGGAAAAGCTGTGCAAACATCATCAACAGTGCAATACGACATAATAGGGAACAGGGAACAGGTTACAGGGAATAGAACTATTCCTTGCCACTTGTCACCTCTAACCTCCTTTTAGGGAACAGGGAACAGGTTAGAGGGAACAGGTTCTATTCCCTGTTCCCTATTCCCTGTTCCCTGCCTTTCAGTACTCCACGTGCGCCAGCACTGCGGTGACGCCCGCCGGCGTGAAGATGTAAATGTTGGTGGCGTCGAACCCTGCCGCTGCTGTGGCGCTGTCCAGGCTGCAATTCGGCGCATTGGCGCCGTCGCCAACCGCCGTGAACCACACCCGCTTGGGCGCGCGCGGCAAACCGTGCGGCACAGCATTAGTGGCACCGGCACTCATGCCGGTGACCAGCAAAGTGGTCAGCGCCGGGAAGTAACCGCGATTGTCGACCACAAGATCCGGCTTGCCTACTGTTGCTACTGTAATTCCTGCCATGTTTCCTCCATCGCAAAGTTCTCAGTCATCAGTTATCAGTCATCCCGATCTGATCGGGACGACTGACAACTGACAACTTCTTTTACGTCGTCGCGTTGAGCCACAAATACGCAGCGTTGGGGGCCACCACTTGCTGGGCATAGAACTTCTTTACCCGAATGACATCCGACTCGAGGGAGAGTTCGCGCCAGCGCAGCACCCCGGAGCGCTTGGCCCAGAAGAAGGTGTAGCCGAACGTGGGCACGCGGATGCCGGGCCGTTCCGGCCGGTAGAACAGCATCGCGTTCCTGCCCATGATGTAGCCGAGGCTGTCCGCCTCGCCTTCGGGCACGGTCTGGTAGAGCGCCGCCGAGACCACCACCTTTTCCACCTTGAACACTCGCGCCAGGTCTTGCTCATCGAGCTGATTGCGCGCCCCGTTGGCCGTGTACTTCACGCGGTCCAGGATGCGCGGATGGTTGGCCAGCGTATCCAGCACCGGCTGTGAGAGCAGCATGTAATTCGGGAAATCGCCGATCTGCTGCTGCACGGCGCGGCGCTGCTTCAGGACCTCGGCCACCGGATCGGAATTAACGTAATCCGACCACTGCGAGGTGGGCGTGCTGGCCAGGTTCGCGTTCTGGGTGATCACCGTGGGATTGATCACGTTCGAGAACAACGCGATCTCCTCATTCAAGGCGATAATGTTGGTCAGCTTCTCCGTCTTTTCGACTTCGAGCTGGGCCCCGGGATCCGCCTGCTCGCGCTCGTCGTCGGTGATCGAGTCTTCGAGCGCGTGCCCATCAGCCATATAGAACCCCCGCGCGTCCAGATCGACTTCGATCTGCTGGGCGCGCTGGCCGGCCGCGTAGGCGTCTTTGTAGGAACGGAAATGCTGTTTCGAAAACTTGAAAAACACGTCGTTCTTCTTCATCACCGGCACCACCGGCAACACTTCCTCCGCCACAAACGCCTGGTTGCGGTAGGCGATGGAAATTTGCGTCAGTGCTTCGTCAACGTGGAGTTGATTCAAGCTGGGCATGGTTTTCTCCTTTAGGAGCCAGGAGTCAGGAGTCAGAAGAGCAGGTATCAGGTGCCAGGTGTCAGGTTTCATCCCGATGAAGTGCATCGGGACTGACACCCGGAACCCGACACCTGGAACCTGCTTTTCCTGTATTCTGACTCCTGGCTTCTGACTTCTGACTTCTGCTTTCCATGCCCAGCGTTATCTAGCGCAACACGGCGGGCGCGTTGATCGGCGGACGAGCGCGCTAGCGGTCGCCCGAGAAAAGCAGGGAACAGGTTATAGGTTACAGGGAACAGTGAAGAGCAAAACCGCTCTGCTATTGGTTTTCCTGTCACCTGTTCCCTGTTCCCTAGCCCTTGTACGTGAACGGCATCACGAGGACGCGGATCACGTCGTCGGCATTCACAGCCGCATCGACGGCTATGCCGACCACGTTGATCATCGTGCCTGACTCGGACACCGTCTTGATCTGGCCCTGCGCGTTGGCGATGTTCACGTAAGCGCCGCGCGTGATTTGGCCTGACGCCACCACGCGCGAGATGCCAACCATGCGAGTGCGGATGTTGCGACCCAGCCCGCTCGCCGGAATGGCGCCTGCGGGCCACGCCGTGCCGCTCACCAGGGTGTACTGGCCACCCGAATAGTCGGCCATAGCGTCGGGCAGAATCGATTCCTGGGCTACCCCGAGAAATTGCCCGTTGGCCCCACTCGGCACATTGCACCCATCGGCGGACACCGAAGTGTCCGGCGCCAGGCAGGTGAATTTGCCAATCTCGATGTTGGCGTTGAGATGGTAACTTTGGTCGATTGCGGTGATATCACTCATGCATTTCTCCTTTTGAAGTGCAGTGACTAGTGGTTAGTGGCTAGCCACTGACCACTAGCCACTTCCTTGCTCAAATCGCAAAGCTCGAATTCAACCCTGTTCGGGTCCGCCTTGGGGGATCTACGCTTCCTCTGCGATTGGCGATTGGTGATCGCTAATTGGTGATTTCAATCGCAAATCACCAACTAACTCATCGCCGCCGGCGTCGCAGCCGTGCTCGACAAGTTGCCGTTAATCTTGCTCAGGACAAGGCTCGCCAACAATTGCGCGATCTCCTCGCCAATGGCAAGCCCAGCCGACGCTCCCTCGTTAATGATCAGCGCAATCAATTGCTCGATGAGTTGAGCGATCGACGTCCCTGCCTCGAGCTCGGCGATCAGCTTGCTCGCTGCCGCCTCCAGCACCTGGCCGAATTGAGTCTTAAAGAGGGCCTCGGCCGCTTGGGCGAAGGCCTGCCATTGTTGCAGGCCGAACAGCGTGACGAAGACCTTGACAAAGGCGTGGTCAACGTCTTCCGCCGCAACCTTGAGATCGTGTCCAAAATCCTCAAATGCTTTTCCTACAGTCATGCAAACCTCCATTCAAAGTTTGAAGGGTGAAGGATAAAGGATGACGATTTCAGCCTTTACCCTTCACACGTTACACTTCACCCTTCCCAGCTCAGCTTGTCGCGACGGGCGTCCCCGTGGTCCCGCTTTGATTCACCGGAGGCCTGCCGGTCGCCATATTCGCCAGCACAGCGGTGAGTGCAGCGGTCACTGCTTGGGTGACCTTGGCAAGATCATCGTCGCTGATTGCGGAGACGCTTGCCTGCTCTTCCCATTGATCGGCAGCGGCCAACTCAGCGTGCCTGAGTCCTTGCTGTGCAGCAGCATGGGCTACCCCGACCGCGTTGAGTAGAGCAAGGTTGGCGGCATTCTGTGCGTCGGTCAGGATCTTCGTCTGCGTTGCCAGTGCCGTATCGAACAACAGTTTGAGATTCGCCGGCCAAGCCCCTCCGAGGCAAGCCTCGGGTGGCGCCGACGGTGTGTTTACGGTTCCATCTGCCATAGTTTCTTCTCCTTTTTCGCCCTTGAGGGGCGCGGACCTTGACTTGATTGGGCGATCGGAAGATCCGGAGATCGGGAGAACAGGCCGGTTAGCGGACTTGTTCACCCGATCAACCGATCTCCCGATTCGTTACTCTTCCTCTTGCGCGGCCCCGACCGCGGTGACGATCTCTTCCGAGTAGGCCCGCCACAGTTCGGGCTGCCGCTTGGTGACTTCCGAGAGCGCCACGCTCACCGAGCATTTGTTCTCTTTGGCGTAGGCATTCACTTCCGCCATCAGTGCCTGCTGGGCGGTGGGCTGCTCGCCGCCACCCGCATGCCCGTGAGCGCGCAGATCGACCACGGGCTGCGCTTGCTCGACGAGCGCGACGAAAGCTCCCGCATCCGAAAGCGCGACGCGCAGGGCTTGGGCCCGGTTTTTGGGCAGCACTTTGCCCGCCTTCACCGCCGCTTCCACTTTGCGTTCCGCTTCCTGCGCTTGCAGGATGGTGGAGAATTTGACGCGCCCAGTGTCCGCGAGCTTGCCAGCTTCCACAAGGTTGAGCCGGCCTTCGTGAATGGCCTCCGAAAGCGCCGCAAACTGGTCCTGCGGAACTTCCTGGCCGCGCTTCACCAGGGCAGCAATATTGAGGAGCGACTTCCCTGGCAGCCCGATTTCAGCAGCGAATAATTCCGCCAGCTTTTGGCCGTCTTTGCCGTCACCGTCCCTGTCGCCATCCTTCGGCTCCCAGCCATCGGGCGGAGGGGCGACGCCGATCAGCTCCTCACCATCGAAGACACCGATCTTGCCTTTATCCTCCGGCTCGAGGCAGTGCTTTTCGAGGTGCTCGTCGGTGAGGCACTTCAGTTTAAGAGTCTTTGCCATATGCTTCTCCTTCGCTGAGCAGGATTCAGGATTCAGGATTCGGGATTCAGGTCCTGAATCCTTACTCCTGCCCGCTGAATCCGTTTTTGGTTGTTGGTAAGCAACCGAAACTTGATTGACCGGACCGGGAACGTGGAGCTGCTGGAGACTTACGAAAACCCGCCCGGTTTCTTCCCCTGAATCCTGGAGAGCCGCCCCGACAGGTCGGGGCGCTACCCCTGTTCCCTGTTCCCTGTTCTCCGATCGCTGGAGTCCGATGGTCCGATTCGTATCGGACCTGAAATCGGACCCTATTCCCTCCGCCCTGTTACCTATTCTCTGTACTTCACAGAGATGGATCTCCGGCATCTCTTCGAGGAAGGGCTTATTCACCAGCGCCACGCTGGTAAGGACCGTCCCCGTGGCCTTGCCCGTCACTTTATCTTTCGCGCCCCACCGAATCGCCGGCGAAATGTTGCGGTACTCGCGGCTGGCAATCAATTGCCGCGCGCGATCGGTGGGCTCGTACCAGCCCCAAAGAATGTAACGGGGCTGGGGGCTGGGGACTGGGGACTGGGGACCAGCGCTGTCATGCTGAGCGGAGCGAAGCATCACGCCCTGAGCCGCTCGCTGATTACCATTTCGAAAATGCTCCGGCTCATCCAACCTCGTTATGCGGCCGGCAGACAAAACGGGCCCGCCTGTCCCGAACGGCACCTCCGAGGCATGCTCGTAATCTACGTTGATTTCGCCTGTGGGCTTCTTGGCGAAGTTCTCCCGGATTTCGTTCAAGTCGTCCAACCCAATCGAGAACCCTTTGTCGGAGCCCTTCCAGTCGCCGGTGACTGCAATGGGAATGCGAATCAACCCCGTCCCCGGCACGTCGGCCAGCAAGGCAACGAAACGGGGGAATTCTGAATGCTGAATGCTGAATGCTGAATGCTGAATTCCCAGGTTGCGACGTTCTTAATTCATCATTCCCCGATTTCTGGGGTCTCCGATTGCCGGAGTCCGATGGTCCGATCTGGATCGGACCACGATTCGGACCGATGGGCCCCATCGGGGTCCCCAAATCGGACATAATTCCCAATTCAGAATTTGTCTCCGAAGGCAGAGCCATGCCCTCAGACGTGTACAGCGCCTTCAGCTTCGCAATCGCCTCAGCCTTGCCTTCCCCTTCATACTTGTTGCCGCGGTATCCGCCGTGCAGCGCTGCCCAGGCGGCGCCCATCAAGTGGTGATTTAGCGGCCCATCCGCAGAGTCGCGCACGGGCAAATGGCCCTTGCCGTCCGAATCGATCACCAGGAATTGTTTCGCGCTGTCCGCCATGAGAGTCCTCAGTTTTCAGTTCTCAGTTCTCAGTTTTCAGTTCCAGCTCTTACTGCGAACTGACAACTGACGACTGATAACTTCTGCCGTCATTTATTGGTGCCTTCGTGTCTTGGTGGTTCATCTTTTTCACCAGAGTTTAATGGCCAGCGCCGTCCCATTGCCGCCCGTGCCGCCATGGCCGCCCGTTCCAGCCCCAGAACCGTAGGCACCGCCGCTCGCGGTTGGTGTGTACGTCCCACCCGCACCGTTCGAGATGTATCCACCAAGAACCAGCGCACACCACCTGCACCGCCACCACCACCAGCATTGCCACCAGCTCCATTTCCACCTGCCCCGCCGTTGGCTGTCACGGACGAGCCGGAGTAGACACCAATCCAAGGTGCGGACATGGCAATTAGACCCCCGCCAGAGTTACAAGCCCCGCCAGCGTTAGTCCCGTCACCGCCACCTGTGGCACTCGAAGCGCCGAATCCACCGGCAAGCTGCGTGAAGTCTTTAATCCCTCCGGTGGACGCCACCGCGTTGGCATTCGCCCCAGCACCGCCCGCAGTGGAAGTTCCGCCCCCTGCTCCGCCGCCTTGAGCACCGGCTGAGTTGCTGCCAAACGGATTTATGCCACTTCCACCTGCGCCACCCGCGTTATTACCTGAGGCACCAGAGCCGCCGCCGCCACCACCAGTACCAGCTAAGCCCGCTCCATTTTGAGCGTTCCGAGCACCACCGCCAGCGCCTGTGGTCCCGCTAGCTCCGCACGGCACGCCCAAAGCGTTTACGTTCCCAACCCCGTCATTGATGAACAGGATTCCGTTCTGGCTCTTGAACATCAAGCCACGAACAGAGGTGTAGTTAGAACTGAGCGCCGTATGCTGCAAAACAGCAGAGTTACCATCGACCAGCACGAAACTGTACTCGTGGTATCCATCCACGGTGGATGTGCCGGTTACTTTCAGCACGCCCTCTGCACCCGCACCGAAAAGCTCAAAGCGCCGGTAGGGGTTCAGGCGATAAGGTTCTGCTTGATCCGCTATCACCGCAGGGCTAGAACTAACCACCGCGACGCCAAGCGGCAAGACTGGTGGGGAAGCTACCGAGAACGCACCAGCATTGCTCGTGCATGACTCCCAAGTGTTGGAAGCAAGATTGAACCAATAGTGCGGGTTAGTGCTGGTTGCCAACGCAGAGCAAGTGGGAGCCGTGTACTGGTAGGCTGGAGGGATGTTCGTTGCAACCAGATCACCGCTCACCGGATTGGCGTTTGCGGTGTCCTGTTTAATAGTGACAAAGTAAGCTGTGTCGCTGCCGGGCGTCGCAGCCGTGACAGTCAACTGAGAATTGATCTGCTGGTAGACTCCGCCCACAAAGTAGGTTAGGGGAGTAGTCCCGCCGTTCACGTCGATCACCACCCCAGAACCTGCCGCAAGGAAGTCCGGGTTGCCTGCCACATCGGTGTGGCTCGTGCAAATCGCGTTGTCCAGAACAGCACACGAGAGAAGACCCGATGGAATATCTTGTGGGACGAGAGCACGGTAAGCTCCCGTTGCCGCCGATGCACCGTAGGCGGATGGGCCGGCAAGGACCTGGCCGCGTGAGGGAGCGTCACTTAAATCAGCGACGCCTGGCTGGCTGGCCGCAGGCACGCCGCTGGTCGAAATCGAATTGATCCATTGATGCCCAGTGTGCGCCAGCGACTCGACCCCGCCCAGGCTTGAGGCCGTGGGCGCGGGCAATTGGGATGCGGAGAGCAATCCACCGCTCAGCCCCGCATAGCCGTTACTGGCATTCTTATTTGTCGTCACCTCACAGTTCGGACAGGAGATCGTATTGGACGAATTTTGCAGCGGTGAATTGAACGTCAGTGCCACCTGCTTGCCATTGAATGTCGTCCAGTCACCGGACAGCAGGTAACCACTCTCGGAGCCGTTCGCCTGCTGGATTGAAAGCGTGTTTGAATTGAGAAGCAGGGGGGAGCTTATCGTCGCGGTCAGGTTTGAGATTGCGGGTTGAGTGCATGTTGGGGCTGCGTTCCTGCTCAACGCGGTGGCCCAGGTATTGGCGGCGCAGGCGCCCACACCTGAATAGGCATTGCTCAGGCCGGCATCGCCCAGCGTCCCGGATAGCCCAAGCTGAATGTTGCCCGCCGATGGGTTGGAGAAGGTGAGAGTCAGACCGTTCGCCGCCGAACTCGACTGGAAATTGATAGTGCTGGAGCTTGTGAGCCCCGCGCCATTGACCTGGAAATTCCCGGCGCAGCCCACAACACAGTTGATTCGGAGAGCGCCGTTCGTCGAGTCGAAAGTCGCCAGAAGAACCTGGTCGGCATTGTGCGGCGTGGGATTGGTGCTTCCACCGGCGAGCGAGGCGTTGGCCTTCAACGCGCCGTGCAGGGCATCATAAACGCCCAGCAGCGCCTGGTCGGCATTGTGCGGGGTGGCGCTTTGCGGCGGCGAAGAAGGGAATAGGGAGTAGGGAACAGGGAACAGCGCGGATTTTCCATTGGCGATTGGTCCCGACCTGTCGGGACGATTGCCTATTGGCCATGAATCCTTTCCGTTTAGGGCAATCAGTTTGAACTGCGGCGCCGTGTAGGGGTTTGCCTGGAGGCGGAAAATCGCCACGGGAACCTGTTCTCTGTTCCCTGTCACCTGTTCCCTAAGCCCTGGCCCCTGGCCCCTGCCTGCGGGCCGAAGCCCTTCGGCAGGCGTAGGCCTGGCACCTGACACCTGCTCTTACGGCCAACAGCGCGGATTGAGAAAAAGCGCATAAAGCACGACGAGAATAATGAACAAGCCCCACCTGAACGGCCTTTCCTCACTTCCGAATCCCGGTCTCATCTCGAAACCCTCCATTCACTTTTCAGACTTTCACCGGCGTCGCCCCTGGCTCGGCGGGGGCTTCACCTTGCACTTGTTCCTCGACGCGCTGCTGGACGGGCGCCCAGCGGGCGCGGGGCCTCTTCGACTTGAGCGGCATGCCGCACTTTTTGCGGATCCAATTCTCCATGTCGTCGTCAGGTTGCAGCAGGTCCACGTCGAACTTGGCCACGTCCTTCGCCACCTCAAGCAGCTCGAGAGGATTAATCACGACGATATTCGAGGTTACGAGGCGCGGGTAGGGCAGCGTCTTACCCGGCTGCGGCGTGTAGTTGTAATTCACCAGGCGCCGGATGGAGGTGTTGGATATGGTTTCGTCAATCTTGCGCGAGACCGCTTCAAGCGAAAGATAGAAGAAATCGCGCATCGAGGCCCCCAGGGCGCGCGATCCGGTCTGCGAGGTGCCGAGGGAGAGGAAGTTTGCCAGCACCGAGCGCATGATCATTTCGCTGTGATGCTGGATGGAAGACGCCGAATCGCGCAACCGCCCCGTAACCCCGGTCAACAGGAAATCCCAGCCGCTGGGCAACGACAGTCCGGTGCTTTCATGTGCGGCGAGCATCTTGACCCAACTTTCAGCGGCTTTGCGGTCCTCAGCGGAAACGTTGGGCCCTTGCTTGATGGTGGGCACGCCCAGGCCATTGCGCTCCACGCTGATGGCGTCGATGCGGTAAAGGTGGCTTTTCATGTACCAATGCTGATAAGCCGCACGCAACACCGAGCGGCCGTAGAAATACGCGCCCTCCATGTCGTTCACGAAGTAAGCAATCTTCTCGGCCGGCACCATCACATTCACGAAGTTGTTGCCCCGGTAGCCGTACTGCTCGAGGTAGAGCAACGTCTCGCCGTCCTCATCGACGTGGTAGCGGTAAAAAGTGCAAGGCAGGCGAGGCGCCAGCTTGCGTAAGCGGACCTTGTCGCCGTCGATATGCCACAAGTCCTCGTGCGCCGCGCAGCCGAAATCGAGGCAAAGCAGCGCATTTTCTTTCACCGTCTCGAAGTTCTGTGTCACCCAGCTACCCGTGCTGGTGGGCGATTCGAGGCCGCTCAAAAGGTTTTCTCGCACCTCGTTGGCGATGTGCTTGGCAAAGGCGAAGCCTTTGTCGCCCTCTTTAATGCCGGGGACGATCTGAAAATCAGCCGCCAGGATGGGCAGCTTACAGGCCAGTAAGGCCGCCTTCACATCCGCGTCCGAGCGCCGCATCTTTTCGTAAATCAGGAAGGCGCTGCGGCCTTCGAGGACGGCGTTATACTCGCCCAAGTCGCGGATGAATCCCGCAAAGTTCGCTGTGCCTACCGCGCCACGGAGTGAGGTGTCAGGGTCCACGTGCCGGGTGTCAGGGACGGCAGAGGCGCCAGGCGCCGGGTTTCGGGTGTCCCCGATCGCTGGGGTCCGATGGGCCCTATCGGGGTCCGGAAATCGGACAGGTGTTTTCCCTGAATCCTTCCCGCTCGGAGCGAGACTGGATTCTGAATCCTGCACTTGCGGCTCCGGCACGGCGTCTTGGCCCGGCGAAGTATTCAAGCCCACTTCATTGCCAATGGGCCCGCCCGGGAACAACGTCACCATCGGTAAACTGATCCCCGGCGTGAGCGCGTTGCGAACTGTTTCAAGTAGTGACATAAGTTTTCAGTTTTCAGTTCTCAGTTTTCAGTTGTCAGTTTTCGGTTCTTACTGACTACTGAGAACTGAGAACTGTAAACTTCTCTCAGAATTCTGCCGGCAGCGCGAAGGGCATCCACGCCACCGCTCTGGGCGTTCCCACGATCGCCCCATCGCTCAGGTGTGAAATGGGCCGCTCCGCCGCAAGGTCGGCGAGGGCTTTCGCCCAGAACTCGTCCGCGTGGCCGAGGTCGGTGCGTTCAGCATCGAAGCGGGTATTGCCCGCTACGGTGACCAGCTTCTTCACCGCGCCAAAGGCGCGGGCGATTTCCGGAGCCTCCGGAATAAGATCCAGCCGCTGTTCCATTCGTCTCTTGACGCGGTAAGCCAAGTCTTCTTTCACGGCCGCGGTAAAAGTCACCGGCTCGACGCGCGGCCCGAACTCACGCTCCAATGATTCGGCCAACGGCGCCCCCATGCCTGTGGCATCAAGGCAGGCGCGGCGGACCAAAGGACGGCCGTCAGGGCCGGGCAAGGAGAGCAGTTCGCGGGCGAATGCGAGCTGCTCCGCGAAGGGGGTGTTGGAGAAGGTGCGAACCAGGCGCGCCACGGCCACGCGCAAGGTGTCAGGTGTCCCCGATTGCTGGGGTCCGATGGTCCGATCCGAATCGGACCAGAAATCGGACAAGTGCGAGGTGTCAGCGAGCTCTGCTTTTCCTGACACCTGAAACCTGGAACCTGACACCTTCACTTCATCGAGCCAAAACACTGTGCGGTCGTGGTGGCGGCCGATATCGATGCCCACGTAGAACTCCGCATCGGGAATGGGGAGTGGGGAGAGGCGCGAATCCAAGCCAGGGTGGGGCGACGAGGCCAGGAACTGGGGAGGGCAGTCCTTGGAGGCCTCGGCGCTTACGCACTGGGAGACGAGTGCGGGGGGAATGAAATTCTCCGCGGTGGAAATGAATTGGCAGCAATACTCCTGCTGCCAGGTGGTTTCGTCGCCACAGCCGGCGCGGAGGGTTTGGAGGTCGATGGTGAGACCCTGGCGGATGGCCTCATAGATGTCCACGCGATGGCCACTCCAGGTCGGGTGACCGGGAGATAACAGTGACGAGTGACGAGTGGCGAGTGACGAGCCTGGCCCTGAATCCTGAATCTTGAATCCTGAATCCTGTTCTTCCGATCTCCCGCTCTCCCCATCCCCCGATTCAACCAGCCCTGCCGCCTTTGCAAGCTCATAGAACTTTCCCTGCTGCCCGTTGGGCGTCGAGATGATCTCGAGGCAATAGCCGCGCGTGATGCTGGGAAAGAGCGCCGTGTAGATTTTGTCGGCATCGGAGTGAAAAGCGAATTCGTCTAGCGTGACATTGCCGGAGTAGCCGCGGGCAGTGTCGGGATTGGCAGGAAGGCCGTAGATCACGGACCCGTTGGCGAACCGAACTTCCAATTGCTTGATCAGCGTGCCTTCGAAAAAGGTGGACTCGCAGGCCCGAGCCAGTATGCCGCAGGATTGAACGTGTTCCTGGACCTTTTCCATCAGCAGACGCGACTGTCGCTCGCCCTTGGAAAGGAAGATCCAGGTGGTCTTTCTTTTCAGGCATTCCAGGAGGGCGCGGATGGAAGCGGCAAAGGAATAGCCGATCTGGCGAGCTTTTGCCACGATCTTGAGGTGTGAATTATCCTCCACCCAGCGACGCTGGTAGGGAAGTAATTGCAGGGCAGGCCCCAGGGTTTCAATGAGAGGTTTCGGGGCCACGCTTCTGGATTCCCGGGCGGCCTTTCGAGATTTGACATCCGGGATAATTGCCGCGAGAAGCTCTTCCGTGGGGCGGTTTCCTGAGGCGCGCACAGTTTCCTGAGGGTTCGCCACGGGCTTGATTGCAATCGCCGGGATGTCACGCTTTCGCGGGCGCATTTACACTCCCCTCATAAAGGCGATTAGAAAGTACTTGACAACCAGTTTTTCTAGTGCTGTGGTGTTGAAGATGACAACTTCCGGAGCCTTTTGAAGCGTGGCATCGTGGGCACGTACCACAACGTCAGCAGAAGGTATCTGCCCCTTTGCCTGAACGAATTCTCGTTCTGGCACAACACTCGGAGCAACCCTGGTGTGGTCGGTCCCGCGCTTGCAGAATGCTGAGGACCCGTCACTGGACGGCGCTTCTGGGGGCTCCACAGAAAGCAGTCGAATTTGGGTTATTTCGTAATGCGAAGAGGTAGATTCGCGCAGAGGACCCTGCCCTTCTATTGTCGGCCTTGCGGCGAGTATCGTGTCAAAACTCATCCGCACTATCGCGCGATGAAAAAGCGTGCGGCGAATCGGAGGAAGTCCACGAATTGAGCCTATGGTAGCCTTACCCACCGCAATCTTCATGGTATCCACCTGGATATGCGTCCCCTTGCTATGGCAAAGGACGGCCATAGATCAAAAGACTAATGCCCGGAATCATGAACAAAGCGCCGAGAGTCAGCCAGCCAAAAATGATCAGCGCTCCCCGGACGCCAATAGGGTCGTCGCGAAAGAACTTGTTGGCACTCAGGCCGCAAAAAAGCAGGCCGCAGCAGAAAAGTATCCAGCCGACCAGGAGTCGCAGCCACATTGGCCTGAACGGGCTATGGTCGTTCTGACTGCTGTTTATGTAGCGGCCGCCATAGGCACATTGTTTGCCATCAAGAATCAGGCTCGGATCGCCGCCGATCACATGAAGCATCTCACCAATACGGAGCGCCCTTGGGTTCTGGTAAATGTCGGCCAGCTCAATCTGATTGAAACTTATCCGGGTGGGCCTTGCTTTTACGGCGCTCTTTGCGCGTTCTGCAATTTCGGCAAGACGCCCGCTTGGATAGACGCCGTTACTGTTGTCCATCGATCTAAGGAACAGGCAGACCCCGGCCCGCTTCCTACTTTCGAGAAGAGCGATTTCGTGCCACAAGTGCTGCCGCCGAAACAACCTTTGGAGGAAGTTGTTCCCTGGAGCGTAGAGCAGCGCGATAACGCCCACAGAGATCAGGCTTTCCTTTTTGTGTTGGGGCGCGTGCTTTACCATGACTTCGCAGGGACCAGCCATGAGACTACCTTCTGCCTGCGCTACTATCCGACGTTCAGAGACAACAAAGCTCAGGGATTTCATGTCAGCGGGCCGGAAGGATATAACAATCAAACATAGGACACCCAAACGGAAATGGTGCAGCCCATAGCTCCTCACGCTCTGACCCCCTTTATCGGTTGTCACGTTCTTTGCAATCGCCCTCATAAAGGAGTGGTTGACAAGCAAGACCGTAAAGCTGCTGAATCCTTTGCAGCATCTCCGGCCCGATCGGCTCACCGGGACGGTGCGCCTTAACCTCCCGCTGTAACTTCAGAATTTCTTCCTGGAGCTTTCCTTGCGTCAGCAAGATCAAACGCGTCCGCGCGCGGGAATAGTCCAGCTCCTGCGCGGCCTTTTTCCTCTGCATGATGAGGATGTGGTGCTTGAGGGACAGATTCTCGCGGTCCAGGCGGGAGCGCTCGGCATCCCTGGGGGTAATCAAGGCAGCGTCCCGATGCACGCGAGAGTAGCCGGTGAGGAACGTGGCCCTGGCAAGCCGGGCCTCCGCCGATCGGGGGTCTTTGTCGACGCTGCTCAGGAGTGCCTCGGCGCTTTCAATCACACGGCGAACCCGCATTTTTTGTATTTCCAAATTGCCTTGGAAATAATTCTGGACGGCGTGGAGAGTGATGCCATTCTCTCCTCGTTCATTCACCGCCTCCACAATGTCCTCGAACGTGGAGCCCTCAACGAGCATCTTTTGAACCAGCTTGCGCAGATCAGGACTGAGTTGACCGACCTCGTTCTTAATGGTTCGGCCGCCTGCCGGCACGGTCTTTTCGGAAGCGGCAGACCCTTCCGTAGGCTGCTGCACTGAGGCAGAGGGGACGGAATCCTTCTTCGGGTGGCTTTGAGCCGCCGCCCCGCCGGGCGCCCGACGGTCCCCGGCCCCGCTGCCCGGAGCGTTTTGGCTAGACAGGCGCTTCTTCATTGCTGGGGCTCCACGTAGATGCCTTCATCCGCCGGAAGGCGGCCGTCGAAATAGTCGATACCCTGGGCGGTAATTTTCACCAGTGGGATTTCACGCCGGGAGCGGGGCCCGCGAACGCGCTCCACGCTCACCAGCCCCTTTTCTGTCAGGTAGGCGATGTGGAAATTCAATTCTTCCAAGGGCACGGGGTAGCCAAAGATGTCCAGTTCACCCTGAAGAAGCGGCAAGGTGGCCGCTTGGGGGTAGATGAGGCCCAGGTAGTAGAGGATCTTGCCACGGATGATTTCTCGATGACGAACAGTTGCGGCCATAAGTGATTAACTCCTCAGAATATATTATCTATACTTAAATCAGGCCTGGGCGTTTTGTGGGTGGCCGAGCCTTCGGAGGCCGCCGCGCTCGGGCCTGGAAAGTGCTCTCTTTCCGATTCCACTCCTGCCGCATCGGGCGCCGCCGCCTTCGCTGGCCGGGACAAGGAGCTATACCCCGGCACTCGGGAATCCAGCAGGTGCCTTAAGTCGGAAGAGGAGTCGCATCTCCCCGCGAATCCCGACGCGGCGCGAAGCGCGCAGAGATCCTCACCGCTACGGCAGCGCAGGTTGTTCATGTCGCGATGCAGAGCTTTCAGGGCGATAAGGATTTCCTGGTGCTCGAAGCTCTCCTGCGACTCGCGATGCTCGACCGAAGTGGCGAGGCGCGTTAGCGCGTCGGCTTGCCCGCTCTGGGCGCCCAGGAACTGCTCGATGTATTGCCGCACCAGGGCGTAGGCGCCCTCCATCTGATGGCGCTTCACTTCCATGGACTTTTCAATCCAGTAGTGTGCCAGACGGAGAAAACCGTAGCCGAAGGTGATGAGGACTAGAATGCCGGGGCCCCACCAAAGCGCGACACGTTGGACGTCCAGAGGGTTCATCGGACAAGCACCCCCGCGATGAATCCGCCCGCAAAGTTGTCGAGAGCCTGGGATTGGACAAGGACGACGCGTCCTCCACCATTTCGAGCTTCAAGCCCTGCACTTCGCTGTCCTGATGCCTGACACCGGACACCTGGCACCTGTTTTTCCTGCTGCCCTGACCCCTGGTGCCTGACACCTGAAACCGGTTCTTGGAGACGAGAGGCCACCCGGCTCACGACTTCCGGTGTGGGAAGGGTGGCCACCTCGTCGGCGCGCGCGAACTCCTGTTTGTGGAGTGACTCGAGACTTTGACGCAGTCTTTCGGCTTGGCGCGCGAGCTGTTGCCGCTGGGAGTAAAGCTCACGGACGGCCGCGACGCTCTGCCTGGCATCCCGCAGTGCGCCGGCCGCTTGGTGTTGGAGCCGGGAGATCTCCTCCGCTGCCAGCTTCTTCACCTGCTGGGCCTCCAGCGTGTCACGCCGCCGGGCTTGGCGCTCGCAGGACCAGGCAAAGAACATGATCACCACACCAGCCAGAGCGGCGGCAGGCAGGCCTGGAATGCTCCGCAAGAGCCCTTGCACCAGGCTGAGGGTCGCGAGTTTCCGGCCTGCGGCGCCAATCTTGCCCATGCACGTGGTCAACGACAGCGGTTGGTTGTTAGCCATTACTTGTTCCCCAAAATGCGCTGCAGCGTTTCGTTGGCCTTGCCCAACCCATAGAGCGTCGCAATAAAGAGCGTGAGGCCATCCAGGCTGGGAAGGACGTGGTTGTGGAATACGAGGTAGGTAATCCAACCACACGCAAAACCCAACGCCACAAATGCTCCGAGGCGACTGAAGCTCGCCTCACCCGATTCGGAAAAGAGTTGTTGGAGAAATTTCATCATGACTCATCTCTGGGACAGTTCCTTCTTTGGCTACCGATTTGCCGGTCCTTCATCCGTGTCATCTGCGTAATCTGCGCAATCTGCGGACCTGAAAATGCTCGCCTGGGTGAATTCCATCCCGGCGGGAGAATCACGATCCCGCCTTACCTTGGTCTCCGGCGCGCGCCGCTGGCCGCGCGGCCATTAACTCACGATAGATCTCCATCCGCATCAGGCCGTTTTCAACGTAGGCTGCATCCGTCGTCTTGCCATCGGGCCGGCCCGTGTTCCAGCAGCGGAACGACTCCTCGAATTCGCGGGCGAGGTCGAGCCGGTAGCTTGCGGCGAATTCAACAAGCAGTTGGTTCGCTAAGTGATAATGAAATCGCGGCTCGCGGAGGTCACTCACTGTGCCGTGTCGCCCGATCACGTGGAAACCCATGATCTGCACGAAGCCCCACGAAGAAGCCAGCTCCCGCAGGGTCTCGTCCGCCAGACGGGAAAGTTCGCTGGCTTGGCCGGCCCCGAAGAGCGAGTTGAGAAACTTCTCTTGGAACTCGCCCGTCTTGGGATGGAGGACCTCCGCGAGTTCCTCGTCAAGCGCCTGGGCACAAATTCCAACGTAATGGGGCGACTCCCCTGCCGCTACCGCTTTCAAATGGCGATATACAGAAGGCTCAAAACGGACCGCCGCGGGGTCTCCACCGGATTCGCCGGCGGTCAACGCACCCAGGAACTCGGCACGGACTGATGACGAGCGGCAGGCCTCCTGAATAAACTCGTCGCAACGCGTGAATACTCTCCGGACCAACCTGTATTCGGCCTCGGTGCGATGGGCTGCGTTTGTATGAAGGCCGCCCGGTGGCGTAACCTTCGTTGGAGGAGGAGGAATCGGCGCCACCGTGTGCGGCCGCGTGCCGAATGACATTATGTCCGTGTGCGTCGCCTCCCCCTGTTTCGCGCTTGGCATTGGCCCATCCATGAATGTAGCCTACCACGCTAAGATGGAATGGTGGGAAAGGGCGGAAAGGGTGTGAAAGAATTTCTTATTTCCCTAAGCCTGAAGGTGATAGCAAGGCGCGCTTCTGCCAAATTTTGAAATGGACTTCAACCCGTGGCGCGTTTTGACACACACATGGAAAGATCTGCATATTGGAGTGATAGGAGAACACTGCCATGCGGACTGTCATTCAAAGAGTAAAAAGGGCGGAAGTGCGAGTCAATGGGCACACCGTGGGGGCCATCGGTGCGGGGATGCTCGTGCTGCTGGGCATCGGCAAAGAGGACACCCTGAAAGCTGTGGAGTCACTGGCAGATAAGATCGTCAACCTGCGCATCTTTGACGACGAGAAAGGCCGCATGAACCGGTCTGTATCAGAAACGAGGGGAGGCCTGCTCTGCGTTTCCCAGTTCACGCTTTACGGCGATTGCCGCAAGGGCCGCCGCCCTAGCTACGATCGGGCTGCGCCGCCGGATGTGGCGTGCCAGCTCTATGAGGCTTTCGTGGGGTCGGTGCGGGCCAGGGGAATCACTGTCGAGACGGGACAGTTTCAGGCCATGATGGAGGTGGAACTCGTTAACGACGGGCCGGTCACGCTCTTGCTCGACTCCGAACGAGTCTTCTAGAACCGCCCACCAAAGTTGAGGTGGGTCTTGGAAGTTGTCTTGGAGCAGAGCCAATCAGGACAGCTTTGCCATTCTGCTTGAGACTTCCTTAGCAAAGCGATTGATGAAACCCTCGATGTATTCCCCCGCTTTGAGTTGCTCGTCCTCGATCAGCGGAGTCAAGTCGACGCCAAAAATCAGCGACGTGGACTCATCAACGCCGTGCGAAGCGAGATACGTGGCGTTGGCACGCCTTCGGCCCATCGTCGCGAGATCATATCGCTTCCCTCCACAAACCTGCGAATCGAATACACCCACGAGCGACATGGCAAGGTTCTCGCGAGCCTCCACGTTGAAGATGACCTTGTCATCGTCATTCAGCCAATCGAGACCACGCCACACTTCACAGCCGTAAAGGCGCTGGGGTCGCGAATCGCGTGGCAACTCCCGCAGGGCGCGGATGACTCGCAGGGCTGTGGCAACGTGCGTATCGTGCTTGTCGGCGAGGTTGTGGGTGTAAATCACCTGTGGCTTGGACGCCGCGATGATTCTCTTCAAGTCTTCCACGACGGGAACGTTAGTAGGATCCTTGACTGCGCTGCTGGAGTAATCAAGGAAGACGTGCGCGGAGTAATCGCCGACGAAAGCGGCTTTCTTCTGTTCCTTGCGCCGGACAGCTTGCATTTCCTCGTCCGTGTAATTTCCGTAGAGACCCTCGCGAGGGCTGCCGCTGCCGTTAGTGGTCGTCACTCCGGTGAAACCCTTGTCCGACCTGCCGAAGCACTCGAGGATGCCGTGATAGGCCATAATCTCGATGTCGTCCTGATGGGCCGACACGCCGAGGTGCGTGGTTCGGGAGAGTGCAACATTAACGGGAGAGCCGTCAGGGACATAGATTTCCGCTCCAGAATTGTGTAACTGCATCCTATTCCTCCGTAATTTTACCGTAGGGCTGGTAGACTCGCCGCAGCCACCGCCTGCCCGACCCGCCGGGTCGCTTCATCTGGAAGGCGGCGCCTGATTCCTTGCGCCAGTTCCGGGAACTCACTGAGCAGCACTTCCTGAGCGCGGCTCAGAATAATGTTCCCACCCTCGCCCGACGTCACGCGGCCGAGAATCAAGACGTTGCGAAGTGGGTAGAAGTCTGCATAGTGCGCGATGCCATATCCAACATAAATGCCAATGGTTTCGAAGATCTGCTTTGCTCGGGCCTCTCCGGATTGAGCCATTTCCTGAACGACTTTGAGTTGCTCCGCAGGACCGAGGCGCTCGTCCAATTTAATCCCAGCCTCGGGCGCCAGCCGAAAGACCGCCTGCTGTGAGAAATACTGCGCGCCGCAACCCGGGTCACCCGACCATTCGTCGACGGGAGCCTCGGGGTCATAGTCCACAGGGCAGAAAGCGAGCTCGTTCAACCAGGTGGTAAGCTCACCGGTCTTAGTCACGTAGCCTCCGGCCTCACTCGAACCGAGAGCAATCCCCAGCACGGCGTTATCCTGAAGTGACATTGAGCCGGCGAGGGCTGTTACTTCTCCGTCGTTGACCACCTCAAAGGGAATCCCTCCCCAAGCACGCTTCATGTCAAGGAAGAGGTTTCCAATTCTGGTCTCAAAAAGTTCTTGAGGTACGGCGCGAAAGAGCGAAGCCACCCGCGGGCGATTGTTGATGTAGATTCCGGCGGAACTGCCACCAATGGCGTCGACGCGCGGAAGATGAGAGGCGGCAGATTTCAGCCCTGCCATGATCTCGTTGTAATGATAGGCGGGGTCAGCAGCGTGGCGGGGATCCCACACCACTTCTTCCGTGAAAACGGCCTCTCCGTCGATCACCGCTGCACATTTTCGGTCCGTAGCTCCCAAGTCGAATCCAATGCGGCAGCCGTCGAGATGCCTCCCCAGGGCCATCGTACCCTCCGACGGCCCAGGGGCTTTTTCGGGGCCGGTAATCTCGACCGTGAACGGATGCTGGTATACTCCGCCCATGAACTCAGCGTCGAAAGCACGCGCACCTTGCGATGAATAGGTTTGGCGGATATGCTCACCAACGTGGTGCGGTCCCGCCACCACGATTTTCCATCCGCCGTGCTTCCAGAGAAGCATTTTCACCACTCTCTCCGCGAAGGGGAGGTTCAATCGCGAGGCCTCGTGGGTCTCGTCGAAGCATAGAGTGTTGTAAACAGAAACGAAGCCTTGATGACGTTCCAACGCGATGGTCAGTGGGATCCCTTTACCGGAATCCCGCACCGCCTTCAAGTAGGCGTGATTGGCCAGTACCGCTGGAGAAAACCGCTCATGAAGCGGGGGGACAACGCGAGGCTTTGCAAGTTTCGCCAATTCCTTCATATTCCACGCAGCGCAGTCACGATATGTAGACACATGAACTCCGCACCTCCACGAAAGAGTATAGGAGTCCTGTCGCCACCGGTCAAGAGACGTGATGAGGGAAAGTTGTATCGAGGTCAGGGAGTCAAGACGTCAACGCCGCGACGGACTCCAGAGGCATGTCTCAGGTTTCAGGCGCCCAGAGACACTAGTCAGAAGGCAGGCAAAACGCAGAGGGCAGTCTGCAGCCGGCACTGAAGACAATTGGCCGTCGACACCTTGAAGACTGAAAGATGACCGCTGAAGCGTAACGGCTGACAGCCCGCAGTGAATGAATGCTCGGATGCGCCAATGGGTCAATCTTGGAATCCTGGTTGCTACGCGCCTAATAGAGCCAGGCTTTTACGCAGCGACAGGTTGTCTGACTCCCGCGAGGGTAAATTATGGACACTTTGATTGCACTTTTTGCAGTATGGGGTTTGGTGACCATCCTTCTCTTTGGCTTGGTTATCTACCGTTCCCGCATTTCCAGGAAGGAAACGGACTGGATCCCCCTGAGTGACGACGCGAGGGAAGAGCAAGCCATTGAGGCGCAGAAGGTTAGCGAGAAGAAGATCCACAAGTTGGACCTTCCCATCCACGCTCTGGGGGCAGTCTGCGTGATAATGCTGTTGGTGATCATCGGGTTCTGGTTCTACCACGGAATTATGAACCCGCCACCGATGGTCAAGTAAAGTCTTGCACGCCCGATCAGTGACAACCTACCCAGCCCGCTGTCGGCGTGACGGAGCTTGCGCAAAGACTCGCACCACGGGGGCGGAAGGACGGGTGCCAGGTGTCAGGAGTGGTGGCGGCTTTTGAGTTTCGCTTCGCAGCGATTCGCCGTGCCAATGACTCGGTACGAATGAAGCACTCAGCCTTCACCGGTCAGGAATCGCCCCCGTTAGCCGTTCGCTGATAGCTGAACGCTGATGGCGGACAGCCCAAACCAAGTACATCCTTTGTATTCAGCGACTTAAACTCGGCTGACCTGCCTCGCGAAGCCCGCCGCCACGAACTACAAACCCAGGTCTTGCGTCAGGTTTTGGGCGCTAAAAGGTGAACAAGAGAAGATGCGGCCATCAACCTCGAAGGTCGGGACTTTCCGCTTGCCGTTATTGGCGCGTTTAACGAACCTGGCTGCCCGCAAGTCCGCCTCGATGTCAAACTCCTCGTAGGGCAACTGGAGTTCCTCCAGAAACCGTTTGGCTTGGCGGCAGTCCGGACACCAACTCGTGGTGTAGATTCGGATGTTAATGTTAGTCCACGATCGGGCCGGACAGGCGCTTCTGAAGCAGTCAAACCAAGGTAGGGTGGATGCCTGCCCTTTCCTGTCAAATCTGAATGTGTTGTGCCGTCTCGAGCCTGGCAATGGCCCGGCGGAGCGCTTCTCGGGCGCGCTCCATGTCAATCTCGGGATCTGAGAACCTTTTCAGGCGTTCCTCGGCTCGTTGCTTGGATTTTTGCGCGCGCCCAACGTCAATTTCTTCGGCGCGCTCGGCGCTCTGGACCAAGACGATGACGCGGCCGGGGAGCACCTCGGCGAAGCCCCAATCTACACTAAGATAATGCTTCACGCCTTCGCGCACGTAAGTGAGCTCGCCAGGCGCGAGCACGGTGATAAGGGGAGCGTGGCCGGGCAACACTCCGATATACCCATTCTTACCGGGCACGGTCACCGCGCTTACGGAGTCGCGCACCACCAAGCGGTCCGGTCTCACGATGTTCAGTTGCAGTTCGGTGGGAAGAAGTTCACTCATCGGATTGATTCATTGATCCATTCATTCATTGAATCATTGAAAGAGGTAGACCCAACGCAGGTCAATCCGAAAATGATTCAATGACGCAGTGAATCAATTTTGTCTCACGCTGCCGCCTTAAGTTTTTCAGCCCTCTCGAGCGCCTCCTCGATGGTACCCATCATATAAAAGGCCTGCTCAGGAATGTCATCGTACTTGCCTTCGACCAGTTCTTTGAAGCCACGGATGGTATCTTCGAGCTTCACGTAACGGCCCTCGAGTCCCGTGAACTGTTGCGCCACATAGAAGGGCTGGGAAAGGAAGCGCTGGATTTTGCGCGCCCGCGCCACCGTCAATTTATCTTCCTCCGAAAGCTCATCGATGCCGAGGATGGCGATGATGTCCTGCAGGTCCTTGTATTTCTGCAGGATCGACTTCACGGCCCGGGCCACGCGGTAATGCTCCTGGCCCACGATGCGGGGGTCCAGGATGCGCGAAGTTGAGGCCAGCGGGTCCACGGCCGGATAGATCCCGATTTCGACCAATTGCCGGGAGAGCACCGTGGTCGAATCGAGGTGTGAGAAAGTGGTGGCGGGAGCGGGGTCCGTTAAGTCATCCGCAGGCACGTAAATAGCCTGCACGGAGGTGATGGCGCCCTTCTTGGTGGAAGTGATGCGCTCCTCCAGCTCGCCCATTTCCGTGGAGAGATTCGGTTGGTAGCCGACGGCGGAAGGCATGCGCCCCAGCAGAGCCGAGACTTCCGAGCCCGCCTGGGTGAAACGAAAGATATTGTCGATAAACAGGAGCACGTCCTGGCCCGCCACGTCGCGGAAATATTCAGCTACCGTGAGGCCGGTCAAGCCCACGCGCAGCCGGGCCCCCGGAGGCTCGGTCATCTGTCCATAGATTAAGGCTGCCTTGGATTTGTTGTAGTCGCCGGGGACCACGACGCCGGACTCCTGCATTTCCAGCCACAAGTCATTGCCCTCGCGGGTGCGTTCGCCCACACCGCAAAATACCGAAACGCCGCCGTGCTTAATAGCGACGTTATTGATCAGCTCCATAATGATGACCGTCTTGCCCACCCCGGCGCCGCCGAACAATCCCGTCTTGCCACCCTTCAAATAGGGCTCGAGCAGGTCCACGACCTTGAGCCCCGTCTCGAACATTTCCAGGTTGGTATTCTGCTCTTCGAGTTCCGGGGGAAGGCGGTGGATGGGATAGCGCGCTTCCGCCACAATCGGCCCGAGCTTGTCCACGGGTTCGCCGATCACGTTCATCACGCGGCCGAGTGTCGCCTTGCCCACGGGTATGGTAATGGGTTCCCCGAGGTCGATGGCCTTCATGCCCCGCACCATGCCCTCCGTAGGCTGCATAGCCACGCATTTCACGCGCCCTTCGCCCAGGTGCTGTTCGACCTCGGCGATTACATCGATGGGTTGCGGAACATCAAAGCCCTCGGACGTAATCCGCAGGGCGTTATAGATGGGCGGAAGCTGATCGCCCTCAAACGCCGCCACCACGACAGGGCCTGTGATTTCCACCACTTTGCCGATTCGCTGCTCAGCCATGAGAATTCCTCTGTCCTGATCGGGAGATCAGGAGATCGGGTAAAAAACGGATCTGTTCTCCCGATCTACCGATCTACGCCTTCTGACTTCTAACCTCTGCCTTCTGCCTTTTCCTACGTCGCCGCCGCTCCGCTCACCACTTCAATGATCTCGCGTGTGATCGCCGCCTGTCGCACGCGATTCAAATGGAGCGTGAGCGAGTCGATCAATTCGGAGGCGTTGTTGGTAGCCGCGTCCATCGCTGTCATTCGCGCGGCAAGTTCCGCAGCCTGCGATTCGAGCAGGGCGCGGTAAACCTCGATCTCCAGGTAGCGCGGAAGCAAGGCGTTCAATATTTCCAGCGCGGGCTGCTCGTAAATGTAATCGATCAGCGCCTCACCCGTCGCAGGCTGCACCGGCTTGACAGGCAAATACCGCTCCACCATCACGCGCTGAGTCATAATGGATTTGAACTCGTTATAGAGGAAGTCAACCGCGTCCACCTTTTCCTCCGTGTAGAGGTCGCTGATCTCCTTGGCAACCTGCTGGGCATGCAAAAACTTAAGACGCCCAAACAAGTTAATGTGCTCCGAAACCACCTTAAGGGACCGCTTGCGGTAGACATCCCGGCCCTTGCGGCCGACAGCAATAATCGAGACTTCCTTGATAACGA
>Ga0224555_1001608_pt1 | contig 30329 bp, 21 predicted proteins | sample 714S23034metaG_FD_180687 | JGI IMG/M metagenome (GOLD analysis project Ga0224555, IMG submission 180687) | Peat soil microbial communities from Stordalen Mire, Sweden - 717 S2 30-34 | ecosystem: Environmental > Terrestrial > Soil > Wetlands > Peat | place: Sweden: Norrbotten County, Stordalen...
CCTGACAAACCTCTCCGCCTGCTTGCTCTTGTTCCTCGACGCCCTTGATCCCATCTCTCGCACACAAATCTCAGGCCTGGTGAATTAAGCAGGCTAGGCTGGCGAATCACAAAGGTCAACGTAAGGGAAACCGCAGAAGTCCGATGTTCGGACGGCTTTTCTTTTCCACTATTCGGAAGATGGAGCGATAACTGTCGCCAAAACGTATCTCTAAGAATGCCGGCAGCGTCAAGCACTTTTCGAACATACTAGCCCGTGCACTCCGAAGAGCGCACCATTTCGCTGCGACCGTAACCCAGAAGCTATGGAGTATTAAATCCTTCATATCAATTCAGACGGCTTCAGACTGCCTCCATGGACGTTTTCTCGCGCCTGGAGCAAGATGGCAATCACTTCCCCGCTGAGCTGATTAGCTCTCGGAGGCAGGTTATGAAGCACGCAAAGTGGTTAGTCGTGGTGACATTAGTGGTGCTCTCGGGCATGGCAGCTGCGCAATTGAACAGCGGCTCCAGGCTCGTGACTCAGGTGCCATTCGAGTTCATGGTCGCAAACAAGGTCGTTCCTACCGGCGAATGGGTTGTCCGGATCGCCACCGTGGACGGCAACATTCTGGATATTAGTAACGCGCAGAGAAGTGCGGGTGTGTTTTCGGCGTCGTCTCGGACCGAGGCCAAGCAACCCGCCTCTCACTGCGCACTGGTCTTCAGGCAATACGGATACCGTTACTTCCTGTCTGAAATCAAGCTCCAGGGCAGCAAGATTGCATACCGTCTCCCGGAGAGCAAAGCGGAGGCTGAACAGCGCGCCCAGAACGTGCCCGCCACAGAAGAGACTTTGCTCGCCTCTCTGGAATAGTTACGCAGGGCCGGTGCTCCGGCCCATCATTGCGAATCGTCTGAATTTTTGACAGTGCCCCGTCCAGGCTTTGCTTGGGCGGGGATTTTCGGCAGCAGAGGCAGACACAGTTTCAGTGAGTCCGCGGCATACGGTCTGACGACCCCCGATGTATAAACGCATCGCATCGGCTGACTCGGTGGAAAGACACAATTGGGAACATATGCTTCATCTCATATCCCCTCGCATTGGCAGGCAGGGGCGGCGGGCTCTGTTCGGTTGCGCCGGGACGCACCCGCCGTCAATGTAACGCTTGGGTGCTGAAACGCACTACCATGTGCGGCGTTGTGCAGACCGGGGTCCCATCGCAGGCAAGGAAGTCGGCTCAACACCGAGTAGGTTCACGGTGGTTGCCCGCAAACGAGAATGACAAACGGAAAGATTTGGGTGGTTCCTCATGATCAACCATGTGCTCTTGGATCAGATTTTCTGCTTCCGGTGGCTGCGCGAGGGCGACTCAGCCTTGGCTTCCTTCAGGATGGGGATGTCGGGGTCGGAGTCTTTCCAGAGGGTGAGGAAATCTTCATCACGGCTGCCTCACCGCTTGGACTCTTGCAGGAGAACAACGTCAAAATCGAAGTGACCGCGCAGAATACCGAGACTCTTTCCATCCGGCGACAAGTGAAATGACCAAATTTGCTCCGACTTGAAGTCTGTAATCGGATGGCCCGCAGAACCGTCCAGTGGCTGCACCCATACGTTGTCTACCCCATTGTCCCGGATCGCGTAAGCTAGGGACTTCCCGTCGGGAGTGAATTGCACCTCTCTCAAGTAATGGCTGGCATCGAGCATTCGCGGCGGACTCGCTGATCCGAGATCAAACAGTGCAATCTTTACCGCTTCCGCCGTCTTTGCAACGGCGGTTGCTAAGGTCTTGCCGTCGGGCGAAACACTGAGCCCTCCCACCGGAATGTAAGCTTGGGGGATACCGGAAATTGCTTCCGTTTTGCCGGAGCCGTCCAGCGGCACACGGTAGATGCGGCCATCCACCCAATGGCTGTAATACACCCATTTCTGATCGGGCGAGCAAACTGGGAAGGCATCTGACTTTCCGTCCGTCAATTTCAGAGGGCCGGAACCGTCCGCATTCGTACGCCAGATACCTTGCGAGTTCGTGCCGCCGTGAAACGCCCAACTCAAAACGAGGTAGTTCGTGCCACAAGCAGAGGGTGTAACGATTAAAGCACTGGGATCCGCCAAGAGCTGAGTTTGATTCCTCCCGTCGTCTCCCAGTTTCAACAAGCGACCAGTGTTGCTAACAAGGAGATTGCCATCAGCACCCCAACTTAGCACGCTCCAATCGTCAAATTCATTCGATTGTGAAAGGAGTGGTCGAGGCTCCACAAACTCGTGGCCCGCGTCCGAGAGGATGGAAATGGTTGCATAGCTTCTCGCGAGGACCGTTGCGAGGGTTTTTCCATCGGCGGAAAGCGTAATGGTCGTATATCTGTTTGTGTCCCGAGTGATCGGCTCGATGTCTCCCCCTGTGTTGCGTAGGAACCCGATTTGGCCCCTACTGAAATTCGCTCCGGTTTGCCTGTACATGGCAAATAGAGCACGACCATCCGGCGACCACTGGATTGCATCGAGAAACTTGTCTTTGAAAGAGACAAAGCGATGCGATTTGCCCGAACCAATATCGAGGATGTTAATCGCGCCGAGCCCTTGCTCAGCCAAGTACAGAGAACAAAAGATTTCATCACCCCTCGGAGACCATGCCAAGAAATTAGGCCTTTCCGACAGATCTCCAATTTGCAAAACCGTTTCGTTGTCGCCTTCCAAGGATGCGGTGAGGATGCGGTACTTGCCGACCTCTGGGTCATTCTGGCGAACGTACGCGATGTGCTGCCCGTCAGGAGAAAATGCAATGCCGCTGTCGATGTTCCGCACAACCGTTTGGGGAGTTCCCCCCAATATCGGAGACCGGTAAAGGTTGTAGTAGGTCTGGATTGCGTTCTGGGCCGTGCGGAAATAGATGTAGTTCCCGTCCGGCGAAAAAGCGAGACTTGCATAATGCGAAGCCGACGGCGGGAGTACTTGGGTATCGCTGCCCGTGGGTACGTTGCGGAGCCAGAGGCTTTGGAGCCCATTGTCGCCCATCGCGCTGAGCACGTACCTGCCGTCCGGCGAAATGGCAGCCCCTGCTGCTTTGCCCGAATTCGTGACTTGCGTGACGGTGAATTTCTGGAAAGGCGTCAAGGCAGGACGATGCAGGAGGGAGTAGACCCCGAAACCTGCCGCGCCGAGCAGGATCAACATTGCGAACACTCCCGCCGCGACCCCCCATTTGTGCTGCTTCGCGGCAGCGATGACGGCGGAACTGCTGGTCTGCGAGGGCTGGGCCGCTAACTGCGCGGCCGTTGCCACGCCTGCTGCGGCTGCTGCGCCTTGGCGACCAGACTCGGTATCGCGCTTTAGCCGTTGCAAATCCGTTCGCATTTCGGAAGCGTGCTGGTAACGTAGGTTGCGATCTTTCTCCAGCGCCTTGTTGATGATGTCTTCCAGCTTGGGCGGCAGGTCGGGGTTCAGCCGCACGGGAGCCACCGGAGCACGGTTCAGGATGGACTCGAAGATCACTCCCGAGCTTTCCCCACGGAAGGGCAATGTCCCAGTCGCCATTTCGTACAGCACCGCACCAAACGAAAACAGGTCCGTGCGTGCGTCCAGTTCTTTAGCTCGCACTTGTTCTGGAGACATGTAAGCGACGGTGCCGAGCGCACTGCCGGGGCTGGTCAGGTGCTGCTCGTCAACCGTCAACGTCCACGTGTTAGCCGCTGCGTTCTGGCTGGAGGAAGTGAGTGTGGGCGTCAACTTCGCCAGCCCGAAATCCAAAATCTTGGCGTGTCCGCGCTTGGTCACGAAAATGTTCGTAGGCTTGATGTCGCGGTGGATGATCCCAGCAGCGTGGGCGGCGTCGAGCGCGTCGGCGATCTCAATCGCCAGACCAAGTAATACATCCGTCTCCATGGGCTTCCCGGCGATGCGGTACTTCAGAGTCGCGCCGTCCAGAAACTCCATGGCAATGAAAGCCTGCCCGTCCTGCTCGCCAATATCGTGAATCGTGCAAATGTTGGGATGGTTGAGTGCGGAGGCAGCTTGGGCTTCGCGCTGAAAACGGGCGAGGGACTGAGGGTCTCGGGCAACGTTTTCAGGCAGGAATTTGAGGGCGACGAATCGATGAAGCCGTGTGTCCTCAGCCTTGTAGACAACACCCATGCCCCCGCCACCGAGCTTCTCTACGATGCGGTAGTGCGAGATGGTCTGGCCGATCATTTGGCTGAAATCTTAGGACTGGGGGTGGGGCAAGTCAATGAAGGCAGCAAGTTGGCGGCGTCTCAGCGCTATGGTTGACCATAAATCCAGATTTCACTCATTAACGCGGATCGTGAGTGTAATCCCTGATTTCAACAGCTATGTTCTGCTAAGTAATAAGCCGCAGTAGTTCTGCTCAGGACCGGCGTCGGCGGCGCTAGATCCGTTTGATTGTCGCGAACCAAGCCGGTGCGCCGTGGTCGTGGTATCTCGTCTGAATCCGGTCCGGTTCGATGGCAGCGACATTCCATCCATTGCTGGGGTTGAACGCTGCTCTAAGCTCTTCCTGACTGACGGGGTGCGGGCCAGTATCGGGGCCATCGTCACTAAAGCACAACACAAACAGGGTTCCATTGTGCTCGGTCACCGACGCTAGACTCGCCACGTATCCGGGTCGCTCGTCGCCGTCGAAGGTGTGGAACAGTCCGCAGTCCAGCACCGTCTCAAACATGCGCCCCAAACGCTCCAACTGGAACACGTCAGCCGCAGCGAACTCAACCTCGATCCCACGGTCGTTGGCCTTCTCTCGGGCAATCGCCAGTGCAGTCTCAGCCACGTCAACACCCAGAACCGACAATCCCAGCGAGGCGACGTGAAGAGCGTTCTCGCCGGTCCCACAACCTGCATCGAGCACCGCTCCGGCGAATCCGCGTTCGGATGCCAAACGCACTATTGCTGGCTGCGGCTGCCCAATATCCCAAGGCGCAGGGCCGTCGTGGTACGACGCATCCCAAGGCAATCCCGACCGCCGTTCGTGACTGGTTGGGTGCCGACCACTGAACGGATCGTCAGCGAGGGTTCCTGATCGCTCCGACAACTTCGTCCCCTCCCTGCAACTGATCTTGCCACCTCATCGTAGCACGCCAATCCACAGGTCTTGACTATTCCTCGTTGCGGATCGATGAGTGATAACGCGATGTTCCGCCAGTTCGCCACAGTCGAGCCTGTTAACTCTCGGTGTGGTGTTAATCGCGAGTCGCTTTTCTCGCGATGCGTGCAATTCGGTCACTGAAAAGCTGCGCCATGAAAAGCGGCTTTTCAGCGTACATTCCGAACCGCTCAGGATCATTCTGTCACTGTGAACCTCTTGGTGCTCCTAGCAGTGCCTCCCATTGTGGTGATCGTGATCGGTCCCGTCACAGCGCTCGCAGGCACGGTTGCGGTCACCTGCTTGTCCGAGTTCACGCTAAACTCAGTCGCCGCCACGCCACCAAAAGTGACCTCAGTGGTTTGCCTAAGGCTGACCCCGATAATCTGCACCTGCGTTCCCACCGGGCCGCTGGTTGGCCTGATGCGCTTGATCTGTGGTCGCACCCGGAAGGCCACGTTGCTCCAGAGCGTTCCGCTGAGTGTTCTTACTCTGACCTTGCCCGTGCCGGCGCCAGCCGGGACCTCTGTCGTGATTTCGGAACTCGAAACGACAGTGAACGCCGCTGCGGTGCCGTGGAAAGTGACCGCCGTCGTACCCGCCAAATTGGTTCCGAGAATGACGACAGGCGCTCCCACCTTGCCAGACCCGGGCGCAGTTCTTACGAACGGGCCAAGCCCCATGGACAGTCTGTAGACCGTGCCGCAGCAGTCAGTTCCGCCCTGTCCCGTGGTTCCGTAAAAAGCTCCGTCGGTCGCTTGGAGTAGACCGCTGTATGGGAGGTCGCCAGACCCCCAGTCGAAGCTGTAAAGCGTGCTCAGTCTCCCCCCGGGTGTGATCTTGAAAACGGTGCCAGCGTCCCCGTCCCCGCCGTTCGTAGTGGTCCCATAGAAATTTCTATCGGTGGCTTGCACCAGCGCTGCGCCGGGGTTAGCGCCGTCAATCCCATATCCTGCAAAGTTGTGTAGCACGGTCAGCGTGCCGGCTGGCGTGATCTCGAAGACCGTGCCATCACCATTAGCTCCGCCACTTGAAGTTGTTCCATAGAAGTTTCCGTTGACGGCTTGCACCAGCCCCGCGACAGGACTATAGCCGTCAGCGCCGCTGAAGGTATGCCACGTGGTCAGCGTGCCCGCCGGCGTGATCTCGAAGACCGTGCCCGCGCCACCGGACGTCGTCCCATAGAAGTTCCCGTCGGTGGCTTGCACCAGCATCCCAACTGGGTTGGCACCATCAGCGCCATTGAAACTGTGCAGCCGGGTCAGTTTGCCCGCTAGTGTCATCTTGAAGATCGTGCCCGCACCGTAGCGTCCGCCGCCTGCCGTTGTCCCGTAAAGGTCCCCGTTGGTCGCTTGCATCAATGGCGCGGTGGGAGCGCTGCCGTCTTTGCCAACGAAGGAGTACAGGGTAGTGAATGTGCCCTCCGGGGTAAGCTGGAACACGGTACCATTGTCATTGATGCCGCCACCCTGCGTCGTCCCATAGAAGTTCCCGTCGCTGGCTTGAATGACCCCTCCGAACGAGTGGTCGCCGTCGGAACACATATATTGACCGCAGAATGCGTAGAGCGTAGTCAGCGCGCCGCCAGGGGAAATGTTGAAAATCGTGCCGCCCATGGCGTTAGGACCTCCGTAGTTGGTTGTTCCATAAAAGTTCCCGTCAGTTCCCTGAACGAGAGAGGCATGGGGTTCGTCCCCATCGTACCCAGTGAAACTTGCCAGCGTGGTCAAGGTCTGTGCGGACGAACCAATCGCTGCCGTAACACATAACACGAAAACAGCACATACCGTTTTCGCCAAGACAACTTTCCGCACACCACCTTCGTTGGGGCGTTGCGTACGCGCAAGAATGAGCAGACCGACAGTTCGTAGATGAGTCATGGCGACTTCTCCAGTGGCGCGAGATTCAGGAAATTGGCGTTGCAGCAAAACTCGCGAGACAGGCAGGGTCTGGCTAGAAAAACTAACTGCAAGGCGCGTGGGAAATGATGCAACCAGTGCCGACGGCTAAGATTCTCCTTTCTAGGAACCGGGCAGTCAGTGACCGCCGACACACTTTTAGTGGTGGCGCACCGCTGGGAACGGATGAAGATCCATATTTCGACTGTATCTCGTGTTAGCCGTGATTACGATGGAAGGAATGAACGGTAGAACATCCTGGAACTACGTGGCCATCTACCAATATGTAAGAAGTTAGACATCCTGCGAACCCCCACCAGCTCCGCCAGCGTCTGCCAGTGCCGTGGATGCGGGCGGTGTCGGCCCGCGGGGATGTCGGCGGCATATGATTCCGCAATGGCTGAGGACGTTGCCGTTGGCGAATGGCAGCCGGGCGAAAATCAGAAACATCATGCATGCACTCTACAATCACGCCATGCGATACGAGTGGATGGAAAAAAATCTCATCTCATTGGTACGGCAATCTGCGAAGCGTGAGCGCGTGCCCGACATTCTGACAGTGCCGGAGATTGCCGCTCTTCTGACGCAACTGCGTGAGCCATCCAAGACGGCTGTGTTTGTGGCGTTTTCGACGGGCCTGCGAGTCTCTGAGCTGTTGGGCTTGAAATGGGAAGACGTTCGCTTTGACGTGATGGAGATTCAGCCATCCCGCGCCATCGTGGACCAAGTAGTCGGCCCGCTCAAGACCGATGCCAGTGGCAAGCCGGTACCGATGAACACTGCACTTGCGGACGTGCTATTGGACTGGCGGGGGAAATGTCCGTACAACCAAGACGCGGACTTTATTTTCGGAAGTCCCGAAAAGGATGGACGGCAACCCTACTGGCCCGACAGTCTGATGAGGAAAGGCGTCCGTCCGGCTGCTGTGAGTGCGGGAATTGCAAAGCACATCGGTTGGCATTCGTTCCGGCGAACCTTGGCGACGCTGCTGCAAGCTAACGGCGAGACCGTCAAAACGACTCAGGACATGCTCCGTCACGCAACGAGCCGTCTGACGCTCGACCTGTATGCTCAAGGCACGATGCCCGAGAAGCGAATGGCGCAGTCCAGGGTCACTCAGGCCGTGGGAACAGCAGTTGTTCCCGTGGGAACAGTGGTAAAATCGCAAGTTGTTGTAGGCGCGTAGCTCAGTTGGTTAGAGCGCTACCTTGACACGGTAGAGGTCAGGAGTTCGAGTCTCCTCGTGCCTACCATTTTCTTCTTTCCCTTCTACCATTTCCAAGCCTCGCAGTTTTGGCCTTCAGCCCCACAGGCCAAGTTAAGGTCAAATTACTATTGCACCGTGCCCGGCTGCTGCTGGAAAATCGCCTCCAGAATCTGAGCCTGAGCACTCAACCGATCGTCCGGCATGCTCTGCGTGTACAACTGCAGAGTGGTCCGGGCGTTCGCGTGCCGCAGAAGTGCCTGCACCGTCTTCGGGTCGGCCTTCGCCTTGGTGACGAGGAACGTGGCGAGCGAGTGGCGCAGGTTGTGAAACCCGAACCTCTGGCCTTCCGCGATCTTCACTCCGACGGCGATGGCCGCCAGGCGCGAGATCGTCGCCATAGATAATCATCAACTCTTTGCGCTTTTCTTTATCCAGAAGGTGAACGAGCCGCACATACATCATTGCCTCCGGCATCCGATAACCCTTAGCACGCACGAGCGCCTCGATGTGCTCACGGTCAGAACCTGATTCTGTAGTCGCGTCTTTCGTTCGAACCCAGGTGTCCACGCAAAAATCAATGCCGCCGACGGTCGCGTGCTTCGGGGAATCGTACGTGTGATGCAAATCAGGGCGGCTCGGCAAATCCCCGCGCACGCTCTTGATCGGCTTTTCCGGTGCCTACCCATCGACCAGTTGTGTCCCAAACCGCGGTTCAAATCCCATAGCGCACCGCGTCCGCCGCAAACACGAGCGGCTTCCTCCCAGTCTGCTTATCGAAAACGCCTCGGATCGAGTTCACTTCCTTGTGAAAGTGTCCTGCCCGAGGCGTTTCTGATCAAGCCTAGCGACCACTCGGGAATTATCGCGTGGCGGGATGGGCAGAACCGATGGCCGACTGCGTCTCGGATGAATTTTGCGGGCCACGGCGAACGCATGCGGTGGCGGCTGCGGAGCCCTCATCGCATGGACCCGCTTTCAGCGAACCGCAACTGGCGTGAGGCGTTTCGGCCCGGCCTCCAGTATGTGCTCCGGACACTCGGCCATCATCAGCTTGAAGTTCTCGATGAAGCGGGCCGCGAGTGCATCGTACTTGTGAAAATACTCGTCCCGGCTTGGCCAGGTATTCGCCGGATCCAGAATCTGCGACGGCACTCCCTCGCATTCAACCGGAACATCGAAGCCAAAAACCGGATCCTTCTTGTACTGCACCTTGAGCAAGTATCCGCTGAGCGCCGCATTGAGCAGCGCGCGGGTGTGACGGATGCTGATGCGCTTGCCCACGCCAAACGGTCCGCCCGTCCAGCCGGTGTTCACCAACCACACGTGCGCGCCGTGCTTTTGGATCTTTTTCTTCAGCAGTTCCGCGTAGGCCAGCGGGTGATGCACCATGAAGGGGCCGCCGAAGCAGGTGCTGAAGGTCATCTCGGGCTCCACGCCAAGCCCGATCTCGGTGCCGGCAATCTTGCTGGTGTAGCCGGAAATGAAATGGTAGATGGCCTGATCCGGGCTTAGTTTGGAGATGGGCGGCATCACCCCGGAGGCATCGCAGGTAAGGAAGATGACGTTCTGCGGGTGCCCGGCGCGCTTCTCCGGCAGATGATTCGCGATATAAGAAAGCGGATACGCCGCCCGCGTGTTCTCCGTCACGGTGTCGTCGTTCAAGTCCAAATGTCGCGAGACGTTATCGAAGGCGACGTTTTCCAGCACAGTTCCAAACTGTCGTGTGCAAGCATAAATCTGCGGCTCGGCCTCGGGCGAAAGGCGGATCACCTTGGCATAGCAGCCATCTTCGAAGTTGAACACCCCGTTGTCGCTCCAGCCGTGCTCGTCGTCGCCGATCAGGTGCCGCTTGGGGTCGGCGGAAAGCGTCGTTTTGCCGGTGCCCGAAAGCCCGAAGAAAATGGCGACATCGCCGTCGGCGCCGACGTTGGCCGAGCAGTGCATGGAGAGCACGCCCTGCAGCGGCAACAGGAAATTCAGCACCGTAAAGATAGTCTTCTTGATTTCCCCGGCGTAGCTGGTGCCGCCGATGATCGCCAGACGTTCCCGAAAATTGATAATGATGAACGTTTCCGTACGTGTGCCGTCCACCATGGGCGAGGCTTGAAACGAGGGCGCCGCGATGACGGTGAATTCGGGCATATGATGTCGCAGTGCATCCTCACCCCGAACCTTCAGGAACATGATGCGCGCAAACAAACTGTGCCACGCCTTTTGCGTGATGATGCGGATGGGCAGGCTGTACTCCGGGTCGGCTCCCGCGTAGCAGTCCTGCACGAAAACATCGCGCCCCTGCAAGTAGCCTTGCAGCCGCGACAGCAGCGCGCTGAAATTCTCGCTGGTGACGGGCCGGTTGTACTGGCCCCACCAGATCTTTTCCTCGGTGGATTGCTCGCGTACCACGAATTTGTCAGCCGGGGCGCGCGCCGTGTGTTTGCCGGTGTCCACCACCAGCGGTCCCAGGTGCGAGAGACTGCCCTCGGAACGGAAAATGCTCTCCTCATAAAGCGCCGGCGTCGGCAGATTCCAGTAGGCACGCCGCAGATTCACCAGTCCATGGTTGGCGAGGCCGTAGGCACTGGCCAGCTTCCCTGCCTCTTTTACCGCGGGAGATTGCACGTCGAGGTAGATGTTCATTGCCAATCCCTCACCAGTTTGCGGTCGCCCAGGTAGAGTTCGTTGGCCGAATTCGGATCGAGCGCCCACTTGATGCGATCCAGACCCTCGGTGACATCGCGAATTGTGCCGCAGTAGCTCAGCCTCAGATGCCCTTCGAAGCCGAATTCCTTGCCCGGCACCGTGACCACCCGCACTTTCTCGAGCAGAAAATTGGAGAGCTTCTGCGAATCCTTCATGTACGCACTGAAATCCGGAAAGCAGTAAAACGTGCCTGCCGGCTTGTGAACTTTGACGCCGTCGAAAGCATGCAAGCGTTCCATCATCACGTTCCGGTTGTTCTCCAGCGTGACCCGCAGGCTCTCGATCGACGATTGCACTCCGTTGAGCGCCCCCACCGCTGCCCACTGCCCCGGGGAAGAAGGCCCGGAGGTCTGTTGCGACTGGATGGTCGCCATAGCCTCGATCAGCGGCTGACTGGCGATTGCCCAACCGATGCGGAACCCGGTCATGGCATACATCTTCGATACCCCGTTGATCACCACCAGCTTCGATTGCTCGAACGGCACCTTCATGAAGTCGTAGCCGATGGCCGCGCTCTTGCCGTCGAACACCAGCCGGTTGTAGATGTCGTCCAGGATCAGATAAATGCCCCGCTTCTCGCAAAACTCGACCATCTCCTGCACAAAATCCTTCGAGTACATGGCGCCCGAAGGATTATTCGGACTGTTCAGAATGATGGCCTTGGTGTAAGAGCCGCAAGCATCCGCCATTTCTTTGACGGTTGGGAAAAAAGTCCCGTCCTCCGCCGTGACCGGCACGGGAACTCCGCCCGCAAGCTTCACCATCTCCGGGTAGCTCACCCAGTAGGGAGCCGGGAAAAGCACTTCTTCCTTGGGATCGAGGATGGCGTGCAGCAGCACCATCAGCGACTGCTTGGCACCGCCCGAAGCGATCACGTTGTGTGCCCCTACGATCTTCTTGTAGTGCTCTTCGGTATAGCGAACGATGGCTTTCTTCAGCGCAGGAATCCCGTCGGGCGCCGTGTACCGGATTTCTCCGGTGTTCAGAAGTGCCGCGCAGTTGATCACTGCATCAATCGGGGCCTTGCTCTTGGGTTCGCCGCCTCCCAGGTGAATGATGGGCTCCCCTTTGTCGCGGAGCAGAGCCGCAGTTTCATTCAGCTTGAGAGTCGCCGACTCCCGGATGGACCGGGCAAGCTGGCTAAGACTCATGGAGTTTATTTCCTTCCTTGGGGATATTAGATTGAAAGTTCCCCGCCCGTCCGTGGTTGTCATCACATCCCTGTGTGACCCTTGCACCTGCCTGCCAGCCATCTTTGGTGCTAGCATTTCTTGTTGACCGACTCTCTGGACAAAAAGGATAGCGAATGCTGAATGGTCAAGAACTCGCGGAAATCGAACACTATATGCGCGAGGAGCACCGTAAGGACCTCGAAGCCTTAGAGAGGCTCAAGCGGTTTCTCCCGGAGAATGACAGCGCTCCGGCTGACAGTCCGCTAAGCGCACCTCAACCTGAAAATGTCGGCGGAGAACCCGTGGACGCCTCCAATGACCTGGCGGACTTTATGTACCAGCGGGAGATTTAGTCTAGCGCCTCATTGGACATTCGTCCGGTAGTCGTCGCCGGGTTTGTGGGCATGGGGAAAGGTGCAGCGCTTTCCCTGTCTCCATGCCCGGCCCCGTTGAGCTTCCCCCCCAACTGGACAGCGGAGTTGAAGAAATAGCCTTCCAACTTTCATACAGACAGCGGTAGGGCTGCCATCCTCGTTGGTAGCATTTGGTAGCAAATCGGCGGACGCCGTTCTACGGTGCGGTACTGCTGGAAAGAGGCGAAGGAAGCACATCGTACAGTGGCTGCACAGGTTTCACTTCCGGGTTCTCCTCGGATACTGATATTGCCAGAATGCGGATCTTGTTGTTGTCCGGCAACTGCATGGTTTTTGCGCCGGGTTGCAGGTCGATCGGATACGCGAAGAGATACGAATAACCGTACGGTACGTTTTCCCCGGCAGCATTGTGGTGATGCGTGCAGTACCAGGCCAGGTCCGCCCGCTTAATATAGCCGGACTTGACTCCAGTCATTTCGGCATAGTCATCGTGCTCAGTTTTTCCCGGTTGCCCTTCGATAGGGATGTCTTTCGCGATCCACTGCCGATCGTCCCACTGGCCGATGAATCCACCCCAATCCTGAATCGTCAGGTCGACGTTCTTGCTTCCAGTCTTGAAGCTTGCTTTCTGGTCTCCTTCGGCCGATGCGGCCAGCACATAGACGCGGTTGTAGCGGCCACTGGGCAGTTCGAGCGTCTGGCCCCTGGCCACGATTGCGTTGAACGCGGCATTTGCCGTCGATGCGAGCGTCGTCGGCGCAAGACGGAACTGCACATCGTTAAAAGTGATTTGCGCGGGCAGCATCTCCGCTGGCAACGCATTGCCTTTGCCATCAAACCCAGTGGTCGTGTGAGTGCCATCATTGCTGGCGACCGCAACGTCGTATTTCAGCGACACCGGTGCGGAACGCACGCCCGCAACTTTGGCCGGCGGAGCAGCCAGCCTTAGCGCAAACGTTCTTGGCTGGTACGCGGTGAACGAAGTGACGAGTACTCCACCAGAAACCGCGGCCGCTCCAACCGGCTGTTCTTGTCCGTTCACCTCGCGGGCGGAAGCGATCGGCACCGCGAATGAAACTTTGACATCCGCCTGCGGCTTGCCATCGAGTTCCGCCAGACGCACGATGATTTCGTCGCCCTGCTCAGCCTTCTTCAGCGCCAAGAGTCGAATCCTCGGGCTGCTGACCTTCAGCAAAGAAAACTCCCGGCCGAGCGCACCGGCATGCGGTGATGTTTGGAAGGCGATGAGGGGATCGTTCAAACGCTGCCCCTGCCAGTCACTTCCAGACTGACGCCAGTCGCCGCCGTGCCCTGCCACGCCATAGATGAACTCGTGATGTCCAATATCCTGCGTGCCCTGGTCGGTATAGCCGCCGCGAGTGCCGGGTGTTCGGATCAAGGTTAGCCGGATCGTGTTGTCGTTCGGCTTATCCGATCCGTTCTTGCAGTCGGTCAGGATGGTCGCGCCGAAAGCACCGGTCATGTCGGTTAAGTCGATCCACTGGTGCGACGGAACTTCAAATTTCTTCGGCTCTGCCGTGGGACGATCGATGGTTCCGATGTCCCAGTTGTAAGTAGCCGTGCGATTCGAAGCGGCCAAGGGAAACGTCGCCTTCAGGTTCGACTCCCGGGTATTCCAATCGATTGCGTTTTCGAACTCAACTCGCTTGCCCGCGTCGCCCGATGAGAGGCGGATGGTCTGCACAAATCGTGAGCCCGCGGTCTCGCGTGAAACCTCCACAGCTACACGCGCCGGGCCGCTTTCCGTCACACGAATCTTCGCCGGCCCACTGACGTATGCTTTCGGCGCTGCCTGCTCCTGGTCCCAATCCATATTCCATGCTGGCCACTGCTCGGGATTATCGTAGGAGATGGCAAGGCGTGCCGGACCGGCGAGCAATTCCCGGCCGAGCGATTTGTCGAAAATACTGAAAACGTCTCCGTCTTGATTGAGCTTCGCACGGTAGTACTGATTCTCAAGCGAGTTTTCGGACACCTGCAGCGCAGATGCAAGTCCGGCCACGGCCCCGCGCTGCACATCATAAACGGCATAGCCCACCGACGGTACTCTCGCAACAAACAGCACTTTGCCGTTCGATACTTGTGCTGAAGCTTCTTTCCCGTCCGGTCCAACCACGTGAAGAGCGCTCGGCATACTGCCCGGGAAATCGATACTAGCCTCAACCACCTCTTCGCGAGCGATGTTCAAGGGGTTGAAGATGACGATCGGAACACCTTTGGCCTGAGTGTCGAGCGCCGCTGCAACCGCTTCGGATGCGTTGTTCAACACGCCCGCGAATTGGTTCAAGGCGATGACGTTGTCGTTCCACGCGAACTCATAAGCCTTGGGAGTCGCCGTTCCGGCGGCGATGTCATGGAAGTGGCCACCCATCACCAGCGTCCAGGCATCGTTCAAACGCTGCAACGGATATGGCCGCGCGCCCAGCCATTCCGCGGCAATCGAAGACTTCTCCGCCGCGTCGGCCAGCAATTCTTCTTTCCGAAGCCAGCGTTTTTGGTAGGCTTCGGAAGTCAGTGAACCGGCTGAATGATTGGTCAGCTCCATTTCGCCGGTGTAGCGTGGAAGTCCGGCGGCCTCAGCGGGCGTGATGTCAAGGAACATCTGCTCCGCGTTCGCCGAGACTACGTGCACCGGTCCAACTCCCGCCTTTACCGATGGCCATTCCGGATGCGGTTGCCCGTCTACGTACGATCCGTCTCCGTCCTGCGGTGGGAAGCTTGCTAACCCTTTGGTGACGATTGCCTCAAGTCGCTTTACTGAGTCCTCATCCGGAGTTCCTCCGATGTCGCCAGTGCCGTAATAATGATAGTCCGTGTACAAGCCACTGACTTTGCCGTTCTGCTCTACGCGAGCAGCCCAATCATCCTGATAACGGTCCAGGTCCCGATCCGATTGGACCTTGGCGAGGCCTCTCTCTTGTGCGCGCAGATCGTAATACTCCTGAACGTCCTTCGGATCGAGCGGTAGATTGGCGTTCTCGAGCTGGTGCACTTTCTGCCTCAGCGGTTGGAATTTTTTCCGAATCTCTTCGAGAGCGACGTTCGGAGGAGCCGCAGGCAAAGGCTGGCTGAGATCGGCGTCAATCCCGCCGCTATAGCTACCCGGGTTCAGCCCTGCCAGTACGCTCTCTCCATCTGGTCCCACCCAGACGCCCACGTTGAATGGTGTGCCTTCTGGCGTTTTCTCGCGCGATTCCGGACCGCCAGCATCCGCGGAGGATCCCCATACCAGCTTTTGAGTGGAGAAGCCTTTGACGCCGGAGTGCGCGAGAATCGTCGGCAGCGAAGACGGAAAGCCGAAGCAGTCAGGCAGCATATACTCCGCGCTGGCTTTGCCGAATTCGCGGCGAAACCAGTCATTCCCGTAAAGAATTTGCCGGATGATGGTCTCGGCGCTGGGCGTGTTCACGTCGCCCTCTTCCATGGAAGAGCCCGCCGGGAACCATCTTCCTGAATCCACGTACTTCTTCAACCTCACAAAATCCGCGGGATAATATTCCTTCATGAAACGGTAGCGGTTTGCTCCACTGAAGTTGAAAACATAGTGGGGATATTTGTCGAAGAGAGCGAAGTTGTCCTCCATGGTCTTGCGCAGGTATTCGTTGATGACCTGGGGATACTCCCATCGCCACTCCGTATCCAAGTGGGCGTACCCGACCACATAAAGAGTTGGCTGCTTGCTCAAGTCGGGCTTTTCGGTGGTTTGTGCGCTGGCCGCGCACAGCAGGACCAGCCAGCACAGTGAATGCGCTACCAAAGTAGTGCAGCATCGTCGCATCGCCACTCTCCAAATATGTTCTGTTAGCAGCCAGCACCACACGCCGTGGCGTATGTTAATCGACTTCGCTTGGCGAAATGCGCGGTCTTCGCTGCCAGCAACGCTCATTGTAGACTTTGGGGCAACCCTAAGTCCTCCGTCCACCGGTGCTCGTGTCGCGGTAGCCCATGGTCACAGCTATCGATTCTCCCCGAGTAGTTTTGCTGCTTACTGTTGCAGCAGAGTGATCGCAAGAACGAACGCTTCATGGCTGCCGTCGGTATTCCGTTTAAAGATTACTCGCCATTCAGAGCACTCAAGACGCCCCGTGAGAGGATTGGCACCGAGACAACGAGAATGATCCTGGGGCATCCGTTCGTGGTTCCGGAGAAGTGGATCGAGTTCCCCGCGACTGAGGAAGGTGTCAAGCGTGCATGGCCCGCTCAGGTTTTGGACGCGATGGAAATTCTCTACTCAAACTTAATTCAACATGGCGACCCGAACGAGATTGACTCTATCGCTCTCAAGCTTCCCTGTACGGATTACGAGACTGCACACCAGATCGTGGACCTCACGTTGGATGTAGCGCGAACACGACATTTTGCTCCTCCAGAGGTTGTGGGGACGTGGTTGAACATTCAGAGCGGGAACGCCGATATCAATCGCGCCTCAATTGGCATTCTAGGAATGCTGGGCACCGTGGTTACGAAGCAAGATGAAACCTGGGTCATGGCCCAGGTGATTGGCCTGAAAGCGTTACAAATCCAAGACACTTCCATTACCTATCCGGCCATCGACGCCATCAGTAACCTTCACCCGACCCCGTACACCCTTGCTCTGGCCGCAGCCCGTTATCTGGCCGCTTCGAAAGACTCCGCGTTCAATCGGGCGTATGAGGGCGATGGGCTTCTCCGCGACCTTGGAGAGCCGCTCCTCGGAGCACCCCGATACTATGATGAGAAAAAGCAGGCCGAATACGAACAAGACACCACCCGCTTTGCAGAGTGGCTGAAGAAAAACGAAGCCAGACTCAGGGAGAAAGCCAATGCAGAGAAACCGCTGATTGAGAATGCTCGGAAGAAAATGTCGGTTGCAACCGCGTGCCGGCGTTAGCCCGCCTCCGGCCTGCCGATCAGATTCCATTCTTCCACTTTGTGAAGCATCCGGTGCGCGGCAAGTTGAATGCCGCGGTCTGTGTAACCGCCAAGCCGACTCCTTTGGGATCTACTCTTCTCGAAGGGCTGCCAACGGCTCGATCCGTGCGGCCCTGCGTGCTGGTACGTAGGCTGCCAAGATCGAAATTGCAGCCACCGAGAGGGCCACAACCAGGAAAGTAGCGGGATCGTTCGGATCAATTGCGTACACCATGCTGGTCATCAAGCGCACGACTGTGAAGGTAAGCGCCAACCCGATGCCAGTTCCTAACAGAGTCAATTTCAAACTCTGGCTCAAAACCAGTTTCATGACGTTGCCCGGACTGGCTCCAAGAGCCATCCTGACACCTAACTCCTTGGTTCGCTCGCGTACCAGATAAGAAATTACCGCGAACAATCCAACACCCGTCAGGACTACCGCCAATCCAGCCAGTCCACCCAAAAGCGACAGAGCGAATCTCCAGGGCTGCAGCGCGTCACGGACGATTGACTCCATGGAGCCAACATCGTCAACCGGCTGCTCGGGATCGACGCTTTGTATCGCCCCGCGAATTTTGGCCAAGACAGAGCCCGATGTATCGCGGCTCAACAGAACGACCTGCATCGATTGAAAGGGCATTTGTTTGTAGGAGACATACATGGTTGGGAGCAGATCTTCGTCAACCGAACTCCTCACGTCCGCAACAATACCCACCACGCGCCGCGGAACTGCGGGGTCGCGGAGGATCGTGATGTATTTTCCAATGGCGTCCTCGCCCGGCCAGTACTTGTGCGCGAAGGACTCGCTGACGATCGTCACGGGCTGCGCCTTGGCATCGTCCGCGTCGGTAAAATTGCGCCCGTTCAGTAGCGGGACATTCAGCACCCGCAGATATCCGGAATCCATAAAACGCAGTGAGGCCTGTTCATACTCCCCCGGATTTGCGTTTCTTCCTGCAATGGTGAAGCTCGTCAAGAAATCATTGCCCTGAAGCGGCAATGGATAGCCCAATCCAACGTTCTCCACTCCAGGCGACTCGCGCAGGTTTTGCTCCACTCGACTATAGAAACCGACCTCGTCGTTGTTGTTCTGATAACGAATTCGCGGCAACCGAATCCTATATGTGAGCACACGGTCCGCGCGAAAGCCGAGCGGCTGATGCTGCAAATTCATCATGCTGCGCAGCAACAAGCCTGTGGCAATGAGCAAGACGATGGAAAGAGAAATCTCGCCGGTGACCAGCGCATGACGAAGGAAACGCCCTCCCGCATCCATTGTCGTTGCGTTCCCAGCGTTCCGGAGTATGTGTTGAACGTCAGTTCTCACCACCTTCACCGCCGGCAGTAACCCAAAGCCAAGCCCAACGATGAGCGATACGGCTACGGCAAAAGCCAAAACCGCGGGATTGATCTGAATCAATGTGAACAGATCGTTGGCCGGGGCAAGATGGAGGAACATCTTGCGGCCAATTACCGCGAGCAAGAGTCCCAGCAAACCCGAACCCAAGCCCAGAATCACACTTTCCGCCAGCACATCGCTAAGGATTTGGGATGCGCTCGCGCCGAGAGCCATCCGCACCGCCAATTCACGCGTGCGTCCGCTCACGCGGGCCAGCATCAAAATCGCTACGTTGGAACTCGCAATCAACAACACGAGCACGACTATGCCAAGTGCAAGCATCAGAGATTGTTTCGTATCGCCAACCAGAGCCTGCTGCAAAGGCATCACCACGGCGCCCGAACCATTGTCCGAGCTCGGATATTGTGCTCGCAATTGAGCTGCTATGCGATTCATGTCGGCGCGCGCCTGATCCAGCGTTACGCCAGGGCGCAGCCTGCCCACAACTCCCAGAAAATGCTGATCGCGCCACAACATGCGATCGGGGCGAATCTGCTGCCGCAAAGGAATCCAGAGTTCGGTTTCTTCGTCGCCTGGAGAGCGGAAACTGCGAGGCATGACGCCGACTACATAAAATGGTTCGCCATTCAAAGAGATCGTTCTACCCACGATCTGTGGATCGCTGCGAAACTCTCCCGACCAGAGGTGGTGGCTTAATAGAACTACATGAGGCGATGAATAACTGTCCTCGTCCGGCAGAAACGTACGCCCAAGCATGGGCTGGATGCCAAGAATTGTGAAGAAATCGGAGGAGACCGCGACGCCCTCCAAACGCTTAGGCTCGCCGTTGCCGGTCAAGTTGTAATTGAATCCGCAATAGGCCGCGAGGCCGGTGAAAACATGGCTCCGCTCGCGAAAATCCAGAAAGTTAGCCGGCGAGAACGCATCCTGGCCAGCTTCGTCATTCGCCACCCTGCTCTGAAAAACGCCGAATAGATGCGCCGGATCGGCATACGGCAGCGGCCTGATCATCACCGCATAGATGATGCTGAAGACAGAGACCGTCGCTCCAATTCCCAGCCCCAGTGTCAAGACTACGGACGAGGAAAACCCTCGATTCTTCCACAGCCGGCGGAGTGTTTGCCGAATTTCGCTGAAGTGCACAGTCAAGCTCTGGATACCTTGCTATTCCCGGTTTATGAAGTGATCCCTCAAGTCCAAATTGGAGTTCCGAAGTGCATGGCGGTTGCGGGTGTCATTCCTTAGCTGCACGGCAGTCTCACTCGTACCTGGCAGCCTCTTCTTCCGTTTAGGTTGGACAGTTCAATCGAGCCTCCGTGCACTTCGGCGATCTGGCGAGAGAGCGCTAACCCTATGCCGCTGCCCGCCGGTTTAGTGGTATAGAACGGCACGAATGCGTTGCTCGGATTGAGGAGTCCTGGCCCATTGTCATCGATAGTAAGCACAATGCTGTGGCCGTCGACTCTCCAACTTACTGTCACCCGCGGCTTGGAAGCCTCTGCGCCGGTTCCGGAAGCGCTCGGAAGGGTGTTAGAAGATAGATCGAGAGCTGCTTCGACCGCATTGCGTACGAGATTAATCAGCATCTGCTCGATCTGGTCGGGATCTACCATCAGCATCACATCTGGTCCCCGAGAAATCGCTACCGCTAGCCGGGTCTCGAGAAAGGCGACCCGCTCTACGATCGGGAGCAGCGAGACTTTCTTGATGGCGGGAGGAGGCATCTGCGCCAATTGCCGATAGGCTTGGAGAAACCGGTTGAGCGACGCGGTGCGAGCTTCGATGATCGCCAGGCCCCGTTCAAAGTCTCGACGGTGGTCGGGATTGAGTTCAGTCTCCGCGAGGCGACTGCTCAGGCTTCCCGCAATCGACTTGATCGAGGCCAGCGAGTTGTTGAGTTCGTGCCCAAGTACTCGGATCAACCGTTGCCACGCGCTGCGCTCTTCCTCCCGGAGCGCTCGGCTGACGTCGGACAAGACAACCAGAGTGTGCGGCACGCCTTTTTCCCGGAACTTACTTTGCCGCACCAACCAGCGGGCACTCGAACTGCTGGCCGGCAAAGCCACCAGTGCCTCGTTCGCTGCCCGGAGGCAATCGGCCAGCCCGATTTCATCGGCGGTACGTCCCAGGAGGCGAACGGCGGGTTGTTGGAGGAGCTTTTCGCCCGCGGGATTCACCAGTCGAAGTACTCGGCCGGGGTCAAACGCGAACAACGGAGCATCGACCTCTTCCACGACTCGGCGCAGTAGTGCAGGCGCTTCGATGGCCCGGATTCGCTGATCAGCGAGCAAGTCGGCCAAGGCGTTGACTTCAAGCGACAGTTCCCCCAGCGCGTCATCTGTGGTCGCTCCGCGCGCTCGAAAGGAATAGTCTTCCTCGCGAAGCGCCGCAACTACATTTGCCAATGTCTGCAACGGGCGGACCGTTTGCTCGTGTAATGCCAGGGCCAGTAACCACCAGGCAAATATCTCTACGAACGAGAGTGCCAACTTCGACTCTGTCGACCACGGCTGCCGCCAGATGAGAATGCCGCTGACCAGAATCCCGGGTGAGGCGACGAGTAGTGAGTAGAGGCTGATGCGATGCTCGTAGAGCAGGCGAACCCGCTTGCGAGGAACCTTCCGCGTTTCTGCCTTGCCGCTGCTCTGCGGGCTAGAGGCCATACTTCTCCATGCGTCGATAGAGCGCGCCCCGGCTTAGCCCCAGGGCTTCGGCGGCCTGGCTTATGTTCCCCTCAAAACGTTGCAGCGCCTTTCGGATCAGAAGCGTCTCCACCGCCTCCAAGCTTAGCTCTTCGAGATTCTGGGATGTCGGTCGCTGCAGATTCAGGCCGAGATCCGCAGGTTGAATCTCCCGTCCTCGGCACATCAGGACCGCACGCTCCAGGGTGTGTTCGAGTTCTCGAACGTTGCCAGGCCAGGTATATTGCGCCATGACTTGCGTTGCAGAGCTGTCGAATCCATCGACTTCGCGACGATAGCGAGAGGCATAGCGCCGGAGAAAATGGACCGCGAGCGTGGGGATATCCTCGCGCCGCTCCCGCAGCGGCGGCACATGAATTTCGACGGTGTTCAGTCTGAAAAGCAGGTCATCGCGAAACTGGCCCGAGGAGCATGCCGCCTGCAGGTCGCTATTCGTGGCCGAGATCACGCGCACGTCGACCTTCCGCGACCGCGATGACCCCACTCGCTCAATCTCGCCTGACTCCAGCACGCGCAGCAATTTCGCCTGTTGCCGGATGGGCACATTTCCAATTTCGTCCAGAAAGATGGTGCCCCCATCGGCCAATTCGAAGCGCCCGATGCGATCGGTCCGCGCATCGGTGAAGGCACCCTTCACGTGGCCGAAAAGTTCGCTTTCGAATAGTCCCTCCGCCAACGCGCCCGTATTCACCGTAACCAGCGGGCGTGAAGCGCGTGAAGAAAGAGCATGCAGCGTTTGCGCGACGACCTCTTTGCCACTGCCGTGTTCGCCTGTAATAAGGACATTTGCGTCGGAAGGGCCGACCCGCGCCATGGCCTCCAGGACGGGATGCATGGAAGCCGCCGCGGCGATGAACTCCGGGCGGCCTTGAACCTGGAGGAGCCGGTTCTCCGCCGCTAGCCGCTCGGCGCGTTCCAGGGCGCGATGCAATTCAATTTGCGCACGCAAAATGGCAAGCAGGCGCTCATTCTCCCAGGGTTTTTGGACGAAGTCTCGTGCTCCGCGGCGCATGGCCTCCACCGCCAGTTCGACATTGCCCCATGCCGTCATTACGATGACCGGGAGCTTGCTATCGAGCGCCACGATTTCCGAAAGAAGGTCCAAGCCTTCCTGACCAGAAGTGGTGTCGCGCGTGTAGTTAAGATCGATCAGCAGTGCGTCGTAAGAATCCGCCGCCAACGCCTCCCTGACCTCGGCGGGAGACTTGGCGCTTTCCACCCGATAGCCCTGAGGATGAAGCAGCAGTTGGAGAGCTTCGAGGATGTGCGGTTGATCGTCGGCTGCTAGAATGCGGGGCGCGCGGTTCTCGTGGGTATGGGAAGACGTCACGTTGCGGAGATCCTGCGGCTTGGCCGAAGTCGGCATGAGCTATGGAGACGAGGCGGTGACCGTCCCGGTGACCGCATCCTGAATCAGCACTCCATTATGTTCCAAAGTTCCACCGGTAGCGCGATCAAGTTCGACTCGGGCTTTCTGGTAGATCGTCATGGCGGTAACCAAGTCCAGTTCGGCCACCGAAAGATCGCGCTGCGCGGTCATGGTCTGGTAGCTTGATCCCGCTCCCAGTTCTTGCTCCTTCTTTGTGATCTCGAAGGTACGTTCTGCCAAATCCCTGGCCTTGCGGGCTGATTCAACTCTGGCACGAGACTGTTCCAGCGCATACTGTGCGTTGCGTACTTCGATCCGAATCTGCTTTTTCAACTGCTCCTTACGCAGGCTAGCTTGCCGGTACTCCAACTCGGAACGGTACTGGTCAGCCTTGGCGACGCGGTTGCGAAATGGAATATTCAGGTTGAGTCCGACGAAGTAGTCTGGCGATGAATTATTGAAAGCACTTTGCCAGGCGCCCGGCAGGTCGGTCGGAACGCTGGAGGAGTTGCCGGGGGTCACCAATCCTGCGAGACCACTGCCTCCGTAGAAACCCACTAGGGAGAGGGTGGGCAGGAGTGCATTCCGCGCGGCTTGGCGACTGATTTGCCGGTTCGTCAGGTCGATGTCTGTTTCCAGCAGTTCTGGACGATTGCGAAGTCCTTCCGCAATCAGATCGAGTATAGGCTCACTCGTGTCTGTCTCGGTGTTGGTGGTCTGCATGCGATCCGTCGGCACGACGGGCATCTCTCCCAGGGTAGGATCGTCGAGGCTCTTCGTCAGCGCGTTTTTCATCAACGATTCCTGCAGTTGGAGGTTCGTCCGCGCCACGGTCAAATCCTGGTCGCGCCTGGAAGCCTCGCCTTCGGCCTTCATCACGTCGATCTCCGGAATACTCTCCAGCTGCAATTGCTTCTTGGCGTTCTCCAGCGTCTGATTGGCAAAGGCGAGAGATTGCACATTCACGCGCGCCTGCTCGTAGGCGCTGACCAGATCCCAATAAATGTTCTCGATCTGCGTGACCGTGGCAATCACCTGGTCTTTGAATGCGATGTCGGAGATCTTCTTGTTGTTCTTCGCGATACGCAAGTAGCGCAGGTTGGGCCCGAAACCAAATCCCGCGAGAAGCTGTTGCTGAAAACTAAGGCGGTAGTAAGAATTCAAAGCCGGCGACAGAAAGATGTCGGGGCTGTTGGTAGTCTGGCGACTGTTATTGAACTCAAAGGAAATCGAAGTGCCGGTGGAAAAGGCTTGCGTGTAGCTGGCGTTCACTTGCGTCGTATTCAGTTGCAACGACGGGACACCGTAGATTTGCGTACTCGACAGCGGCAATGTCAAGTGCTCGATCCCCATGTTCACATTGAGGGCTGGATCGTACGATGCCACGGGAGTTCCTAAACCCAACGTGGATTGCACTAATCCCGAAGCGCCCGCACCCGCGCCGCCTGCGCCGCTCGTCGTACCACCTGCACCCGCTCCCGGCGCTCCCGCACCGTAACCTCCGATCCCTCCCCCGGGAGTTCCTTGCACCACGCCGGTGTTGACCCCACGAAAGCTTCCGCCAGCCCTGGTGCGGAGGAGATCCGTATCGGCAATCGGCAAGTTATAGCGGGCGATCGCCAAATCCAGATTGTTCTCCAGCGCAAGATCAATCGCATCTTTCAAGGATAGATACAACTTTCCATCGCGAATCAGCCGATCCAGGCGGGACGAATTTGTCAGCACTGGCTCCGGCACCTGATCGGCGGTGTACGGGCTAAGCGGATTGTGCGATTGCGGCATTTCCAATGCAGCCGGAGTACGCACCTGGGCTTGCATCATGGCCGCCGTAAGGACAAGCAGTGCTGCCATTAGTGGAATGTCAAAGCACTCACGAAAACAGACCTTCATCGATTCACCGCCGCGTCGCTGGGCTCCGTCGTTGGGCGTGGATTTCCCGTATCGCCCACCAGCCAACCGTCACGCAACTGAATGGTGCGAGTTCCATAGGCAGCATTCGTTTCGGAGTGAGTGACCTGCACGATCGTTGTGCCCTGCTGATTCAATTCGCGGAAGAGCTCCATGATCTCCTTGGCTTGGCTGGAATGCAGATTGCCCGTCGGCTCATCGGCGAGCAACAGCGCAGGCTTATGAATGACCGCCCGCGCAATCCCGACCAACTGCTGTTGTCCGCCAGAAAGCTGGTTTGGGTAAAGATCCTTCTTGGCGACAATCTGGAAACGATCGAGCGCGTCGGCGACCAGGCTTTGCCGCTGGTTGCGCGGAATGTCCTTGTAGGAGAGCGGCAGATCGATGTTCTCCAGCACCGTGAGATCGTCGAGCAGGTGATAACTCTGAAAAACCATGCCGACATTCTTCTTCGCCAACTCTGCGCGTTCCTTCCTCTTCATTGCGTGCGCCGCCTGCTCGCGGAACCAGTATTCGCCCTGCCATTGATCGTCCAGGAAGGCGAGGACATTCAAGAGGGACGATTTCCCCGCGCCCGACGGCCCCATCACCGTGATGAACTCGCCTTGCTGAATTTCCAGATTGATGCGCCGCAGAACCCACGTCTGGCCGGCGCCGGTCTTATAGCTGCGTTCCACATTTTTCAACTGAATCATTTGATCCTCAATTTCAGTCCGATCTCCTACTCGTAGCGCAGCGCCTTCATTGGTTCTACCCGCGCCGCCCGTCGAGCCGGCAACATGGCGGATGCAAGTGCGACCAAGGTCACCAGCAAAGTCATCATGCACAACGTTAGTGGGTCACTGCTGGAAATACCGAACAACTGGCTGCGCACAGCCCTCATCAGCAGCAATGACATCTCCTATTACTCGTATCGCAGCGCCACCATGGGATCGACCTTGGCCGCACGGCGGGCGGGGATGTAGTTTGCGAGAAACGCCACAGTGCCGAGTAGTGCGGCAACGCCTGCGAAAGTCAGGGGGTCGGCGGCGGTAATTCCAAACAGCATCCCCGAGATCAGCCGCGTCATTCCGAACGAAAGCAAAGTGCCCGCTGCGATACCCATGAGGACGAGCGCCATTCCCTTCTTCACTATCAGTACGAGCACATCGGGGCGCCGCGCTCCCAAGGCCATGCGGATACCGATTTCTTTGGTGCGTTGCGCAACCGAATAAGACATGACACCGTAAAGTCCGATGGCCGCAAGCAGCATGGCCACCGCGGCAAAGATGGTCAGGAGCAGCATGCTGAAACTCCGCCGTTGAACGGAGTTGGCAATGACGTCCTGCATGCTGCGGACATTGACAAGAGGGACGTCTTTGTTCACGCTCCAAACCACGTTTCGCGCCGCCGAAGTGACACTCGTGGCGTCGGAGGTTGCGCTCCGTACCGCCACGAACATCGACGGCCATTGCGCCTGGCCGAGTAACTGGTAGATCTCAGAGTGCGGATCTGTATCGAGCCCGACATGCCGGACATTACCAACGACGCCTATGATCTGCAGCGTCAAATTGTCCGGGCCGAAATTGGTGAGCTGTCTGCCAATCGGGTCCTGTCCGGGGAAAACGGCGCGTGCCAGGGCTTCGTTAACGATCGCTACGTTCAGCGAGTTTCCGAGGTCACTCTCGCTGAAGCTGCGGCCTCTCAGCAACGGGATCCCCATCGCGCGGAAATAGCCGGGAGTGCTGACGCGAATGTCCGCGCTGTAACCCTTTTCATTTCCGGGCACGCTGAAGCTGCGTGAACTGTTGCCTCCAGCCAGCGGCAGTCTGCTGACGGCACCCACAGACTGCACGCCTGGCAAGGCCTGAAGCCGTTCCAGGACTTGCTGGTAAAACGCGAGTTGGTGAGCGGCATCGGTAGAGGACGGAAGGCCAAGGTTGAAGGTCAGGAGGTGATTCGGATCGAAGCCGGCATTAACATGCATGAGACGCGCGAAACTCTTGACCAGCAGCCCGGCCCCAACCAGCAGAACCAGCGAGAGTCCGACTTCGGCGATCACCAGCGCGGAACGGGTTCGCCCCCGGTTCGTTGCGCTCCCGCGCTCGCCTTCCTTGAGGAATTCATTGGGGTTTGATCGCGATGCTTGCAGAGCGGGAATCAGGCCAAAGGCAATTCCGCAAACAACGGAGGCCAGGAAACTGAAGGCCAACACTTCCCGGTTGATTCCAATCTGCGTGAACTGACGGATATCCGGTGGGCTCAGTGCCACCAGCGACGGAACGGCTGCCACCGCCAGCAGAAGCCCGAGAACTCCTCCCAATAGCGCGAGCAGCACACTTTCGGTAAGCAACTGACGGAGCAAACGGCGGCGGCTCGCTCCCAGTGCCGTTCGTATCGAGATTTCCCTGGTGCGCGCGGTGGCTCGTGCAAGTAGAAGGTTGGCAACATTGGCGCAACTGATCAGAAGCACCACGACCACCGCAGCCAGCAACACCAGCAGAACCGGACGGATGTCACCGACGACATATTCATGCAAGGGTAGAAAGCTCACGCCGACCTTCTCGTTCGAATCCGGATACTGCTTCTCCAGGCGGAGGCCGATGGTATCGAGTTCCGCACGGGCCTGCGGCATGGTCACTCCGGGCTTCAGCCGTGCCCAGACATCAAGATAATTTCTGTCCCTGAATTGGCGTGGATCTTTGTCTGGGGCCAGAGGGTGAGTCGGCACGCCCCAGGGGGATGGCAGCCACAGCTCGCCGTATTCGTCGGGAGAAAAGTTCGGCGGCATCACGCCGACAACGGCGTACTGCTCGCCATTAAGCCGAATGTTCCGGCCAACCATCGTGCGATCCGCTGCAAAGTAGCGCTGCCACAGCCCGTAACCGAGCACCACCACGTGATCGTTGCCGGGCTGCGCGTCGCTCGCCTCCAACCCGCGGCCGAGGATCGGATTTACTCCGAACAAAGGAAAGAAACTGGGCGTGGCCATCGTGCCTTTGACCCGCTCCGGACGATCTCCCGTTGATAAACTTCCTTGCCATCCATGAGACGCTGCCATCTCGGCAAACACCTGGTTTTGCGAGACCCAATCCAGGTAGTTGGCAGGCGAGGCATCGTCCGTAGATATGCCCTCGAACGTCTGCGAAACTTTTACAATGCGATTCGAATCGGGATAAGGAAGCGGATGCAGCAACACTTGATCGACCACACTGAACACCGCTGTGTTGGCGCCAATCCCCAGCGCCAGCGTGATCACCGCAACCACGGTGAAGCCGGGGCTCTTGAGCAGTTGCCGTAGCGCATAGCGGAGATCTTGCAAGAGCCCGCTCATGCACTCGTCTCCTGCAGGAGTTTCTTCAGTTCCTCTTCCGCCACCACTTTGCCGTCGAACAAATGCACTTCGCGCTGCGCGTGCTTGGCAAAGCGTGGATCGTGGGTCACCATGCAAATCGTCGCTCCCTCGCGATGCAAGTTCTGCAGGAGTTCCATCACGGCTTCGCCGTTGCGCGAATCAAGGTTTCCCGTGGGCTCATCCGCGAGCAGAATGGAAGGCTTCCCGCCCAACGCGCGCGCCACCGCCACGCGTTGCTGCTGACCACCTGACAATTGCGACGGATAATGCCGGACGCGATGCGCCATGCCGACGCGCTCCAGAGCCTCCATCACACGAGCCTTACGATCCGCCGTCGGCATTTTTTGACGGTACGTCAGCGGTAGTTCGACATTCTCATAAACCGTCAAATCGCCAATCAGGTTGAAGCTTTGAAAGATGAAGCCGATCTCCTGATTGCGTATGCGCGACCGCTCCGCAAAATCGAGATTCTCGACTGTTTTTCCGTTGAGTGAATAGCGTCCGGCTGTCGGTGTATCCAGCAGTCCGATGATCGACAGCAGCGTGGACTTGCCGCAGCCCGACGGTCCCGACATGGCAACGTACTCTCCTTTATCGATCGACAGGTGAATGCCAGAGAGGGCATGGGTCTCGATCTCGTCGGTGTAGAAGACTTTGGTCAGATCTTGAATCTGGATGAGTGGTTGCCCGGCTTCGGTCATTACTGCTTTCCTCGCTATCTAAAGTTTTCTTTTACTCGAGACGGATACGATCGGTATTGTCCCAGCGCGACATGTCGGACAAAATCACAGTGTCTCCTTCGTGCAGCCCTTCCATCACCTGGATCGAATTCACCGAGGCTCGTCCCACCTTCACGGGCACACGCAAGGCTCCCTGCCCGTCCGGGCCCAGTTTGAACAAACTGATGGTGCTGTTCTCCTGACCGAAGGCAGGACGGCCAACATAGAGCACGTTCTCCAACCGTTCCAGGTCGATGGTTCCGTCCACACTTAAGTCAGGGCGCGCGCCCTTGGGCAGTTCCCCAGTGAGTTTGACGTCGACCGTCACCGTTCCGTTTTGCACTGCCGGATCGACGCGTATCACGGTGCCGGCAATCACCCCGTTGTGCGTATCGACCGACGCGGGCTCGCCAATCTGCACATCGCGCGCCTGGGTCTCGGCGACCTTCAAGGTGGCCATCAGGTGATCGGGTTCCACCACCTTCGCCAGCATGGTTCCGGGGAGGACGTGCTGGCCGACTTGCAGCGGGAGATCCACCAGCACTCCGTCGATCCCGGCTCGAACTTTCAACGCGTCCAGCTGTTTTTGTTTGAGCTGCGCCAGAGTTCGCATCTGATCGACTTTGGCTTGCTGTTGCGCCATCTGCGACTCGATCGCCCGCTGATTGGCCGTTAGCCGCTGCGTTTCAAGGTCATTTCTCGTGGTGAGTTCGTCCGCCTTGTCCTTGGAAGACTTGTAGGCTAGACCCGAGATGACTCCAAGCTCATACAGCGCCTTGTCGGTGTTGGCCTGCCGTTGTGCCTGCGTGTCGTCCGCATGCACGGTAGCGGCGCCGGCTTTCTGGTTCATCAGGTCGCTTTCGAGCTTCACCCGAAGACTCTGGTATTCGGCTTCGGCGGCCTTCAATTGAAGTTGCGCGTCGACCGCGGACTGCTCCGTCTGCGGATTGCTCATCTCCAGCAGGATGGTGCTGGCAGTCACCTGGGAGCCGGGCAGCATATGAATACGAACAACCGTGGCCTCGGTCTCCGCCGGAATCTGACGCACCGCTTCCTGGCTCGGCACCAGCGATCCCAGTCCCCGCACCTGGCGCAGCATCGGACCGCGCTTGACCGTGTCAGTCCAAACGGTTCCACGCTCCACCGTCGGCGCCGCAGGTTTCAGCCGCGAAACTCCTACTGCGACAGCGGCCACACCTAAAACTGCCGCAGCTATGATGATCGTCTGGCGACGCCGTTTCTGAGTCTTGAACTCGGGCCGAGCGATGTCCATTCGGTGGTAGAACGGCAACTGAGATGCCATCTTCCACGGAACGATAAGTATTCAGAAACATGGCGGATGATGCTGATGGCTTTGACTGGAACAGACGCATCTCTATTCGGAACTGGACGTTGGTGTCCGAGAATGGACAGCCTCCGCACCTCCAAGCGGACCCCTTAGCCAGTCGGTCCGCACTCCCGCACGGCAACGACAGCTGACGTTTACATGCAGGAGATTCCGGAAAGCGTGCAGAAGACGGTCGACGCGATCAGCGAGGAGCTTCGACTCCTTCCTAATTTGGAAGAGGTCACGCGCGGGACGAGCGTTTTGCTACCAAATG
>Ga0224555_1001610_pt1 | contig 30311 bp, 19 predicted proteins | sample 714S23034metaG_FD_180687 | JGI IMG/M metagenome (GOLD analysis project Ga0224555, IMG submission 180687) | Peat soil microbial communities from Stordalen Mire, Sweden - 717 S2 30-34 | ecosystem: Environmental > Terrestrial > Soil > Wetlands > Peat | place: Sweden: Norrbotten County, Stordalen...
AACTTCATCGCCCGCTCCGCCGCGGTCCTCGGATAGATCTCCATGCTCTCCTGCATGGCTCCATCCTCACCGCCCGTTATGCGGACATTTCACTTGCTAAAAACACCGGACATATTATGTGCTAACGTCAGTAACCGACTAATTAACACCCCGCACGCCTTCGGCGTAGATGTTTAACCAGAATGGGGGCCGAAAGATGTCCAAACTGGACGCCGGCCGAAGACGCGCTAGGAAGAATTTGTGCTAATTTGTACTACTACCTCGAACAACTATGGACATTTTGGACATTCTCGATATTTTAGAATCTGCAACTTACGTGTTTTCAATCCGTCCAATTGTCGGTGCCCCAGGTCCGGGGTCCCCACGGACAGGTCCTGGTCCGTGGGGTGGAGATCCCTCGCACTTGGGGACCTGGGATAGCACGAATCCAACCTTACGCTGTCACCTCAAGCGAGGTCGTCTCGGCGACTGAGTCGAGGGATCTGCGGTTGCCTTCCCGGCCGGCGTTTGATCCTCATGTCAAACCGCGTCAAGCCCCACCCGGCAGTCTCCCCGTGCACGGCGCGCCGCTAACTCATTGACTTCAATCCATCTTGCTGCCCGTTCGCGCCACAAAAATCCTCACGCGAAGTTTGCCGATCATTTCGCGCCCCCGGCGCATACTTGATGCAAATGGAGAATCCCAGCGCGGACAGGGAAACAGCAGCCCTTCGCGGAAAGGACCATCGCCGCACGCCCGGAATTGCTAGCCCGGCGGCGTCTGTCACATGGATGGCGAAATGGCTATGGACCGGTTGCTTGGCGGCAAGGTTAGCGGCAAGGATGGCGAAAAGGAGGACGGCGGCAATGCGATCGCGAGCCATGACGAGAACTCTGGTGCCAATCATGCGCCTCGCTCGTTCCCTCGCTCCCTCGCTCCCTCGCTCCCTTGTTCCCTTGCTCCCTTGTTCCCTCGTTCCCTGTTTTTCTGTTCCCTGTTCCCTTGTTCCCTTGGTCTCTTTTTCCCTGTTTTTTACCCACCCCCCTGCCCAAAGACCCCACCCCCCTCAATTCCGACCCCACCCCCCCATGCCAGTTTGTGAAACTTTGAAACTGTGAAACTGTGGAGCCTTCAGAATCAACAACTTGCAGCCACAGTTTCACAGTTTCACAGTTTTGTTTTTGAGGTTTTTGTTTTTCGCGCTTCGAGCGAATCGCTAATAGCCAAAAAGCTAAAAACTTTTCTCGGTTTTTGAGGTTCTTGCTTTCGCCAGAATTTTTGCGCATTTCTCGCAGCGAATCGAGCGAACAACTATTTCCGCCCGCTAAAGCGGGCTCGCGAAGGCTCCTCTTTCCTCCAGAGGAGCCGCTTTAGCAGCCCGGAATAGGGTTCTTGAAGACGAGGTCGATCGGGAGCCAGTCTGTCAGGCGCTTATTGTCGATTTCGGCGTCTCCGGCGGTGCTCGAAAGTGTCGACCGGGTGAGGACCACGGAGATCTTCACTTTCCCCTTGACGCAGTACTCCTCAAGAAGCGTGGCAAGACTCTGGTCGGTTGCATCCATGTAGTCGGAGGGAAGTGCTCCGTCGGTGCCGGGGATATCGACCGCGCCCATGATGATCTGATCCATCGTCATCGTGCCTTTACTTTTAAGGCTCGAAGTGTCGATGCGCACGACGAGGATGGCTCTTTTGTCGAGCGAGTCAGAAGGCGCGTTGGGATCGGCCGTGTACTTGATGGGCGGAATGGAGATGCCTGCCTTGTTGGGCTTGGCGGGCGGCGCGGCCAAGGCGAGATGGTAAGGAGGCCCCGTGAATTTGGGCTTAACCGGAATGCCGGAGTTCTTATCCTGGGGTCCGCACCCCGCAAGAAGAGCCAATGAAGCAATTGCGAAAAGAATGGATTTGTTCAAGTCATCCTCCAAGCCGTTCAAAATGACGCGCCATGATAGCACCGCTGCGGGCGAATGGAATGTGATGGGGAAGCAGGGACTGAGGGAGCGAGGGAGCGAGGGAGTCGGAATGTGCGGGCCTGGAGACCCGCACGACAGCCGGTCAGGAGACCGGCGGTACGCCGGGGCGGCGGGCCACAACTTTCGGCGCAAGATAGAGTCTGACCTAATAGCAAGCTCGTGCCGTGCAGCAATGTGCCGGCCAAGGCAATGCCAGAGTTTCGATGCAGGGTCCCAGTGCAGCTACTCTGGAATTGCGTCACTTCCCCCTGCCAGGAGCACATTCGATGGAGTTCTTGCGCGGCGCAATAGCCCTCGGTCTCTGTTCGAGCCTTTGCTTCCCTGCCCCGCTGGCGATGGCCCAGGATGCGGCGTCAAGTGAGCAGGCTTCCGCCCCCACAAAGCGCTCTTCCGCTCCCACAATGCAGATTCCCGCTCCCCAAAAGCATCGAACGAGCTACGCGGCGAAATCCGAACCGGGACAGTTGCAGGGCGACGCGCGGATTCTTCATGCTCTGAACCGATTGACCTTTGGCCCGAGGCCCGGGGACCTGGAAGCTGTTCGGGCGACGGGCCTGGACAAGTGGTCCGACGGGCAACTGCACCCGGAAAACATCGACGAGACGGACTTGAGTGCGCGGCTGGCGCAGTATCCCGCGATGCAATGGAGCACGCAGAACCTGATGTTCCGCATGCCGGGTCCGGCCATCATTCGCCAGGCGGCGGACGGGAAGATTGAGATTCCGCGGGGCGGGACGCTGCACGCGGTGTACGAAAACCAGATCTACCGTTACCAGATGAGGAAGGCGGCGCAGGCTGAGAAACAGACAGCGGCGAATCAGGGACCGAATCAGGGACAGAATTCGGCGGGTGGCGCGCAATCTCCCGCGATGAACGGCGGCGTTAGCGGCAGCGCAAATATGGATGGGGCGGGCGGCGGGACGATGACGCCGACTGCGGCGGGAGCGGAACGACCCTCCCAGGTCCCAGAATCGGGACCTGGGGCACCCACGGATGCGGATCAGGCTGCGATGGCGCCGCAGTCCGGCAATCAGATGAGTGGGAATTCGGCCGATGGAAATTCGATGCCTGGGAATTCAATGACGCCTGCGGCCGGGCAAGAGGCAGATCAGGCTGGCGGGCGGCGGGCCAAGGCTGATTTGGCTCGCACGGATCGGACAAATGCGGACGGCGCGCTGATTGCGAACGTTCTGGCATTGCCGCCGGTGGACAGGGTGCGGCGGTTGCAGGCGATGCAGCCGGAGGAGTTCGAGAGCTTTATCAAATCGCTGAAGCCTGGGCAGCGCGCGGCGCTGGTGGGCGGCATGAGCCCCGATTTGAGAGAGTCGGTCGAGGACCTGGCGGCTCCGGAGCAGACGGTGGTGCGAGAGTTGTTTGCTGAGCGGCTGACGCGCGACATCTATTCGAATGCGCAATTGCAGGAAGTGATGACGGACTTCTGGCTGAATCACTTCAACGTGTACTTGCGCAAGAACGAGCAGATGCCCTACTACCTGGTGAGCTACGAGCGCGACACGATCCGGCCACACGCGCTGGGCAAGTTCGAAGACCTGCTGGAAGCTGTGGCGCACAGCCCGGCAATGCTGATTTATCTGGACAACGCGCAGAGCATGGGGCCGGATTCGCTGGGCGCAGAGCGCGCGAAGATGGTGAACGCTAGGCGGCCGAATGCCAAGCGGCAGGCGCCGGAGGGGTTGAACGAGAACTATGCGCGCGAGTTGATGGAGCTGCACACGGTGGGCGTGAACGGCGGATACACGCAGGCGGATGTGACGCAGGTGGCGCGCGTGCTGACGGGATGGACGGTGGACAGACCGCAACTGGGCGGCGAGTTTCAGTTCAACGAGAACCGGCATGAGCCGGGCACGAAGAAAGTGATGGGCACGAAGATCAAGGATGGTGGTGAGACCGAGGGGCGCGAGCTGCTGCACATGCTGGCGATGCGGCCGGCGACGGCCGACTTCATCTCGCGGAAGCTGGCGATCCGGTTTGTGAGCGACGATCCGCCGCAGGCGCTCGTGGACCGGATGGCGAAGGCGTATTTGGCGAGCGGCGGCGATATTCCGACGGTGCTGAAGACGCTGTTTCGCTCGCCGGAGTTCTGGGCGGCGGGCGACGACAGCGCGAAGGTGAAGACGCCGCTGGAATATGTGGTGAGCGCGGTGCGGGCAAGCAATGCGAACGTGGCGAATTTTGAGCCGCTCGTGAATGCGCTGCGGCAGATGGGAATGCCACTGTATGGATGCGTTCCGCCGGTGGGTTACAAGTGGGACGAGGCCGACTGGGTGAGCACGGGAGCGCTGGTGGACCGGATGAACTTTGCGTTATCGCTGGCGGCGAACCGGCTGCCGGGAATTACGGTGGGATGGGCGCCGGAGATGGATATGAGCGCGATGGACGACAATGCGCCCGCGATGCAGGTCGTGCCCACGCCGGAAACAGAAGAGGCGCGGTTGGAGCAGGTGCTGCTGCCGGGCGGAGTGAGCGATGCAACGCGAGCGGCGGCGCTGAAAGAGTTCGAGGAGCAGGACGACCAGGGTGCGACGGATGCGCCGATGATGATGGCGCGGAACCCGCAGGCACTGGAATCCTTCGACGGGATCAGAGCTGGTTCGAGGGCAGGCTCGGGGGCGACGGCGGCGCGGAGAATGAATCGCGCACCGGCGGCGGATGCGTACGAGCGGGAAGATCAGTTGCTGGCGGGATTGCTGCTTGGGTCGCCGGAGTTTCAGAGAAGATAGGGAGCGAGTTAGCGAGTTAGCAAAAAAGCGGTGTTAGCGGAGTTAGACGGCGAGTAAGTGGCGAGCGAAGCGGACGTCGAATCAGGGTTGGAATCAGGAGATTCAAAATGCGGATGAATCGGCGATTTTTTCTGCACAGGGGCGCGCTGGCCGTGGCGGGCACGACGGCGATGCCGAATTTTCTCGTGCGCTCGGTGTTGGCGCAAGCGGCGGCTGGAGCGCCGGGTCAGCGGCTGGTGGTGATCTTCCAGCGCGGCGCGGCGGACGGGCTGAACGTGGTGGTTCCCTACCGCGAAAAGAATTACTACAAGATGCGGCCGAGCATTGCAATTCCGGAGAACCAGGTTCTGGATCTGGATGGATTTTTCGGGCTGCATCCGTCGCTGGGGGCGTTCAAGCCGCTTTACGACCAGGGACAACTGGCGATTGTGCACGCGTGCGGGTCGCCGGATATGAGCCGGTCGCATTTTGACGCGCAGGATTACATGGAGTCGGGTACGCCGGGAGTGAAAAACACAGAGGATGGCTGGCTGAATCGCGCGCTGCAGGCAGAAGACGCGTATGCCGCTGCGTGCAACTGCGGGCGGCATAACCAGGAACACACGGCGTTTCGGGCGCTGGCGCTCGGGGCCGAGGTGCCACGCACGCTGGCGGGATCGATTCCGGCGATTGCGATCGGCAACGTGAACAACTTTACGGTAGCCGGACGCGGAGCGACGCCTTCGCCCGCGGCGAGCGCGTTCGAGGCGATGTATGCCGACTCGGGCGATCGCATCTTTCATGCGGCGGGCGATGAGACGTTTGAAGCGGTGAAGATGCTGAAGGCAGCGAATCCTGCGCAGTATGCGCCGGCCGCGGGCGTGAATTATCCAAATACGGATTTCGGCAACAACATGCGGCAGATTGCGCAACTGCTGAAGGCGAACCTGGGCGTGGAGGCGGCGTTTACCGATGTGAGCGGATGGGACACGCACCAGAATCAGGGCGGCGTGAATGGACAGCTCGCGAATCGGTTGAGCGATTTTTCCGCGAGCATTGCGGCGTTTTGGCGCGACATGGGCGACGAGCGAGGGAACGTGACGCTGGTGACCATGTCGGAATTTGGACGCACGGCGCGCGAGAATGGAACCGGCGGAACGGACCACGGCCACGCCAACGCAATGTTTGTGCTGGGCGGGCAGGTGAAGGGCGGCAAAGTGTACGGCAAATGGCCTGGCCTGGATGACGGACAGCTCAATGAAGGACGCGACCTGGCGCTGACGACCGACTACAGGCAGGTGCTGGGCGAGGTGGTGACGCGCACGCTGGGCGCGGAGAATCTCGAGACGGTGTTCCCCGGAGCGCGAGTGAGCCGAGCGGGGTTTTTGAGGCTCGTCTAAACTAAACTGCTCGCTCCATGGGAGGCTATCTCAGCGTGGGACTGTTCGGGAGGGCTGGACCGAGTCTCTGCGGTTGTCTTTGACCATCCCCGAAAAGCAAACAGGACCGCTAGTGAGCGAGAGCCCGCCCTGAGCGCCGCAGGCGCGGAGTCGAACGGGAATCTGCGGTTGCTTTTGGGATTCATCTCCTGAAAACGAACCCATCGGCCAATTCCCCGCCTGTGTTATCGTTGGGGTCAAAATCAGGACCAATACCGTTTGTCCCTTCAAGCCCTGATGGGATCGGGCAGAAGAGGAGGATCCTCGATGCGCAGACCTGTGGGCGTCCTGCTCGGCGTCTTCGCGCTGATGGGCATTCTCGTGGCGCTGCAGGTTTCGATCCACAAGCGCAATCCGCAGATCGCGAAGGTGTCGCCGGCGGTGACGGTGGACTACGGAAAGAAGGAGCAGATCATCCGCGGCTTTGGCGGGTCGACGGCGTGGCTGGGACCGCTGACGACCCAGCAGGCGACGGCGCTCTTCAACCAGACGAACGGACTGGGGCTGAGCATCCTGCGGGTGAGGATCGATCCGCAGGGCTCGGCCTCGAACAACTGGGTCACCTCGCAGTGGACGGATGAGCTCACGAACGCGACGGAAGCGATCGCCGCAAATCCTGATGCGATCGTGATGGCGACGCCATGGACGCCGCCACCGGCGTTCAAGACAGGCTCCGCAACCGGCGAGCCCTACGCAAACTGCAACAACGGCCTGGCGCAGGGGTATTGCGGCGGGTCGCTCGATCCGAGCCATTACGCGGACTACGCCAGCTACTTGAAAGACTTTATCGACTATTTCCACAGTAACGGCGTGAATCTGTACGCAATCTCGATCCAGAATGAGCCGGACGCGAGCGTCGAGTATGAGTCCTGCTTCTGGTCCGAGAACAGCTACCCCTACAATCACACGTCGAATGCTGGATCCGCGATGGATAGGTGGATCGCGGGCAATGCCTCGGTGGTAACGGCGACCGGGACGAAGCTGATCATGCCGGAATCAGAGGACTTCAACACCAATTTGGCGACCGATTCGCTGAATGACCCGAACGCCGCGAGCCAGATCAGCATTATTGCCGGCCACCAGTACGGCGACGGCCCGTTTTATTACGCGCAGGCCGAGAGCGCCGGCAAGGAAGTGTGGATGACGGAGCATTGGCTCCACGCTTCGGGGGAGGATTGGCTCAACCCTTCGGGATCGAGCTCAACCATCCGCGATGCAATCAGCGCCGCCGAGGAAGTCCACAACTCGATGGTGACGGGGCACTACAACGCCTACGTGTGGTGGTGGATCTGGAACGATCCGGCAGCGGGAGACGGCGTGAACTACGGCCTGATCGACAAGAGCACGACAAATCCTGCCGCGACATACTTCGGCGACGCGATCGGGCAGTTTTCGAAGTTCGTGCAGCCGGGCTATTACCGGTACAACATGTCAGGCAGCCCGTCGAGTGGCATCTATGTCTCGGCCTATTCAGGGGCCGACAATGCCGGGGTGACGCACTACGTGATTGTGGCGATCAACGAAAACAGCACAGCCGTGAGCCAGACCTTCACGATCGACAACGCGACGGTAACCTCCATGACGCCGTACCAGACGAGCTCGGCCGGCGGACTCAAGCCGCAGCCGGCGGTTTCGGTCTCTGGCGGCATGTTCACCTATAACCTGCCGGCGGAGAGCATCACGACGTTCGCGCAGTAGGCGGAAGTTCGGGCCCGCAGTGCTACGAAGGGCGGCGGCCGCGGCTGGCACGCTGCACGCCGCATGATTTACCCTCAAGAACGGCATGAACATTCGGAATACGCTTCTTTTCTCTTCCCTGGCCGTAGCTGGTGTTGCCGGCGCGGCCTTCGCTTTGTTTGGTCAACAAGCTACACCGCCTGCTGCGGCATCCGCGAGCGCACCCGCGAGCCAGGAAGTTCCCGATGCGCCGCAGGCGACTCCGGAGGCCTCGACGGTTCCCAACGGGCCGTTCGTGGTGATGGACACTTCGATGGGCCGGATTACCTGCCAGTTCTACCAGAAGCAGGCGCCGAAAGCTGTGGCCAACTTTATCGGACTGGCCGAGGGCACGAAGGACTGGACCGATCCGGCGACGAAGAAGGTTGAGCACCACAAGCCGTACTACGACGGGACGATTTTTCATCGCGTGATTCCGGAATTCATGATTCAGGGCGGCGATCCGACGGGGACGGGGATGGGCAATCCCGGCTACACCTTCGACGATGAGTTCGATCCGGGGCTGAACTTCGACCGGCCGGGACGGCTGGCGATGGCAAACAGCGGACCGAACACGAATGCGAGCCAGTTCTTTATCACCGAGCAGGCGACGGATTTTCTCGATCAGCATTACACGCTCTTTGGGCAGTGTGACGACGCGAGCGTAGCAGTGGTGAAGGCGATTGCGCGCGTGGAGCGCGATTCGAACGACAAGCCGCAGGATCCGGTGGTGCTGAAGAAGATGACGATTGTGCGCGCAGGGCAGCCGATGCCGTAAGGACAGTGGTTAGTGATTAGTGGTTAGTGGTTAGTGGTTAGCGATCAGACGTCAGTTGTCAGAAAAAACAGGAGAATTCATGGCACTTGCAACAGGAACGTACGCCGTCTTTACCACCACGGAAGGCAAAATTACTGTTCGGCTTTTTGAGGCCGACGCGCCGATCACCGTCAAGAACTTTATCGAGCTGGCCGAAGGCGCGAAGGAGTGGTCGCATCCGGTGACGCGCGCCAAGTCAAAGGACAAACTGTTCGACGGAACGATTTTTCACCGCGTGATTCCCGATTTCATGATTCAGGGCGGCGATCCTGCTGGCACTGGAATGGGCGGGCCGGGCTACCGCTTTCAGGATGAGACGCGGGGATCGGCGCACAAGTTCGACAAGCCACACAAGCTGGCCATGGCGAACTCTGGCCCGAATACCAACGGCAGCCAGTTTTTTATTACGGTGGCGGCCACTCCCTGGCTCACCGGAAACCACACGATTTTTGGCGAGGTGGTGGAGGGCGAGGACGTGGTGACCAAGATTTCGAAGGTTCCGCGCAATGCGCAGGACAAGCCGCACAAGCCGGTGGTGTTGGAGACGGTGACGATCGAGCGCGTGAGCTGAGAGATCTGCTGCAAAGCCGCGGTTCGAAAAAATGCGCTATTCGATCCAATTAGAGCAACGTTCGCTTGCCGGTTGAATTGTCAAGCCGGGGAAGTGCGCTTCGCAGGAGCCATCCAACATGGAAACGCCCCCTGAAGCCGGGCAAAAGGCCGCTCTCGCCGACTATTTGGCGGCTGAGCGCACGCTTCTCGCGTGGATTCGCACTGGCCTGGCATTGATGGGCTTCGGATTTGTGGTGGCACGCTTCGGGCTGTTTCTCGAACAGCTCCAGACGATTCGGGGGGCTTCACCAACCGAGCACTACGGACTCTCTCTGTGGTTCGGCACGGCGCTTATCGCCGTGGGCGTTCTGGTGAGCGTTATGGCCGGGATACACCACATGCGCCTGGTTCGACGCTTGGATCGCGGTGACTCCTCACGCCCGCATCCAGCCACCGAGGCCGTGGCGATCGCTTTCCTGCTTGCATTGGTCGGGCTGGGCATGGCGGTGTATCTGATTTCTGTCCGAAGCTCAACTCATTCGCAGCCTGGAAACTCAAAGGAGACGTCTATGACACGCGACAGCAGTAGCGGAATCATCGATATTCCCGGCGCTCACTCGGTGGACGCGGCTGTGGAGAAGGTGCGCGACATTCTCGAGGCGAAGGGCGTGGCTTTGTTTGCCCTCGTCGATCACAGCGGAGAAGCCAAAAAGGTTGGCATGGCGATGCGCCCCACCAAGCTGCTGATCTTCGGGAATCCCAAGGCGGGGACGCCCGTGATGCTGGCAGCCCCGAGCATCGCTATCGATCTGCCGCTCAAGATTCTTGTCTGGGAAGACGAGACCGGAAAAGTCTGGATCTCCTATAACTCCACGGATTATCTGCGCGTCCGCCACAATGTTCCCGCGGAATTGATGCAGAACCTTGCGGCAGCGGAAGGAATTGCGGCGAAGGCTGCTGAAGAGTGAGCGATGCGGGGCGAGATGCGGAACGGGTAAAAATGCGGCAAGGTGCTGAAACGAGCGCGCCGCCGGAAGGCCCGGACAGGGAGGGCCCGGACACGCAGGTGCAGTCGCGCGCATTAAGCGGCACATCGCACGCGTGGCGCGCGCTGCGGCACCGCAACTTCAGGCTCTTCTTCGGCGGGCAGACGATCTCGCTGATCGGCACATGGATGACGCGCATTGCGACGTCGTGGCTGGTGTACCGGCTGACGGGGTCGGCGCTGCTGCTGGGCACGGTGAGCTTCGCTGGGCAGATTCCTACGTTTCTCTTTGCGCCTTTTGCCGGCGTTTGGGTTGACCGGCTCGACCGCAGACAAGTGCTGGTGTGGACACAGACGCTGTCCATGATTCAGTCGTTTCTGCTGGCCGCGTTGACGCTCTCAGGACACATCACCGTTGAATTGATTCTGATTTTGAGCGTGATGCAGGGCATCGTGAATGCGTTCGACATGCCGGGACGGCAGGCGTTCATGGTGGAGATGGTGGGCGATCGCGCCGATCTCGGCAACGCAATTGCGATCAATTCGTCGATGGTGAACGTGGCGCGGTTGATCGGGCCATCGCTGGCCGGGATGTTGATTGCAGCGACCAGCGAAGGATGGTGTTTTCTGATCGACGGAATCAGCTACATCGCGGTGATCGCTTCGCTACTGATGATGCGGCTGAATGCAGCGGCGATGCGCCGGGCGACGACCTCGATGCTGACGGAATTGAAGGAAGGCTGGAGTTACGTTGCAGGCTTCCTGCCCATTCGCACGATTCTGGCGTTGTTTGCCGTGGTCAGCCTGATGGGCATGCCGTTTGTGGTGCTGATGCCGATTTTTGCGGCCAAGGTGCTGAACGGAGGACCGCAGACACTTGGGTTCCTGATGGGAGCGATGGGCGTGGGCGCGCTGATCTCGGCGCTGTCATTGGCGGCGCGCAAGAGCGTGCGCGGATTGATCCGGATGATTCCGGTAGCCGCGGGTGTTTTCGGATTGGGCCTGATCGGATTCGGGCTTTCGCATGTTTTCTGGCTCTCAATGCTGATGGTGCTCATCGCGGGCATGGGCATGATGCAGGGGATGGCGGCGAGCAATACGATCATCCAGACGCTGACGGATGAGAACAAGCGCGGGCGCGTGATGAGCTATTACACGATGGCCTTTATGGGGATGGCGCCGTTCGGCAGCCTGCTGGCGGGAACGCTCGCTCACGCCATTCCGGCAATGCCAATGTGGTTCGTGGGAAAAACGCCGCTGGCGGGCGCGCAATGGACAGTGATTCTGAACGGAGTGGTGGTGGTGCTTGGGGCAGCGTGGTTCATGACGCGACTGCCGGCGTTGCGGCGCGTGGTGCGCCCGATCTACCAGGAGATGGGAATCATTCCGTCGGCAAGGGAGATGGCGGCGGCGATTACGGCGGAGGAGATGCGGTCGTGAGAGCACAGCTAGTAGCCTGTAGCCGGTAGCTTGCAGCTTGGGCGTGCTGAGTGGGCGGACGCGATCTGAGTGATGAAGGAGCTTAGGACCAGAGGCTGAGGGCTCGAGGCTGAGGGCCGGAGATTTACTGCGTGACGCCGCAGAGATGGACGTGGAGGCCGAGCTCGGCGAGCATGGCGGCTTTTGTGTCGAGAGCTTTGTCCGCGAGATTGGCCGAGGACGCGTAGGCGATGTTGACGTGGTTGGCGCGGTGGCGGGCCATCATCTGATTCTGGCTGACGCCGTGCAGGATGGCGTGGACGATGGGCCATTGGATGGTGGTTTCGCGCCAGCGGCGCTCGGTTTCGGCAGCGGGCAGACTGACGACCGTGCCGCGGCCGAGATCGGCGTGAAGAGCGCCTCCCTCGACGAAGACTCGGCTCCAGACGATTTCGCCGGGCTTGCCAACGCCCTTGAGCGATCCTCCGCCGAGGGGGAAGTACATGGCGGGCTGGCGCTCGCTGACGGCGCCTGCGTAACCGCCGACAAAGTGATTGGCGGGAGCTGCGCCGGAGATTTGCAGCAGCCAGACGAAGGCGTCGATGTTGCGAGGGCTGGCGGTGGGATTGTGAGAGCTGGCGGCGCTTTTTTCGGAGGTGGCGGAGCCCAGGCCGGAGCCGCTTTCGCCTTTGTAGTGCTCGCCCCAGCGCACATCGTGAAGCGTGGTTGAGGGGTCGAGGCCCAGCGCCTTCCAACAAAGATTGGTGACGAGCGCATCGACGCCGGCGCACTCGTCGACTTCGTTGAAGTGCGGGAGCGGCTGCCCGGCATAAAGCTCGGCTTTGTTCCCGTCAAATTCCCCTTCTCCGTGAACCGGGGGACGATCGGAATTGTTGAGCAAACCTTCGGCGAGATCGGATGCAGGCACCATGTCCTTGAGCCCCTGCTGATATTGAATGCCGACGGCGTCGCAGCCGAATTCGTGGGCGATGCGGACGGCCGCGATGTACATTCTGCACTGGTCGAGGACCTGATCGTGCGTCAACTCCGTTGCTGAATCCTTGCCGAAGGCGAATTTGACGCCTTTGGCGACGAGCCAGCGATAGACGGCTTGCGCTTCAGCTTCGCTGACGGTGCGCATTTTGGCGACTAGAGCAGACTGGCTGAGCCGCTCCTTGAAGATTCCCGCGGGATTGAGCAACTCGTCGTCGATGATGGCGTTGTACATGCCCATGCAGCCTTCATCGAAGACGCCCATGATGGCTTTGCGTTGCTTGAGTGCGGCGGCGAGCTCGGCGCCTAGCTTGGCGCTGGCGGCGGGCAGCTTGCTCTGGTCGAGCGGATGGACGTGGGAAAGATCGTGCGTGATGCGGCCGTCGCGAAGCCATTCGGCAAGTGCGTTCTGAAAATAAGCGTCGGTAAATTCCCTGCTCCAGATGGAGGAGAAAGGCTTGCCGGCCTTGACCAGGGAGCCGTTCAAATTGAGCAGGCCGACGAGTCCGGGCCACTGGCCCGACCAGTTGGCGACGGTGAGGATGGGTCCCTGGTGCGAGCGCAGGCCGGGTAGAACATGATGGCTGTACTGCCAGGCAGCGGTGGCAAAGACGAGGCGCGCCTGGGGATGAATCTTCATGAAGACGTCCATGCCCTGGCGCTGCGAAGAGATGAAGCCGTGCTTGAGTTTCTCATCGTACGCGTGGGCGCGAACGAGCTTGAAGCCCTTTTGCGCGAATGCCGCGGTGAGTTTTTGTTCCATGTCGCGCTGCGCAGGCCAGCACACCTGGTTGGCGGAGAGACGCAGATCGCCGCTGGTTACGAGGAGAATTTCATTCGCTGCCGGTATTGTGACGTCGCGATGTACGGTTGTCATTGGGATCGCTTCCCGACGATTGGATTGGTTCACACCAAGGAGAAATATACACCGGAGTGCGCGGCGAGGTTTTGAAGAGGTGGCGGTTAGGATGGAAGTGATTCTGCAAGATGGAGTGGGCGGAGCAAAAACTTCAATCATGTCGCGCAAGAAAACACAGTTGCACGTTGTGTCGCGAAAGCCGGGGGCCGGCGGCAGGCAAGACGCGAGCGGCACTCAAGAAACGAGAGGCGGGCGAGACTCGAGAGGCAAGTCAGGCCGCGAGAAACCGCAGCTTGTCTCGGGGCGATGGCTGCTGGCAGCGATGTGCGTGACGATTGCGGCGGCGGTCTTCTGCGGCTGGCTGGGGTTGTGCCTGCTTTTCTGGCAGGGGAGCTGGCAACTGCTCTATCACCCGGCGGCGGCGATTGCGAGAACGCCGGCCAGCGTGGGATTGGCGTTCGATCCCGTTGCATTCGCGGTGACGGACACAGGCGTGCCGAGGCTGAGGGGCTGGTGGATTCCGGCGATGCAGGGATCTCGGCTGGCGCGGTTCACCGTGATTTATCTGCACGGGCAGGACGGAAATTTGGGAGACACTGTGGATGCGCTTGTGCGGCTGCACGGCGTGGGCGTGAATGTGCTGGCGTTTGACTATCGCGGCTATGGAACGAGCCAGTTCGCAAGGCCGAACGAGGCGCACTGGCGGCAGGATGCAGATTGGGCGGTCGATTATCTGACCGGAACGCGGCAGATCGACGCCGGAACGATTGTGCTGGACGGCGCGGGGCTGGGCGCGAATCTGGCGCTCGAAGTTGCAGCGGAGCATCCGGAGCTGGCCGGGGTGGTCGTGGATTCGCCGATCGACGATCCGGCGGGAACGATTTTCAACGACGCGCGCGCGCGGCTGGTTCCGGCGCGGCTGCTGGTGCGCGACCGATACGATATGGCTGCGGCGGCGGGAGCAGATCGGGTCCCGGTGCTTTGGTTTGAGCGAGCGGATGCGACCAATCAAAGTGGCGCGAGGCAAGAGCCGGAGGCTTACAAGAAGGTGACGGCGCATAAGATGCTGGTCTGGCTGAATCCCGAAGGGGACGAGAACAAGCTGGCAGCGGACACGATGGGACAGTGGCTGGATGGGCTGCCGGTTCGCTGATTGGCCTGCTTGCCGGATTGGCCGCCCGGTCAAATTGGATCCGGCTTGCCGCCGCACAGCCGCACGGCCTGAGCCATGGCTTGGCCAACACGGGCGGCCTGCTTTTGATCGGTGAACGAGAATCCTTCCCCGTCGTCTCCAGTCATTTTCATCGCAACAATAAACATAGGCGGATCGAATTTCTCGTAATAGATTTTCATTTCGTCGGGGGTCGCCCCCTCCTCCTCAGCCTCTTTCTTCCAAGACTGTTCGGCTGACATCGTCGAGACGCCCAGCACATCGTGCAAGCTGATCGACATGTTTTCATCGTCCACTACGTTGTCAGATATCGATTCCCACCAGTGATACCGGATCGTGCAGGTAGCAGGATCGGCAATCACTTTGCTCACCTGTTCGCTGAGCTGAGATGTTCCCTTCTCATCCGCATTCGACACATTAACCACAAAGCTGAGCTTGCCCACCGAGTTGAGTTCCTTCTGGATGACTTGCATGGCGGCAGCGAGCTGCTGAGCGCTTTGCGCGGGCGGCGGCGGTGCGCTTGGCTGTCCCCAGGCTGCGGATGTGATTGCAAATGCCAAAATGGGCGTAATCCGGCGACAACCTTTCATGGTCTTTCCCTTTCTATGTTTTCTGGATTGCTATAGGCCGGATTCGCGAAGTGGAGTTGGTAATCGAGTGCAGAGACGTTCTTCCGGCGAATCGATTGTATTCCTTTGCTAGGGCCTGTTAACACTACCTGGGGTGGACGGCGTTGCGAGCGAAAAACCGCTCAGACAAGGCGGAGGACGACGGCTGTGGCGGGTCCACCGCCTAGGACGACAACGAAGTATGAGCGGTTTTTCGCCGCAACCCGAAGGGACGGGGCCGATTTTCCCCATCTCTTTGTCGCTTGTCGCTCCAGTAGGCCGGCTACAGTTCGCTCCGCGCTCCGCGACCTGGAGAAAATCGGCTCCCGTCGCCGCCATCCCAGGTAGTGTTAACAGGCCCTAGCGCACGATGTCGCGATGCAGGGCCTTGACCTGGTAGCGGGCTTTGCGGAGGCGCTTGGCTAGCTCCTCGGCCATCATCACGCTGCGGTGCTGGCCGCCGGTGCAGCCAAAGGCGACGGTCAGGTAGCTCTTGCCTTCTTCAACGTAATGCGGGAGCAGATACAGCATGAGCTTGGTTACGCGATTGAGGAACTCACTGGTTTGCGGGAATCCACGGACGTAGGCGGCGACTTTGGGATCGAGGCCGGTCTTCTTGCGGAATTCGGGGACGAAATGGGGATTGGGCAGGAAACGCACATCGAAGACCATATCGGCGTCGAGGGGCACGCCATTCTTGAAGCCAAAACTGAGGCAGGAAACGAGGAGGCGCTTGGTTTGCTTCTCGTGGCCGAAGCGAGCGTGGATGTCGGCGCGCAGCTCGTGGACATTGAAGTTGGAGGTGTCAACGAGCGTGTCGGCGACGTTGCGGATGGGATCGAGGAGCTGACGCTCTTCAACGATGGAGCGCCAGACAGTTTCAGACTGGCCGAGGGGGTGGGGGCGGCGGGTTTCAGAGTAGCGGCGGACGAGCACGGCGTCCTGTGCATCGAGGAAGACGACGCGGGTCTCAAGAAGCCTCTTGATGCTCTTGAGGATTTCAGGCAGGCGATCGAGAGTGACGCCCTCGCGAACGTCCATGACAATGGCGGCGCGTTCGACCTCAGTCGATTTGCCGATGATAGCGGCGAATTGAGGCAGCAATTCGAGGGGCAGATTGTCGACGCAATGGTATCCCAGATCCTCAAAGGCCTTGAGCGCCGAAGCTTTGCCCGCGCCGGAGATTCCGGTGAGGATGATGAGCTGCTTGGCCGGTTTGCCAGCCGTCTTCGGCTTACGAGTTGTCGGCCGCGATTTTGGCGAACGGCGCAAGGGATTCTGGGGCGTCATTGGTTTCAATGCTACACCGGAATTCGAGACCGCAGGCAAGATGGCGGGACGCGGGGTGACCGGAAGGAAATCAGATTCCCGGTGCGAATGCCCCGAAGCCAGCCTCGGCCAGCGCGAGCGCGCGTTCTTCGTCGAGAGGCGGAGACAGCAGTGGGCCCTGACCCAAAGCGCAGCCCATGCGGGAGAGCGCCGCGAGCTGCTGCGGAGTTTCGATTCCCTGAGCAACCATTTGCAAGCCCAGCGTATTGCCAAGGCGAATGAGCGACTCGAGCACGGCCAACTGGCGGCCCGATGAAAGCGCGGCGGCGGTGAGCCGAGGAGCGAGTTTGACCATGCCGACAGGAAGGTGGACCAGATGATTCAGCGGGGCGAGGCTGGAGCCGAAGTCGTCGATGGCCACGCGCACCTGCCAATCGGCCAGGCGCTGGAGAATGGCGACCGCTGCATCAGGGTCCTCATTGAACGCGCTCTCCGGCGCCTCAAACAGGAGGCGCGAAGGGTTTGCGCCACTGGCTGCGAGAGCCTTCATCAGGTGCGCGATGAGGTCGGGGTGGTAAAGCTGGCGGCGCGTGAGGTTGACGGTCAAGATCAACTCCTGCTCGGGCAGGCGATCGCTTAAAACGCGCAATTGCGCGCAGGCGGCGTCGAGCGCCTCGCGGCCGAGCAGAATGGAAAGACCGGTGTCTTCAGCGACAGCCATCAGATCGAAAAGGCTGTCCACCGTCCCATCGGCACGGCGCAGGCTGAGAGAAGACTCGAATCCTTCCAGCAAGCCGCCGACGAGGCGGTAGATGGGCTGATACTGGAACACGAATTGCCGCTTGTTGACGGCGGTACGGATCTCTCGCTCCCGCTCCTGATGGCTGGTCACGGAGACCTCGAGGTGCTTGTCGAAGATTTCGTAACGGCTTCCGCCGGCTTGTTTGGCGCGGTACATGGCCAAGTCGGCGTCACGAACGAGAAGATCGGACGAGGTATGGTCGGGACCGGCCATGGCTGCGCCGATGCTGGCGCCGGCGTGGATGTCGCGGCCAAAGATTTCGAATGACCGCTCAAGTTCCCGCAGGATGCGGCCCGCGACAATCTCGAGATCGTATGTGGAGACAATGTTCTCCACCAAAACCGCAAACTCGTCGCCGCCCAGGCGCGCAGCCGAATCCTGGGGACGCAAGGAGCCGCGAAGGCGGCCGGCAACGGCGATGAGCAGAGCGTCACCCGCGGCGTGGCCGAGGCTGTCATTGACTTGCTTGAACTCATCGAGGTCAAGATAAAGAATGCCGCAGTTCTGGCCGGGATCGCGCAGGCGCCGGTTGAGCGTGAGGTTGACGTGGTCAAGAAACAGAGCCCGGTTGGGCAAACCCGTGAGCACGTCGTGCATGGCGTCGTGCTGCAACTTCTGTTCAGTCTGCCTGTGCTCGCCGATATCGCGGAAGGTGAAGACGTAGCCGACCCTGCCGCCATCGACGAGAAGCGGGGCGACCTGCAGGCTCACGTCCACGAGCTCGCCTGCTTTGTTGCTGCGCACCGTTTCCGCAGTCGAGAAGCCGTGGTCGTCGACGGCTTTGAGCAGCGCAACATTCTCGTTGAGGCGGGTCTCCGGCACAATGAGCTCGCGCAGGCTGCCACCTTCGGCCTCTTCAGGGGTGTAGCCAAACATGCGGGTAAAAGCAGGATTGGCGTAGAGCACATGATTCTGATACTCAATGGCGACGGCTTCAGGGAGGCTGGCCAGCACGTCTTCCATCAGCCGCGATCTGGGAGCGCGCTCACGGTCGCTGGGATGGGCCACAATGACGGACTCGCGCTGCTCGTTGTGACGAATGCTGTAGGTGCCTTCAACGGGGATCAGGTGGCCGCTCTGGTCGGGAAGAGTGGCGTGAAATGGGCTGCCATGCTGCGTGCCGGTTAAGAGAGTCTGCGGTTCAGCCGTGCCCGGGAGAAGTCCCCATAAAACCTCTTCGACCGGGCGTGGAGTCCACTCGCCTTCGGTGAGGCCCAAGATCCGGCGCGCTTCGGCATTGGCAAAGACGATTTTTCCGGCGCGTTCCAGGAACACGAGGACCGGCAGTCTATCGAGGACCTCGCGCTGCGCATCGGGGTTCGCGTTCTGGTAGAGATTCAAGCCAATGGCCTTCAGGGGATTTGCCGGACCCGATTGCAAGGGCTTGCCTTCCGGCATTGAGCCGGCACCTGATGGAGACTTTGCCATAGCTTAAATCCTATTTAGTCAAAAACTTGATCGCCATCCCCAAAAGCGGTCAAGGAGTGCAACCAAAGTCCAACCAGGTTTCAGGGATCAGGGATCAGGGATCAGTGACCAGCGGCACTGCATCTGGCAACATCGGCACATGCGAGCGATCGAGCGTGCTCGGTCTAAGGAATTTCTACAAGTTCCATCTGGCCGTCGCGGCGGCGATGGAGGACGAATGTGTCTCCCGAAACGGTGCGGAAGATGAGCAGATCGCGGTCGCGGAACTCAGCGTCTTTAACGGCCTCCTCAATGGTCATGGGGCTGAGCGCAATGGCCTCGGCGCTATTGACGATGTGCGGCTCGACGATCGTGGCATTGGCGGGAAAGGAATGAACCGCGATGGAGGCGCGGGCGTTGCCTTTGAGGCGAGGCGATCCTGTTTCCCCGGCATCGGCATCCGGCTCAACACGGGCCTTGGGCCGCGTAACCGGCGGCGCAGTGAGCACCTTATCGCCTTTAGGCAGGCGTTTGCTGACCAGGCGACGGTCGCGGTAGCGGTTGGCCTGATGCTCGGCGTGCTCAATGGCTTCGCGGAGCGCTGCGAGCGGCGTATCGGCCTTGCCGGTGGCGGCAAATCTCTGCAGGCGCGCCTGGACGGTTAGCTCGACGATATGGATGTGGCGCTCGGTGCTAAAGGTGACGCTGGCGTGCGCGGTGCGGCCGAGAATGCGGGCCATGCGCTCCATCCCCTCCTCGGCCTGCTCACGCAGCGCTTTGGAGATTCTCCCTTTTCTGGCGGTCATTGCCACGTCCATGGTCGCCCTCCGCTTGGAATCGTCCAGCCGGCACCGGAATCCGGCGTTTGTGGAGCACAGTATATGACGAAGCAGCGGGCCGCTTCCAGCTATCAGCTTTCAGCCCTCAGCTTTCAGCTGTTTCGTGGGGATCGAAACGCCGGCGCGGACGCCCGAATCGAACCCACCTGACCCCAGCGAGAGGCTGCCTTTTAGATCTCCCAGCGCAGCAGCGCCGCCCCGACCGTGAACCCCGCGCCCATGGCTCCCAGCAGGACCAGATCGCCTTTCTTGAGCTTGCCTTCCTCAATGGCCGTCTCCATGGCGAGCGGAATGGTGCCCGAGGAGGTGTTGCCATATTTCTCAATATTGATAATCACGCGATCCTCAGGCATCTGGAGCCGATCGGCCGTGGCCATGATGATGCGCTTGTTGGCCTGATGGGGAATGAAGCAGCCCAGGTCCGCGCCGGTAACGCCGTTGCGCTCCAGCACCTTCAGGGTGGTCTCGGCCATTTTGCGTACCGCGAACTTAAACACCGCCGGACCGTCCTGGTAGATGACGTGCATCTTCTTGTCGATCGTTTCGTGCGTGGTCGGGTTGAGGCTGCCGCCGCCCTTAAGGTTGAGCGAGACGCCGCCTGAGCCGTCCACCTCATGCTCAAAGTCGATGAAGCCGATTTCGCCCTCTTCGCATGGCTCGATGAGCACGGCGCCGCTGCCATCGCCGAAGAGGACGCAGGTGGCGCGGTCGGTGTAGTCGGTCATGCGCGTATTGGCGTCCGCGCCGATGACGAGCACCTTGGAATGCGCGCCGCTTTCCACGAGCTTGACGCCGGCTTGCAGCGCAAACACAAATCCCGAGCAGCCCGCCGACACGTCAAAGCCCCACGCGCCCTTGGCTCCGATTTTGTCCTGAACCAGGCAAGCGGTGGAGGGAAACAACATGTCGGGCGTGACCGTACCAACGATAATGGCCTCGATTTCGCCGGCCTGAATGCCGCGCTGTTCCAGCACTTTCTTTGCGGACTCCACGCACATGTCGCTCACGCCCAGCCCCGGCGCCAGTTTGTGCCGCTCACGGATCCCGGTGCGTGTGAGGATCCACTCGTCGCTGGTCTCCACCATTTTTTCGAGGTCTTGATTGGTAATCACATCGGGAGGAACGTAGGTTCCGAGCGCCGTAATTTTGGCGCGACGGCCCACGATGGGGCGAACGGTAAGGCTCAAAGCATTACTCCTTGCGGCATACACACGGGTGGGGGACCGGTTCGCCGTGTAAAAGCATGAGGAAAACGCAAAAATGTACCGGGTGACCTACTGCACACGTCCGAGCCCGTTACCGTTGCTTCCTTCCGGACCTGGCGGGGTTGGCGGGATTACGTCGCGTAGGACCCGGCACTGATTGATTTTATCACTCGGGCCGATAGCGACGCAGAAACGAAAGCCCATCCAAATTGGGTGGGCCTTCGGTGCGGAAATGCGTTATTGGATCAGGCGAGATCGAAGCGATCGAGGTTCATGACTTTGGTCCAGGCGGCCGCGAAAGTTTCGACGAAGGCATTGCCGGCGTCGCTGCTTGCATAGACTTCGGCGACAGCACGGAGTTGGGAGTTTGAACCGAAGACGAGATCGACTACGGTTCCGGTACCCTTTAGCTCGCCCGTCGCTCGGTCGTGTCCTTCCAAAACGCTTTCCGACTCAGCGGACTTCTGCCACTTCGTGTTCATGTCGAGAAGATTGACGAAGAAATCGTTCGTCAATGTTCCGGGCCGCTTGGTGAAGACGCCGAGATGGGACTGGCCGAAGTTCGCGCCCAGAACTCTCAGGCCGCCGATGAGGACCGTCATCTCGGGGGCGGTGAGGGTGAGCAGTTGCGCTTTGTCGAGCAAGAACTCGGCAGCGCAGCTCTCGAGTTCTTTGCGGACGTAGTTGCGGAAGCCGTCTGCTTTGGGCTCGAGCACGGCGAAGGCTGCAACATCGGTTTGATCCTGCGAAGCGTCGGTGCGGCCCGGCGCGAAGGGGACCTTCACGTTGTGGCCGGCATTCTTCGCAGCTTGCTCGACGGCTGCAGAGCCGGCAAGAACGATCAGGTCAGCCAAGGAGACCTTTTTGCCGACCGACGATTTTCCTTTGCCGCCGGCCTGGTTTCCATTGTTGCGCTGGGCAGCGTTGAACTCCTTCTGGATGGTTTCGAGCTTCGACAACACTTTGGCCAATTCGGCGGGCTGGTTGACTTCCCAATCCTTCTGCGGGGCGAGGCGAATGCGCGCACCGTTGGCGCCGCCGCGCTTGTCGCTGCCGCGGAAGGTTGAGGCCGACGCCCAAGCGGTAGTGACGAGTTGAGAGATGGACAGGCCGGAGGCAAGAACTTTGGCCTTGAGGGCTTCGATGTCTTTGGCGTCGATCAGCGGATGGTCGACGGCTGGAACCGGGTCCTGCCAGATCAGCTCTTCCTTGGGCACGAGCGGGCCGAGGTAGCGGGAGCGCGGACCCATGTCGCGGTGCGTGAGCTTGAACCAGGCGCGGGCAAAGGCGTCGGCAAACTCGTCGGGGTGCTCGAGGAAGCGGCGCGAAATCTTCTCGTAGGCCGGGTCGAAGCGCAGCGAGAGGTCGGTGGTGAGCATCGTGGGTGGGTGGCGCTTTGCTGGGTCATGGGCATCGGGAACCAAACCGTCGCCGACGTGGTCCTTGGGCGCCCATTGATGGGCGCCGGCCGGGCTTTCGGTCAGCTTCCATTCGTAGCCGAACAAGTTGATGAAAAAGTTGTTGCTCCATTTGGTCGGCGTAGTGGTCCAGATGACTTCAAGGCCGCTGCCGATCTGGTCACCGCCCTTCCCCGTGCCGAAGCTGCTCTTCCAGCCCAGGCCCTGCTCTTCGATGCCGGCTCCCTCAGGTTCGCGATCGACATACTTGACAGGATCGGCAGCGCCATGAGTCTTGCCGAAGGTGTGACCGCCGGCGATGAGAGCGACCGTTTCTTCGTCGTTCATCGCCATGCGGGCAAAGGTTTCGCGAATATCACGCGCGGCGGCGATCGGGTCGGGATTGCCGTTGGGGCCTTCGGGATTTACATAGATCAGACCCATTTGAACGGCGGCCAGAGGATTGGCCAGTTCGCGGTCGCCCTTGTAGCGCTCATCGCCCAGCCATTTAGCCTCCGGGCCCCAATCGACGTCCTGCTCCGGCTCCCAAATATCGGCGCGGCCGCCGCCGAAGCCGAAGGTCTTGAAGCCCATCGACTCGAGGGCCACGTTGCCCGCGAGGATCATGAGGTCCGCCCAGGAGATTTTGCGGCCGTACTTCTGCTTGATGGGCCAGAGCAGGCGGCGCGCCTTGTCGAGGTTGACATTGTCGGGCCAACTGTTGAGCGGCGCGAACCGCTGCGAGCCACGGCCCCCGCCACCGCGCCCGTCGTGGATGCGGTACGTGCCCGCGGAATGCCAGGCCATGCGGATGAAGAGCGGACCGTAGTGGCCGAAGTCGGCCGGCCACCAGTCCTGAGAATCCGTCATCAGGGCAGTGAGGTCCTTGATCACGGCATCGAGATCGAGGCTCTCGAACTCCTCAGCGTAGTTGAACTCCTCGCCCATGGGATTGGAGAGCGAGGACTGCTGATGGAGGATTTTCAGGTTCAGCTGATCTGGCCACCAGCTTGCGTTCGATGGGGCTCCGGCTCCTGTGTGTTTGAGGGCGCCGCTCGAAAACGGGCACTTGGCTTCGCCTGGCGTTGATTCGCCTGGCCTGGATTCGCTCGGCTTCGATTCGGTTAACATGGCGTTCTGATCGTCGACTATCGGTGGTCCGGGGGTCTGTGTCTCGCGTTCAGACATGGTATGTCTCCTTGGGGTTATGGCCTGTTATCGAAATCTATGGCGTCAGCGTTGCGGGAGGAAAGCCTACCAAACGAAGCCGCGCCGCAGGCAATGGTGGGTCCAGTTTAGCTCTGCCGGGATGGCCGGAACAAATGTGAAGAGATCGCTCGACGCGTCGATTCCGGTCAAGCAGTCGCGTGGCGATTTCTTAGCGCAACCCAACCAAGCCTGTGACTGACTGGATGAGCTTGGCGGGATCGTAGCCGATGCCGTCTTTGAAGACGGTTTCGACTTTTTCGATATTTTCGATTTTGTCCGCGGGGTTGCCGCCGAGTACAACGAGGTCGGCTGTTTTGCCGGAAGCGATCGATCCGATGGTCGCGGCGTGGCCCAGGTATTTTGCGCCATTCAGCGTGGCGATCTGGATTGCCTGGACCGGCGTGAAGCCGGCTTCGACAAGCAGCTCGATGTTGCGATGATCTCCGAAGCCGGGAACATCGCCGCCGTATCCTGTGGGGTCGCAACCGGCCATCAGAAGTCCACCGGCCGAAACGAATTCGCGTTCAAACTGCATTTCGATCTTCAACAGCTTGGGATTGCCCCCTTGCTGCAACGGGTTGGGATTGGCTGCCTGCTCGGCCAGGCGCGCGCGCGTCGCCAGGTAGCTCCTCTGCGCTTCGGGGGTGAGCGTTTTCAGTTCGGCCTTCTCAAATGCCAGAGGCGGGCGATTGGGAATGAATGTCTCAAAGATGGCTAGCGTGGACGTAATGGCGACATGATGCGCTACAAGATCGAGGATCATTGCCGTGACGTCTGGCCCCGCCATGTTTACGTTCGTCTCCAAGTCCTTCTCCGCGGCGCTCGCATCGGGGCAAACGCCGGGTTGCTTGGCGGGATAGAACTCGGTGTCGACGACGATTCCGTGCTCGAGGTTGTCGATGCCCATTTCGGCGGCTTCCTTGAATCCGATGGAACAGAGATGGCCGGTGATTTTGAGGCCGCGGAAATGCGCATGGCGGATGGCCATTTTGAGCTCATCCGAGGTGATGTAGTTATAGGCCTTGAAGGAGGTGACGCCTTCAGCAGCCCAGTAGTCGACGGTGCGCCCGGCGTCGTCGGCGTCGGCGAGTTGATGCATTTGCAGAGCGAATGTGCCCTTGCCTTCGAGGTAGGGACCGGTGACGTCGAGCTTAGGACCGGGAATCATTCCCGCGTCAATCTGCTTCTTGAGCTCGAGGTCGGTGTAGGGCTCCACGCTTCCGGCGGTGCGCGCCGTGGTAACGCCGCCGGCCAAATAGAGGCGCGGCGCGCTGTCAGCCATCTCCCCATAGATCGCGTTGCCGGCGTCGGGCCGGTCAGGCAAGGGGTAAAACAGGTGCTCGTGCATGCCGACGATGCCCGGGATGACCGTCTTCCCTGTCAGATCAAGAACCTTGGCATTCGGCGGATATGGGATGGAGGGGTTGGCGGGCTGAACGGCGATGATTTTGTTGCCCGCAATGTCGATGCGCATGTCCTGCTGCGGCGCAGCGCCGGTGCCGTCGATGAGAGTGACGTGCTCAAGCACCAGCACAGAGGCGTCTTCCTTGATGTAGGGAGCGAGGGGATTGGGTTGCTGCTGGGCCGCTAACGAAAATGCGAGCGGGAGAGAGGCGGCGAGGAATGCGATGCGAAGCGGTCGATTCATTGCGGGTCCGTTCAGAAAAAGATTGAGGCCGGTTTCTTGAGTTTCAACGGGCGGAAAGGGACTGTCAAATCGAGAGCGCGAGCGGGCGCGGGTTCCGGCCCTCTTATCCACATTGGCACCTTTGATCGGCGTTGACCCTGCCGTTCTACGTCCGTAGAGTCTTAAATGAAGCGGCCGAATCGCCCGCGTGGGCGGCGTTGCGCAAGGCTGTGGGCGTGTGGCATAGAGAAGTTTGCAAGTGGGCCCGACAATTTTGGAGCGGGTCTGGTTTGGAGTGGGTCTGGAGTGGGTCTGGAGCGGGCCGGAGTAAACATGCTGAAACTAAAGAAGATTCACATCCTCGGATTCAAGAGCTTTTGTGACCGGACGGAAGTGACGGTAGCGGGCACGGGGATCGCCGTGGTGGTGGGGCCGAACGGGTGCGGGAAGTCGAACATTCTGGATGGGGTGAGCTGGGTGCTGGGCGAGCAGAGCGCGAAGAGCCTGCGCGGCTCGCACATGCAGGACCTGATTTTTGCCGGGACGCGCGAACGCAAGCCGCTGGGCATGGCGGAAGTGACGCTGACCATGATCGATCCCGAGGCCTATGAGGGACCGGTGCCGGTGACGCCGGAGGTCGAATTCGATCATGAGGGGCCGGCGGACTGGGATGAGGACGAGGTTCGGCGACGGCGCGCGACCGAGGCTGACGAGATCATTGCCAACGAGCAGCCGGGGCAGACGATTGAAGAGGAGGCCAGCGAGAGGGCTGACGACACACAGGCGCAAAGCGAAGGGGCAGAAAAGGATTCCGCTGGGCCGCAGGGCGTAGTGCTGAAGATTCGGCGGCGGAGTTTCCGCAGGACGCCGCAAAAGGGCGAGGTGGTGATCACGCGGCGGCTGTTCCGGACTGGCGAGAGCGAGTACCTGCTGAACGGGAAGCTGTGCCGGCTGCGCGATATTCAGGACATCTTCATGGGCACGGGCCTAGGACCGGAGAGCTACGCGATCATTGGCCAGGAGCGCATTGGGCAACTGCTCAGCTCAAAGCCGTACGAGCGGCGGGCAATTGTCGAAGAAGCCGCGGGGGTGACGCGCGTCAAGACCAAGAAGCGGCTGGCGGAGCTGCGGCTGGAGAGCGCGAAACAGAACCTGGCGCGCGTGGACGACATTTTTGAAGAAGTGACGCGGCAGATGAACAGCCTGAAACGGCAGGCGGCCAAGGCGGAGCGGTATGCCGCGGTGCGCGAGGAGCTGCGCGGACGCCTGCGCGTGGTGCTGGCGAGTCGCATGGCCACGATGGATGCGGACCAGGCGCGGCTGGAGCAGGAAATTGCGGCGCTGACGGAGCGCATTAACGGTTCGGCGGAGGCGATTGCAGAACATGAAGCAAGCCAGCACACGCTGACCGAGCGCGGATATGCGCTGGATCGGGAGGGCGAGGCTGCTCGAACGAAAGCGAGTGACGCAGCCGTAGAGCTGGAGCGAGCCACGGCGCGGGAGCGCAGCAATACGGAGCGCGTGAGCGAGCTGGACACCCGGATTGCGACGTCGGGCGCGGAACTGGAACAGTTGCGGACGCAAATGGCCGGGATTGAAGAGGAACGCGCGCAGCAGCGGAGCTTTTTGGAGACGGCGGCCGGCGAAGCACATGCATTCCACGAGAAAGTGGAGGCGCGGCAGCATGAGGCACGCGCCGCGGCGGAGGAGGTTTACACCGCGGAGCGCGATCTGGAAGGCGCGCGGCGTCATGCGATGCATTTGCTGACGCTGGCTGGGAATGCGCGGAATTCCATGGTGCAGGGCGAAGAAAGCCTGGCTGCGCTGGAGCGCGAGGCGGAGCGGCTTGAAGGCGAGATGGGGCAGGCGCACATCGAGCAGGAAAACCTGGGCGCACAGACTGGCGAGTCGCGGCAACGGTTTGATGCGGCGGATGCGACCCTGAAGCGGTTGGAAGAAGAGATTGCGAAGTTGCGCGAGAGCGCGCAGAGCAAGAGGACGGACGAAGGCACGCGGCGGGCGCTGGCGAACCAACTGCGCGGCGACCAGGCAGCGGCAGCGGGGCGACGCGACTCGCTCAACGCGCTGATCCGGAATCATGGGTACGCAACAGAAACCGTGCGGCGGCTGCTGAGACCGGGAGCGCTAGGGCCGTCAGTCGCGCCGGTGGGCACGCTGGCGGACTTTGTTGAAGTGAGCGGCGAGCACGAAGGCGTGGTAGACGAGTTTCTGCGCGAAGAGCTGAACTACGTGGTGGTGGAAAGCTGGGGCGCGGCAGAAGAGGGCGTGCGCGTGCTGAAGACCAGCGATGGACGGGCCACGTTCCTTGTGCACTCCGATGCACAGGGCGTGCTGTTTGAGACGGGCGAGGGGCCGGTGAACGAGCCGGGCCTGACGCCGCTCCGCGATGCGATCAAAGTGTTGAACGGATTTGGGCGGTCACTGGAGTCGCTGCTTCCCAAACTGCGGCACGGCTACCTGGCGGAGAACGCGATTGAGGCGCAGCGGCTGGCGTTGCGCTATACGCAAGCCTACTTCCTGACACCGGAGGGCGAGTGCTTTCATCGCTCGACGGTGACGGGCGGCAAGCCGGCGAGCGAGGGTCCACTAGCTCTGAAGCGCGAGCTGCGCGAGACCGAAAGCCGGCTGACGAAGCTGGAGCAGGAGCTGGCGGAAGCGGAGAAGGAAGCTGAAGCGCTGACGCGCGCGATCGAGGAGTTGACGGCGGAGCTTGAAGCGCGCGACGAGGAGCGGCGTCATGCGGAGAGCGAGGCGGCCAACCTGGGCGCGGCTCTGAAGCAGATGGAGGCCGAAGCGCAGCGCATCGGCCGGCGCATGCAGGAGTGGGAGGCGCAGGCGGCGCGCAACAAGGATGCGCGCGAGGCGAGGCGGCAGTCGATTGCGGAAAAGCGCGAAGAAGCCGCGCGGCTTGAGGCCGAACACGCGCAAACCGAGAGCAGCCTGAACACGCAACTGGCGCAGTTGAAGATTTTGCGGCTGAAGCGCGAGGCGCTGCAACAGGAAGCGGCACAGATGACCGCGGAGCTGGCTGGGCTTGAAGAGCGTCGGCGCGGGGCGGAAGCGGCGTTCCAGCGCATCGACCGGCTATTTGGCGATTTGGACCGGCGGGTGCAGACGATCGAGCAGCAGAGAACCGCGGCGACGGCGGAACGCGAGCAGCGGGTGAGCGAGAACACCGAGCTGGTGAAGCGCCATGCGGAGCTGACCACGGCGCGGGCGGAAGCACTGGCCGCGGCGCAACAAATTACGGAGCAGGCACAAGCGCTCCGCCTGCAATTGGCAGAGCTTGAAACGCAGCTCAGGAACGAGAGGTCGGCGGTGGACCAACTGCGCGAGGACCGCGCAGGGCGTTCGACCGAGCTGGCCAAGCTGCGCTCCGATCTGGAGCACCTGGAGGCGAGCTGCCTTGCAGAGGTCAACGTCGAAGCGCAGGTGCTGCGCGTGGATGCGGAGATGGCACGGCTGGCCGGCGAGGAACTGGCCGCTGAAGAGGAGACTTGCCGTGGACTGCGCCAGCGTCTGGAACAGATGGGCCCGGTGAATATGATGGCGCTGGACGAATACAAGGAGACGGCGGAGCGCCATGGATTCCTGCTGACGCAACGGCAGGACTTGATTGAGTCCATCGAGAACACGCAGGAGACGATCAAGGAGATCGATCAGATTTCGCGGACGAAGTTCGACGAAGCGCTGACGCACATCAACGAGAACTTCGGAAGGGTTTTTGCGCGGCTCTTCCAGGGCGGCCAGGCATTTTTGCGCGTGAGCGACGAAGGGAATCTCGAAGAGAGCGGGCTGGACATCGTGGTTTCGCCGCCGGGAAAGAAACTGCAGAATGTGCTGCTGCTCTCGGGCGGCGAAAAGTCGCTAACGGCGCTGGCGCTGCTGGTGGGAATCTTCCAGTTCCGGCCAAGCCCGTTCTGCGTGCTGGACGAGGTGGATGCGGCGCTGGACGAGACCAACGTGGGCCGGTTCGCGGACCTGCTCGACTCGCTGAGCCACGACACGCAGTTCCTGATCGTGACGCACTCCAAGCGCATGATGCAGGCCGCCGATATGATCTACGGCGTGACCATGCAGGAGCCGGGCGTTTCGAAGGTGGTGAGCGTGCGGCTGGGGCAGCATCGCGAGGCGCAGCGAGCGACGGCGTGATAGACAGCTGTCAGCTTTCAGCTCTCAGCTTTTAGCTTCGACGGTAGAAGAGCCGGCGGTTGTGGTTTCCCATCCTAGCCGCGAAAACCAGGGCGCGGCTAGGATGGGGCACCCAGATGTGTTGCGGGGATGGACGTGCCAGGCAAGCTGGAAATGATTGTCGGGCCGATGCGGAGCAACAAGACCGCGGAGTTGCTGCGCAGGATCGAGACGCGCCGCGAGTACGCCAAGCAGCATGTGATGCTGCTGAAGCCGAGCGCCGACACCAAGGCCGCCGCCGGGCTGGTGGAAAGCCGCAATCGCAATGGTTGCGGAAAGATGGAGGCGGTCGAGTTCCCTTCCGCCGATCCATGGACTGTGCTGCCGGTGATTGAAGCGACGGAGCAGCGCATTGGCAAGCGGATTGAGTGCATCGCCCTCGACGAGGGCCAGTTCGTTCAGGATCTATTTCAGTTCACCAAGCGGCTGCTCGACCTGGGCTACGACCTGATGGTTTCGGGCCTGGAACTCGATTTTCGGGGGATGCCGTTCGGCGAGATGCTCGACCTTTCGTGGCTGGTGCGGACGTACGCGGGCAACGTGACCGAGTTGGTGGCGTATTGCAGTTGCGGCGCCAAAGCGCTGTATCCGCAACGGCTGTTGGATGGAAAGCCAGCGAACTACTCCAGCCCGATCATCATGGCGGGAGACAACTACGAGCCGCGTTGCGAGGAGCATTTTGTGCTGCCGGGAAGGCCGCATTAAGGGCAGTTCACAGTTCGTAGTTCACGGTTCGCGGTGCGGGTTGGGCAAATGCAGGCGTGTGGGAGGCGCATTAGAGCGGTTTCGGAATACATGTAGACTTCTTGAGTGCATTGAAAGGTGGCTCTTACTTCCACCCCACAGACGGAGACCTGTTTGTAGGGGCCCCGGTTGAGGAAAAAGCCACTTGAGTTTGTGCTTTCGGTCTGCAGCAATTGCAGAAAATGCTGTACGGGCAAAAAAAATCGCCCCCGATGGAAAACTTCGCATCGGAGGCGCTTGTAGAGCTAATTAGTCGATCCTGAAAAAGTGATTTTTCAAGCCGTGACATATTGCATGGGGGGGCGGGCAGGGCACAAGCAAAGCTCAAACCGCTTCCAGATACGGAACCAGCAGCGCAGAAAATGAAGCCC
>Ga0224555_1001611_pt1 | contig 30293 bp, 24 predicted proteins | sample 714S23034metaG_FD_180687 | JGI IMG/M metagenome (GOLD analysis project Ga0224555, IMG submission 180687) | Peat soil microbial communities from Stordalen Mire, Sweden - 717 S2 30-34 | ecosystem: Environmental > Terrestrial > Soil > Wetlands > Peat | place: Sweden: Norrbotten County, Stordalen...
GCTGGCGGCGACAAAGAACACGTCGTCGCAAAGTTCTTCGATGTCGCCCGCGTAGTTCTCACTCTTGGCCGAGCCCACGCATTGTCCAATGACCGCGTCCAGTTCGGCTTTCTGGAACGGCTTGGTCAGATAATCGATGGCGCCGAGACGCATGGCCTGCACAACTTTGCGCGTGTCGTTCACGCAGGAGAGCATAACGACTTTCAATCCGGGCCGCAGATGGCGGAGTTGTTCGAGAGTCTGTAACCCATCGATGCCGGGCATGAGCAGATCAAGCAACACCAGGTCGGGCTGTAGTCCCTTCTGGACGCGCTCGACCGCTTCTTCGCCGGTGCTCGCGGTCTGAACTTTGTGCTCATCCACTTCCAGCAGCGTGCGGATATAGCGCAGCATTCCCGGTTCGTCATCCACGAGCAAGATGTTGGCGGCTTCACTCATTTCGTTCCTCGCGGCGGACTGCTCAGAATTGGTTTCATGGGGATGAGAAAAGAAAACTTGCAACCTGCGCCTGGTTCGCTTTCGACCCAGATCTTGCCGCCCATGCCTTGGAGAAGACGGCGGGCAATGGCGAGTCCGAGGCCCATGCCCTCGGCCGATTCGCTGCCGGGCAGGCGGAAGAAATCATCGAAGATTTCCAGGTGAAACTCCGGACGAATTCCCGGGCCGGTATCGGCAACGCTCACTTTGACGGCGTTCGGCACGTTCGTCGCTTGACGCCGGCGGTCGCCATTGGCTACGGACTTGCTCACGCCGCGACGCTCCCACATATGAGGTTCGGCGTGCAACCACACCGTTCCGCCCTGAGGTGTGTACTTGGCGGCGTTCTCCAGAAGATTGGAAATTACGCGCTGGATCTTGGGTCCATCGAAGGGAAATGGCGTCAGTTTGTCATGCGCCAGGAAGTACAGGGCGAGACCGCACTCCTGAAACCGGCCCGACCAGAGGCGGCAAACCTCGGAGAGACACGCGTTCATGTCGCCTTCCACGAACTGCATGCGCAGTTCGCCGGTTTCGAGCACGCTGAAGGTCAGAAAGTCCTGAATGAAGTGCTGCAAGCGCTGTCCGCTGGAAAACATGTCGCCCATCACTTCGCGCTGGCGGTCATTCAGCGGTCCGAGTTTCTGGCTCTGCAGCAGTTCAATGTAGCCGTTCAGGATCGCCAAGGGCGTCTTGAGGTCGTGGGCGGCAGAGGCGAGAGCGTTCGTGGTCTTGCGAAAACGGTCACGCAATTGTTCGAGCTCGCGTACAACATCGGCGGCAGAGCTGGGCGCGGATACTCGCGCCGTGCCGGTTGGCGGCAAGCCGTCTTTCGCACTCGTGCCAGTGGGGGCAGTGGCTGGGCTTTTGTCGGGCATCGAAGCCATGGAGAACCAAATTAACGCCAACGATTGGGGAGGGTAATTTACTACCGTCAGAACGGGGGGATAAATTGATCCTATGTCAGGTGCAACAAACTGTCAATTGGAAATAGCCGCAAGAGCCACCGATGCGAAAAATATTGCACTTTTTTGCCGTGACTTGTGGTCAACGTAAAATCCCATGACCGTGAAGTTACTTCGGTAATCTCCCTGTTGGTTGCGAGGTTTGGGGTGATTCCCGGCCGTCTCGACCCCTCTCCGGGTTTGGCCCATGAGGTGCGGCCTTTGGGCTGCTAAGACCTCTTTATGATGGATCAGACCCGTGCGTCGTAGCTTATCGAAGAAGGATCAACGCAAGTGGGCACGGTTGCAGCTCGCCATTCCTATCTTTATCCGTACTCGCGACGGAATTGACAAGGATTCCCTGGAGTTTGCCACGGCTATTAACATTTCTCCGGGGGGTGCTTTGGTGGCAGTTCGCCGTTCCTTGCCCAAATCGGCACTGGTTTCACTGGAGATTCCGAGCGCTCCAATCGGACCTGCCAACGGTTTGAAGACCTCTTCGCGGATCATGCAAGCGAAGGCGGTCTGGGTTACGCATCTCGATGACTACCATCTTCTAGGGCTGAAGTTCGCCCGCCCCCTGAGCACCGACGCGACGGTTGTTTCCGGTAGGCGTTTGAGAAAAGTCGGCTCTGCGGTGTGAAAAGTTTTTCCCTTCTTAAGACCGTCTCCTAATAGCACTTCAGTGCCATGCCCTATGATTTCTCTTCCGGCGTATTATCACCCCAAGCCATTCATAAGTTGAGCGGTTAAGGGTAGTCTTCCCGGTCGCTCGGCTCTCCTCCCCTGTTTGGTGCTCGGGATGCACTTTTAGTGAATGCGGGTGAACACTCACCGCAAAGGGGAATTCAGTCTTATGACCACACTTTCGGTAAGTTATCTGGCGCAGTCGCTAGGCGAGGTCCCCCCTGACCACATCATTTTTGGTCACTCTGAGGTCATGCAGGCAGTGCGTTCGCGGCTGGGCAAAGTGGCCGCCGCCAACGTTCCGGTCCTGATCACCGGCGAGAGCGGCACCGGGAAAGACATCATTGCCCGCCTCATCCACGGACTGTCGCCGTGGAAAACCGGACCGTATGTAAAGGTGAACTGCCCGGCGATTCCTGGAACGCTTCTGGAGAGCGAACTGTTCGGCTACGAACGAGGAGCCTTTACCGGTGCGGTCGGGTCGAAGCCGGGACGGGTCGAAATGGCCCACCGCGGCACCTTGTTTCTGGACGAAATTTCCGAGCTTGACCCATCCTTGCAATCGAAGCTTTTGCAACTTTTGCAGGATGGACAGTTTTGCCGGATCGGCGCCCAGGAAGACAAGAAGGTCGAGGTGCGGGTGGTGTGCGCGACCAACCGCCAACTGGAAGCGGAGATCGAAGCGGGAACTTTCCGCCAGGATCTTTACTACCGCATCAACGTGGTGAATCTGCGCATGCCGGGGCTGCGCGAACGCCGCGGCGACATTGAAGATTTGTGTAATTACTTCCTGGAATACTACAACCGCAAGTTCAACTGCCGGGCGCGGCCTCTGTCGCATGAAACGCAGGCGGTGCTGCAGAAATATCACTGGCCGGGAAACATCCGCGAACTGGAAAACCTGATCAAGCGCTACGTCATCCTGGGCCATGAGGAAGTCATCACCAACGACCTGGTGGCGCGCGAGCCAGATTTTTTCAATACCGAGATCAATCTCGACGGCCCGATTTCCCTGAAGAAGTTGACCCGCCAGTGCGTGCGCGAGCTGGAGCGCAAGGTCATCCTGAAAGTCCTGCAACAGCATCATTGGAACCGCAAGCAGTCAGCCCGCACGCTGGGCATCAGCTATCGCGCCCTGCTTTACAAGATCCGCGATGCCGGCTTGCCCTCGAACCGTGCGCTGCGCCTGCGCCAGGCGGAGAAGACGGCGCTCGCCAACGCCAGCAATTCAAATAGCGGTGCGGCCGCCGACTGAGTAAGGCATCGGATCATCGGGCCATCGGGTCACCTGTCCCAACCCGAACCTTCAATCACCCGATGACCCGATCGCCAGATGACCCGATGCCTTCGCCGAGCCTTCCCTCCAGATCGCGAAGTGCCGCGCTCCACTCGTTCAGCCCCTCCGCCTCCAGCCACAAGTCTTTGAGTTCGGAGTTGGTGCGCACTTTGTTGACCGCCCGCTGCGCTAGTTCGTTCATCTCAGCGCTCGGAGCGCCTTCAATCTTGCTGACCCATTCTGCAATTTGGCGTGGCACGGTCGGAGGAGGCGCACCCTTCGCAGTAGCCACAACCTCGGCTGCCACAATCACGACACCACTCTGGGACGCTTCCAAATAGTCGCTTTCATCAGCCGCGCGCGCCAGGATCTGCTTCAAGTCGTCGGGCGTTTTCAAATGCAGCGCGGCCAGGAAACTCTGCGCGTCCTCATTTTCGAAACTGCCCGTTCCCCATCCAGCCACGAACCCTCCGGCCTGAATTATAGAATGCGCGGCGGAGCTTTCTTGGGACATACCATTGAGTCGTTCCCTCGTGCTTAAATTCCAATCACCCGATGGCCCGATCACCAGATCACCCGATGCCCCTTACGCCCAGAACGTCCGGTCCAGCGTTCGGTACTGAATCGCCTCGGCGATGTGTTTGGGTTCGAGCTGCGGAATGCCGTCGAGGTCGGCAATCGTGCGCGCCACTTTCAGGATGCGGTCGTGGGCGCGGGCGCTGAGTCCTTGTTGGGCCATGGCGCGTTCCAGCAGGCGCTCGCAATCCGCGGAGAGCTCGCAGAATTTGCGAATGGACTGCGGCGGCATTTGGGCGTTGCAGTAAAGTTTTTCGCGTCCGGAAGAAAAGCGCGTCAGTTGGATCTCGCGGGCGCGGATCACGCGCTCCAGAATCCTGGCTGAGCTTTCCGGCTCCGTCGTGCTGCGCATTTCTTTGTAATTTACCGCCGGCACGTCAATGTGGATGTCGATGCGGTCGAGCAGCGGCCCCGAGATTTTAGAAATGTAGCGCTGGATCATGGGCGGCGTGCAGTGGCATTCGCGGGTGCGGTCATTGTGAAATCCGCAGGGACAGGGGTTCATGGCGGCGGCCAGCATGAAGCGCGCAGGGAAGGTCAGCGACATGGCGGCCCGTGCGATACAGACAGTGCCGTCTTCGAGCGGCTGGCGCATGACGTCAAGAACGTTGCGCGGGAATTCGGGAAGCTCATCGAGGAACAGAACGCCATTATGAGCGAGTGAAACTTCGCCCGGCCGCGGAATCGCGCCCCCGCCGATCAGACCTGCGTCCGAGATGGTGTGATGAGGTGCGCGGAAAGGGCGCAGGCCAACCAGTCCGGCGCGTGCGTCGAGCACCCCCGCCACACTGTGAATCTTGGTGGTCTCGAGCGCTTCTTCGAAGGTAAAGGGCGGCAGGATGGTCGGCATGCGTTTCGCAAGCATCGTTTTTCCGGATCCTGGAGGCCCGATCATCAGAATGTTATGACCGCCGGCACAGGCGACTTCGAGAGCGCGCTTGGCGGTTTGCTGGCCACGGACGTCTTTGAAATCCACGTGGAATTGCTGCGCCTGACTGAGCAGTTGATCGGTGTCGACCTGCAGACGGCAAATGCCGTTGCCGGAGTTAATGAAATGAATGACGTCGAGCAGTGACTTGACAGGGTAGACCTCAACGCCCCCGACCATGGCAGCTTCGCGAGCGTTGACTTCGGGCACGATCAGGCGCTTCACCTTCGTCCGGCGAGCTTCGATCGCGATGGGCAAAGCGCCACGGACTCCGCGCAGGCTTCCGTCGAGAGAAAGCTCGCCGACAAACAACGCGTCGGGAATCTCCTTCTTATTCAGACCGCCGTATGCACCGAGGATGCCGAGCGCCATGGGCAGGTCGAAACCGGAACCTTCCTTGCGGATGTCGGCAGGCGCAAGATTGATGGTGATCTGGGTGGGAGGAATGTCGTAGCCGCAGTTTTTCAGCGCCGAGCGTACTCGGTCCCGGCTCTCGCGGACGGCAGCATCGGGCAGGCCGACCGTGTGAAAGTGGTCTTCGTTCATTTTGATGCCAGAGACATCCACTTCCACTTCGATGATGTTGGCGTCAATGCCGTAAACGGCAGCACTCAAGGTCTTATAAAGCATAGGGGCACCAGTGGGCACACGAAGAGGGCAGCGCGGATGGGAGATTCCTGCCGACATCATAGGCGGCGAGAACCTGCACCGCTGTGATGGTCATCACCCGGTTACCGTGATGGAACGTGACGGCACGTTCTATCGTGAAAGGCCGCTTTCGGTGCTAACCTAAAGGCAATCTGCGCAAACGCGGAGTCCCCCAATGCCTGACGAAGATCCCACTCCAAACCAGCCCGATCCGGCGTCAAACCGGCTGGAACGCGAAGAGAGCCAGTTGTGGCGATGGGCGCTTGGCCTGCTCGTTTTGTTTGCGGCGGCGGTGGCGGCGATGTCGTGGGAACAACTGAAAGACCTTCCATATCGCCTGTGGGCAATTCCGGCCGGACTTTTCTTGCTTGCCGTCTTGTTTGCCGCCTATGCTTTCGGGCGCAAACGCGAGGTGTCCGAGCTCAAGCAAATTCTGAAGGGCTTTCAGAACCAGGCGGGAGTCACGCCCTCCGAAGAGCAACTGGATCAGTTGGGCCAATTGATTATGCGCTCGCAGCGCAACTTCAAGGAGCTGATCGATTCTCTGGATGAAGTGGCGCTCGCCATCTCACTCGATGGCACCCTGCGAACCGTAAACCGCCGAACCAGCGAAATTCTCGGCGTTCATTATTCCGAGCTGGTTGGCCACAAACTTGAGGAATTCCTGGGCGCGCCGCTGCATGCGGAGGCGTCTGGGAGCCTGTCACGGTTTCTGGAGAAGCGAAACTGGTCGGGAGTGGTCGAAGTCCACCTTAAGGACGGCTCGCGGCGTTTCTACGACTGCGTAGTCAACGCCATCGTCAAGGGCGGCGATGTGACCGGGGCGAGTGTGCTGGCGCGCGACATCACCGGGCAGCGCGAGAAGGAACAGCGCTTCACGCAGTTGTTCGAATCTCTGCAGGAAGGTGTGTACATCAGCGATCTGGAAGGCAAGCTGCTCGAGGTGAACCCGGCGCTGGTGACCATCTTGGGATACGAGAGCAAAGAAGATTTGTTGAACCTGGCGCCGGAGCGACTAGGGGTTGACGCCAGCGGAGATCCGGTGCTGGGACGCGGTGGAAGCCAGAGCGGCCGCACTCGCACGCGAGAGGTTCGACTGCGCAGAAAAGATGGCGGCATCGCGGTGTGCGCGGATACTTCGACCGGCGTGGAGGAAGCGGGACGGATTGTCCGTTACCAGGGCACGCTGGTGGATGTCACCGAGAAGCGCACGATGGAGCGGCAGTTGCACCGGCAAGAAGAGTTCCGCCAGCACCTGCTGGAAAGTTTTCCGGATCTCATTCTGGTGCTCGATCTGAAGGGGAAGTACACCTTCGTGAGCGCGCGCATCGCCGATCTCCTTGGGTATGGGCCGGAACACCTCATGGGCAAGAACGTCGAGGACGCGGAAAATACTTCACCGGAACTGACTGCACTTTACCGCACCGTCGCCACCGGTCAGAGTTCGCGGACCTCATGCGAATACGGCTCCCGGCACCAGGACGGCAGCTGGCGCACCATGCTGGGCATGGCGAGTCCACTGCTCGATGCCGAAGGCAAACCAGCCGGCGTAATCATCTCCGTCCGCGATGTGACGACGGAGAAGAAGCTGGAACAGCAGATTATTCAGAGCGAACGTCTCGCGGCCATGGGCCAGATGATCGGCGGCTTCGCCCACGAGCTCAATAATCCGCTGACCAGCATTCTCGGCATGGCGGAACTGCTGCAGGATGGCGACGTCAGCGAAGCCGCCCGCAAACAAGTCTCAATTTTGCACAAGGAGGCGCGGCGCGCGGCCGAAATCGTGCAGAACTTGCAATACTTCGCCCGCCCGCCCGCCCCGGGAAAGAGCCAGGTCAATCTGAATGAACTGGTGCAGCGTACCGTGCAAATGCAAGCGTATCCGTTGCGCAAGAGCAACATCACGGTGGACTTTTTGCCCGAACCGGCGATTCCCGCGATCGTGGCCGATCCCAATCAGCTGATGCAGGTTTTTTTGAACCTCTTGCTGAATGCGGAGCAGGCGATCCGCGAAAGCCGGGAGAAAGGCACGATCCGTGTGCGCATCGGACGCAAGCCCGACTCCGTATGGATCGTGTTTCAGGATGACGGTCCTGGAATCGCACCCGACAACCTGGCGCACATTTTCGATCCCTTCTTCACCACCAAGCGCCCCGGCCGCGGCACCGGCCTGGGACTGAGCATCTGCAAAACGGTGCTGCGCGAGCATGGAGGAAACATCGAAGCCACCTCGGCCCCCGGTGGAGGCGCGGTGTTCACGATTACGCTGCCGGTGGGAACCACACCAGAAACGACAGCAGCCGCGAAGTAGACGGGAGCACAGATTAGCGTGAAGGACACATCCTGGGTTCGAAATTTTCTAATCACTCTCGGCGCATTCTGGCTCTCGCTTTACGGAGTGGTCCCATTCGCATGGCTGTTTGGCAGCCTGAACAGCGGAATCATTTACGGCGACAGTGTGCCGGACGCGATTGCAATGGGAATGATGACATCAATGGGAAGAGCCGTGGCTGCCGTTCTTGCCGCAGCGATAGTCACATTAGCGGTAGCGAGCCAGAAACCCGAACGTTGGGCATTCATAGTGGCAATACTGTACGCCGTTAAAGCCCCGACGATGCACTGGCAGGTACCTCCGAGGGCATGGGATCGATTGGAGCAAGGTACTGATGTGCTGTGGCCGGCGGTGGCCTGTGTTGTAGTCGCAATCATTACTGCCAGATTGCGGCGTAAATGGGGCGACGCGGGAAGTAAGAAAGCGCTTTGGATATTCGCGGCAGTGCTTGTCGCAACGGTTGTGTGTTCTCACGTTTGGCCGTATGTGATAGGGCCAAGTAGAGCCAATCATCGGATAACCGTCGAAGATGTCTTGAAACAACTTCAAGCAAATACTCCTGTCGGCACCAGCCGTTCAGCAGTTGAAAGCTATCTCGATTCTCGATCAATAACCCATTCGTACATTGACGACCCCAAGGTTTCCGACTACCGCAGAGTAGAAATTGCACTGGTTCGCGACTCTTCCCGATCATGGCTGGTGCGAGGAGACATCGAGATTCGTTTTCACTTTGACCAATCGGATCGGCTCCTGGATTACTCCGCCCACGAGGTCTTTACGGGACCATGACCTCACCGGCAAATTTGCGACATGAATTTGGATTGTCTTCCTGAGCGAAGCGAAGGACCTATGAAGTTGAATCCGCCGAAGTGCAAGGGTCGAACCACGCGGTGCCAGAACACGCGAGAGCGAATCGTGATGTCACGCGAACTTTTCTTCGCGTGCGAATCGCGCAGGTGACTTTGGTACAGCGTTGCATGCACCCGCTTCGATCATTTTTCTCTTGACTTCGTTCTGCGTTGACTCTATACATTCAAACAGTTGCAACAAATTACCGTTGCAAGATTCCATGCAGAATGGAAAAGGGAGAATAGATCCATGGCAACCAAAAAGAAAGCAAAGAAGAAAAGCAGCAAGAAGCACTAAGCAACTGCAACAGGCAACGACAAAGGGGACGCGATGAGCGTCCCCAAAGTTTTTTACGGCCCTTCCAGACTCCCTAGCCACGCAGCACTGGACTTTGGGTGGCGCAGCGCTTCAGCGCTGCGGTAATTGCATTGTTTTGAATGCGGCTTTAGCCGCTGAGGTCACACTCTCCGCGCGGCAACCTGTGAAGCCGTGCCTTTCTCACAAATTTCCCCCGAACTATTAAGGGGCCAGTTTTAATTGATGCGAGCCGCCGACTTCTTCTGCGGAGCGGCGACCATCTTCTCCGTTGCGGGACAGAGATTGCGATAGGGACAAAACGCGCAGTGATACCCGAGCTTCGGGGCAAACCTTCCCTCCGCGATGGCATCCGCCGCTTCTTGCACCCGCAATTTCGCCGCTTCCAACTCAGCGTCAGTCCGCGTGCTGTAGACGGGTGTGTTGTTTTCGAGGTTATGGAAGATCAATCGGTCGGCGCGCTTTCCCCACGTCTCCCTGGCCGCGAGCGCATACAGGGAGAGTTGCAAGCTTTCGTCGGCATCCTCTTGTGACTTCGGCTTGCCCGTCTTGTAGTCCACGATGGCAACCGTGTCCGGTCCAGTGCGATCGATGCGATCCACGCGTCCGGCCAACTTCGCCGAGCCCACTTGCAGTTCAAATCTACGTTCCGTCTCGATGACCTCAGGTGGCTGACCACTGCGAGCCGCCTCGAGGAACTGCCGCAACTGCTCCATTCCCTGCCTTAGATACAGTTCGTACTGATAGCGGTCGGCGATGCCCGCGGCAGCCAGGGCAGACCGAAACAGTTCGAACAAATCGCCGTCGCTGATCTCCCGCCCATAGCGCTGCGCATCGTAGAAGGTGTGCAGGACGCTGTGCATCGCCGCTCCGTAATGCAGCGCGGCAGGGACGTCGCGCGGCAGGTTCCACTCCCGTTCAAGCTTGAAGCGCAGCGGACACTCTTCGTAAATTTCAATGGCCGACGCGCTCAGGCCGGTGACAAAGCTCGCCGAAGGCGGCATCAGCAGCCACGCGGCAACATTCGATTGCTGCATCTCGATTCTCTGTTCCTCCTCGGCAAACAAGGTGTCCTGTACCGCCGCCGCTGAGCGGGTAGACCAGAACTTCTTGTAAGCCGGGTGAACCATGAACTCCCGCAGAAACTGAGTTGGCTTGGGATCTTTCTTGCCCCTGCCCTGGTGCACGTAGATCGCGAGCGTGTCCTTGGCGCGCGTCATAGCCACGTAGAAGAGGCGACGCTCTTCTTCTTCGTGCAGCGTCTTGTCGTCTTTTCCATGCCCGTCCGAATACGACGTGTCCGACCGCCGCAGTTCCGCCGGAAAAGCAATGAGCGGCTCATGGTAGCTAGTCGGGAACCACGTTGACGAACCACGCACGATAGCAACGTGCCGGTACTCAAGCCCCTTGGCGGCGTGCGCGGTCAAAAGCTGTACCGCATCACCCGGGCTGCGCGGAAGCGGAATTGTGCCCCGCGCCTGGCCAAAATAATCGAGGTACTCGATAAATTCGGCAGGGCGCCCCGTTTCGGTAGTCGCTTTCGTCTGCCACTCCTGCGCAAATTTTAGAAACGCGACTACCAAATCCGACCGCTGCAGATCGAAGTGTCGGACTACAAAGTTCGCCGCATCGTCGGCGCGAACTCCGTCCTTCTTCACTTCGCCGTGCGCCCGTGCCACACTTTCGAGCACCGCTGCGCCATTTGCCAACCTTCCCAACACCGTGCGGAGATCGAGTTCCTGCCGCCGCACCGCCCTCATCGCTGCTCGCAATTCCATTGGGTTGATGCCGAATTGCGGCAGCGCCGCCACGCGAAACAAACTGGCGGCATCGTTGGGCGACACAGCCGCGGTCAGGCACGCCACTACGTCGCGGACCTCGGGTGTATCGAGAACGTCCAGTCCTTCGATGGCGAATGGAATGCCGCGCTCGGCAAATTCATGGACCAGTTCGTCACGATGGTTGTGCTGGCGATACAGCACGGCAAATTCGCTCCACGCGCATCGCTCCTGCTTGCGCTTCTTCTGGATCCGGCGGGCGAGGTCGGCGGCCTCGACTTCTTTGTCCCTCCAGGTAACAATTTCGACTGGCGGCGCGAACATGGTCTCGCCTTTTTGCTTCGCCTCCTCGTCGCGCAGCGATTCCAGCGGCGTCCGCTGGTAAGAATTTGAAATTCCTTTTTGCGAAAGTGTTTGTCCAAAAACCGGCGGGTTGTCATTCACCATGCCAAAAGCGCAACACAAGATTGGCGAGAGCGAGCGGCGATTTTTTCCCAGCACAACAACTCGCGCTGCTTGAAACTTACTTACGAACAGCGTGAATGCTTCGCTCGAAGCGCCGCGAAACTGGTAGATCGCCTGATCCGGATCGCCCACCGCAAAAACGTTCGCCGCCGGTCCGGCGAGTAATGAGAGCATCTCGACCTGGGCAAAATTCGCGTCCTGGAATTCATCCACCAGCAGGAAGCGAGTGCGCCGCCGTTCTTCTTCGAGCAACCTGGGATCGTCCTTCAGCAACCGATAAGCCCTGGTGATCATGTGGCCGAAGGTGCCCAGGTTTTTTTCGCGGAGCATGTTTTCGACGGTGGCGAAAACGCGAGCGATTTCCTGGCAGCGCTCCAGGATCTCCGAGTCTTCCATTTCCGTTTGCTTCTTCGAGCGCGTGACCCGGGGCAGCGCGGCCTCGCCGCGTTCGAGGCGTTCCACGTAGCGCGCGTATTGTTCCGGACCGACCAGTTCGTCCTGGCAGCGACGCATGAAATCGAGCAGGCTGTCGAGAAACTGACCGACGTTGGCCGCGCGCACGAAGTGCTTGAGACGAAGATCCCGAATACGGCGGCGCAAGTACACCCAGAGATCTTTGTCGTCGAGCACGCCAAAGCCCGCGCCGCGCCGCTGCAGCAGTCCGTTGCACCAGGCGTGAAACGTGCAGGTCTGCAGCCCGTCGATGGCGGTGCCCTTCAATTCCCCCCGAACCCGCGCCATCATTTCTGCGGCAGAATTTTCGGTGTAGGTGAGCGCAACAATTTCGTCAGGCCGCGCGTGCCCTTCGCGGATGAGGTTGGCGACGCGCTGCGTGAGGACGGTGGTCTTCCCGGTCCCAGCGCCGGCGATCACCAGCATTGGCCCATGAACGTGTCCGATGGCTTGCTGCTGCCGTTCATCGGGGACGATCTTCGTCGCAGGCGAAGCAGTCGAAATCACGTGAGGGGCCACTAGCCGGAGAATATCAGAGGCAGTTGTGGAATGCTGTGCGCAAGTTGGCGAAGAACTCCGGCAGCGTCGTCCTGCTTCGTATCAGCGCAGCGCTTTAGCGATGAAGCGCCGCGAGAATCCAGCCCCGGAGGGGCGGCCTAGCTTAGCCCCGCGCTTAAGCGCGGGGTAAAGTGGAATGAAGACTCAAGTCCCGGAGGGACGACCCAGATTCTCCAGGAGACTCAGCGCAGCGCGTCAAGCGCCAGGGCAGTGGCGACAATCGCCGCAGTTTCGGCTCGCAGGATCGTGTCGCCGAGCGAAGCCGCGACCCACCCAGATTCGTGAAACCATGCGAGCTCACCGGAGACCCATCCGCCTTCAGGCCCTACGGCGAGCGCTACTTCGTCGGCGGTCGGCAAGGATTGCAAGACGTCTGCCAGCCGAGTGCCCTCTTCCGATCCAGCGAGCGACTCAGCAAGAACAACACGCAGCGCGCCGGTCGGCACGACACCGGCACTATCAAGCTCTTTCAATTTGACCGGGGCTGCAATCTCAGGCGGCGCCAACCTGCGCGACTGTTCCGCCGCCTGACGCACGATGCGCTGCCAGCGCTCGTGGCGCTTCACGGCGGCGGTGGCCAGATGAGCATCGCTGCGGCGGGCGATTACGGGAATGATGCGAGCGACCCCGATCTCCGTGCACTTCTCAATCGCCCATTCCATGCGGTCGAACTTGAAGATGGCAAGCGCCAGCGTAATCTTCGGAGCGTCAAACGGCTTGGACCTTGGCCTACGGTGTTGCTTCGTGCCGAGCGCGAACTCAATGCGATCATGGGAGATCGTGGTGATAGTTCCGCGGCGAACTTCGTCCCCAGTTGCAATGTCAAACTCCTGCCCGACTTCGGCGCGCAAAACGCGAGCAAGATGCGCCGCATGTTCGCCCACCAAAGCAGCGGTGTCTCCGGAAACCTCGTCGGCGATCCAGCGGCGTCGTGTCATCTTTAGCATTCAGACTGTCAGTTCTCAACTCTCAGTAAGGGCTCATTCATTAAATGACACGGGCAAGGAGCTTGAGTCTGGGTACTGGGTACTGGGTGCTGGGTACTTCTACGCGAACATGTCCTTCACGCGTCCCAACAGCGACCGGTGTTGCGGCTTGTTTTCCACCGGAGATAACTCTCCCAGCTCAGCCAACAGTTCGCGCTGGCGCTTATTCAGTTTCCCAGGTGTTTGGATTCGCACCTCGACGTAAAGATCCCCTTTGCCGTGCCCATTGAGTACCGGCACGCCCTTGTTCCGAATGCGAAACGAGGTTCCCGACTGCGTGCCCTCGGGAATTTTCAGCTTATGTTCCCCCTCCAGCGTTGGAACCATAATCTCGATTCCAAGGGCAGCTTGCGGAAACGAAATCGGAACCACGCAGTGCAGATCGTTGCCCTCGCGCTCAAAGAAGGCGTGCTCCTTGACGTGCAGCACAACATACAAATCACCGGCCGGCCCGCCGAACGCGCCCGCTTCGCCCAAGCCAGTAAAACGGATTCGCGTGCCGTCCTCAACTCCCGCGGGCACCTGCGCTTCCACCACGCGATCGCGCAGCAAGCGGCCTTCGCCTTTGCACTTCGGGCAGGGATCGGTGATCACGCTTCCCGCGCCCTGGCAGGATGGGCAGGTTCGAGCGATGCTGAAGAAGCCTTGCTGATACCGCACCTGGCCCCGTCCATTGCACGACCGGCACGTAACCGGAGCTTTGCCCGGCGCAGCACCGGCGCCGCGGCAAGCGTCGCAGGTCTCATGGCGGCGGACACTTACCTGCTTATCAGTGCCGAAGACCGCTTCATCGAATTCCAGATTCAGATCTTCGCGCAGATCGGCTCCACGCTGGGCGCGGCTGCGACGCCGGCTGCCTTGCCCGAACGCGTCGCCGAAGCCGAAAATGTCGCCAAAAATGTCGCCGAAATCCTGGAAAATAGCGGGATCGAATCCGGCCGGACCCGCGCTGCTGCCGCCCACGCCCGCGTGCCCGAAGCGGTCATACAAAGATCGCTTCTCGCTATCGGCGAGAATTGCGTACGCTTCCGTGATCTCCTTGAACTTTTCCTCCGAGTCCGGATTGTTGGGATTGCGGTCAGGATGGTGCGTCATCGCCAGCTTGCGGTAAGCGCTCTTGATTTCAACGTCGGTGGCCGCGCGGGTCACACCGAGGACCTCGTAATAATCGCGTTTTGTATTTGCGGCCAGAAACTCCCCCACTCTTTAACTGAGCCAATCTTAATTTTATTACGCGCGGGTATTGCGAGCGACCCGAACCATCGCGGGCCGCAGCAGGCGGTCCTTATACTTGTAGCCGCGCTGCAGTTCGTCGAGCACGTGGTGATCCGGAACCTCGGTGCTATCGACCATTTCGACGGCTTCGTGAACCCGTGGATCGAAAACCTGCCCCACCGCAGGAATCGGCTGCACTCCGATTTTCTGCAAGGCATCCTGGAACTGACGGTAGATAAGCTCAATGCCATTGCGGAAGTCGGTGGAATCGGGGCTGGCAGATTTCAATGCGCGCTCGAAACTGTCAAGCGTCGGCAGAAAGTTCTTGATGACATCGGCCGCGGCAAATTCGCGGAAATCCTGCTGTTCCCGCACCCCACGCTTGCGGGCATTGTCGAATTCCGCCTGCTGACGGGCCAGACGATCAAGCAGCGCGTCGCGCTCCGCCTTGACCTTGTCTAATTCCGATGCCGCACAAACTTCCGCCGGCGTGGCCGCAGCCGCGTCAGGCACAGCTTCTTCTAAGCTTTCCGCGGCCGGAAGCTCGTGGTCCAGATCGATATTCCGGTCGGTTTTTCCATTCCCTTTAGCCATACGACTGCATCACTCCGATTCGTTCAAAAGTTTGTCGAACAGCCGCGCGATGTACGACACCGCCGACATCGTGTGCTGATAATCCAGCCGCGTAGGTCCAATCACAGCCAGCGACCCCATCACTTCGCCGCCCACGCGGGCGGGGGCGCCAATGAGCACAAAATTCTGCAAATTCGAAGCAGGCAGCGCCTCGTCGAGCCCAATCACCACGCGCACCGCTTCCTGCCGCGTGTCCAGATAAGCGCCGAGCAGCTTCACAACTTTTTCCTTTTCCTCCAGCGTGCGCAGCATCTCCTGCAGGCGCGCGCGATCTTCCTGCCCGGTCACCAGATTCGCCGCGCCTTCCACGAATACCGCCTGCGTATCGTCCGCCGAAGCCAGCGCCCCTTGCTGATAGAGCTGCTCGATCGACTTCATCAGCCGGTCGTACTCGCTGCGTTCCTGTTCCAGCCGTCGGGCCAGCTCGGCGCGCATGTCGCCCATCGTCCAGCCGCGGAAATTGTCATTGATGTAGCGTGCGGCCAGGTCAAGATCGGATTGCGGAATATCAAGCCGCAGCACCCGATCGCGCACCACCCCCGAGCGCGTGACCACCACCGCCAGCACTTTCTGATCGCCCAGCCGCGAGAAGAAAACATGCTCCAGCGCATTCCGCGGTCCGCTGGTGGCCACGGTAATACCAACGCTGTGCGAGATCAGCGAGAGCACATGCGAAGTCCGCTCCATGAACTCCGCCACGTCCGTAACCCCGGTCAAAGTGTCCTGAATGATGCTCTGATTCTCGTGTGTGAGATGGGCTTCACCACTAAGTTGCTCGACGTAATAGCGATAAGCCTCCGCCGTAGGAACGCGCCCCGCCGAAGCATGCGGCTGCTCCAGAAATCCCGCATCGGCAAGATCAGCCATCACATTGCGAATCGTAGCCGCACTCAGCCCTTCCCGGCTGGAGCGAGCCAGCGTCCGCGACCCCACCGGCTCTCCGCTGGCAATGAATGTCTCGACAATGGCAGTCAGGATTTCCCGTTCCCGACCGCCGGTTGGCCCTGCAGGCATGTCTACCCAAGTCTAGGAGCTGAATCGCCCCTCTAAATTCTTTAGATGCAGTGGCTTAGATTAAGACTCCACCACCACCTAATGGAATTTTAGGGAGGGCGGGCTGGGGTGTCAAGGATGGCATCAGGCGCAGATGTTCTCTTTGTAAAGCTTATCTTTAATCTTTTGGGCCGCGCGCCAATGCTCATACGCGCCTATAGCGGCCCAGACAGTAAGACCAGCGGCCACTAATCCGGCAGAAAAGAAATAGATTCTGTTTGCTTGAGGTACGGCATCGCAAAAATACGGGACTGCTATCGAAATACACGCCCCTAAACAGATGCCGAAGAATACCAGATGCAGGGATGTATATCCTGCCATCAATTGATCCAATTGGATGTCCGTCACTCCGTACATGTGAATAACTTGCTTGTGGATGACCATTTCAGCCATCATGTCCAACGCAGTTTGCTTGCCTTTGCTTAGGGCCATTTACAAGTCCCCCTTGAAAGCATCGCCATAGACAAGCAAATTGACGAATTGAGTATTCCCGCAGACCTTGCACACCAGCGCTCCGGAAGGAAGAGCATTGCCTATGCTTTCGCCGCCCGGAGTGTGGATATGCTGTCTGAACAAATAGGTGCCCGGCGCTACCTCCCAATCGGACTGCTGGCAGAGAGGACAACGCGAGTTTGGAATCCTGTCTTGAAGAGCTGCTATGAGGCGATCCTGAAAGCTTTCCATGGCCGTAAAGCTTAATCGGAGCTCGCTAGGTTGTGTAAAGACGACACTCACGATAAATGGTCAACTGCTTCCATCATGGAATTCCCTGCCCGGAGTGCCCTAGGTCTCGCGCTTTTCGAGACCTGGGATTCCCCCAAACGTGTCACGCTTGGGATTCTGCGGTCAAGCGCAGCTACATCTGTTTCCGCGGCAGCACCCGGAACTGGCGTTTCCCCTCGATGCGATAAGTTGCGAAGTCCGCTTGATCGACCGTGAGAATAACGGAAAGAGATTCGCGCTTCGCCAGATACACGAGCGTGGCGTCGGCGAAGTCCATCGGCCTATCCCAATAGCGAGACATCAAGCCATGCAGGTGCGTCAGCTCCGCATCTTCGATTGTGCTGAGAACAAGCGCTCCCGAACGGACGAACTTCCAGGCAGCTTCCATCTCGGTGCGTGTATCGCCAACCAAGTGGAAAACTTCCGTAAGCACCGCCTCGGAGGTCAGCAGCGGCAGCCGTAGCTGGCGGAATGCGTCCACGCAAGCTTCGTGCCAGCGATCGCTCCGGTCGAGCAACGCGAGAATCGCGCCCGTGTCGATAAGCGCATTAGCGGGCATAACGCCGACCCAGCCGCTTGCGGAGCGCCTCGCGCGCCGTCTCGGCGCGCCGAGGGTCGCCGCTGGCGAGCACCCCGAAGCAACTCGCGGCGGCGGCGTGAAGGCTGCGTTGCGCCTCGTCTTCCGAGACGTCGGCATCGCCCTTCTTCAGCCAATCGCGGACGGCGTTCTCCAGCACCGCCGAAACCGGCACCTTGCGGAGACGCGCTTCCCGCTCCAGGTCCGACTTAAGTTCGCCCGATAGACGCCAGCTATAAACTTCGGTTCTCATGCACTACAGTGTAGTGCATAAAGAGAGTTCTCGCAAGACAGATGCTTCTCTAACCGCACACTGGCAACTGGCAACCGGCAACTGAACTTTTTCATCACAATCCGACTGTGCGCGCCGTCACAGACTCCAAACTTGTCGTGAGTTATAATAAAGATCTGATTGGGGCAGTTTCGAGGTCCGCCCGTCCATCAAGACGGCCCTCGAAGCTGCCCCAAACCATTTTCAGCGCTTTTTGACAACCTAAGTCATTGATTCTGGAAGACTTTACCTGTAAGTCCTTTAAACCCAAAGATTTTGCGGGAATTTCCTCCTAACTCTATGATTCCAATAGCGAGGGGGGAGGGGGGGTACCCCCCTATGAGGGCTGATTGGTTATTACCTTCGAAGTAATAGGCAAAATTTAAGACAAATATAGGATGCCAAGCGCAATTTAGGACGACGCCAAACCGGCGCGTCGCAGCCCTACTGAATCTGAATCACGCTTTCCGAACTGCCGGCTTTGATCTCTTCCACTCGCGCCGCCACATTGCGGGCAAACGCGAACAGTGACTTCGCATGGGGAGAATCTTCTCCCTGAAGCACGGACGGAACGCCGCTGTCGCCCGATTTGCGAATCTCCGGATCGAGCTCGACGCTTCCAAGGAAGGCGATATCAAACTGTTTCGCCGTTTTTTCTGCGCCGCCGCGCGAGAAAATGTCGACTTCGTGGTGGCAGTGCGGGCAAACGAAATAACTCATGTTTTCCACCATGCCGACGATGTCCACCTTCATCTGGCGGAACATCTCGATGGCCTTGCGCGCATCCTGCAGCGAAACATCAGACGGTGTAGAGACCACGATAGCGCCGGTCAACGGCACAGTCTGAATCAGCGAGAGCGCCACGTCGCCGGTTCCCGGAGGAAGGTCAATCACAAGATAATCAAGCAGTCCCCACTGCACCGATCCCAGGAACTGTTTGATGATCGAATGCAGCATCGGGCCGCGCCAGATGAGCGGTTTGTCGCCCGGGTTGAGGAAGCCGACCGAGATCACCTTGAGCCCGTACGAATTGATCGGAGCGATCTGGCCTTCGGCCATGACTTTCGGTTGCTCATTGGTGCCGAGCATGAGTGGCACATTCGGCCCGTAGACGTCGCCGTCGAGCAATCCTACTTTGTGGCCCATCTTAGTGAGGGCGATTGCCAGATTGACCGAGAGCGTGGTCTTGCCGACTCCGCCCTTGCCGGAACCGACGGCGATAATGGCGTTGACGCCAGGTAAAGGTTGCGGACTGGGCTGTTGCTGGCCAGGATGATGGGAATGAGCGCTCATCGTTTGATTATACGGGAGGGGAAGGACTAGCGATTGCAGAGGTCAGATTGCAGAGGTGAGAGCTCCAAGGCTCACAGTGCCGTTTGCGTCGGAGTTGTTCACTTCTGCAATCTGACCTCTGACCTCTGACCTCGCTAGTAGTGCCCTTCTCCCAACTGCACCTTGCCCCGAAACTTGCGATAGACGAACACAAAATAGGCCACCGCGAGCACCGCGGCGAACGTCCACCAAACCAAGCCAACGCTCAGTCCGTGACTGCCGGCAGCGGTGTTGTAGATGGTGAGGTTGTATTGATGATCGCGGGCAGGCAGTACGACGGGATAGAGCGCAAACGCCGCGCCCACCAGCATAGCGGTGATATACAGGCTGGAAGCAACGAACGCAAGCTTCTCTTTGCCTTTGGGATTGGCCCAGAGCATCACTGCGAGGCTGGCGGCAACTACGATCGGAACCAGTATCCCGACCGGGTACTTCCCGTAGTTCGCCATGATTTCGGGCCGGATGAAATAAGTCGCAACCATGGAAATGCAGGTCAGAAAAAACTGCAGCGGCCAGCAGAGCAAAGCGAAGCCGCGGGCGCGGCGGCCGAGATCCCCGTCGGTTTTGAGGGCGACGTAGTAAGAACCGTGCGCGGTCAGAGTCACTAACGCGATCACGCCGGTGAGTACTGTGTACCAATCGAGGATGCCTGTCTGCGGGCTGAGTTTGAAGTTAGTCCAGAGCGGCTCAAAGAAATAGCCGCTCGAATCGAGCGGAACTCCGCGCACCACGTTACCCAATGCTGCCCCGAAAAACACGGCCAGCAGAATGCTGGAAACGCTGAAGACCACGTCGAAGAAGTTCTGCCAGACCGGATTTTCGATGTGGGCGCGAAACTCAATGCCGATGCCGCGCAGAATCAGCAGCCACAGGACAATGGTCAGCGGAAGGTAGAAGCCGCTGAAGCTCGACGCGTAGAGTTGAGGGAATGCAAAATAGAGTGTGCCGCCGGCGGCAAGCAACCAGACTTCGTTGCCATCCCAAACCGGGCCGATAGCGCGCAAGACCCGGCGTCGCTCGTCATTAGTTTTGGCCGCAATCAGATAAATCGCGCCCGCGCCAAGATCGAATCCGTCAAGCACGACATAGGTTGTGATCATCACTGCGACAATCCAGAACCAAAGGCTCGCCATATTCACTTTGCCTCCGTCGCCGGATGGCGATTCGACACGGATTCGTTTCCGGCCACAGGGCCGTTCTCAATTTCCCGCCGGATCAGGAACAGGCCGAGAATGCCCAGCACCATGTAAATGCCCATGAACCCCAAAAGGGTAAACATGCCGTTACCGGCCGAGACCAGCGTGGAGTAGCCCGCTTCGGTGCGCATAAGCCCATAGACCAGCCAGGGCTGGCGGCCGAGTTCAGCAGTCATCCAGCCGGCGGTATTCGCAATATAAGGAAAAGGCGCTGCCAGCATCAGGATCCAGAGCATCCACCGCGCGTTAAAGAGTGTGCCGCGCCACAGCAGAAACAATGCGACGACCATAACAGCGACGAAGAATGTCCCGAGGCCAACCATGATGTGATAGCTGTAATAAAGCAATGGGATGTTCCCCGGCCAGTCCTGTTTAGGGAAAGCGTCAAGCCCGCGGACGTTGGCATTCCAGCGTTTGTAAGTCAGCATGCTCAACATTTTCGGGACTTCAATCGGGTTATCGATCTTGCCTTGCTGCTCGTTAGGCTGACCTACGATCACCAGCGGCGCTCCGGACTGGCCCTGAAACAATCCCTCCATCGCCGCCAGAGTCACGGGTTGCAGGTCGGCTACCATTTTGCCTTGTCCGTCGCCCGTCGGAAAAATCTGCAGCACGCTGAACACGCAACCGGCGATCACGCCGACCTTGACGTAGATGCGGGCGTGCGCGGTCCACTTGCCGGAAAGCAGATAGAACGCGCCCACCGACGTCACGATGAACGCGCCCGTGATCGCCGCTCCGCTCATGTTGTGCGCGTATTGCCATCCGGCCCAGGGGTTCAGCACGAAATCCCAGAAGCTCGCCAGCTGCAAGCTCCCGTCCCGAGCCGTGAAATAGCCGACGGGATGCTGCATGAAAGCGTCAGTTGCAATGATGAAGTAACCCGACAGCCACGAACCCACGAAGACTGCGACCGCCGACAGCCAGTGTGCTCTCGGGCTCAACCGCTTCTCTCCGTAGAGAAATAATCCGAGGAATGCCGATTCGAGAAAGAAGGCAAACATACCTTCCATAGCCAGTGTCTGGCCGATGACACCGCCCGCGAATCGCGAAAAGTGCGACCAGTTGGTGCCGAACTGGAATTCCATTGGAATGCCGGTCACCACACCTAGCACGAAATTGATGCCAAAAATCCTCCCCCAGAAGCGGGCCGCCTCGTGATACACGGGATCGCTGCGCCGCAATCCGATCGTCTTGAGCACGACGATCAGCAGGGCAAGGCCCATGGTCAGCTGCGGGAAGAGATAGTGAAACGTAGCGGTGAAGGCAAAATGAAGGCGATGCACGAAAAGTGCGCTGTCCATAAGTACGGCCTCGGGTCCCAGTTACTTAGGTCTCAGCTTTGAGCCCTCCAGCTTAGCAGCAATGCAGCATAGGTTGTCGGTTAATTAGCCAGCAACAATACTAACTCCGAACGTATTTTCTGCGTGCCGACTCTGCACGGCGCATCTCCCGGCGGCGCGCCGCACCTTCATAGCGACGCTTCTCATCTTCCGTCTCAGGGACAACGGGCGGAACCACCAAGTGATTCCCAGCAGCGTCTATGGCAACAAACGTCAGATAGGCGGAGCTAACGTGACGGTTCTCTTCGGAGCGATAATACTCCACCCAGGCCTTCACGCCCACCTCCATCGAAGTGCGGAAGGCACGATTGACCGACGAGCGTAGGATCACGAAATCTCCCACCCGAACGGGCACCAGAAAATCCATATGGTCAATGGACGCTGTGACCACGTAGGCGCGCGAGTGACGGTGGGCGGCCATGGCGCCGGCCAGGTCGATCCAGTGCATGAGGCGTCCGCCAAGCAGCGCGTTCAGCGGATTGGCATCGTTGGGCAAAACGATCTCGGTCATTTCAGAGATCGATTCCCGCACCGGCCGGGGGAGGATTAGGTTCGCTTTGTCGTTGTCGTTCATAGATTGTCAGTGCAACGATTGTCAGTGTAACGAGTGTTAGTGCATCGATCGTCAGTTCAATCGGCTGTACATAGATCGACCGTCATAAATCGTTAGATGAAAGCAGCGCTCTGCCGGGCGCGATATGTCTGGAGATAGCAAGTCGCGAGTCTGAGGACCCGCGGATCCGGGTGCGTGCTGAGCCACGTCCCGCTCACCAGGTCGAAGGTCAATTTCCCATGTTCGATCGGAGCGTGGTCTAACTCGCAGACAAAGCCGATCGTGATATGGTCCCGGCTAACGCGGACAACCGAAAACCGAATTGCATCCCAGTCACGGTGCCGCGGAAGGTGCGGACAGGCGGTCGCGTAACCAAGGTTGCAGAATTCCCGTATGTGAGTGTCGGCGGTCGCTAGTTCCTGCCCCGAGGCGCGGCAGTTTCCCGTCCATCCCGCTCCCAGTGGCAGACGCGAAGGATGCGGCCAGGAGCCGTCGTTCACGATTTCCCGCGGCACAAAAAAGGGGCAAGCCAAGTTGACTCCTCGGAGAAAAGCCATTGTAACGCGGGGCGTGATATGAATGGAAAGAGCAACTCTTGGCCCTCGGCTTTTATCTGAGAACTGAGAACTGGGAACTGAGAACTCTTTTATGGATCGTATTGCCCTGTTGAGCGAAATTCTTACCACGAATCCCGAGGATTCGTTTGCGCGCTATGGACTGGCGCTGGAGTACTCAAAGGCCGGACAGATCGAGCAGGCGCTTCAGGAATTCAAAACGCTGATCGGAAAAAATCCGGATTACACTCCCGCCTACTTCATGGCAGCGCAGACGCTGGCCAGCGCCAGCCGCGTCGATGAGGCCAAGCGCATGCTGGTGGATGGCATCTCCTGCGCCCGCCGCACCGGCAACACGCACGCCCAGTCAGAGATGACGGCGATGCTGGAAGAACTGGGGTGAGGTAAGTCAAAAGTCAGAAGTCAGATTGAAGAAGTGAAACCGAACGGCGCTCTGGCGGTTTTCACTTCTTCAATCTGACTTCTGACTTTTGACTTCCTGATACACTCTCTTGTTCTGCGGAGGCACGTCATGCGCCGTCTTGCTTTTCTTTTCGTTCTTCTCTGCTCTCTCCCCGCATTCTCTCAAGCCAAGCACCCCTTCACTTTCGAAGACATGATGAAGCTGAAGCGCGTCGGCGAGCCGGTGCCTTCGCCCGACGGCAAGTGGGTGCTGTTCAGCGCGGTCGATGTGGATCTAGCCGCGAATAAAAAGACGCCGCACATCTGGATCGTCCCGCTGGCTGGAGGGCAGGAACGCGAGATCATTCCCGATCAGGACGGCGACCGTCCGCGCTGGGCTCCGGATGGCAAGCGCTTCGCGTTCCTCTCAACTAAAGAAGGTGGCTCGCAGATCTGGATCGCGGATTTCGATGGCCCGGCTGGCAAGGTCACTGGCGTTCACAAACTGACTGCGATCAAGACCGAAGCCGGTGGTGAACTCTGGTCGCCGGATGGCAAGAACATTCTTTTTACCTCGGATGTTTATCCCGAATGCGCCGGTGCGCCCGACAGCGAAGTCGCCTGCAATGCGAAAAAGGCGAAAGAGGCAGAAGACTCGAAGGTCAAGGCGATCATCTTCGACCGCCTGCTCTATCGTCACTGGAACGCCTACAAGCGAGGCATGCGCACTCACATCTTAGTGATTCCTGTAGATGCTTGCGTAGGGACAGCCGCCCCCGGCTGTCCAGCGGGCGCAGCGCGTGACCTCACGCCCGGCGACTACGATGCGCCGCCGTTCTCGCTCGGCGGTCAGGACGACTACGCCTTCTCGCCCGACGGGCAGGAGATTTGCTACACCTCGAACCACGACAAGGTCGAAGCCACGTCCACCAACAACGATCTCTGGATCGTCCCGGTGAGCGTAGGGGCAGCCGCCTCGGCTGCCCGGCCGGTTGCGAAGAACATCACCGCTGACAATCCCGCTAGCGACTCGACTCCGCTCTATTCGCCCGATGGCAAGTACATCGCCTACCGCGCCCAGCAGCGTCCGGGATACGAGAGCGACCGCTTCCGCCTGATGCTGTACGACCGCAAGACGGGGGAGAGAAAGAATCTGACAGAGACCCTAGATAGATGGGCTGGAACATTCACGTGGTCGCCAGACTCCAAACGCATCTTTTTCGTTTACGAGTCGGACGGCGAAGCCCCGGTTTATTCGTTCGAGGTCAATCGGCCCTTTGATCAGTCAATCGTTGTAGATGGCGTCCCCAAGGAAACTGCTCGCACGAACGCTTGGGTAGTGGTTCGTGAGGGATACAACGATGATCTAGCGGTGACGCCAGACGGGAAGAACCTCGTTTTCACGCGGATGTCGATCTCGTTCCCAACTGGGCTCTACAAAACCGGTTCCGAAAGAACCGTAGCCGAGCAACTTGCTCACCCTCCTGATCGCCTCACTCACCTCAATGATGCCGTCCTCTCCCAGGTCACCATGTCTCCGCTTGAATCCTTCTGGTTCGAAGGTGCCAAGGGCGACAAGGTTCAAGGCTTCCTCGTCAAGCCGCCCAACTTCGATCCCTCCAAGAAATATCCCGTGAAGTTCCTCATCCATGGCGGCCCGCAAGGCGCTTGGGGAGACGACTGGTCGTATCGCTGGAATCCCGAACTCTTTGCTGCCAACGGATACGTGGTCGTCATGATCAACTTCCACGGCTCGACCGGATACGGACAGAAGTTTATTGACGCCATCAACGGCGACTGGGGCGGCGCTCCGTTTGAAGATTTGATGAAGGGGCTGGACTACGCGGAGAAGACTTATCCGTTCATCGATAAAGACCGCGAGTGCGCGCTGGGCGCGAGCTTCGGCGGATACATGGCCAACTGGGTGCTCGGCCACACTGACCGCTTCAAGTGTATCGTCTCGCACGATGGCACGTTCAACAATGAGTCAGACTGGGGAACAACTGAAGAGCTGTGGTTTAACGAATGGGAATTTCACGGCACGCCCTACACGAACCGCGAGTTGTATCGGAAATGGTCTCCGCATTTGTTTGCGACGAATTTCAAGACCCCCACGCTCGTCATCCACGGACAGCTCGACTACCGCCTCGACGTGAGCGAAGGTCTCCAGCTCTTTACCACGCTGCAGCGCCTGGGCGTGCCGTCCAAGATGCTCTACTTCCCCGACGAGGGCCACTGGGTACTGAAGCCGCAGAATTCCCAGCTCTGGTGGAAAACGGTCACCGACTGGGTGGATCAGTGGACGAAAAAGTAGCCAGTCGTTGGTCGTTTGTCGCTGGTCGTTCGCTATTCGCTGTTCGCGAGTACCTCTAGATTCGGTAGAGACGAGGCTTGCCGCATCTGAGACGAGGTAAGCCTCGTCCCTCGTCTCTACACGTACGTGCTCGGCGGAAGCTCCTTAGGGCGGACTTCCACTCGTCGTTTCGAAGAAATTCCGTCACTCCCTTTGCACGAAACGGCAGCTTCGCCTGTCTTCAAGCAGCTTGTTAGCAACGGGATTGCTAATTGAAGGATTGCTTGCCGAAGGATCGCTCGCGGAAGACTGATTCGCTGAAGGATTCCCAGCGGCTTGCGGTGCGGCCCCTCCACCGCTGTCGCGTTCCGTCGAGTTCACTGGCGTCTTAGTGGACGGCTCAGCCACGGGCCGAGGGGTTTCGACCCTCGGCGACTCGGAGGCCGACTCACAAGACTGGGCATCCACATCGCCAGCGCCCGGATTTCCCGTCGCGCCGGTGCTTGCGTCCGTGCCGGAAGCAGTATCCTGGCGCGCGTCGGAAGCACTCGGGCTCGCAACCAAGTCATCCGTCAGAGCACCCTGTGGCACAGCGAACAGCACGTCCGGCGCGCCTTGCGGTGCAGGCGTTTGCGCGCCAAATTGCGGCACCCGCTCCGCAGTTGGGGCCCTGGCGCGGATGCTTTCGGACTGCGCCGGAACGATCGCTGACAAATTCTCCATTTGAAGCTGCGCGGTCGATGGGCCCGCGCTCACCGTGATGAACACATCGCACGGGCCCACGCTTCCGGCAGAGGGCACGATGGAAGCGGTGCCGTTCTGAGCGCTCACGACCTGCGCCTGCGACGATCCGAGGATAACTGGCATTCCTTCGCTATCAAGACTGACCCGAGCCAGCGTGGTAGCAAAGGTGACGTTCACTCCCATCACCGGATTCGCGGCGCTTGAGCCGTCGGTCACTCGCATGACCAGCGGCTGAAAGGACTGCCCTGTCAGCACAGCTTGCGGCGATCCACTGACCATCTCCAGCGTCCAGAGCGAAGACGGCGTGGAAAACAAAGTGAAAGGCTGGCTGCTACAGGGTGCATTGTTCGGAGCGACACAAGCGCTCACCTGCACAGTGGCATTCTGATTCGTGAGCTGTGCCGTGATCGTGGCAAATCCCGAACTGTTGGTGGTCGCACTGCCCGCCGAAAGCACAGCGGTTCCCAGGGTGAGTATGAAATTAACTACCACATTCGCTTTCGGCACGCCCAGGTCTAGCGCTTTGACGGTGAGCGGAACAGCGAGTGTCGCGCCCTGCCCAACCCAGCTCGTCGGCGTCACCGCAGCCAGGTCGAGCGCGGTTGAGGTTCCCACGACCGTGGCTTGTTGCGTCTGCGCCGGCGAGTAGGACGCTGGCGCGAGAGCGATCGTGATCGTGCTCGCTCCGGTCGCGGTGGGAGTCACCCAACTGGAAGATTCTCCCACTTCATCGCTCAGCACCGAACACGAAGACGCTGCGCTGCACAACGAGAACTGCAAGCCGTTGGTCGCGCTCCATGCAATGGTCGCCCCACTCACTGGCGTAACTCCATCGGCGGCAACCGCGCGCACGCGGATTGGACTGGCCGCTTGAGACCCCACTGGAGTTGCCGGCTCCTTACCTTGCAACAGCAGCAAGAGATCCGTGGCCGAAGCGCCATAGGTCAGCGCGCCGATCATTTGGGAAAAAGCGCCGCTCACCGGATTCGTAACCTGGATCGTAGCGGTTCCGTCCTGCGATCCGGCGGGCAATGCCACCTGGATCTGGCTCGCCGACGCAGAAAGAGTGCTCCCGTTGTTGCCGGCAACGGTCACCTGCAGTCCCGGACGAAAGCCGGTGCCATTGAGCGTGGTCAATCCGCCAGCAAGACTGATGCGCGCTGGCGTAACCGTATCTGAATAAAGCAGGCTGGCCTGGTAGAAGTAATCGGGACGACCGTCGCCGCGGAGGTCGGCCACTCCCACCCGGAACGTATCTGAAACGTTGAACTGCGCATCCAACCGGGTCATTGCAAAAGTCGTCGAGTTGAATGTCGAGGGCGTGGAAGCAGGCGCGGGATCGCCGCTCTCGTCGCTCAATTGCCAAATGCCAATCACGGGCAACAGTTTGGTTTCGGTCGGCTGGCCCGTTTCATCGATCGCGGTCACCGCGACCGAGGCGGTTCGGTTCGCCTGCGCCGCGAACTCGAAAAAGTCCGCGCTGCCGTAACCCGAGATCCACGATCCCCATGCACCGCCCTGCGGAAGCGCCGCTGGATTCGCGTAAGTCGATCCGCTGCCGGGATGCGTTTGCACGATTTCATCCTGCAACATCAGAATGTCCTGCTCCACGTTCGATCCATTCTGTATGGTTACAACCACCGGAGCGAACGCGCCCGACGGTGTCACTTGTGTCGGACCATACGGCTCGACGCCCATCGACCAGTTCGGGTCCAGCGCTTCCACGCTTAACTGGTACTGGGCGTTGGTTTGTCCGGTCGGAATCGTCAGTTGGCCCAGATCGAAAAAACCTTCGAGCGCGGGATCATTCGAGCCCCACCGGTCATAGCGGAGACCATTTCCGTCCACGTATCCATCGATAATGTTGCCCGCGTTGCCGCAAAACAAGAACCCGGAAACCGAAGTCACAACATATTGCCGCGAGGCCTGGCCCGAGACCATCAGCCGCGCCACCACGTTGACGCCCTGCATCGGCTGCACTTCATTCCCCGATGCATCGGTAAAGTACACGCTGCCGTAAATTCTGCCCGTCGTTTGCGGGCTGCCAGGATAAAGCCGCGCGAGCGCGTCCATGTCGTCCATCGCAGGGACGCCGGGGTTCGGATAGCAGATCGTGATGGGCACGCAGGAAATCGGATCGGTAAAGTGCATGACCGGAAATCCCGCATAATCGGCGCTGGTGGGATGCGGGTTCCGCGTTATCACGTTCAGGTTGGCCTGCGACCACCCCAAACCAATCGTGCGCCCCAGCACGCGCACCAACCGGTATTGAACATCCGGTAACTGCGCATTGGTGGCCGCGCAGATTCCGTTGATCACCACCAACGAGTGCACGATGTTCCCGGCAGCGGAGAAGTTGTCGGGTCCGCCATAGACGGCGTTGGTAAAGCATTCGTCCAAATCGCCGGCACCTTCGCCCAGAATGGCGTCGGTGACCGTTCCGTCGTAGTCGTAAACAATTCCAACCGGAGTGCCCAAAGCGGAAGGTGTAATGTCCGCCGGAGCGGTAACAACTCCGTCCCCGTTGGTTTCGATATTGCCGCCGTTCACGTCTTCAGCAAGATGACCTCCCCGCGTCGCGGTGAGGGCAACGCCGGAAATGCTGGTCCAGGTGCTGAACGCAGTGGCAACGAGGGCATCCGCCTGCGCTTCGGTCAAGATCGGGCTCAGGGGCCCCGGGTTGGTGAAGTACTGCACTGAACCATTCAACCAGATCAGAGCCTGGCCTTCGACTCCTGGGTTATAGCCGGAGCCCGCGACAAAAGCCGGGCCTCCGGCGCGGCTGGTAACAGCACTACAAATCAGAAAAACGGCGACCGTCAGAATTCGCGAGCGCAGGATTTGCCACAACATGGGTGTCACTCCTCTCGGGCGCTGCGGATGGCCCGCTCCAACTGAACGACGCTCACGCTCCCGTTATCGACGGACGCACGTGGTTGTATAGACGATTCGTTTCGTAAGCCAGTGGCGACGGCCGGTTTCTGCGCAACCACGTTCTTCCCGCTCGGGTCGAGAGCAACCTGCCCCAGTGATCCGCCCACTGGGCTGGTAAGACCCAAGCGACTCGGCGGATAGAGAAAGATCAAAATGTGCTGCCCGCTGTGCAGCGGGCGATACATGGACGCCGCCCCCGCCCACTCATGAATGGTGAGAATTTGTCCTTGCTCGACCCCGGCAATCGCCTGATCCACGCGAAAACGCAACTGGACCGAAGGAGTCGTCCCCGGAACCACCCGATCGGCTGCCGCGGTCGGGGTGGTCACAGTCGGGGTTGTCACACTCGGGGCCGTAGCCGTGAGCACGGTGCCCGCGAATATCATCCCCGCCCGGCGCGAAAGCTGCTTCCATCGCGGACCGAGAACGCGCTCAGCGATGACTTGATCCGACTGTGCCGCCGCAAAGCCCGACAGGCAGAAGTTCGACAGACAAAGGTTCGACAGACAAACGAGTGCAACGACCAACCCGCGTCTCAACACACGCATAGCGAGTCTCTTTCTGGAGGGAACTGGACCGGTAGAGGTCCTGGGAGTGGAATCAGCCTAGCGCGTTATGGATCGGGCGGATGTGCGGGCGATCACTGCGCATTTGTGATGAATCGCCAGCGAGTGCAGACGACCGCCGGCTGAAGAGATGAATTCCGGTTGTTGACAGGCACACCGGTAAAGTCAGGCACAACTATCTGCGACGGCGATTCGCCTTCCTGGTCGCCTTCCGCTGCGCCTTCGCGGCTTTCTTCATTGCTTTCCGTTGTTTCTTGTTTGCCTTGTTCAACATCTTTTGCTGCTTCTTGGCCTCTTTGCTGGACCGGCGCGCATTTTCTTGAGGACTGATGCGTTGAGCTTGAACCGGTATCGCCCCCGCCAAGCTGAAGGCAACCAGCAGAATGAAAGCAGCAATTCGTTTCATAACGTCTCCGAACGGAAAATCCTGCAGAAATCTTACACCGAAATAGCGCCTGATCGGCACACCGGGTGTTACTTCTGTAATCTGACCTCTGCGGATGCCGCTAGTGGCCTGTCGCAGTGAATTCGTTACTGCGGACGCGGCGGGTGGGGTCAGAGTACTTCCACTGGATGGGCCGAGCATTGGCGGAGTAGGCGTTGATATAGCGGCGGAGCTTGCGAGCTAAATC
>Ga0224555_1001613_pt1 | contig 30241 bp, 25 predicted proteins | sample 714S23034metaG_FD_180687 | JGI IMG/M metagenome (GOLD analysis project Ga0224555, IMG submission 180687) | Peat soil microbial communities from Stordalen Mire, Sweden - 717 S2 30-34 | ecosystem: Environmental > Terrestrial > Soil > Wetlands > Peat | place: Sweden: Norrbotten County, Stordalen...
TGACGGTTGCCTCGGCAGCAGCGACGCCGGTTTGATCGTTGACCAGGCCGATGGTCACTGGAACGCCGGCAGTGTCTGTCTTGGCGTAGAACGATCCGCTGTAGGTGGTGTTCGGGCGCACCGGGATTCCCCAATAGCCATCGTTTTCTACGCCGGCGGGCGCAGCTTTGGTGGCCGACGTTACGCTGACTTTGAGGCTACGAGGAATTGCGGCGCTTGGTCCAGTGGACAGATCGACCGAGACAGCGGCAATGGAGTTTCCGCGTGTTACCGACGGCCAGTGCGAAAGGCCATCCCAACTGCTGTCGACGACGCGATCGTGGACCAGCTCCGCGTAGATGCCGCCATCGTAGGAGTAGTTGATCTCCTCGGTCATGAGTCCGTACAGAGTGGGGCTGACCTTGGCGGTGGGGTGATCCACGTGAATGGCGAGAGAAGGCGCCTGGGCTGCGACGCCGAGCGGCAACAGGAGGGCGGCAAGAACTGCGACTACCGACGTTGGGGTTTTCATAGCGACGCCATGGTAATGCGCCGCACGAGTGTTTGACAATGTGGAAAACGTTTTCTCGGCAGGCGGCTTCAGGGGCCTGAAGAAGAAGACAAATTGCAAGGGCAATATTGTCTCAGGCGCTAAAGCGGGTGCTTTTCCCGACCCAACGGTGAATCGAACAGTCCTCCCAATTTGTCACGGCGTACTCTCCATCTGGCTGGTTGGCCAGAATTCTGTGGTCGGCGATGGCATCGGCGCGCGAGCGCCTGACCTCACCGGCAAAGAGCCTGATGAGGCCGGGCTCCCGTTCCAGTTCACGCTGCTGCTCGTTGTTCACATAAAGAATGTCGATTTGCCCCTCGCGCCCGGCAAGGCTCCGGGCCCAGGCGGTGAGAATTCGCCGCAGCACGGGCGCGCCAAAAGGATTGAAGAGAAAAACGACGCACGGCCCTGGCGGCAACTGGAACTCCGCAGCGTCCCGGCAGATCATGTGTATGGGGGAACGGGCGCGACCGGCAGCGCGCCAGAGGGCCATGTTTCTTCGTCCGATGCGGGCCAGGGTGGGGTTCAGTTCCACTCCCAGGACGGCGCGGAAAGGGAACTCCGCGGCCAGCAAGAGCGCCCGGCCCATTCCGGCGCCCAGGTCGACAAACGTGAATTGGTCGATTGGGGCCGCGGGCTTCGATCTGCGCCAACGCACAATCATCTCTCGAAAGACGGAGGGGGCAACGCCGAAGTAAGCCGTATTGTGCCGGTCGGCGCGGCGCCCGCATTTGAGGTTGCGGCCAGCAATCAGGCCGCTGGTGCGCACCCCGAACTCGAGGTCGAAGGGATGGCGCATAAAGCCATCTTTTACGGCCAGGCCAGGTAATAGACGCGGCGTCTTCTTTGCGCTGCCGGTTTTGCCGCCACCTTTCGTGCTCACGGTTTGAACATTAGCACAAGCCGCGGTGGGTTTTGTTTTCAGGCGGCGCGTTTTTTTATTGGCGTTCGGCGAGGAAGGCGTCGACCTCGGCGCGGGAGGGCATGGAGGCTTGCGCGCCGCGGCGGGTGACGGAGATGGCAGCGGCTGCGGAGGCGAAGCGGGCTGCGGCCCAGGGGTCGTTGCCTTCTAAAAGAGCCACGGCAAATGCGCCGTTGAAACAGTCGCCGGCGGCCACTGTATCGACGGCCTGGACGGGGAATGGCTTTATCCATGCGGCCTTGCCTTGGACGGCTACGTAAGAGCCTTCTGCGCCGCGCTTGAGAACGACACCTTTGAGGCCTTTATCCAATAACTGCTGCGCGGCTTGCTCGGGTGCTGGAGAGTTGCCGAGATAGAAAGCGGCTTCGGTTTCGTTGGGGGTGAACCAGGTCGTCTGGTGGAAGACGGCATCGGGAAGCGGGGCGGCGGGAGCGGGGTCGAGGATGACGGGGACGCCGGCTTGGGCGCACAGTGCCAGGGTGTGAGCGACGGTTTCAAGGGGCAGCTCCAACTGGCAGAGGACCATGCCGGCGGAACGGATGAGAGGGGCATGAAGGTCGATGGCGGCGCAGTCCATTTCTCCATTGGCGCCGGGGACGACGACGATGGAGTTTTCGCCGTTATCGGCAATCAGGATGGAGGCTACACCGGAGGGGCCGGCGAAGCGGGCGACGGCCGCGGTATCGACGCCTGCCTGGGCGAGGTTGTCGAGGAGGGCCTGACCGAATGTGTCGAAACTGCCCCCGCGAGGCGCGCCAACCGCGCCGACCATCTTGACGGGATAGCCGAGGCGGGCGGCGGCGACGGCCTGGTTGGCGCCTTTGCCGCCGGGGGTGATGTCGAAGCCTGAGCCGATGACGGATTGGCCGGGGACGGGGATCTGGCGGGTGTGCGCGACCAGGTCCATGTTGATGCTGCCGACGACGACGATGGGTTTGCGGGGTTCGGTCATGGTTTAATCCTCAAGGTTCCTGCGTGTTTTCAAAATCGTCGGCTTAACTTCGATCTATGGAGATTCCGCAGGGCTAAAGCCCACGTTCATTTTGCGACATTTGCGGCACGACTAAAGTCGTGCCCTGACACTTGATTCGGCTCCGCGTGAGTTTTCAGCATCCCTGGGAAGTTGCCTAACGCCAGGTCGCATTTTGAAGCACGTTCTAGTAAAGGGGCGCCAGGGCGACGGCTCCGAGGCCCAAAAGGAAAAAGACGAACATGAAGAACAAGAGGATTTTGGCGGAACGGGGAGCGCCGGCGAATTCGCGCCAGACGAAGACGCCCCAGCAGGCGGAGATCATGGTGGCTCCCTGGCCGATGGAGTAGGAGACCGCGGGGCCAATGGGTTTGGCGAGATGCGCGACTGAAGCGACAAAGTTGGCTACGCCGCCAATGCACCAGATGGCTCCGCCGAGCACGCCGGCGAGGTGCCAGCCGAGCGGAGCGCGCCAGTAGCCGGAGCCATCGACGGGCGGTTTGCCATCGAGAGGCTTGGCCATGAGCAGCAGATTGGCGGGAATGGTAGAGAGCAGGACGCCGATGGCAAAGTAGAAGGCGATGGCATAGGGTCCGGTACCGGGGTGGGCAGCGTTCCCCAGGCCGTGGGTGGCGATGGGATACCAGCCACCCATGAGGACTCCGGCGACGAGGCTGAGGACGATGCCGCGCGTGGAGGCGGCTTTACGCCCCACGGACGAAGACCTGTCCTTGGGGGCCCCGGCTTCGCGTTTGCGATAGGCGGCGGCGTCGAGCACGATGGCGACGACGACCATGGCCACTCCGCCGAAAAGGAGAACGGGATTGGCGGCGGGGCTGAAGAGATAGCTGGAAACCGCGCCCACCACGAGCGCGAGACCGATACCAACCGGAAAGGCTACGGCGAGCCCGGCCACGTCAATGGCGGCGACGAGGAGCAGGTTTGCAATGTTGAAGACGACTCCTCCGCCGATCGCGAAGAGGATGGAGCCAAGCGGGGCGTTCATCAGATCCGGGAGGAATGCGGGGCCGGAGTGGCCGAGGCTTCCAGCGGTGAGGCCCCAGACGATAGTGGCAGCGGCGAGGCCGAGGGAGTAGTCCCAGTAGAAGAGCTGGAAGCGGAAACCGGGGCAGAGCTTGAGGGCGTTGGCCCAGGAACCCCAGCACACCATGCTGAGGATCATGAGGAAAAGTGCGGCCTGATAGGTTGCTGGGAGAATCATTGCGTTGCCCCCGGGTCACTCAACTGTATGCAAAGAAGGAACCATAAAGCCTGAGGCCAGGGGGGCGCAAATGGGCAAAACCCAGGTCTGAGAAGCGAGACGCCCGGCAGGTTCATGGGCGCCCGGCCGTTGGTGGTCCATGTAGCTCAGACTTGGATGGGCGGGGCGGCTAAGGTGAGGAGCGTAGGGGTGCTCGACGATGCCCTTCAAACACGAGGAGATCTAATGAATGGATTCAAGTTTGTGGTGATGTCGGCTGTTGCAGGATGCCTGATGCTGGCTCCCGCTCCCAAGGCCGTGGCCCAGGTTGGTATCGAGATTGGCGTTGCGCCGGAATGTCCTTATGGCTACTACGATGCCGCGCCTTATGGCTGCGCTCCTTATGGCTATTACGGTTCGGAGTGGTTCAGGGGCGGTGTGTTTATTGGCGCCGGGCCGTGGTTTCATGGCGACGATAACTTTCATGGGCGCGTGAACAACCGCTATCATCCCGAGCACGGTTATCACGGCGCAATGCCGGCGCGCGGCGAGAAAGCCGAGCCGTCAAGGCGCCTGGATAAGGTCTCGCACTTCAAGGGGAACGAATCGCGCGATGGACGCGGACACATAAACAACCACGGACGGTAAGTTGTTCTCTCGTTAGCATGTCGATGCTGCATCGACATGCTAACGAGAAATGATTAACTCATAGCGGGAAAACGGCCTCGGCGACTGGTTAGGCCGGTGCCGGGCCTCGCAAGCTTGAGACTTACTGCTTTGCGGCTTTGACGGCATCGGTGATTGCGGGCACCACTTCCATGAGGTCGCCGACGATGCCGTAGTCCGCGACTTCAAAGATGGGGGCTCCGGGGTCCTTGTTGATGGCGACGATGCACTGCGAGGCCTTCATGCCGACGACGTGCTGGATGGCTCCGGAGATGCCGGCGGCGATGTAGAGTTTGGGCGCGATGGTTTGGCCGGAGCTGCCGACCTGGCGGTCCATGGGTAGCCAACCGTTGTCGCAGATGGGGCGGGAGGCGGCCAACTCCGCGCCGAGAGCGTCGGCTAGGTTTTGGACGAGCGCGATATTTTCCTGGTTCTTGATGCCGCGGCCGACACTGACGATCATTTGCGCCGAGGAGAGATCGACGGCCTGGGCGGCGGCGCGGAAGGGCTCGCTGGGACGGGTGCGGATGGCGTCTGATGCGATCTCGGGGACGAAGGGATAAATGGTTGTTGTTCCTGCCGTGGGCGGGTCCGGTCGAAAGGCTCCTGCCTGGATGGATATGAAGCAAGGGCCATCGCCCCGATGGCGGTAGCGCGCGTTCACTTTTCCCTGAAAGAGCTGGCGTGTGAACGATGGACCGGCCTCAATGGCCGCAACATCGCCGATGAGTACTTGATCGAACCTTGCCGCGAGGCGCGGAACAAAGTCGCGCACCTGGTACGAATGCGGAAAGAGGATGTAAGCGGGGTTGAGCTTGCGGATCAGCTGCTCAAAGGCGAGCACATACCCGTCGGAAGTGTAGGTGTTGAGAAGGGGATGCTCGACAGCATAGGCCGTGGCTGCCGGTGTCCCCGAGGTCTCAGCCAGAATCGGGGTGTTCTTGTCGCCGACAACGGCTGTTTCCATTGAAAGGCCGGTGAGGGCTGCAAGCACATGACCGGCTGCCAATGCCTCCTGCGAAAAACGATTACGACCGAACCCGCGTTCTTCCTGAACTACAAGGATGCCGCTCATAGGACGTGTGCCTCCGTGCGGAGTTTTTCTACCAGCGCTGCCGCGGTTTCTTTGGGCGTGCCGGCGAGCATTTGCGTGGATCTTTGTTTCCTGGGCAGGGCGAGTTGTTCGAGGACGACAACGGGTGCGGTCGCGGAGGCGAGATCGGCTGCGGCGAGCTGCTTTACTTCTTTCATTTTGGCGCGCTTGATGCCCATGAGGGTTGCGTAGCGGAGCTTTGCGCCGCCGGACTGGATGGTGAGGACGGCGGGAGTGGGGAGTTGGATGGTTTGGAACCAGCCTTCTTCAAGCTCGCGTTTGACTTCGATACCAGTATCTGTTTTTTCGACGTGAAGGATGAGCGTGGCGTGCGGCAGGCCGAGAAGTTCGGCAACGATGACGCCGGTTTGGCCGAGGCCTAGATCCTCCGATTGCAGGCCGGTGAGGAGCAGGTCGGGGCTCTCCTGCTTTGCGGCTTCGGCGAGAAGGCGGGCTACGCCGAGGGCGTCGCGGGAGGCGAGATCGTCGCAGACGATGTGAATGGCGCGGTCGGCGCCCTTGGCGAGGGCTTCGCGGATGGTGGTTCCGACGCTCTCGGGGCCGGCGCTTAGAACAATAACTTCGCCGCCGTGCTTCTCCTTGAGTTGCAGGGCTTCTTCCAGGGCGTAGGCGTCGGGTTCGTTCATTGCGTACTGAAGATCGGATTCTTCAATCCACTTGCCGGCGGCGTCGATGCGGATCGGGGCGTCGCGGTCGGGAACTTGTTTGATGGCTACGATGATTTTCATGATGAATGGACTTTCATATCACGGTGATTCTACATCGACTCCCTTGAGGCCGGTTTCCGATTTAAGTGCGGCAAGTTGGCCCCGCTTTGCGGGTTTAGCGAGTTTGCGAGTTGGCGGGTGGAATCGAGCGCGCGACTAATTGGGCGATGTCGAGCAAGTGCGGCGCGGGTTCGCCGGTGGAGGCCAGGGCGTCGCGGAACATGGAGTTGCAGAAGGGGCAGGCGGTGGCGATGGTTTGCGCGCCTGTGGCGACGAGTTCTGCGGCGCGATGGTGGCTGACGCGCTCGCCGGTTTCTTCGCCGAGGAAGGTGAGGCCGCCGCCGGCTCCGCAGCAGAAGCTGCGTTCACGATTGCGGGGGGCTTCGACCAGTTCGCCGGCCAGGGCGGCTACGGTGCGGGGTTCTTCGTAAACGTTGCGATAGCGGCCCAGATAGCAGGGGTCGTGGAAGACGATCTTCTCATTCCCAGGTCCCAAAAGCGGGACCTGGGGCACCCGTGAGGGACTGACGTCAGGGGCTAAAGCCCCGGGAGAGTTGGGGAGGATTGGATGTACGGGCTGAAGCCCGTACCCTTCATTCTGAAGCCCGTACCCTTCATTCTGAAGCCCGTACCCTTCATTCTGAAGCCCGTACCCTTCATTCTGAAGCCCGTCCCCTTCATTCTGAAGCCCGTACCCTTCATTCTGAAGCCCGTACCCTTCATTCTGAAGCCCGTACCCTTCATTCTGAAGCCCGTACCCTTCATTCTGAAGCCCGTCCCCTTCATTCTGAAGCCCGTACCCTTCATTCTGAAGCCCGTACCCTTCATTCTGAAGCCCGTACCCTTCAGCTGGTTGTGAGGGCAGTTTGTCGGCGAAGCGGGCGAGGAATTCGCTGTGATGTTCGATCTCGGGTGGGACGCCGTACTCTTTCCAGTCTTCCTGGATGGTGCGGACGCAGTGGGGGCAGATGGTGACTATCTTTTTGACTTTGTTTTGGGCGAGGACTTCGAGGTTGGCTTCGGCGAGTTGCTGAAAGAGGAGGTCGTTGCCGAGACGGCGGACGGGGTCGCCGGTGCATTTCTCCTTGCGGAGAACGCCGTAGCTCGAGCCAAGGTAGTTCATGATGCGGGCGAAGTCGGCGACAATTTCGCGGCCTTTTGGGTCGTAGCCACCCATGCAGCCTAGCCACAGACAATACTCCTGCGTGCCGTCGAAGATGGGGAGTTGCTGCTTCTCAATGAACTTGTCTCGCTCGGCGGGGTTGAGGCCGAGTGAGTTCGAGCCGCGCTCGAGATTGAGGAAGAGCTTTGCGCCGTAGTTGTCGTCCCATGCGCCGGTGTTGACCGCGCCGCGGCGGAGGCCGACGAGAATCGGAAGGTGCTCGATGCCGACCGGGCATTGGAACTCGCACGCGCCGCAGGTCGTGCACTGGAAGACGGCTTGCTGGGAGTTGTATTTGCCGAGCAGGGGCTGGTCGCAGGCGGGGCCGAGGTCGTTGAGGTAGGCGCGGACGCCGAGGATGATTTCTTTGGGGTTGAGGAGCTTGCCTGTGTTGGCGGCAGGGCAGTGCTCGGTGCAGCGGCCGCACTCTACGCAGGAGTAGGCCTGGAGGCTGACGATTTGCGTGAGATCGGCGCCGGCGATCAGGCCGAAGTCTTCGTCGCCATTGAGGGGCGGGATTTGACTGAAGCTGCCGCGGGAAAGAAAGACGGTGAAGGGGCTGAGCAGCAGATGCAGGTGCTTGGTGTGGGGGATGATGGGCAAAAAGATGAGCAGCGCCAGGGTGTGGACCCACCATAGAAGACGAACTGAAGTCCCGGTGTCCGCGACGAAGAAGGAGGCCAGGTATGTGACCATGAGGACGAAGATGAGCAGGGCGATGAAGCCGGATTCCCAGGAGAGTTTTTCGCCGAGCCACTTGGGGCGGATGAGGAAACGGCGAATGAAGAGAGCGAGGATTCCGATGGCGCAGGCTGCGGCGAAGACGGCGGCGAAGTAGAAATAGAACCGGCTGACGGGTCCGGCGGGATCGAGGAAGGGGATTCCGAAGGCGTCTGCAGCGTGATTGAGGGTGACCAGCGCGAAGGCGCAGAATGCCCAGAAGACGAAGGCGTGGGCGAGGCCGGCGAGCGGGCGCTCGCGGATGACTTTGGCCTGGAAGAGGACTTCCCAGACGAAGTCGCGGACGCGCTTGGCGATGGGGAAGAGGTGGAAGCCGGGATCTTTTTTCGACTTGAGGATCTTGTTGAGGACGACGCCGAAGCGGAGCCAGAAGGCCCAGGCGGAGGCAATGGTTAACGCGGTGAAGAGCAGTTTCTCTGCGAGCGAGAAGCGCTGAGGCTCAGCGAAAGCTGGGAGAGAAACGAGCATAAGGAAGCAACGGAAGATTATAGCTTAACGATACAGGATGGGCCTTCAAGATGCATTGAAGGATTTGTTAGTCCTTTGCGTTATAGCGTTCAAGCATGGCGGAGGAGACTTCGGCGCTGGATGGCCAATGTCCGCGGCGCTGGCCGGCATGGGTTTGATAGCGGTCAAGGTGATCGGGGTCGGGCTGAACTGCTTTGCCGTTTTCCAAGAACAGCAATCCGGCCTTCGCAGTGGGCATGCGGGAGACGAAGGCTTCGGCCTCATCGAGTGCGCCGCGGAGACGGGCAAGGACCAAGGCGGGATCAAGTGGCTCGGCGGTCACAAGCGCCTTCCAATCGGCGGCGGGGTAATGAGAGTTGCGGCGGATTTCAGCTATCAGTCCTTCCGGAGTGAAGCCGGGCGATTTATCCACGGCTGCCCAGACTATGGCTCCGAGGGGAAGGACTTTCTCATGGAAGTTGACGAGGTCAACGATATCCCGGACCTCGCGGCGTCCGGCAGCTGCCAGCGCCTTGTTCATGGCAAGATCGACGGGATCGAGGACAAATCCCAGGAGATCGTCGCGCCTGGCTGGAAAGAAGCGGTAATCGCTGTCGACCACCCACTCCATGCGTGTTGCTTCGCCGTTCAGTTCGATCAGGGCACTGTAGAGCGAAGGTAACTGTCGCAGCCAGGTGACAGAGTATCCGGCTTTCTGGAGGACCTTTGCATCGCTGAGAGCGGCTGCGGCGACCAGCTCCTCCCGATCGTGAAAGACGTCGATATCACCAGAGTAGCGGAGGGTATTCCGGTTCAATGGGGTGGAACCGGCGAGGAAACTCTCCGGGTCGCGATGTTCGGCGAGCAGTTGAAGGATATAGCTCTGCAGGCTAGTGAGCGGCATGGCAGGCTAGTTCGATCTGTTCGGCGAGGCGGCGGGCCGGCAGATCGCCTTCGACGCGCAGGGCGCGGGCCACTGCAAGCGCGTCGGCAGGAGTGGGCTCTTCGAGCCGACGCATGAACCAGAGAGCGTGCGCGCGGTACTTCGCGAAGGCCTCTCTATAGAGGTCCATATAGTCGAGCTGAGCGGCTTCAGTGCCCATGGCGCAATGCCCTTGGAATAGTATGCGCACTGCCGGAGGCAAAGGCAAGCATTCGCCCGTTCGGAGGCCGTGGAACGTCTTCACAAGCAAAATCGGTTCTCAGCAGCGGACGATGTTTGGTGCGTCTATTCCTTTTGTGGCGTTGCGGGTGTCGACGACTAGCTGCGACTGCTTGACGAGGGCTCGGTAGTCGTAGCTGGAGTGGTCGGTGACGATGAGGACTGCGTCGTACTGGGCGAGGTTGTCGAGCGGGGTGCAGGTCATGTTGAGGTCGTAGTGGCGGCCGTGACCCACGGTGGGAAAGAAGGGGTCGTTGTAGGCGACGATGGCGCCCTTTTCGCGCAGCAGCTCGATGATGGTCAGCGACGGGGACTCGCGCAGGTCGTCGATGTCACGCTTGTAGGCCAGGCCCAGCACCAGAATCTTCGAGCCTTTGAGGGGCTTGGATCTTTCGTTGAGCGCGGCGGTGGTTTGCTCGATTACGAAGTAGGGCATGGCGATGTTGACTTCGCCGGCCAGCTCGATGAAGCGGGTGCGGAAGTCGAACTCCTTGGCCTTCCAGGAGAGATAGAAAGGGTCGATGGGGATGCAGTGGCCGCCGAGGCCGGGACCGGGATAAAAGGCCTGGAAGCCGAAGGGCTTGGTCCTAGCGGCGTCGATGACTTCGTGGATGTCGATGTCCATCTTCATGCAGAGCTGCTTGAGCTCGTTGACCAGGGCGATGTTGACGCAGCGGTAGATGTTTTCAAGCAGCTTGGTCATCTCGGCAACCGAGGGGCTGCTGACCTGGACGACGCGGCGGAAGATGGATCCGTAGAGGGCCGAGGCTAACTGAGAGGCAGCGGGGCCGCAGCCGCCGACGACTTTGGGAATGTCGTGGCGGGCGACCTGGTCGTTGCCGGGGTCTTCGCGCTCGGGCGAGAAGGCGACGTGGACGCCGGGCTGCTCGAGGGTGCGGGCGACTTTGATGCCGTGGGGGTTGCCGGCTTCGAGCATGGGAGCAACAATCTGGTCGGTGGTGCCGGGATAGGTGGTGCTCTCAAGGACGATCAACTGGTCGAGATGAATGTGGGGTGCGATGGAGGCGACGGTGCTGGTGACGTAGCTGAGGTCGGGCTCGTGATGTTCGTCGAGAGGCGTGGGGACGCAGATGATGACCGCGTCCATGTCGCCGATTTCCGAGTAGTCGGCGGTGGCGCGGAAGCCGGCCTTTTGCGCCTGCCGAATTTCGCTGGGGAGAATGCGCACGATGTAAGAGCCGCCGGCGTTGAGCTTGGCGACTTTGTCGGCGGCAACGTCGAAGCCGGTTACCTTGAAGCGCTCGCCGCTGAACAGCAGAGCCAGCGGCAACCCCACATAGCCCATTCCGACAATGCCGATGCGGGCTTCACGGGTTTCGATCTTTTGCTTGAGTTCGGCCAGAGCCGATGGCGCAGTTGCGATTGTGTTCATGACGGTGAAAAGCCTTTCCTGTTCAGCATTGAATCGCTTGAATTCAAAAAAATGCGGTTGTTCGCAATCGACCAGAGTTGCTGCTATCCCAGGTCCCAAAATCGGGACCTGGGGCACCCAGAGTTAGTACAACAACAAGCTGTCAGAGACCTAGTTCAACTGAAAATCTCCTGGCATCGCGTGGCCATCGACGAATTGATCGCACCAAAGCTTGAGGATCAAGATGCGAAAGAGCAACTCTTCGCCACGTATTTCCTTGGTTTTGATTCGAGTCATCAACTTCGGCTTGAGCGAGCGATAAAGTTCGGGAGTCCGGGTTCGCAGGAAGTTCTTGGTTGCGGTCATGGTGCGCTGTTTGAATGACGAACGCACTCCGCCGGGCTGGACTGCCTGTTCCAATAGGGCGCGCACCGCATCGGGATTCAGAATTTCGTAAAGACTGTTTGGGCGTTCGATGAGGTGCGTCCTCAAGAAGCGCTGAATTGCCGCATCCTTCTGGACAATTTGCGACCAGTTCTCGAGACTGTTTCGCGTGGCCGGGGGAATGGCCATCAACTCAGGGAACAGCGCGGCGACGGATCTCTTGTAGAACTCCCGATCGATCCGATAGTGAGCGGGCAAGACGGCGAGAAACTCCAGCAGCTCACGATCCAACCAGGGATTCCTTACGTCGATGACGGTTCTTTTGCAGTAGGCACTACGCGAGTGGTAGTGGAAGAGACGAACGGCAAAGTAGAAATAGTCGCGGCGGTCGGTGATATCCACGCAGGGGCAGGAATCAGTCAACCCTTGAATGATCTGGGCCGAGTGCTCGCGCAACTCCGGCAACCTGGAGGGATTCAAAAGGCTCTCTACGCGAAGGTGATCGCTGAGCGGGGCAATGCCCCATTGACCGAGAGCTTCTGAATCGCATTGGGGTTCGTCGGCATGGCCGAAACACTCCTCGCCGCGCAGCACATAGAGCGCGCCGAATTCCCCGCGAATGCGGCGCATGATGGAAAGCTCGCTGCTATGAGACGCGGGATCGGTGTTAAGTCCGTCGATCCTGTAGATCATCTCCCCGATGTCGCGCTGGAAATGTTCGGACTCGCGGCGCGCGAAGTGGTGATCGGCATGTAAAAAGTCAGCTACCTGGCGGGCTACGACGGTATCCGATCCGGGGACATTCTCATTTACGCCCCAGGAGACAGTGTGCAGACCATTTCCTGTAATGCGCTGCACGCAACCAGCAATTGCGCGCGAGTCGATGCCGCCGCTGAGAGGGACAAAGACTTTGTCCACATTGCGCAACTGCTTTTCGACGGACTTCAAGAGCAGGGCATCGAGGTTCTCTCTGTAATACGCCTCGCCGCGATCAATGGCGGGGGTGCAAGGCGCATATTGGCTCGATTTGGAGCGGGTCAACCGGCCGTCGGAGATAGTGAGAATGGTGCCGGGGAGCAGGGGTTTGACGTTCTTGTAGAAGGTATGCTCGCCGACAAGACTGCTGCAGACGAGGAAGGTAACCATGGCATCGTGATCGACGGCGGCGTTGAAACCCGGCATCCGGGCCACGCCTTTTGCCTCCGGCGAAAAGTAGAACCTGCCGTCCTCGATCCCGTAGAAGACAGGGCGCGATGCGTAGTAGTCATTGAACAGCAGATACTTTTTGCGGCGTGCATCGGCTACGAATATGACGTAGGAACCGTCGAGCGAGAGCGGAAACCGATCCTCGTGTTGGAGATATTTCCGGAGCAGGATTGCGGCGATTTCGTCGCCGTTTTGAGCTGCATGGCATGGCGGGTCATGGAACTCCCCGTAGAATCCAAGACTGACTCCCATTCCGGCATCCTGCGAGACGCCGCAGATCAGGGGGTCAATCCCCGGATTCACGATTACGGCAACGCCGTCTTGCGGGCAGGGAATTTGCTGCACGGAGTAGCAGTGCTCGTGCATGAGCGACTGCGTCAAGCGTGACACGACGCCGGGCTGTTGTGGCAGATCAGGCACCAAAGAGATAGAGCCCGCGATTCCTGGCATCAGAGACTCCGTTGTTCGATCATCTTGCGGAATGCATACCTATCCATACTAGATCTACGCTTCCAAATGGACCGTTAAGCGTCAATACAACAAATTGGTAACTCAACGATTTAACCCATGCTCGCGGTCAACCATCCTTCACCTGAAGCTAACTAAGTCCCCGATTCATTATCTCGTGGATGAGCCAGCGGCTCAGAAAGTTGGCCGGCATCGCGGCGCACTTTTCGCCCATCCCATTTCAAAGCGCGCACGGCTGCCCGTTTTGGGACGAGGTTCATGAGGGAAGAGCCGGCAATCTCCCGGCGGGTTGATGGCGGCGCCATGAGCGTGTTAAGGAATCTCTGAAGAAGTCTTTCTGTTACGCGGACATTCGCTCAGGGGTTCTCGATGCCTGCATAAGTAATGACCTATACGGTGATTGTTGTGCGGAGGTGACTTATCCGACCGCGGGGCAGTCCAGAAGAGTTGCAGCGTAAACGTGAGGATGCCGTCAGGCTCCTGGAGCAGGGTCTTACTCAGGCCGAGATCGCGCGCAGCCTAAAGAGAAACAAAAATGCAAGTTCAACAAAACAAGGCGTCTTCATAGAGTTCTACGGACTCCCACCCATCGGACAAAAACTAAGACGTCCTGCCCCGACCCGGCCCGGCCCAGAGGGCACCCCGGCACCCCGGCACCCTGGCGTCCAGATGGGGCCCAGTTTCATCTCCCGCGGGTCGGCGAAGCCGGTGGACGGCTAGAGGCTAGAAGCAAGTAGCCAGAGGCTAGTAGAGGCTTATGCCTTCTACTCCTAAGTCCACATCATAAACGGCTTCGTTGGTGGCCAGGATGGTGGTGCCGAGGGGGGAGAAGGCTACGCCGACGAGGTTGGAACCGGCGAGGACGAGGGAGGCTTCGCCCTTTTCGGTGACGCGGACCAGGCCGCGGCGGCCATGGAGGCAGGCGGCCAGGTAGATGTCGCCATCTTTGGAGAGGGCGAGGCCCTGGGGACGGCCTAGTCCGCGATACCAGGCGCGGGTGTCGCCGTTGGGCTCGATGGCCCAGATGGCGTCGTTGGAGGAGAGCGAAGGGGCGGTGACGAAGACGGTTCCGGCGGGGTTGACGGCGAGGTGATAGGCGGCGGGGCTGGGCTCGAGGGTGGCGTGAACGAAGATTTGGCGCTCGGGGTTGATTTTGAAGATGGTGCCGCTGCGGTCGCCGACGAAGAGATTGCCCTGGGCGTCGAAGGCTGCGCCGGTGGCGACGCCCATGCCTTCAGCGTAGACGGTGAATTCGCCGGCGGGGTCGATGCGGTAGACGTTGCCCTCGGCGCGGGAGGTAACGAAGAGGTCGCCCTCGGGATTGAAGGCCAAGCCAGTGGCGTTGAGGAGGCCGCTGACGAAAGGCGTTCCGCGGCCGTCGGGACTGATGCGGACGACGGAGACGGGGGTCTGCTTGCCGCGCGGGCCGGAGATGGTGGCGTAGATCATGCCGGAGCCGCTGACGGCGGGGCTGGTGACGGGATGGAGTCCGTCAGAAAGCTGGCGGGCGATGCGCAGAGGCACGGTGCTGCTGGCGCCGGCGGGGTTGCGGACTTCAATGAGTCCTGTGGAGGCTTGGGCGGGGACGGCGAAGGCGAGGCGCGTGGGGCGGCTCATGAGGATCTGGGCGGGGATGTCGTCGACGAGGACGGCGGGGGCTGTGAAGGTGTCGGGACCGAGATGGAGGCCGAGGAGCTCGACTTCGCCGAGAGGCAGAGCGGCAGCGGGGACCACGTCGTCGATGCGGGGTTCGAGGAGGGCTGCGGGTTGTGCGGGAGTTCTCGGCATTTCAGAACCAAAGGCGAAGCAGAGCGGCTACTCCCCAAGCATACAGGCCGGCGGCTACATCATCGAAGACGATGCCCCAGCCCTCGGGAAGGCTTTCGAGTTGACGCGCGGGAAAGGGTTTGGTGATGTCGAAGAGGCGAAAGAGGATGAGGGCGATGAGGGCGTGGCGAAAGTCGAAGGGGCAGCCGAGGAGGGCGATGGCCTGGCCGGCAACTTCGTCGATGACGACGAATTGAGGGTCTTTGCGGCCGGAGTGGCGGGCGACGATGGTGGAGGCGGGGACGCCGGCGACGATGGAGAGGGCGATGACGGCGAGGAGGATGAGCAGCAGGGCGTGGGGCGTGGGGTGGAAGAGCCAGGCGCAGGCGGCCCAGAGGAGGACAGTGGTCACGGAGCCCCAGGTGCCGGGGCCGGGCTTGCCGTAGCCCGCGCCGAAGAATGTGGCGATGATGTATGCGCACCACTTCGTGGGGTTCTCGTTTTGGACGGGTGCATGGGGAGGTTGAGGGCTACTCGTCATCGGGGTCCCTGCGGCGGTTGTTGCCGAGTTCGCCCAGGTCTTCGAGGACTTCGGGATCGAGGATGGGAGAACTGATTTTGTAGACGCCCATGGCCCACTTGCCAAGGTCAATTTTGCGGCAGCGGTCACTGCAGAAGGGGAAGTCTTCGTCGGTCATGCGGACCAACATGCGGCAGGTGGGGCAGCGGAGAAGCTTGACGGATTTTTTCTTGGCGGGCATGAGCGATGGGCTGCGCAAGGGCAGCGGGTAAGAAATTGTGTTCTCAAAAATATGGTAACGCGCCGGGGGCGGGATTGTTGCCTGTAGAGACGATTGTCTGAGGGGTGAGTTACGCGGGGTTTGGAAAAAATGTGGCGAGTTGGCCTCCGCTGGCGCGGAGATGGCGAGTTGGCAAGTTGGCAGGTTTGTTCCGTTCGCAGGGAGTGGGTACGCGGATTTATAGGGGGCCGGAGAGGATTTTGGCGACTACGTCGTATTCGTGGGCTTCGGTGATTTGGGCTTTGTAGAAGCGGCCGGGTTCAGGGGATTCGAGGTTGCCGAAGTCGTTGATGTAGACTTTGCCGTCGATTTCCGGGGCATGGAACTGGGTGCGGCCTTCCCATAGGAGCGGGGTTTCTTCGCTTTCGCCTTCGGCGAGGAGGATAAGCTCGCGGCCGATCCATTGCTGCTTGGCGCGCTTGCTGATGGATTGCTGGAGTTTCATGAGGCGGCGCTTGCGGGACTCGATGGCGCGCTTGTTCAGCTTGCCTTCGAGGGAGAAGGCGGCGGAGCCTTCTTCGTCGGAGTAGCTGAAGACGCCTAGCCAGTCGAATCTTGCCTCCTTGATGAACTCCTCCAAGAGTTCAAGGTCGCGGAGCGACTCGCCGGGGAAGCCAACGATGAAGCTGGTGCGGAGGGCGATACCGGGGACGGCGGCGCGGACTTTTTCCAGGGTCTTCAGGAAGATTTCCGCGCCTGCGCCGCGCTTCATGGTTTTGAGAACGGCGGGAGAGGCGTGCTGGAGCGGGACATCGAGATATTTGCAGATGTTGTCGTGGCGCGCGATGGTGTCAAGGAGCTTGCCGGTGATGCGGTTGGGGTAGGCGTAGAGGAAGCGGAGCCAGCGGAGGCCTGGAATGCTAGCGAGTGCGTCGAGGAGGGTGGCGAGGCCGTCTTTGATGCCGAGATCTTCGCCGTAGCAGGTGGTGTCCTGGCCGATGAGGGTGATTTCCTGGACGCCGCGGGCGACTAGCTGCCGGGCTTCGGCGACTACGGATTCGAAGCGTCGGGAGCGGAATTTGCCGCGGAGATTGGGGATGACGCAGAAGGTGCAGGGATGGTCGCAGCCTTCGGCGATTTTGATGTAGGCGGAGGATTTGGGGGTGGTGAGGAAGCGGGGGGTGGATTCGTCGTAGAGATAGGTGGGGAGCAGGTGGGCTGCGCCTTGCCAGTCGTCGCGGTTGAAGCGGCCTTGGCGCTCGCGGTGTTCGCCTTCCGAACGTGAAGTTGTTTCGTGCTTGTGGGTGGCGGCTTGGGATTCTTTTCCGGGGCGGACGTTGGCAGCGGCGCCGGTGAGGATGTTGAAGGGCGAGGGCGGGATGGGTTCGTTCCCCGGTCCCCAAGTGCCAGGGACCGGGGGCACCCTGGCTTCGAGGCCGGCGGCTTGGAGGATGGATTCGAGTTCGCCGGTGCCGACTACGGCGTCGACTTCGGGGATGGACTTCTGGATTTCGTCACGGTAGCGCTCGACTAAGCAGCCGGCGACGATGAGCTTGCGCGCCGAGCCGGAGGTTTTGTAGCGGGCCATTTCGAGGATGGTGTCGACGGATTCCTGCTTGGCGGTGTCGATGAAGGAGCAGGTGTTGACGACCAGGATTTCGGCCTCTTCGGGGTGGGCGGTGAGGCGCGCGCCGGCGCGGTCGAGCAGGCCCATCATGACCTCGGAGTCGACGAGGTTTTTGGGGCAGCCTAAGGAGATAAAGCCCACGGTGGGGGGCGTGGGTGGGGAGTTTTTGGTCACAGTTCTATTGTACCGGGGATGGAAATGCGGCGCTGGATTCGATTACTTGCAGGTTTCTGGTGATTTCGGAAAGAATGAGATATAGCGTTTGTAGCGTTTAGGGGAGGCACTATGCTTGCTCATAAAGAGAAGACCGGGATTCCGAATTCCGAGCCGGATCGGCCGGAGGTTCGCTATAACGCGATTCTGGCTTGCCAAGCGAAGCTGCTTGATTTTGGCCTAGTAGGGAAGACTCGACTTCTTCCGGCCAATTTGGCTGCGTTTCTTACGCATGTGCAAGAGGAGCTGGAGGCTGGCCGCCCCGTAATGATCCTGGAAGAAAACGCGGAGCTGACGACGATGAAAGCCGCGCAGATTCTAAACGTCTCACGGCAGTTTCTGGTGCAGCTATTGGAGCAGTGGCAGATTCCTTTTCACAAAGTGGGGACGCACCGGCGGGTGTATGTACGGGACTTGCTGGCCTACAAGATCAGGCGGGATGCGCGGCGGAAGACATTGGACGATCTTGCGCGTGCAGAGATGGCCGATGGGACGTACGATGCTATACCCGTGAATGGTTTGCAGCTTGAATAGCGAAGCCTCCGTGGTGCTGGATGCGTGTGTGCTGGCGCCGATGCCGTTGTGCGACACGTTACTGCGCTGCGCGGAGGAGTATGCGCTCTTTCGTCCGCTGTGGAGCGCCGAAACTTTGGTGGAAGTTCGGCGCGATTTGAAGAAATTCGGGCGCTCGGCAAGCCAGATTGAACGCAGGATGGAGTTCATGCAGAATGCCTTTCCGGAGGCTTGCATCCATCTATCCGCAATCTTGCTGGAGGCCGTTCCGGAGATTCCCGACTCTGGCGACAGGCACGTGGTTGCGGTTGCCATTCAGGCAAAAGCTCAGGCGATTGTCACCTTCAATCTTCGGCATTTTCCGCGGGTTGCTTTGGAGCCATTTGGAATTACTGTTTACTCGCCAGATAAGTTTTTGATGGGTCTCTTCGGTCGCAATCCGGATGAAATTGTGAACGTGCTGGATCAGCAGGCGAAGGCTATTGGGCAATCGAGGGAGTCTGTGTTGGAGAGGCTCAAGGCTGGGCTGCCGGAGTTTGTGGTGCTTGCTAGCGAGAGGCAGGGATGAACCGAGCGGCGATTTTGCGTTCATAGGCTGAACGGATTTGCGTCGAGAATGGGATAGGCCCGCGAGTGATAAAATCAATCAGTGCCGGGTCCTACGCGACGTAATCCCGCCAACCCCGCCAGGTCCGGAAGGAAGCAACGGTAACGGGCTAGTGCGTGTGCAGTAGGTCACCCGGTACTTTTGTGTCAGGGATCAGGGATCAGGTGTCAGAGATCAGAGGTAGAGCCCCGAGGCGCCAATAGCCCGCGGGTCCCGCCAGGAGAGATACATTGAGTTTGACCGTTCGTCCGATTGTGGGCCGGCGCGCGAAAATTACGGCGCTCGGGACCTACGTTCCTCCCGATGTGATTACAAACCAAGATCTGGAAAAGATGGTGGATACCAACGACCAGTGGATTATGGAGCGGACTGGTATCAAAGAGCGGCACATACTGGCCAAAGGGCTGGGCGTGAGCGATATGTGCACCGAGGCGGCGAAGAAGTGCCTGGCGGCGCGGGGAATCGAGGCCAGTGAGGTTGAGTTGATCATTGTGGGCACGGTGACGCCGGACATGATGTTTCCTTCGACAGCTTGCCTGGTGCAGAACAAGATTGGGGCCAAAGGGGCGTGGGGGTTCGACGTTTCCGGGGGCTGCTCGGGATTTATGTATGCGCTGCAGGCGGGCGTGAAGATGGTCGAGAGCGGGGCGCAGAAGAAGGTTCTGGTGTGCGGAGCGGATGCGAATACGCGCATGACCGACTACACGGACAGAACGACCTGTGTGCTGTTTGGCGACGGCGGCGGAGCGGTGCTACTGGAGCCGGCGGAAGAAGGCGAGATCGGGTTCATCGATTATGTGAACGAGATCGACGGGTCGGGGGGCGTGAGCCTGAATCTGAAGGGCGGCGGGAGTCTGAATCCTTCGACGCACGAGACGGTGGACAAAAAGTGGCACTACATTTACCAGGACGGTCCGGCGGTTTACAAGTTTGCGGTGCGGAAGATGGCCGAGGCTACGACCAAGCTGCTGGAACGTAACGGCGTGACCGGCGCGGACTTGGGATGCTTTATTCCTCACCAGGCCAACAAGCGGATTATTACGGCGACGGCAGACCGGCTGGGGATGGACCCGGCGCGGGTGATTATCAATATCGAAAAATATGGAAACACGTCGGCGGGGACGATACCGCTAGCGATGGAGACGGCCAGAGAAGAAGGCAAGATGAAGAAGGGCGACCTGGTGCTGCTGGCCGCGGTGGGAGCGGGGTTCACGGTGGGGACGACGCTGCTGCGGTGGGAGATCTGAAAGGCAGTGAACAGTGAACAGTGGACAGTGAACAGCGATCGGAAGTCAGCGTGTGAGTGTGACTCGATGCGCGCTGGTGCTTTTCTCCAGATTTGCAGGAATCGGGAATTGGCTTATACTGTGTCCCTCTAACCTGAAGATTCTTGGGCCGGCGAATTGATCCGGCATTCGGGGGCACGGAGATGGGATTGCCGGGGCAAGGCGCCCGGCCAATTGCGATCAACGGCGAAGGGGAAATCTACAGATCCCGAGAACGGGGAGCGGAGGCTGACCATGGAAGTGGAGTTCACCGCCAGACTAGTGAAGATTTCAAAGGCGCTGCGGACGCACGCCGAAGAGGGCATGGAACGGATAGGGCGGATTCTGGGCAAGAGCGCTCATGCCAGCATCACGTTCAGCGTGCAAAGACATTTGCAGATCGTAGAGTTGACGGTGCAGGGGCGGGCGCAGAAGATTGCCGCCACGGGCAGAGCCGACACGCTGGATTCGGCGCTGAAGGAAGCGATAGACCATGCAGAGAACCAGGCGCGGCGCTATCGGGACCGGCGAGTGGGGAGCAAGCGATTGCCCAAAGAAGAGAAGGTTATGACGGCGCCGCCGGTGGTGCGGCCCAAGTCGCGGGCCACACAACCGCCTCCGGAAGACGGGGATGAGAAGACGGGGCGCAGTGCGTCGAAGGCGAGAGCTTCGATCGCGGTTCACTCGTTTCCGGCCAAGGCTACGGTGGTTGAGCCGCACATTCTGAAAAATGGCGAGGCGATTGCGTTGCGGCCGCTGACGATTGAAGAGGCGGTGAAGGAGGCGGAGTTTCGCGATCGGGATCTGCTGATTTTCCGCACCAATGCTGGAAACACGTTTGTGCTTCATCGGCGGCGGGATGGACAGATGGAGCTGGTGGAGATTCCGTAGGGGCGGCTCTTTCGATCCGGTTCGGTGGGGCCGGGGATTGTGTTTCGTCTCCCACTCAAGCCGCAAAAGACGCGGCTTGAATGGGGCACCCGCATGTCTTCAGTTTCCTGGACACTCGCGGCATGACTTAAGTCATGTGGCGATGCGCAGATTTTCCGACCTGAAATTGTGCTCTTATCGAGAGCTCGACTGTTGCGGAGACGTTGAAGATTTGCATTGCGGAATTCGCGCTGCGTAGATAAAGAAAACCACGAATCAGCGGCATTTCATGGGGATTTTTGCGATTCCTGTGGAGACGCAACCCAGTCGGATTCGTGCCTTGCTTCTCCCACTTTTAGATTGAAATTCGAGCGCTGAAAACGCGCTTGCGCCTGCTTGCAAATGCGGGCTGTTGGGGACTTTGGTTGCATCCCATGCCCGCTTTAGGGGATGGAAGCGGAGCAGTGCGCGGGCTAGGATTTTTTTTAGAAATAACAATGGGAGTTTTAAATAGGCAATGGAGCCGAAACCAAAGAACGCGCAAGTGGGATCGGCTACGATTCCCTGGGAGGCCACGGGGTTGACACTTCCCGAAAACTCGGACTGGAGCAAGCAGCAGGAGATTCTGGATGCGCTGCCGGTTCTGATCTTCCTGGAGCAGGCGGGCAGGATTGTGTTTGCCAATACCGAGGCGCGGCAGATGCTGGGGCTGATGGAAGACGAGTGGGTTCCGCGTCCGGTGGAAGATGTTTTATGGGGACTGTTTCCGGGTACTGCGGAACCGCAGACATTGTTGACAGGCACCAAGAAGGGCAGCCCGTTCCACGCCACCATGCCGGCCAAGGATGGCACGCTGCTGCCGGTGGAAGGCACGTATAGCATTCTGGACGCGGAATCGCGCGAGGCGGTGATCGTGGCTCATCCCGGAGGCCGGGACCGGGCGCCCAAGTCGCAATTGATGGAAGACGTGCTGGCCAGCATTCCCGAGGCGGTGGCGATTGAGCACGGCAACCATGTGCTGTATACCAATCCGGCGTTTACGCGGATGTTTGGATACACGGCGGAGGAATCGGGCGGCGGCAGCCTGCGCGAGCTGATTGTGCCGGAGACGCGGCTGAGCGAGCAGGCAACGCTGGAAAAGGCTGTAGACGAGCAGGGGGGCGCGCTGGTGGAGACGGTGCGCGCGCACAAGTCGGGCGACCTGGTGGATGTGAGCCTGCATTGCGCGCCGCTGCTGGTGGACGGGTTCAGGGTGGGTTACGTTTACACGTTCCGCGACATCGGCGAGCGCATGCAGACGGAAAAAAGTTTGGAGCACGACGCGATGCACGACGTTCTGACGGGATTGGCGAACCGTGCGTTGTTCATGGATCGGCTCAACCTGGCGCTGGCGCGGCGGGTGCGGCGGCCGAACCAGAGCTGCGGAGTTTTGTTTCTGGATCTGGACCGCTTCAAGGAGATCAACGACGTATTGGGCCATGCGGCGGGGGATGTGGTTCTGATCGCGGTGGCGGAGCGGCTTCATGCGGTCCTGCGCCCGCAGGATTCGGCGGCCAGGCTGGGCGGCGATGAGTTTGCGGTGCTGGTGGAAGGCATTGTGAGCGCGGCCGACCTGGAGGTAGTATCGAAGCGCATTCTGACGGAGATGGCGCGGCCTTTCGATCTGTTTGGGCACAATGTGCAAGCAGCGGCGAGCATCGGCGCGGCGATGGCGGGACCGGATCACACCTCTCCAGACTTGCTGGTGCGGGATGCGGACTTTGCGATGTACCGGGCCAAGCAGTCGGGGGGCGGGCGGTACGAGATTTTCGACAAGCACCTGGAGGTGATTGTCAGCAGCCAGCAGGAGCGGGAGCGCGAACTGCGGTACCGGCTGGAAAAGCGTCTGCTGGAGTTTTCGTATCAGCCGTTTTTCCGGTTGCGTGACGGACGGCTGGAGGGTTTCGAATGCCTGTTGCGCTGGCGGCGGCCAGACGGCTCGGTGGACAGCTTTGGCGATCTGCTGGCGGTGGCCGAGGAGACGGGGCTTTCCGTTACGCTGGGGCGGGAGACGATGGAGGCGGCTTGCTGGCAGTTGCGGAGCTGGCACGAGGCAGTGCCGCATGTGGAAATTTTGCTGGCTGTGAATATGACGCATCGGCAGTTCTATAACCCGGATATGGTTTTGCAGTTGCAGAGGACGCTTTCGGCGAGCGGGGCCGATCCGGCGCACCTGATGTTCGAGGTGCCGGAGAGCGCGCTGAATGAAAATCCGGATGCGGCAGTGGCGATTCTTCAGCGCATGGTGGACTGCAATGTGCGGGTGGCGATGGACGATTTTGGGTCGAACCTGGCGCCGCTGAATCACCTGGTGCGGCTACCCCTGGACATGGTGAAGCTGGACCCGAAACTGACCGCGGCCGCGACCTCGATAGGGCGGCAACAGGCGCTGCTGGAGTCGATGCTTCGGCTGGGACACACGCTGGGGATACAGGTGGTGGCGCAGGGGATCGAAACGCCGGAGCAACTGCGGGCTCTGGGGCGCATGGGCTGCGAGTTCGGGCAGGGGCTGCTGTTTTCGCCTGCGCTGGATTCGGGACTGGCGTTGAAGCTGGCGGAGCTGGGGCACCTGGCCGTTGCACCGGGGGATTGAGGGCACGGCTTGGTTGATTTCGAAGGTGGCCCTCGCAGTCACGATTGGGCTCAAGAAAAGCAAACCGCAGGGGCTAAACAGGCTGCGGAAAAGGCCTAGATTTGGCTATTGTGCAACGGGGAACTTTGCAGGGGCTAAAGCCCTCCGTTCATTTTGTGGCATTTGCGGCCCGGCTAAAGCCGTGCCCTGTTACAAAGCCTCTGAGTTTCATTGCCCACGCAGGTTTTCCCGCAGCCTGTAAAGTCCGCACAATTTTTCTGCGGCATTCGGCACGACTGAAGCGTGCCCTTTCAAAACAGTCACGCAATCAGGGTTTTTCAGCAACCTGAGCGCGGCAAAAGCGCCGTGCTTTTCAAAGTCCAATTTGAGTAATCATATCTAAACAAGAAGCCGGTGTTTCGGTGTAGCATGAGCGCATGAAACCAGTTAAACCTACAGCCGGGGCGGCCTCCCCACGGGTGGAACGCAGACATGCAAATCGAGCGAGCAGGACAGTGAAAGGATTGGCGAAGAAACCGGCGAAGGAACTGGTTATTGTTACCGGGATTTCGGGCGCGGGCAAGGCTTCGGCACTGAAAGCATTTGAAGACCTTGGCTATCATTGCGTCGATAACCTGCCATTGGAATTGTTGCCCGATTTTGCGGCGCTGGTGAGCAAGTCAAAGGAAGTTGAGAAGGCCGCGATCGTTGTGGATGTGCGCGAAGGCGGTACGCTGGACCGGCTTCCAGAGATTCTGAAATACGTAAAGACGCTGCTGCACACGCGGGTGGTGTTTCTGGATGCGCAGGACGCATCGCTGGTGCAGCGCTACTCTGAAACGCGGCGGCCGCATCCGCTGGGGCGCTCGGAGACGGTGTGGCGCTCGATTGTGGAAGAGCGGCAACTGCTGGACACGATCCGCAATGTGGCGGACACGCTGATCGATACATCGAAGTTCAACGTGCACGAGTTGCGGGCGCACATCATCGACCGGTATGGGCGCGAAGAAAAGGCCAATCGTCTGCTGGTGTCGTGCTTGAGCTTCGGGTTCAAGAATGGCGTGCCGCTGGATGCGGATATGGTTTTCGATGTGCGTTTTTTGCCTAATCCGCATTTTGTGCCGGAGTTTCGCAAGAAGACGGGGCTGGACCCGAAGGTGGCCGCGTATGTGCGCAAGTTTCCGCAGACGGGAGAGTTTCTGGACAGGGTGACGAATATGATGCTCTACCTGCTGCCGCATTATGTGAAGGAAGGGAAGAGCTATTTGACGGTTGCGTTCGGCTGCACGGGCGGGCAGCATCGCAGCGTGATGATGGCCGAGGAGATGAGGAAGCGGTTGAAGAAGGCGGGATACCAGATGAAGGCGCTGCATCGGGATATGGTGAAGTGAGATAGCGAATACATTGACAGGATTATTTATTTAGATCGCCGAGCCAGCGGGACAATGCGGTCGTGAATTCCTGATTTGAGTTTGGCGAGGCGGGAAGCCAGAGTTGCGTTTTCCTGGCTGTTACTTTTTGGAAAGCGGCTGAAGCCTGGGGCGAGCTGCTTTGCGCGGACGGCGAATTCTTGAAAAACCAAAGAGAGGGAATGCGCAGAGATGCGGCTGGGGCGGCGGTGTCGAAGCGGTCGCTGACCAACAGGCGCGCGGGGACGAGGCGGGCGCGCGGGTCTTCGAAGATGGCGTCTACGGGTTTGGCGAGGGGCGAGTCGAGGATGACTCCGGCGAGCTCGGGGTGGGCGGCTGCGAGTTCGAGGGCGAGGTTGGCGCCGAGACTGCTGCCGCAAAGAACAATTGTGCGGGGATCGATGTGACGGGTTGCCGAGAGGTAGGCGAGGGCCGATTCGGCGTCCTGGCTCATGCGGGCTTCGCTGGGGTGGGCGAAGAGGCTCTGGCCATAGCCGCGATAGTCGAAGGCGAGTACATTGAGGCCGGCGTTGTGGAGGTTGGCGAGAGTGTCGAGCGTGTTGCCGAGATTGCCGTCTGCGCCGTGGAGGTAAAGGGCGGTGTAACGGGGTGAGGGGACGGCGATCCACCAGCCCTGGAGCTGGGGTGCGCCGGTGTCGGTGGGGGCGAATCCTACGGGATTGAATGGGAGGGCGATGGCGGCGGGAGTGCGCGATACTGCGGAGGTGGGGTGGTAGAGCAACTGCCAGCTACCTTGCCAGAAGAGCAGGCAGAGCACGGCCCAGGCACAGAAAGCGGCGGCGGGGACCGCGATGGCGATGGCGGTGAGCAGCCAGCGGGCGGAGACGGTGGGTGGCTGCGCGGGTTTGGGTTGTGGCTTGCTGCGTGGCATGGGTGTCTGCGGCCTGAGTCCATGGTAATTGGGCGGGAGCGGGACGGGTTACCTGGGGGGGCGAGAGATGGTGTATATTTTCTACTGGGAGTAAACGTTAACGTAATTAGGGAGAAGGCGGCGATGACGGTAGAGAAAAACGAGATTGCGAAGCCGGCGGAGAATGAAGTTCTGCTGATAACGAGCGGGGATTTGCGGCTTTCGGCGAACCGGGAGTGCTGGCCGGCGCAGCGGGATATGGAAGAGAAATTGACGGCGGCGTTTGCGCGCAAGGGATTCAAGCTGGTGCGCGCGCACGCTTACAGCGAGAAAGAGCAGCACGGGTTTATTTCGTCGCAGCGGCAGGGGATGGACGTGTTCATGAAGATTCATCCCGAGGCGAAGCTGGTGTTTGCGACGGCGGCGTGGCAATACAGCCATCATGTGCTGCCCGGGCTGCGCAGCCACAAGGGGCCGATTCTGACCGTGGCGAACTGGTCGGGGCTGTGGCCGGGGCTGGTGGGAATGCTGAATCTGAATGGATCGCTGACCAAGGCGGGGCGCGCATTTTCGTCGATCTGGAGCCTGGATTTTACGGATGAGTTTTTCCTGAAGGGGCTGGATGAGTGGCTGCGCACGGGGAAGATCGTTCACGATCTGTCGCATGTGCACGATCTGGACACGAGCAAGCTGCCGAAAGAAAGCGCGGCGCTGGGTGCGCAACTGGCGAGCGATCTGCGCTATCGCAAGTCGATCATGGGTATCTTCGACGAGGGCTGCATGGGCATGTATAACGCCATTATCGACGATGAGTTGTTGAACCCCGTGGGCATCTTCAAGGAGCGGCTGAGCCAGTCGGCTCTGGTGGCCAAGATGCGGACAGTGAAGGACTCCGAGGCGCGCGGCGTTTATGACTGGCTGGTTCAAAAGGGCGTGAAGTTTGCCTTCGGCAAAGATGCGGCGACCGAGTTGACGCTGGAACAGGTGCTGGAGCAATGCAAGATGTATATTGCCGCGGTGCGCATTGCGAAGGAGTTTGGGTGCGATGTGATCGGGATCCAGTATCAGCAGGGATTGAAGGACATGGTGCCGGCGTCGGACCTGGTTGAGGGGCTGCTGAATAATACGGTGCGTCCGCCGGTGTTTGCGCCGGGCGGCACGGAAGAGTTGTTTGCGGGCGAACCAGTGGTGCACTTTAACGAAGTGGATGAATGCGCCGGGACGGACGCGCTGATTACCAATCGCTGCTGGAAGGCTCTGGGTCTTGATCCCGCGACGACGCTGCACGATGTGCGCTGGGGTGAGCACTACAAGGGTGACGGTCTGGACGCGTTTGTGTGGCTGCTGCAGATTTCAGGGGCGGTGCCGGCCAGTCACCTAGAGGGCGGGTATGCGGGCGCGACGAGCGAACGCCAGCCGGCGATGTATTTCCCGCTGGGGGGCGGGTCGCTGAAGGGAGTTGGGAAGCCGGGCGAGATTGTGTGGAGCCGCGTGTTTGTCGAGGGCGGCGCGCTTCATACGGACCTGGGTCGGGGGACGGTGGTGACACTGCCGGCGGCAGAGACCGAGAGGCGGTGGAAGGAAACCACGACGCAGTGGCCGATCGTTCACGCGGTGCTGCATGGCGTGGGTCAGAACCAGTTGATGGCGCGGCACAAGGCGAACCACGTGAATGTGGCATACGCTCCTTCGGCAGAGATGGCGGATAAGGCGCTGACGACCAAGGCCGCGATGCTGGCGGAGTTGGGGATTCAGGTGCATTTCTGCGGAGTGGGGCAGTAAACCTTCTCCCATTCAAGCCGCAAAAGGCGCGGCTTGAATGGGGCACCCAGCGTTGGAGTTCATCGGGTCCCACCCTTGAATCCGCCCACCCAGTTTCATCATGATAGAGCGGCTACGATTTGGTCTGTGGTGCGGACGCGGCCGATGCGGGGGAAGATGCGCTCGATGGAGTTGGCGTGGCACTCGGGGCTCATGCCGGACATGGCGTCTGAAGCGAAGACTAACTCGTAGCCGAGTTCGTAGGCGTCGCGGGCGGTGCTTTCTACGCCGGCTTCGGTGGCGATTCCACAAAGAACGATTGAGGTGAGGGTGCGGCGGCGGAGTTGCAGGTCAAGGTCGGTGCCGTAGAATGCGCCCCACTGACGCTTGAAGACGACCAGGTCGCTGGGCTGGCGGTCGAGCTCGGGGATCAGGTCCATCCAGTCGGGCGGGAACGCGCCGGCGCGCATCGGCGCGTCGACGGGCTGACGCAGGCGGTCTGCGCCATCGGGCGAGCCGCCAACGTGGACGAGGATAGGTTGCGCGCCGGACTTGCGGGCGGCGGCGAGAAGGCGTGAAGCGTTGGCTATTACTGGCTGCGCCGCGGCTCCCATCCGATGGATGATTCCCATCTGCAGATCGATGACGACGATGGCGGTATGTTTGGGGTCGAGCTTGAATTCGATTTCGGTCACGATTGAACTCCTCCTTCAACAGGGATAATACCCATCTCCCGATAGATGGGGCGAATGACGCGCCTGATGGCGGGCAGGCGGGTGAAAAACCAGGCTGCGCCGAGCAGGACGACGGTCCCAGTGACGATGACTGCGATGGGCGCGCCGATGGCGCTGGCCAAGGAGCCGGCGAGCAGGCTGCCGAAGGGCGCCATGCCCATGAAGGCCATGGTGTAGAAGCTCATGACGCGGCCGCGCTTGTCTTCCGTGACCAGGGTTTGAATGATGGTGTTGCTGGCGGCCATGCCCTGCATCATGCCCATGCCGGCGATGAGCACGGCGACGATGGAGAGCCAGAACCAGTGCGAGAGGCCGAAGCCGATGAGGCCGATGGCGAAGACAACGGCAGAGACGGGGATGATGCGGATGAGTCCGCGCACGGTTTTGCGGGCGGCGAGCGAGAGGGCCGATGCGAGCGCGCCAACGCCCATGGCGCCCATGAGGAAGCCGAGGGTGTGCGGGCCGCCATGGAGCACGCGGGCGGCGAAGATGGGCATGAGCACCACGAACGGCATGCCCATGAGGCTGACCACGGCAAAGAGCAGCAGGATGTTGCGGATGGGCAGGAATTGCCAGACGTAGGTCCAACCCTCATGCAACTCGTGAGCCATGGAGGTGGCCGTTTTCAGGACTTGCGGCACATTGATGCGCATGGCGAGGAGCGAGGCGATGACAGCGATGTAGCTGATACCGTCGATCAGGAAACACCAGCCTTCGCTGGTGGCGGCGATCAACATGCCGGCCAGCGAGGGGCCGATGAGGCGGGCGATGTTGACCATGGAGGAATTGATGGCGATGGCGTTGCCGAGGTCGGCGCGGTCTTCCACCATCTGCACCATGAAGGACTGGCGGCCGGGCATGTCGAATGCGTTGATGATGCCCTGGGTGACGCTGAGAAACAGGATCAAGGGAATGGTGATGTGGTGGGAGAGCGTGAGGGCGGCGAGGGCTAGCGATTGCACCATTGAGGCGGTCTGCGTCCATACGAGGAGTTTGCGGCGATTGAGGCGGTCGATCCAGACGCCGGCAAAAGGGGCAAAGATAAAGGTGGGGATTTGGCCGGCGAAACTGACTGTGCCCAGCAACAGAGCCGATCCCGTGAGGCGGTAGACGAGCCAGGAGGTGGCGATGCGGGTCATCCACGTGCCGATGAGGGAGATGCTCTGGCCGCCGAAGAAGAGACGGAAGTTGCGATGGCCGAGAGCGCGCCAGGCGTGGGGCGGGGGCGTGCGGGGCCGTGAATCGGTGACACCGGCGCGGGTTGTTTTTTCCGTGGGGCTCAAGTTTGGGGGTTCCTGATGCGTGATCGAGCGGGTTGCTATTCCGAGTTTATATGGGCCGGGTGTGGGGTGTTGGTGGGGTTCATGCGATCCCACTCATCGCGATGAGGCTGCGATGAATGGGGCACCCAGCACCCAGCCCCCGGCGCTCGGCCCCTTCCCTGGTGTGGTGAAACTGAAGTTCATTCCTAAGTCTGGGAGGATTCTTCAAAAAGGACAGCAGGTTGGCTTCCGCTTCGCGGAAATCGCAGGTTGGCAAGTTGGCGGATTTGTGCGACGGCACGATGTTCAAGCACGGGTGATTTCTGTGGCGATGGTGCGATAAATCGGTCCTGTAGAGTTGGGAGTAGGGAAGCGCGCGGCGATTTTGCGCTTGGGATGGGATGGAGTTGGGTAAGGACGGGGAAGCCGAAAATCTGAAGGAGCTGTTGCGGGCGGTGTTTGGGTTTGCCGGGTTCAGGGCAGGCCAGGAGGCGGTGTGCCGCGCGGCGATCGAGGGGCGAGACCTGCTGCTGGTGATGCCGACGGGGGCGGGGAAGAGCTTGTGCTACCAGTTGCCGGCGATTGCAAGGGGCGGGACGGCGCTGGTGATTTCTCCGCTGATTGCGCTGATGGAAGACCAGGCGGCGAAGCTGGGGGCGCTGGGGCTGAAGGTGGCGCGGATTCACTCGGGGCTGGATCGGGCGGTGGCGCGGCAGGCTTGCGTGGATTACCTGAGCGGTCAACTGCAATTTCTTTTTATTGCTCCGGAGCGGCTGCGGGTACCCGGGTTTGCCCAGATGCTGGCCAAGAGGCGGCTGGCGCTGATCGCGATTGACGAGGCGCATTGCATTTCGCAATGGGGACACGATTTCAGGCCGGATTACCGGATGCTGGGGGAGCATCTGCCGGGGCTGCGGGGTGGGGAGAATGCGGCTCC
>Ga0224555_1001614_pt1 | contig 30238 bp, 17 predicted proteins | sample 714S23034metaG_FD_180687 | JGI IMG/M metagenome (GOLD analysis project Ga0224555, IMG submission 180687) | Peat soil microbial communities from Stordalen Mire, Sweden - 717 S2 30-34 | ecosystem: Environmental > Terrestrial > Soil > Wetlands > Peat | place: Sweden: Norrbotten County, Stordalen...
GCGGCGGGGTACCCGCAAAATCCACCGCAGTCAAGCAGTGAACGGAAGGTCAACATTAACTAAGTTATCGATTCTAATGGTGGGCGGTCAGGGACTCGAACCCCGGACTTCCTGCTTGTAAGGCAGGAGTCCTAAATCCGGCCCGCACTGCGTGCATCAAACCATTCATTCCAAAAGACTAACTCGCGTACTGCCGATCTAGGTTTATGCCACCGGCAGGAGTTCTAACCGGCCATTCCCGGCCTGGACACAATATTTGCACCTAGCTTGGTTATGCGCTGTGACTGCTATCACATAGCACTTAACTTAGTTATGTGTATTGTTGGGTTGTAGGAAGGATGAAGCAGGCCGTGTTGCCATCGCGAGGTGAATTGATGTCTTCTGTCGCAAATACGCCTGCCGTCTCTACGCAGACGGAATTGAATCCGCTCCTCAATCAAGCGGCTCTGCTTGAACGCCTGGCCAGCCATCCTCATCCTCAGCGGTACGAGATAGCTAAGGCTGAAAAGGCGAAGGTCGAGCTGGCCAAGGGCCTCACCCACACCCCCAACCACATTGACTGTCCGGCCTGCATGGCCACCGACGAAATCCTCAAGGCCGACCCCGCCGCTATGGCTAAGATGACCTTCATCGAAGCCGCTGCCTACTGGCACCGAATTCGCTTAAACGATCCTGAGCTTAAGCCTCGTACTCATGAATCCGTCGACGGCAGTTTGAATGCACTCGGGAAATTTTACGGCCACTGCCCGATGCATAAAATTTCCTCGGGAATGATCCGGCAGTATCAGGATGCACGCAAAAAGAACGAACTATTGATGGGATCCGAGATCCGCCATCCTTGGACAAAAGCCGCCGGCAACTCGGCAATCAATCACGACTGCAACGTTCTCTCGCAGATGCTGGTCTTCTGTGGCCGCTGGAAGAACATCGCGGGAGAGTATTTTCCTCTCAGAATCAAAGGGTGGTCACCCATCCCTCCCATCATGAGCGAGAGCGAGGTGGAGGACTTCTTCGAGCGTCTCTTCAAGGCCAATGACGACCGCGCCAATCTCGCTTTCTGGTGCGCCAAGGCCACTATCAACACCACGGCGTCAGGAATCGAGCTTCGCGGTCTGCGCATCAAGAACGTGATGCTGGGTGATCTCGATCAGATGTCCCGCATCTACATCCCGGACGACGCGGTCAAGAACAACTCTCGCCCTCGGGATATCGTGCTGAACGATGACGCCCGCTTCGCCTTCGCGAACCTGTTGCTGCGGGCGAACAAACTCGGCGCAACAGAACCAGACCACTTCCTCTTCCCGTTTCGCGTGAACCGCAAGCAGTGGGACCCCACGCGTCGCGCGGCGCGTGGCTTTCTCAGAAAGAGTTGGAAACGGCTAAAGGAGGTTACCGGCCGTAAAGACCTGCGACCCCACATGCTCCGGCACCCCGCAATAACAACGATGCTCGAGAAGGGGGTAGACCAGTCGATGGCCAAAGCCATCGCGGGCCACGTTACGCAAAAGATGCTCGACTACTACTCGCATATTCGCGCTGAAGCCCAGGCGGAGGCCGTCGCCCGGATCGGTCAGTCGAATGTTATTCAATTCGCGCCCAGCCGGCGCCGGAGGGCATGAAATGCAAAACCGCTGTCTGCGTTGCGTGCCTCGTTCTCTCGGTCCATTCCGATTGAATCGAGCCATGGTTCGAACGGGACGAGCCCGCAACGGCAGGGCCACGCGCTCACCTAACGATCGAGCGCCGCCGCCGATGCCGATTGACGGCCATTCAAGCCTGCTCGGCCCCGAACCGAGATCAACCGTACGGACGACTACAACCTGACTTGAGGAGGAGTACATGAAGAACAAATCCAATGAAACTCGCGCTTCAAAACAGTCGGATCGCTCAATGGGCGATTCGCTCTCACGTGAACAAATCTCTGCGATCGTCACCTCGGCGAACTCCGACCCTTCAATGAGCATTGTCCGCGATGTTATGCAAGTAGTTCTTCACACTGGCCTGCTCTCCAGTCAACTTTCCAATCTCCGAATCAGCGATGTGGATATTGAAAACCTCCGCCTGCGTCTCGATTCTCATTCGTCCCTCTCGGAACAGCGCTTCATCCCGCTGTCGCCCATGGTGCTCGTAGCACTGATGCACTTGCATGACCTCAATCCCGAGTCAGAATTTGTCTTGGGCGACAACCGTTCTGCCCGCATCTCGTTTGTCCGCCGCTCGCTCCGTCAGCTGGGCGAACAAACCGGCAACCGGCATCTTCGGCTGCATTCCTTTCGTTCAACGTTCGCAGCCATGATGGTCTCAGCCGGAGTGGACATATCAACTCGGGCGCAACTGATGGGGCACTCGCTGGCCAAGAAGTAGATTTGGAGTGTCCGTCGCTCAGCCTCGTCACACAACGAAACAGCCATCGATCAGCCGTGAGTCCACAAATTGTGAGATCACGGCTGATTGCTTTCCTGGCTACGCGGCCAGCGCCGCGGGCAATCTAACCCCCACTTGGGTTTCGGCGATTTCGGCTTTTGGGAACGTGGCCACCGAACTTTCCCACCGATCCTTCAAATTTGGATTGATTCGAGACTTTGTCGAGTCCGGACTGCTCATCGATAATAAGAGCCAGCAACCACGCTTGGTCGACGGAGGCAACATGACCCCGGCAAAACCTCGTTCCGCAACACACACCGGGGTGACCATATCGGGTTCAATGATCGCGGCCACGCCAATGCCCAACTGCGAAAGAGCGACTGCGATGCAATATTCACCGGAATGGGACTTGTCATCGATCCCAGAACGGGTCTTCGCCTCTGAAAGGGCTAGGCGGGTTGCCGCCAAGCGCAAGAAGTTCGGCGCGGTCAAACTCGCACCCTGCAAGGACTGCGGAAGGCTTATCAACGCACGCCAGCGTCGCTATCCATGCCCATACCATGTGGCACCACCTTCGGCGGACGATCCAACACGCGTCAGGAAGAGCCGTGACGAGGTAATATTGGCCCTTGCTCTGGCTATTGCCGAAGTTGGCCATCAGGGGCCTGGCAAATGGCATGCAGAGAAAACTGGCCGCCGAGACATTACATTGTCATACACCGCAGATCAAAAGGCCCTGCGAGGGACTGGTTTGTCAGTTTCAAAACTGGAGGACGCGATGATTGGTAAGGTGTGGGCACGGTACGGTGGGCCGAAAATCTTGGCGCATGCCGGTCTTCCTGTGCCTGACATGATCGGAGCCATTCATAGAATCATGGATGGCACGATTTCATTCTATGTGATTATTCCGTGTGGAGGGTAAGCCTTTATTATTGAAACTGTTGAAGAACTCTTCGGCGAGCCGGGCTTTTTGCGTCAGCCATCTAAGTCCGGAGATTTCAGATTGAAGCCGGGCCTCGCTCACAGCTAAAATCCCCGTATCGAATTCTCTTCATTGATCACCTCAATTCCGACTCCAATTCTGTCTTTCCCCTCCGGGTGAATCACCAGAGATCGTTCTTAATCACGAACAGTCTGCCACAGGCCTTGTGAGTAGTGGGGATTATCAATCCGGAGATCCAAAACTAGGGTCTCACCATGCCCGTGGCCAAAGATTATGCGTCTGGACAACACGATGACAACTGAGCCGGGCAAGCCCAACATACGACGTGTAGGAGGAAGCTTTGGACATACCTCCGGTCGATGTCCGATGATTGACGGGAAATTCTTTTCAAGAATCGGCGCTCACCGGCGGTTTCCTGCAAGATCCCCCGAGAAGATTCCGGGCGCGGGTGCGGCCGTTTCCGGTGCCTGGGGAAGCCATGGACATCTTTGATTTAGATCGTTGCCTTGTTGAGGATTATCAGCGGTTTGCCCGCTCTTTCACGACCATCAGGGCAAGAGATGTCCGGGAGCAGGTCAACAAAATATATGCGACCGGCAGGTTCTGGCCGGAACCTATCGTCAGCATCAATCCACATTACCAATCGGGCGACTCACTTTCAAAGCTCGTGAGCGAGGGGATGCTGGATGAGCGAACCGAACGGGTGTTTCGGATTGACGGACAACCTCTCACTTTATTTCGCCACCAGTCCCAGGCGATCGCAAAGGCGAAGCAGCGCCAGAGCTTCGTAGTTACTACAGGGACCGGTTCCGGAAAATCCCTTTGCTTTTTCATTCCGATAATCGATGCAGCAATACGGGCGCGAGCAGCCAGCGAAGCTGCGCGCACCCGCGCGATCATCGTCTACCCCATGAACGCGCTGGCTAACAGCCAGATGAATGAACTCGAGAAGTTCATTGACCAGGCGGATCTTCCCGAAGCACTGCGTCCAACCTTCGCTCGCTATACGGGCCAGGAGGATCAGGACGAGCGCGACTTAATTCGGCATAGAAAACCAGACATCCTGCTCACCAACTTCATGATGCTTGAGCTGCTGATGACTCGCCAGAGCGAGAGAGATCGACAGGTGATCGCGAATGCAGATGGACTCGAGTTCATCGTCCTCGACGAATTGCACACCTACCGCGGTCGACAAGGGGCTGACGTTGCGATGCTAGTTCGGCGGCTCCGCGACCGACTATGCAGGAGAACCGATCCGATCTGCATCGGGACGTCTGCGACGATGGCAAGCGAGGGTGGTTCGGAAGCCCGTGCTGCCGCTGTGGCTGGCGTCGCGTCACGACTTTTCGGAACGTCAATCCCGAGCGAAGCAGTTATTGATGAGAGTTTGGATCGGGCGACCGACTCCGCCGCAAAAACTGATGGTGGTCTTAAGCACGCGTTGACCAGCGTTCTGAATCAACCGATCGGAACCGAATTACGGAACGATCAGCTCAGGGAACATCCGTTGGCTGTCTGGATAGAGTTGCAGATCGGGCTCGAAGAAGGCCAGAGACTGTCGAGACGGATTCCGACCACACTTGCGGATGCTGCGGAGCGTCTGTCGGATTTTACAGGGATTGAGCTGGCAATTTGCCGCACGCGGCTTCAAGAAATGTTGTCCGTCATGAGCAGCCCTGGATCCCAGCGAGGCGGTACCGGCGACCGCGCCTTTCTTGCCTTCAAACTCCATCGGTTCATCTCGGGCGCAGGACAGGTCTATGCCACGCTGATGCCGGAAGAACAGCGCAAAGTCACCCTTGACGGGCAGAGGTTTGATCCGGATGATCCGGATGCACGGCTTTACCCCATGTTTTTCTGCCGCCGCTGCGGACAGGAGTATCACCCCGTTACCCTCGTTCCTGAAGTTGGCACGGTGCGCGCCGTTCCCCGGCCAATCGATGAGACGCCTTTAGATGATGGGAACCCGGAAGTGAGAACGGGATACCTCGTTCCCTTGCGCGACGGAGATGATGATTTCCGATTCAGCGGGGAAGCTGAAGATTACCCGGAAGAGTGGCGAGAAGCCCGGCCAAGTGGCGAACGACTTCGGACGGATAAAGCAAAGTTCCGTCTCGAGCGAATCGTGGTTTCACCATCTGGAGAGGTCGGAGCTACGGGAATATCCGCATGGTTCATCCCGGGCAAGTTTCGATTCTGTCCGGCATGCAAGGATCAGCCTTCTACACAGGCAAGGGAAATCAACAAGCTCGCCGGCCTTTCGGCGGAAGGCCGGAGTTCCGCAACGACCGTGCTTGCATCCAGCGCCCTGCGCTGGATGAACGATCCGCAACACGGGATTCAGCACCACAAGCGGAAACTTCTCGCTTTCACTGACAATCGTCAGGACGCCGCACTCCAGGCTGGGCACTTCAATGATTTTCTATTCGTTTCCTTGCTTCGGGCCGGGATTCTAGCTGCAGCACGAGCTGCTGGCCCAGATGGTCTGGGACAGGACGATTTTGGAATCAAAGTTCGTCAGAAACTGGGTTTCATAGCAGCGAACAAGAATCGGCGCAAGGAATGGATGGCAGATCCGGAATCGATCGGCGTACGTCAATTGGACGCGGAGCGCGCGATTGGCCAGGTTTTGGCGCACCGCGTTTGGGCCGATCAGCGGCGCGGATGGAGATTCACCAATCCGACGCTCGAAGAATTGGGCCTCGTGCAGGCCATCTATCCAGGAATCGATGAATTCGTTAACGATTCTGAGCTGTTTCAAAATGCGCCCTCAATACTTAGAGACATATCGCCACAAATCCGCCGAGAAGCCTTTTGCTGCCTCTTTGATAACTTGCGTCGGGGACTCGCAACAACCGCCGAACCGTTGCAACAAGCAGTCACCGAACAAATATCATCGGCATCTCAGCAGTATCTCCGTGAGCCTTGGAGCGTGTCTCAGCGCGAAGATCTCAGGCGCGCGGCTGCGCTTATTCTCAGATCCGTGCAGGCTGGACCGCGGGACGACGTACTCGTCGTGAAAGCTGGTTCAAGCAGCAATCTGGCGCGTCAGCTCAGGAACGCAAGAGTTTGGGGCCAACGGTTAACCGTCAAGGAGTATCGAGAGATTCTCGAGGCAATGCTTACCGCCGCCGAACGGTACGGTTACGTCCGGCGCGTACAAACGAGTTTCGATGTCGAGGGATGGCAACTCGAGGCGAGCGCAGTTCGATTGGCGGCTCAATCAATTTCCAAGACAGCTTCGTCATCCAACCGATATTTCATCGATTTGTATGAGTCGCTGGCAATCATGCTCGAGTCTGGCGGCGAGGGAATTTTTGGATTCGAAGGCCGCGAACACACGGCGCAAGTCGATCAGGATCGGCGCCAGTGGCGCGAATTTCGCTTCCGATATGGATCAGATGACATAACGCAATTAGTCGAAAATCCCAAGAAGTGGCTTCCCGAGGAAACTAATTCATTCCTCCCGGTACTTTTCTGTTCTCCCACGATGGAACTGGGCGTAGACATCTCCGCGCTAAACACCGTGTATCTCCGGAACATTCCGCCGACTCCGGCGAATTACGCTCAACGCTCAGGCCGAGCGGGACGATCTGGTCAAGCGGCACTAGTCATTTCGTACTGTGCTGCCCAAAGCCCTCACGACCAACACTATTTCCTGAAGCCACAAGAGATGGTCAGTGGCGTAGTGAAAGCGCCGTCGCTCGAGTTGGCCAACCGCGATTTGATCGAGGCACACCTTCATGCCATCTGGTTGGCAGATTCACATCAGGAGCTGGCGCCCGACATCCCTAGGGTGCTCGATCTGGAAAGGGAAAGTTTACCGATTACTGACAGTGTTCAAACTGTAGTGAGGCAGTCTGATTTGACCACTCGTGCGGCGGAAAGCATGCTGCGCATTTTGAATAACGTAGCGAATGAACTGCCCGTCGATAAAGCTCCGTGGGCAGAAGACAGACCGGCATTTGCTGCAACTGTAAGTGCGAATTCGGCAGATCGCTTCGACCAGGCATTCTCTCGATGGAGGCAACTTTACGAAAGTGCACGTCGGCAGCTCACAGAAGCAAACCGTCGCTCTGAAATGCGCGGGCTTTCTGCTCAGGAGCGCCGGGAAGTGCGGTCCGAACAATTGCAAGCAAATGAACAGATCTCTCTGCTCGAGCGTGGCACCTCATCGACCGGCTCCGATTTCTATACATATAGATACCTTGCAACCGAAGGTTTTCTGCCCGGGTACAACTTCCCACGGCTGCCACTCTATGCTTATGTGCCCGCAGGCGGAGGAGGTTCGGGTAAGGCCACGTATCTGCAAAGGGCGCGATTCCTTGCGATTGCCGAATTTGGTCCGCGCAGCCTTATCTACCACGAAGGACGTGCCTATAGGGTCACAAAGGCGAAGCTGCCACCTGGGAGGCAGTTGGAAGACGCCGGAAGACTTCCGACCGATACCCTCTTTATCTGCGATCAATGTGGTGCAGCGCACACATCCGAAGTCGAGCGCTGCGTAGCTTGCGCTTGCAGTATGGCGGGGGTTCATCCGATCCGGGATATTCTCCGCATCGATAATGTTGAAACGCAGCCAGCCCTCCGGATTACCTCGAATGATGAGGATCGGCAGCGGCAGGGGTTCGAGATTCAAACCGTCTTTTCATGGCCGTTGCGCGACGGAGCCGTCGATGTCCACTCGGCAGTGGCGGAGCTGGATGGGGCTCCCGTTCTTTTTCTAGACTACGCATCAGGGACAACAATCAGCCGGATCAACAAAGGACTTCGCAGACGAAAGGAAAGAACGCTCTTCGGATTCCATATCAACACCTCTACCGGACGCTGGACAAAGGGAGAAGATGAACCCGAGGACGGACCTGAAGATCCCGAAGCGCCGACCACACAACGCATCGTGCCGATCGTGCAGGACAACAAGAACGCTGCTCTGCTCAGGTTTGCGAGTGTGCGTCCTAATGAAACCACGTCGACCACTTTTCAGCACGCGCTGCTTCGAGGGCTCGAACTGACGTTCCAACTCGAGGAGGGCGAGACTTCAACCGAGCCGGTTCCCTCGCGGGAAAAGAGAAATGCCATCCTTGTCTACGAAGCCACAGAGGGGGGCGCTGGTGTGTTAAGCCGCGTACTACAGGAACCCAAGAAGCTGGGCGAAATCGCGCGGACAGCGCTTGACTTGATGCATTATCAGAATCTTGACGCGGCCATCGAAGCTCAAGACCCAGATCTTCTAACGTCTGACCCGGATGCACGCTGCGTGAAGGGTTGCTATCGCTGCCTGCTTTCCTATTACAACCAGCCCGACCACGAACTGATCGACAGGACGGACTCAGAAACACTGGGACTTTTGCTGCACCTTTCCGCTTCAAGCGTGAATCCGGCGGCTACAAGCGGATCATCGGATAGCAACCCGGGAAAGTGGCTCCGCGCCTTCGAGTCCTGGCGAATTCCCAAGCCATCCACAGAAGCGTTGGAAGCCGAGGGGATTGCCATACCGCTAGTTTGGCGTGAACATCGGGTCGTGGCGCTTATAGGAGATGTGCCACCAGCGATCATCGCTAAATTGGAGTCCATGGCCTTCACTGTAGTCAATCTTCCGGATACCGTGCCAACCGAACCACTTGCACAATTGGCCGAATTATTGGGAGACCTTGTATGACCGCTGCCTTTGCCCCCGGCGATCTTGTTCAGGCACGCGGACGGGAATGGGTATCTCTGCCTTCTTCGGTTCCAGGCCTTCTTTGTCTACGTCCGCTCACTGGAAGTGAAGCCGACATTCAATTGCTCGATCCTGCGCTGGAGATCGAACCAGTCGTGCCGGCGAGGTTCGATTTACCGAAACTTGATGATCTAGCGACCCAGGATGCTGGAAGACTTCTCGCTGAAGCTCTGCGCCTATCGCTGCGCCGTGGGGCGGGGCCATTCCGATCAGGATCCCGGGTAGCATTTGAGCCTCGCGCATATCAACTTGTGCCTCTGCTTATGGCGCTGCGCCTGCCAACCGTCCGATTGATGGTGGCAGATGATGTTGGTATTGGAAAGACGATTGAGGCAGGGCTCATCTTACGCGAGCTGATTGACCGAGGTGAAGTGGACGGATTCGCCATCCTTTGCCCGCCGCACCTGGTTGAACAGTGGACTACGGAGTTGAAGGCCAAGTTCGACCTAGATGCCGTTGCCGTAACAGCATCATCGGCATCGCGCCTCGAACGAGGCCTCGCCGCTTCGCAAAACCTCTTCGATGTCCATCGATATACAGTCGTCAGTCTCGACTACATCAAGGCGGAGAAGCGTCGAGACAGCTTCGCCCGTGCTTGCCCACAGTTCGTCATCGTGGATGAAGCTCACGCTTGCGTCGGGACGCACATGGGAAAACAGCAGCGTTTCGATCTGCTTAAGCGCCTGGCTGAGGATGAGCAGCGACACCTTTTGCTTCTTACGGCCACACCTCACAGTGGCGATGAAGATGCCTTTGATCGACTACTTGGCCTCGTGAATCCCGATTTCTCCAGGGACTCGCTTGAAACCGATGCGGGCCGCAGGCGCCTTGCGCGCCATTTCGTTCAGCGTCGCCGCATCGACATTACTGGTCGCGAATGGGGTGAGGAACGCACCTTCCCAAAACATCTCACAGCTGAGAAGACCTACGAATTTACTCCCGATCATCGAGCCTTTCATGATGGGGTCCTCGACTATTGTCTCGGCGTTGTCGAAGGTGCAGGCTCCGACAATCGCAGCCGAAGGCTAGCATTTTGGAGCACGCTTGCCCTCATGCGTTGCGTTGGCTCATCGCCCTCAGCCGCGCTCAGCGCACTGCGCACACGCCTCGATAGTATCGAAGAGCTTGAGGACCAGCTTTGCGACGAGGATGAAGCAGAAGGGCTCGATGTGGAGCCAGCTTCCGTTGTTACAGAAGATGCACCGTTGCTTGCTCTCATTGAGCAAGCAGAGCGCCTTACGAAAGCCCCCGACCCTAAGCTCGAGAAGATCATCACTCTGCTGCGCCCATTAATAGCAGAGGGTTCAAAGCCGATTGTGTTTTGCCGGTTCATTGCGACGGCGGATCACGTTGCGGCCGGCCTTCGCAAGGCCTTCCCAAAGGTTCGCGTCGAGGGCGTGACCGGTCTTCTTACACCTGAGGATCGCCGTGCACGGGTGGAGTCGATGTCTGACTCCGAACCGCGCATCCTCGTCGCGACCGACTGCCTCTCTGAGGGCATCAACCTGCAGCACCTTTTCGATGCCGTTATTCATTACGATCTATCGTGGAATCCTACCCGGCATCAGCAACGTGAAGGACGCGTAGACCGTTTCGGTCAGGCGGCCGAGGTCGTACGCTCCGTTCTATTGTTCTCGCCTGACAGCTCGATCGATGGCGCCGTTCTGGAAGTTATTCTCCGCAAGGCCGAAGCAATTCGCCTGGCGACAGGGGTAACAGTGCCTCTCCCGGAAGAGCGTTCTGCTGTCGCCGGTGCCCTGATGAATGCCGTGTTGCTGAGAAGAGGCAGAACGCAGCAGTTAGCGCTCGACTTCGGCGTTGAACTCTCCAGCGACTCGGCTCAGATGGAAGCTCGTTGGCGGGATGCCGAGGAGGGGGAACGGCGTTCGCGCGCCCGCTTCGCCCAAAATACGATCCGGCCCGAAGAAGTTGCGCCCGTGTGGCACCGCTGGCAGAGCCTTCTGGGTGGACCCGCCGAAGTCCAACGTTTCCTCGAGCGTGCCATGAGCCGACTGAATGCCCCCCTTGAAAGCGGCAGCGGCAATACCATGCTCGCACATTTGGATGCACTGCCCTTGTCTCTACGTGAACGTCTCGCCGCCCGCAATCTGGAAGGCTCGCGACGGTTCGTCTTCCGAGAGCCCGGCCCCGGTAATGCCGATGTCATCGTACGCAACCATCCCATGACAGCTTTGGTTGCCGATTATCTTCTTGAAGGCGCTCTTCATCAGGGCGATACCACCGTGCCCTCACTGGGCAGAATTGGAGTCTGGCCAACCGACGCCGTCCAGGCCATCACCACGCTTGTCCTGCTGCGGCTACGGTTCAAACTCATCGTTCATGGCCGCCGAGAAAAACTCCTCCTCGTCGAAGAAGCCAGCGCCCTGGCATTCGCCGGCAATCGGTTCGGCAGCTACACGAGCGGCGATGATGCGTTCAAATTGCTCGAATCGCCGGCAAGCGGAAACCTGGCTCCCGCCGCGCGCGATCGCTTCCTTGCACAGGCTCGCGACCGGGTGCAGGCTGCACTCGGTGATGACGGACCCATAGCTGCTTACAGCCGTGAGCGCGCAGAATCTCTGCTCCAGGATCACGATCGCGTGCGTGCTGCACTTTCACAAGCCGGCGGCGTACCTCGCGTTACGGTCGAGCCAGTTCTTCCCGCCGATGTGGTCGGCCTGTTCGTTCTCATCCCGGGGGGCGTCTAACCATGGCTCGCGTTCGCAAATCAGAACTATCATTCGACGCCCTGACGCTCGAAGGCTCCCTCATCTCTCCGGCCAAACTCGCCGAAGTCGGCGATCGCAAGGCCGGCGAACAATCCGAAGCCGACTATCACATTCCCAAAGGGCTAACGCTTCGCGACGAGACCGCGCGCTACTTCCGCATCGGCCAAGCGCTTTTCCGCGAACTCTTCGCCGGCAGCCATCCATCGCAGCAGGCGACGATTCGTTTCACGCAGGAGCTTTTGCGCGACGTATTCGGATTCACCGACGTTGCTGTGGCCGGCCCCAAGATCCAGGGCGACCGTACCTACATCATCAGCCTCGAGGCGCTCAGTGGACGCGTCCCTGTCGTCGTTGTTCCTCCGTCGGACGATCTCGACCACGCTAGTACCCATCTCTCGCACGATCGACGCCGTTCCGCCGCCACGTCGCTGCAGGACTGGCTTAACGCTGAAGAGAGCGCCCTCTGGGGCGTCTGCTGCAATGGCGAGCACCTGCGCCTGCTGCGCGATAACCAAAGCCTCACCCGGCCTGCCTACATCGAGGCCAACCTGCGGCAGATCTTCGAGAGCGAAGATTTCGCTGGCTTTGCTATCCTCTGGCTCATTCTTCATGCCAGTCGCTTCGGCCGCGCCGGCAGCCCCGCCCCCGACTGCGCTCTGGAACGCTGGCGCGAGTCCGGCAGCAAAGAGGGCTTGGCAGCGCGCGAGCGCCTAAGTGTTGGGGTAAAGGAAGCACTCCTTGCCCTCGGCAATGGGTTCGTCAGCAATCCTGCCAACTCCGATTTGCGCGACCGCCTCACCGGCGGCCAGTTGCCGCTGTCCGACTTCTTTAATGAGCTGCTACGGCTCGTTTACCGCCTCATCTTCCTTCTTGCAGCGGAAGATCGCGGATTACTTCACGCACCGGATGCGCCGGACACTGCTCGTAAGCTCTACGCCGACGGTTATTCGCTCGGAGCCCTCCGCGATCGCGCTATCCGTCGCAGCGGCTGGGATCAGTTCCATGATCGCTGGCAGGGCTTGGCTATCGTCTTCCACGCACTGGCCAACGGCGAGGCGCGTCTCGGACTGCCCGCACTCGGCGGACTGTTCGAAGCGCACCAAACGCCGAGTCTCGATCATGCCCGTCTTTCCAACCGCGCCCTTATGGAGGCCATCTTCCGACTGGCGTGGCTACGCGAAGACTCGAGCATCGTGCCCGTCAACTGGCGCGACATGGAGACCGAGGAACTCGGTTCAGTCTATGAAGGCCTGCTTGAACTCACGCCGCGTCTGACCCAGGACGGCCGCGGATTCGCCTTCGCCGAAGGACTTGAGACCAAGGGCAACGAACGAAAGAAGACCGGCAGCTATTACACTCCCGACAGCCTCGTGCAGGCCCTGCTCAACAGCGCTCTCGACCCCGTTCTCGACCGCGTTGAAAGCGAAGCGCAGGACGCACCCGCGGAATTGCTCGGCGTTTCGGTCATCGATCCGGCCTGCGGCTCCGGACATTTTCTTCTGGCCGCTGCTCGCCGCATCGCCACGCGCGTCGCCCGCCTGCGAACCGGGGGGGTGGCCTCGGCGGCCGATTACCGCCATGCCCTGCGCGACGCTGTGCGTTGCTGCATTCACGGTGTTGACCGCAACCCCATGGCCATCGAGTTGGCCCGCGTCGCTCTTTGGATCGAAACTGTCGAGCCCGGCAAGCCGCTTGGCTTCCTCGATGCGAATCTCCGCATTGGCGACTCGCTGCTCGGCATCTTCGATCTCAAGGCGCTCGAAAAAGGCATCCCGGACGCTGCCTACAAGCCGCTCACAGGCGACCACAAGCCGACCGCGAACGATTTCAAAGAACGAAACAAGCGCGACAAGGGCGAGGCAGCGGGCTTTCTCGATTTCTCCGGCTCCCGTCGCGGACAGACGGTTGAACTGCCGCGCTTGGCCGCTTCCATGCGCGCCGTCCGCCAACTGCCAGAGGATACAGTCCAGCAGGTTCATGACAAGCGGCAACGCTATCAGATTGCCCATGCTGATCCGCATCTTACAAATCTTGAGCAGGCCGCCGATCTTTACATCGCCGCTTTTCTGACTCCCAAGACCGAGGCGCAGTCGCTCGATCTGCACACGGCACTCGTTCCAACTACAGGGGATGTCTGGACCGCCACGCGCAGCGGCACGATCTATGGTCCGCGATTGGGTGCGGCGCGCAAGCTGGCTTCCAATGCCCGCGCCTTCCACTGGCCCATTGAATTCCCAGATGTGATGAACGCCGGGGGGTTCAATGTGGTGCTCGGCAATCCGCCGTGGGAAAGGATCAAACTGTCGGAGCAGGAGTTTTTTGCCTCGCGTGAACCGGCCATAGCCGAAGCCTCCAACGCAGCGACACGCCGCAGCATGATTGAGCAGTTGAGGCAAGCCGAGACTGGCACGCGGAATCGGTCCCTGTATGAAGAGCTTGAGCTTACGAAGAGGATTGCGGAGGCTTCATCGGAATTCGTACGCGTCGGAGCGGAGGACTGCGGGCGATTTCTGCTTACAGGTCGAGGAGACGTCAACACCTATGCTCTTTTCGCTGAGTTGTTTACTACTTTGGCACGAAGGGACGGACGGACTGGGATCATTGTTCCCACAGGTCTGATCACAGATTTCTCGACAAGCGCCTTCTTTGGGAGCCTTGTATCCTCGGCCCGATTGATTGAGTCCTTGGCATTCGACAATCAAAAGCGGATCTTCCCGACCATCCACCCTGATACGCCTTTCACGCTCCTGACGACGGGTGAATGTGCTACCCGGGCAGCATTTGCTGCGTACTTGTTACTCGAACCTGATTTGGCAGATGCCAGGCGACGATATACTCTTTCTCCTGCTGAGATCGCTGCGATCAATCCCAATACAAAGACTGCACCCGTTTTTCGGTCTCGCCACGATGCCGAGTTGACGGCGCAAATATACAGCCGAATTCCTGCGCTAATCGACCACAGCAAGCCTGAAGACGGAAATCCGTGGGGTATGGATTATGCCAGCAAGCTTTTCGACATGACTTACGATGCTGGCGTTTTCGTTACCGAAACGGACATAGACAAATCGGCCCTCGCCTTACTAGGGGCGAATTGGATAGATCGAAAGAGCCATGCAATCCGCCTCGCCCCTCTGTGGGAAGCAAAATACATAAATCTATATGACCACCGCTGGGACGATACCGCCCTGAGCGTTGAGAGCCAAGAGGACAGGAAACAAGATCAAAGTGCCGAGATCTGCCCAAGGTACTGGGTGGAATCAGCGGAAGTCGATCGTCGATTGGCGAAGCAGGGATGGCATCACAATTGGCTTCTCGGTTGCCGTAAGATTACGAACGCAACCAATGAGCGCACATTTATATCGGCCATTTGGCCAAGGGGTGGGGTCGGAAATAGCCTTCATGTGTGGTTACCGGATTCTGCTATCGAAACCACGCGAATTGCCGCCCTCCTTGCTAACACTTCATCACTCGTCTTCGACTACGTGGTTCGACAGAAACTCGGTGGAACCAATTTGAATTTCTTCTACATTGCTCAATGCCCCGTTCTGCCCCCCGGAGCATACCGTGCCACCTCTATCGCCTTTATCGTTCCGCGTGTGCTCGAACTGACTTATACGAGCCATGCCATCGCGCCCTTTGCTCATGACCTCAATTACAAAGGCCCGCCGTTCACCTGGCTTGAAGACCGCCGCGCCTTACTCCGGGCCGAACTCGACGCTTGGTACGCGCGCGCATACGGCATGACCCGCGAGGAGCTGCGATACATTCTCGATCCCGCCGACGTGATGGGCCCTGACTACCCGTCGGAAACTTTCCGCGTTCTCAAAAATAACGACACCCGTAAGTACGGCGAGTACCGTACCCGTCGCCTCGTTCTCGATGCATGGGACCGCATGGAGGCCGGCGACCTTCCCGCGCCACAACCCTACAGCGCCGTTCAGCAGGTCGTAGATGCGGGCGTGAATCCACTGTTCAGCGCCGGGCCGTTGTTCGATGTTCCCACGGCCGCACCCGTTCGGCCTCCAACCCGAGTTCCGATTGATCCGTATCGTCTGCCGGCAGCCTCGTGGGCAGCCGACAGCAGCCTGCCAGCGTATACCGTTACGCAATTGGCGGCGATCATTCATAGGCTCTCCGGCCCCGCGCCGATAACCCAAGTTCGTTTGGCATCACTTCTCGCCCTAGAACCCCATCTCTTGACGCGCAATTTGCAAGGTCGTGAACGCCAAGTCTGGCTCCGCCTTGTAGGTAACGCCGCACAGCCGCCAAGCGCGAATAACATCGTTGTATTTGCGACGAAGATAAACGCAGCGTGGGGAAGGGCCGTGACGCAACTGCGCGGGATGGGCGAGATTCACGAGGATCTCAATGCCGGAACCTGGGCTGAGGGCTCAGCTACTTCGCAATATCAAATACCTGCGTGGGCAGATGGCCGCGCAGACTTTGTTCTCAGAGCTGTTTCTCGGATCAGTTTCGATGTATTGACGGCCGATCTTTCATCAGAGGATCGAGCCTGGGTGAACATCGCCAATGTCGCCTGAACTTTTCGAACGCGAGCGCTTCTCCATCAAGCCAGAAGCTGGCCGGACGGAACCGCGTCTGTGGATTCGTCGCCTCGCACTATGGAATGAGGGCGAAAAGCCATTTCGAGACATTCCATTTAAGAAGGGCCTAAACATCGTCTGGTCGCCTGATCCTCGAAGCCGGGACGCGGCAATAGGGCACGGCGGCGGCAAATCGACTCTTTGCCGGTTCATTCGCTACTGCCTGGGAGAAGACAGCTTTGCGGCTGACCTTCAGCGCCGGCGCATCGCAGACAAGTTTCCAAATGGGTGGGTTGGCGCAGAGATATTTCTCGAAGGCCGTCTTTGGTCCGTTGTGCGGCCTCTAGGGTTTCGCAAGAAGGACGTGGTTGCCGAGGGCGTGACCCTTGAGGAGGCTCTGAACGCGCCGGCAAAAGGAATTGAGGCATTCCGAGAGACAATCACAGCTACCGTGCTTGGCGATTCTGCAGCCCTCATGCCGCCAGCAATTGGGCAAGCACATGCTTGGGAGGCAGCTCTTGCGTGGGTCACCCGTGATCAAGATTGCCGATTTGCAGATTATTTGGAGTGGCGCGACCCAAAGACCGATTCTCACTCACCAGTTCGACAACTAAGCGCCGGCGAGCTCCTGGTAATTGTAAGAGCGCTTATCGGAGCAATCACAAAGGAAGAGATCACGACGCAGAATCTGCTCGAACAAAAGAATAGAGAGCTGACTTCTCGTACCCAAAATGCAGTTCGCCTCAAGTGGCAAATTGAGGAAACTAGGGATGCAGTTTTCAACAAGCTAAACATCGTCTCAGCTGGGGCTCCGGGCTCTCCCATTGAGATTCAGATGTTCAGCTCAGCCGCCGCAGAGAATCTAGCGCGGGAATCCCGGGTCTCGTTCACCTTGGTTGGGCAAGATTTATCTTCGGTCCGCGAACAACGTGATGAGGAGCTTGCCGCATTTCACCGGGTCAGCAGTGAATTGAGAGAGATCGAATCAGTTCTGCCTATTCGGGAGAGACTGCTGGCACAATTACTGGGCGAAAACCAGGATCTAGGAAATCAGCTCGTCACTGCAGTGAACCCAATCTGCACAATCTGTGAGGTACCCATTGATGTGGTTCTTGCAGAAGGATGTCGAATATCCAAAGCCACTTGTGATTTGGAGAAGGTAAGAGCGCGGATCGCTGCAGTAATGGCTGACATACAGTTTGAACAGGATTCCATCCGTAAACTCCGCAGCGACATCGGATTGCTAGCGCGCCGGCAAAACGAGCATAGTGAACGCCTCGAAAAACTCGATGCGGCCGTGAAAAGTCTCGACCGAGCAGAGGGGGACCGTTCTCAATCCGTTCGTGATGCCCGAAATCTCGTATATGACGTTGAGCGTTACGGCGTGATGGTGTCAAGCTTGGAGGGCCATGAACGGGCTACTGAGCCACTCACCCAAGAGATTGAATTGCTGAAACAGAAGGCAAGTGAGCACAGAGCCGCCGCTGCCGACACCATTCGACATCTTTCCCTCTTGTTTGCGGACGTGTTGCGCGAGCTCATTCCGGGAGAAATAGGCGGGGATGTAAAGCTTGACGGGAAAGGCTTGTCGCTGAACGTCAGGTTCCATGGCAATGAGCGGTCGACGGCCGCAATTGATTCCCTCAAAGTAGTCGCTTTTGACCTCGCGGTGCTTGCCATGTCTATTGAGGGGCAAACACGCACACCTGGCTTTCTTCTTCACGACAGTCCGCGAGAGGCCGATCTTGGGCTCTCCATCTATCACCAGTTATTCGAATTCGCGAGAACACTGGAAGGCTACGGCTCGGAACCGCTTTTTCAGTACATACTCACGACGACAACTGAACCGCCACAGAGCTTTATGAACGACGAATGGCTCCGTTTGAAAATCCTGGGAGCGCCAGCTTCAGAACGCCTGCTTCTGAGCGATTTATAGAGTTGAATGATGAGTGAAACTAACAGCATTGAGGCACCGCCCGGCTTCGTCGTTCGCGAAGAGGCCCACAAGGCCGCTTACGAAAACGGCTTCCGAATCGAGCTCGGCGTTCGCGACGGCTGGATCGGCTATCGCTCCGCCACCGCCCGCGGCGAAATCTGGATCGCCCGCGTCGCTGACAAGGCGAGCTGGCTCATGTCCATCTCCCACGCCGGCGTTGCCGCGGAACTCGGTCTGCCGACCGCCGAACCGATTGTCGGCCCGGGCTTCGCCACGTTCGCCTTCGCCCACCTTCACGAACTCTATGGCACGCTCGAACGCGTGTACAAACTTGGCGTCAGCCTGCCCGACGTTCCGCTCAAAGCCTTCGAGAAAGCCACGTTCAACCTGCCACGCACCACGGAAGCGGAGCGACTTACGGTCGAGCGCATCGGCCAGAGCCTGTTCCGCCAGGCTCTCATCGAGTATTGGAGCGGACGCTGCCCGCTGACTGGCATTACCGATCCGGCACTGCTGCGCGCCTCTCACATCGTTCCCTGGGCCGAATGCGAAACGGACGCCCTGCGTCTCGACGTCCACAACGGCCTGCTTCTTTCCGCCCTCTGGGACGCCTCCTTCGACGCCGGCCTGATCAGCTTCGTCGACGACGGCATGATCCTTCGCTCGCCCACGCTCACGCCCGAAGCCGCCAGCGCCTTGAATCTGGACTCCGCCGCCCCGCTTGCGCCTTTGACCGCCCTCCACCAGCAAAACCTCGCCCGCCACCGCCTGAAGCATGGATTCGCAGCATGAGTGAGCGATACAAATTCGACGACCACGACCGGAAGGTAATCGAGGCCCTCCAGACACTCCTCTGGAAGCTGATGATCGCCAAGGTGCTTCCTCCGGCAAAGCTCATATCTGTTGCGAAGGTTTTGCATGTGCTATGGCATCTGCCGCGGCCGACCAAAGGCGTCTCGGTCACAATCAACATCGGCTATCGAATTCAGCAGCAGGAGGGCATCTCTGGCGGATCGTCTCTAACGCTGTCCGTCGAACCTGAGCTCTTGAATCTGGATTGCGGGGAGTCTTCCTACGAAGCAGGCTGCGGGAGCGAAGCGTGGACCACGATGTCCTGGTCAGCTTCGCTTGGTGAACGGACTGATAACGACGGCACTTGGGACGAGAGTTGGCTGGGTGAACCTTACTTCGACAAGAGCACGAGCAATGATCTGGCCGAGTGCACGATTTCAATCGAAGACGCCGACAATGACTTGCTCTGTGACGACGGTAGCGAAGAGCAAGATAACGACGAGGACGTTTCTGGTATCCAACCGAATCGCTAGGGAGCAAGGGTTGATTCCAATCATCTTTTTTCAGCTCGCTTTTCGCGCACGGCCAATCCACAACATCGCTAAACTCACAGTCACACAGACGGAGCCGCCTGATGCCTGATCAGTAGTCGCAACTCCATCTCAGGAATTGCCATCTCTTTCCAGACAGCTTGAATCCACTGACGTTATCATTCACGATTGCGTCTTGAGGAATGAACGACATGAACCTTCCAGAAAAATATCTCGGCATCGTTACGCCCGATGAGATCGATAAGGTCCACTATTCTCTTCCTCCGGAGCTGCGTCATCCGCTAATAGCGCTTGCCAAGGGCGAGAAGCCGCACCAGGTTGCAACGAATACGGAACAGGCTGCTCGCGCCATTCTGCAGACTAATCAGAATTGGCTTGAAAAGCTCAAGCCTAGACTGGTTGATACTTCCGACCTTACCAATGCATCAGGAGCCCTCGGGGAAATCCGTGCATATGGCGCTCTCCTGGAAACAGCGATGAGTGTGACGGCAAACCCGACCGTCTCTGGGAAAAAGGTCGTCCCGGAATTTGATGTTGATGCCGGCGATGGAACGGTCATTGTCGAGGTTCATAGCCGCCAGCTCGACCCGGCGCAGGCGAAGGCACTCGCTGAAAGTCTCAAACAGCATCGCGCCGACCACAAGATTGCGGTGGAAAAAGCCAGAGAGAAAGGCAATACCAAAGGAGTGATCACATCTTCGGCAATAGGCGTGATCCCTCTTGGAGCGCCAGTTCCAGGTAAGGCTGGCGATTCTGTCCTGACGAACGCCATAAGCCGGATTTGCAACATTAAGAAGAGCGAGAAGCAAATTGATCCATCAAAGCCCTTTGTTCTGTGGCTGGACCTCCAGGACCCGACCGTCTGGGGCACTTCGATATCAGAACAACAATTCGCGCCGCTCTACAGCGAATTCAGGGGCGGCGAAGTCGGCACAGGCGCGCTCTGGTTTGCCCTTTATGGCCGCAAAGACGACCCGATGATTGAAATGCGAGGTTGCGACTACAGACAAATCAGTATGCTGCACGACGGCCGATTCGCTCTCTCCAGTAATATTTCCGCCGTCGTCTATTCACTTCCGCGCGCGACAGTCCTCATGGAGCACCCAGATCCTACCATGCGCCTTCCTCCACATTTCCGGGCCTCACTGCTGAAGGCACCATTCTTCAGGCTGGATCTTTCGGTTTGCGAATGGACTGCCGGGCTGGTCGCCTCTTATCTAAGTTATCAGCGCGCAATGGTTGCAGCAGCAGCCAAGGCGCTCATCGCGTTCAATCCTCCGTAGTTTGCATAACCAACGATCTGAAAGAATCATTGGAATCCCGCGTCGCACAAGGTACTGATTTGAAGGGTTGAGGCTATGGCAGAGATCGATGGAATTTGCCTGAATGGTTTCTCGGAGCCGGTCACGATAGACGAGCTTCGTCGGACTCGCTATGCGGACATCCCGAATACTCCGGGCATATACCTCATCATCAACGCATCAGTTAGCGCGCCGCGTTTCCTCGTCAAGAGCACTGGAGGCTGGTTCAAGCGCAAAGATCCAAGTTATTCGCCCGATGTAGTACAGAAAAGCTGGATTGAGGGGGCGCGCGTTGTGTACGTCGGCATGACGCGCGCGCGAAATGGTCTCAGAGGCCGCCTGTGCCAATACTTTGATTTCGGCTCCGGGAAAAACATAGGCCACCGTGGGGGACGCCTTCTGTGGCATCTCGAGGACAGCGGCGATTTGCTGGTCCGTTGGCGCACCTGTTCTGCTGCCGAGGCTGATCCTGCCGAAACGGCAGCTATCACCCAATTTAAAGTGGTATACGATGGCAGGCGTCCGTTTGCCAATAGGATCAAGTGAATAGGATTGGCATGTATCAGGTCAGTGATGCGGAGGGCTGAACCGCTAACGGCTGTCGCGGTATCCGCGCTCTAATCGAAGGGGATACCACCAAGCTATGGCATTGTGCCGCACTTGCTCGACTGGTCGGTTATCTTCTGCTGCAAATCAATATCAAACCAATAGATCGTGGGGTTGAGTGCGTCGATTTCGGCTTCTATGCGGGAGACCGCGCTCTGGTCGATCTTCCCGCGCTCGAAGAGAGCATTGAAATCACTGTGGATGTTGCCAAATCCGCCTGTGATCTGCTGCTGCAGAGTTTCCTTCGCTTGCTCCCCAAAATTGGACTGTACAAACGCGAGGTTGCTGTTCAACTGCATCGCCCATTCATCGCGGGCCTCGCGATTGCCTTGTCGCTCCTGACCAACCTCTTCCATGGAATGCGCGCTCTTTAGTTTCCAGGCCAGTTGCCGCATTTTGAGAAGCCGTTTATCCATCAAATCACTGAGCTTTGCAACACCCGCGGTGCGGGTATCTCGCGCAGTTTCGCAGACCTGAACCAGATGTTCATGTGTCCACGAACGTTCTTGAAAGCGCGCACCTATCGCGCCTCCGATGATCGTGGTGAGCACGAATCCCAGCAGCAACAGTACAAGTTCCTGGTATTTTCCGAATAACTTGCTGTTCGGCTGTTTGTCGGCGGTCCCCGGTGCTGTCGTGAGTATGCTCGCGTCCACGAGAGATTTGGATCGCAATCCTTCCGTCGCATCGAGAATCGCCTGGAGACGCTCGGGCGAGGCTGCTTCCGCTTGGTTCTTGAACACGGCGGTGGCGTCGAATAGGGCGTCAATGGCAGCATCTTTCGGGAACACGACGGCCATGGAGTGGGCTTCCCGGATCCTGAACATGAGTTTGTTCCAGCCCTGCTGCCACTCATTGGTTCCCCATCTGGGGTCCGCCGGACTGCCGTAAGTCTTCTGGAAATAGTCAAGGAAGTCATATGCCTCCGTCGCCTTGAAATACAGCTCAAACCATTTCCGCTGCTGCCAGTCCCGCTTATCGCGTTCGGCGACCTGCTCGGCCTGTGACAGGGAGCTTTTCGCAATCAGGGCAGCAGCAATGGATGCAATGAGCGATGCGATAGCAACAGCCAGGGAAACGGAGTCATAGGAAATCGCAGAGCCAGCCATGAACACTATCCCCCGGCAAACCGTCATTGCCCGCATTGCCGCGCGCTGGAATTATAGGTGAGGAGCCTTTGGTGCCTGTGATGCCCCTGATCAGGGCGATAGCAACATTCTCTTCAATTCGGATCAGGCGCGAATCCGCGGTCGGATTTGCAAGTCGGTCGCTGCCCAGCCCAGTTTATTCATCTGCACAACCATTTCGTTGTAGACCGGCGCCTTCTTTTCAGGGTCAGAGACAGTGATGATGAGTACGCCGCGCTCGGGTGTAATCGATGCATGGCCTGCGCGGTGCGTGACCGAGAGATCAAGTCGCCACGTCTCGCCGCGCACTCCCCTTACCATTTCTCGCCGATACACTTTGACGGGCGACCACTTGAAACCGTGTTCCACTAGTGTGCTGAGTCATTAATTCGTATGCAGAACCTTGCGACGGAATCAAGGATTTGGTCGGCGGTTTTGTGCCAGATGAAGGGTTTGGGATCGCGGTTGTGATGCGCGATGAATTCCTCGATGGCGGATTTGAGTTCTTTGGTCGAGCGATGAACGCCGCGTCGCAATTGACGTTCTGTCAGCAACGCGAACCAGCGTTCCACCAGGTTCAACCAAGAGGCAGAGGTGGGCGTGAAGTGGACATGGAAGCGGGGGCGTTTGGCCAGCCAGTCCTTAATCAGCTTGGTTTTGTGCGTGCCGTAGTTGTCCATGATGAGATGGATGTCCAATTCTTCCGGCACGTTTTTCTCGATGGTGTCGAGGAAGTTGCGGAACTCTTCGCTGCGATGACGCTGCTGGTTCTGTCCAATGACCTTGCCTGTCTTGGTGTTGAGCGCGGCAAATAGACTGGTGGTGCCGTGGCGCGCGTAGTCGTGTGTGCGGCGTTCGATCTGCCCCGGTCGCATGGGCAACAGTGGCGCAGTGCGGTCCAGAGCTTGAATCTGCGATTTTTCATCCACGCATAAGACCAGGGCCCGTTCGGGAGGGTTCATGTAAAGTCCCACGATGTCGCGCACCTTGTCGATGAACAACGGATCTTTGGATAATTTGAACGTTTCCGCGCGATGCGGGGCGAGCGAAAAGGCGCGCCAGATGCGGCTGATGGCGGTTTGGTTGATGCCCGTGGCCTGAGCCATCGTACGCGTCGACCAATGGGTAGACGCTGGCGGCTTGCTCTCCAGCGTCCGCACGATCACCTCTTCGATCCGCGCATCGCTGAGCTTGCGTGGCTGTCCAGGACGCGGCTCATCGAGCAGGCCATCCAATCCTTGTTCCTCAAACCTGCGCCACCATTTACTGACGGTTTGAATACAGGCCTGTGTTTCATGGGCGATCGCGGTAGCGGTCAGTCCTTCGGAAGCGCGCAATACGATCCGCGCCCGCATCGACAGAGCTTGGGAGGTCTTCCTTCTCCGCGTCCATGCCTGCAAGGTCAAGCGCTGCTCCTGGCTCAGTTGCAAATCCGGTAATCGGCGTCCACGTCTCATGACTTCACTCCTGTCATGTTAGACGTCTCACGCTGATATTTGTTTAATGAATTAACGACTCAGGACACTAGATCCTGTTCATAGGCGCTCCCAGCGAGCTTCGGATCTTCCGGAACCTGCTTTTTCTGATGACGGTTGCCGTCTATACCCGGATCGTATGTTCCGAGGGACACTTCGATGTTGCTCCGGCAGTATTCCGATCCAAAAGAGGCATCGAGGTCAGGCTCATGCACGAGTGTCATCAGGATATTGGCCTTCACCGTATCCTCATCGAGGTACAAGCAGCGCGGCATCGGAAAGCTGGCCTTCTCGTAGGCAACAGTCGGACGGATTTCCAGCTCGAAGATGAGCGTGCATTGCCAAGGATCACACCCGAGTACAACATCGAGATCTGCGGGAATCCCAAATCCCTGGTAGCGCAGAAGCGTAGGGTCAATCTTGCCGGATCGCAGGGCTGCGGAATGCACGAGGAGAGCGCGGCTGAGAAGCCGGGAGCCTCCTCCCCCCTGAATCCGGTGACCGACATTGGCGATCAGTGTGGAGACGAGCGGAGCTGCGAAGCTGGTCCCGATGTCTTCGGCGACATTGCCCTTGCCATCGAGTGAGAGAACGCCGATCTGAGAACTGGTTCCCGCCGCATTGCAGTTGCCCCCAACATGGGAAAGTTCAGGTTTTGGCAGGTACAGGGGGCCAGGGCCGCGCCTAGAGAAGGGGGAGGGCTGTCCGGTCTTGACGCGTGAGGAGGAGTGGTCGCGATGCGCGACCGAGCCGACAATAATTGCACGCACGGAGTCCGCTGGAGCGCACACGCGGTCGTCCTCTCCCAAATCGTCCGGAGGCCAGCCTCGGAAGGGAGGCTGCCGATAATTGCCGGCAGCAACGACGAACGTAACGCCGTTTTCATCCTGCAGCCGGTCCAGCGCAACCCCTAAATCGGAAAAGGACCGATCGGCGACACAGCGTTCGGTGCCGAGCGACAGGTTCCAAACCTTGACCTCAGGGTGCGCCTCCACAGCCTGTTCAAGCGCTGACAGAAGCTTGTCCTCAGTGGTCCCATGCTTGCCCAGCGCCACAACATCGACAATTTTCGCCGAACAGAGCGGGAAGCCTTTGTCTCCGTGGTTGAGCGTCCTGGCATGAACGATGAGCCCGGAGACGAAGCTGCCATGGGTCGTGTCCTGCTCCGACTTGGCGATGTGAACGTCGCGTGCCTCGCGCCAGGGGGCAAGATATGCATCGCCTTCTGATGTGCCCGAATCAATGACGCCTACCACCGGGTAGTCAGTGCCAGCTCTAGGCTTCGGGAAATCGTCGGGCACGAGGCTGCGAATGGTGACGGCATTGGACCGGACAGGGGAGTAAAGAGGGAATGGTCCCAGACTCTGCGTACCGACGAACTGTCCCAAAGCCTCGATGAGATCCGGATTCTGTACATCGATACGGTAGATTTTGAGTCTCTCAAGAATACCGTAAGCTATTGATAAATAAGCGAAATTGAGCGTAATGTTGGATTTCCACAAGTGACAGTCTGTCAGTAATTTAGCTCAATTTTCCGTAATCAAGCCAAACTGATGTCTGTACCCGAACTTGTACCCGACAATTGAGTGCTGTCCCTCGCCATTGAGATTAGCCTGATCCTATTGTGGCTCATTGCTGTTCGCTCCAGCGGAGGCCCGGAGTCCAGTAGTGGGCAGCCGATTCACCCGCCGGGACAGAAAGGATGCACGGCAGAAGGAATGCCCGGGGTAAAACGCCGACCTCTTCGAGGGATGGCGAGTCGCTTCCTGGGTACAGCAGACTAACGAACGCGTTCCATTGCCGTGTCTTCTGCGGATCGCCCAGGAATTCGTCCGTCAGAGCAAAAGGAACACCCTGCGGAATCCGACTCCACGCCGCTCAAAAGATGCGCGGATAGCGTCGCGCAAGGTGGCCATCTCAAAGGTCCAGGTGTTGGCCATGAACCAGACGTCGTAGAAGTCTTTCATGCGGCTGTTGCGAATATCCAGTACAACCATTGCATTGAGTTTTTCTGCAATGGACGCTTCGCGCGGATAGGCGCGGATCACCGGAGCCTCCATCGGAAGGAGCACGGGAAACGAAGCAAATTCCGGCTCTGGATAAACGGCGTCGCCAAATCCAATATCGACCTGCATAGGAATCCGCGCGCCGGCCAGGACGGCGTGGAATCTCACGCGCACACCCTCGTATTCGTCCTCTTCTTTGATCCTCGCTCCCTCGACTGATTCGCCGTCGAAGAGAATGCCATCATTCCCTTCGACCTTGCAGATGGCCCAAATTGTCTCCTCGACCTCAAGAATGGCCGACGATCCCCATCCCAGCAGGTCCAAGTCCTTCGTAGGCCGGTGGGTATCACCCGTCCAGAGCGTAAACAGCGTAGCTCCCTTGATTGCGAATCTGTCGCGGTAGGTCGAGTTGCCCAACCGATACAGAAACCGTTCGATCGCATATCTGCCCAAGACTCGCTGGTAATCTTGGCCCTTGCTCTGGGCCAGAGCAAGCAAACGCGCGCGGATGGAAGCCGCGGGATTCTTCGCCGGTTCGCGGGTCATAGCGCCTCCATGTAGGGACGGATGACGTTGCTCACACGGCAGATCTTGGCATAGCGGTAGATGTCGTTGATGGTGGCCTTCTTTTGGCGGAGGCTGTCTTTCAGCGCCTCGATTGCAACGTCCAGGCCGATCTTGTTGCGGAACTTGAAGCAGTCTGCCACGGTCTTTGCGGCTGAGTAAACGCGCACAGGCACGCCCTCAACCGTATGCTCTTCGACGCCTTCAGAGAGCGAAGGTTCCGTGAGACGAACCACCCGGAGTGAAGGCGACAGGATGGCAGGCTTTCTTGCCCCTTTGCCCAGAGCAATCCAGACCGCGGTCGGACTTTGGGTAGTAAGTTCGTGAAAGGCCAGGGCAGAAAGCAGGCACAGAACTGCTTCCGGCACCCGCTTTGCTACCTGCGCGTAGGAGTGGCGTTCCGTGACCGCCGCCTCTGGCAGAGTATAGATCCCACGCCCGGGCCGGCTTAGCTTTCCTTGACGGTGTAGACGCAGCAGGTACTCGCGCGGGATGCCGAGAGCCTCCAGGTCGCGGGGCCTCACAATTCCTTTCCGGCGGACGTACTGCATCGCTCTCTCAATTGGCTTTGTCGTGCTCATTGTGTCAAACCATCATTATTTAATAATTTATAATGACGTAATGCAACATATCGCAAAGCGTACCGTATTTGCAACACGATTACAAACGATTATCCAGACGGAAACTGGACAATTCCCAATCTTCGCAATTGGCCAGACAATGTCTGGCCAATTGCGGGATGCTAGGGACCAATCCCAGCCCCAAATTTCCCTGACGCTCAAGGCTGTGCCGCTGAAGCCCATAGACGCCTCCCAGCAACGTGCGATCATTTTGGTGTGTGTCACTTCGAATGGAGCCCAGCATGAACTCAGTCGATCAAGACTAATCGAGTTCAGCTGCTTCTGCGCTGGAAGTTCGTCGGCTGTTGGAAGAGAACGCACGTTTGCGAAGCCTGTTGATCGCGCATACCCGAGCTTGTACCCGACTCTCTCATGTTGTGCGATGGTTCAGCTGCAGATTTGGAGTACGGATGCTTGATGTGTGAGACCTGGATCGCTCTTGGAAACGCGCTAAGCCCTGATATCGCGAATCGAGCGTCGCCCGAACTAGACGGCTCTAATCGGTGCCTGCGGTAGCCTCAGCGTGCGCTCTGGGACCATTTCTTCTCAATTGTGCTCGAGTTGGAACAGTTTTATGCCCCAGTTGAGTGGAACTGGCGCATCGTTCAAAGAGCATCTTCTGAGAGAACTCGATCAACTCATTCAAAAGCGCGGCTAGCCGCTCTAAAGTATTACCCAAACAATTGAATGGCAGCGAGAAGTGAAGGCGGCGACAATAGTAAAAACCTAAGTGACCCCTGGAGAAAACGATGCGCGCTCCCGAATCTGAAGAAGAACACATCGCCGAGAGGACCGGGCAAGGTCGAACACGAGAGGAATTGGAGAAGACCCTGGCTGAGGCGAGGTCATCGGAGGCATGGCTTCGCAAGATTATCGACACGATCCCCACGCCGGCCTACTGCAATCTGCCCGACGGAACCAACGAGTTTTCGAACAAACGTTGGCAGGACTATACGGGTCTGACCTCTGAAGAGTCGAGCGGATGGGGATGGCAAGCTGCGTTTCATCCTGAAGACTTGGCGAGGACCATGGATACATGGAGGGCGCTCCTGGCCGCGGGCGAACCCGGTGATAATCAGGCGCGTCTTCGCCGCCATGATGGGGTGTATCGTTGGTTTCTCTTTCGTTGCGAGCCGCTGTACGATGAGACGGGCAAAATCGTCAGGTGGTACGGAATCGCCACCGACGTCGACGATCTCAAGCGAACCGAAGAGAAGCTGCGAGACGAGGAGCGTGAGCTTCGTCAAATTACCGACGCAATTGCGCAGACCCTTGGTGTGCTGGATCCGAGCGGCGCGATGCTGTATGCCAACCAAGCGACGCTTGACTATACAGGCCTGACTGCCGAAGATCTGCTTTCGCCGAACTTTCGCGAGCGAATCTTCCACCTCGACGATTTAGTGCGGTTGCGGCAAGAGCGAAAGGCTGCGCTTGAGTCCGGACTTCCGTTTGAAATCGAACAGCGGGCACTCAGGAAGGACGGGCAATATCGTTGGTTCCTGATTCGCTATAACCCTTTCCGCGATGAGCAGGGTCGTCTTCTCCGCTGGTATGTTGCGGGAACCGACATTGAGGACCTGAAGCGCACGGAGTCTTTGTTGAAAGCGGAACGCGACCGCTTGCGCCTACTGCTGGAGATCGAGCAGGCACTCGTCGCTAACCTCGATCTCAAAAGTCTCTTTGAGTCGTTAGCGGCAACGCTGAGGGAAGTCACCGGTTGCGATCTGATTGGCCTCTCGCTACCCGATCCAGCGCACGGTCAACTTCGGCAACGCATGGTGAACTATCGCGAAGGCCGCGGCGCGATCAAGGTGGGATTGGTAGTTCCATTGTATGGATCAGCCTCGGGAAAGGCCTTTCGAACGCGCGAGCTGGTGTACATGGACGGATCTCAAGGGAACAAGCCAAACCCCGAGATTTACGACACACCGGAAGGCAAGCGCTTCTATCAGCTGCTCCTGACAGAAGGCGTTCCAAGCGGATATTTCTTGCCGTTGGTCCACAAGGGCGAGGCAATTGCTGTCCTTCAGCTCACGAAGTACGCCGGAGTCAAATTCAAAACACAACAAGCCGACTTCCTGAAGGCATTGGCCGGCCAACTGTCTATCGCAGTTGCCAACGCTCTCGAACATGATGCGATTGTTGCTTCGCGCGACCAATTAGTTCGCGAGCAGATCTATCTGAGGGAAGAGATCGAACGGAATTCGATGTTTGAGGAAATCGTGGGCTCCTCTGTTGCATTGCGCCGAGTCTTGGGGCAAGTTTCGAAAGTGGCCCCCACTGATTCCACCGTGCTGATCCTGGGCGAAACCGGAACTGGAAAGGAGCTTCTAGCCCGCGCGATTCATAACCGCTCCCGCCGATTAAAGAAGGCCTTTATTCAAGTGAACTGCGCGGCTATTCCCCAGTCACTCATCGCGTCCGAACTGTTCGGGCATGAAAAAGGATCGTTTACAGGAGCGCTTCAGCGCCGCGTGGGCCGCTTTGAATTGGCCGATGGAGGAACCCTTTTCCTCGATGAAGTAGGCGAGCTTCCGCCAGAGACACAGATCGCACTACTGCGCGTTTTACAAGAACGTGAATTTGAACGAGTTGGCGGGAGCCAAACCATTGCGGTGGACGTACGAGTGATAGCGGCGACAAACAGAGACCTCGATGCGGCAATAGCCGATGGCGCGTTCCGTCGGGATCTTTTCTACCGCCTTAATGTCTTTCCGATTCGAGTGCCGCCTTTGCGCGAGCGTATTGGGGATATCTCTTTGTTGGTCGGATACCTGATCGATCGTTACGCGCAAAGGGCGGGAAAGAAAATTCCACATATGGAAAGGCGGACCATGGACCTTCTCTGTGCGTATGACTGGCCGGGCAATGTACGGGAGTTGCAGAATGTGATTGAGCGCGCGGTCATCCTATGCGAAGGCGAGACTTTTTCGGTGGACGAAGCCTGGCTTACACGAGCGA
>Ga0224555_1001615_pt1 | contig 30217 bp, 24 predicted proteins | sample 714S23034metaG_FD_180687 | JGI IMG/M metagenome (GOLD analysis project Ga0224555, IMG submission 180687) | Peat soil microbial communities from Stordalen Mire, Sweden - 717 S2 30-34 | ecosystem: Environmental > Terrestrial > Soil > Wetlands > Peat | place: Sweden: Norrbotten County, Stordalen...
CGACCGCATCGTAATGGGCACGCATTCTCCGGGACCGATCGGCAAGCTGCTGGTGGGATCGGTGGCCGAGGCGGTGCTGCGCATCTCGAGTGTTCCGGTGTACATTGTGGGCCCGGAGGTGGTGGACGGGAGCTATCGCGAGTTTGCGATCCGCACTGTTCTGTGCGCCGTGAGCCTGCAGGAGGCGAGCAGCGTGGTGGCGGATTTTGCCGCGGAGCTGGCTTTACAACACAGTGCGCGGCTGATTTTGCAGCACGTAATCCGGCCGCAGGACCGCGCCGAGATTCTGGCCGGGCGCACGCTGGACGAGGTGGAGGGCGATTTGCTTGCGCTCATTCCTATGGCGCTGCAGGGCAAGATCGCGATCCAGACCATTGTGGTTCCGGGCGATCCTACTGAAGAACTGCTTTATCAGAGCAGGGCGCAGCAGGCGGACCTGATCGTGTTGGGCGCGCAGGGGGCAACGGCATTTGCCGCCATCACCCGTCACGGGGTGGTGTACAAGGTGCTGGCGCACGCATTCTGCCCGGTGATTACGCTTTCGCCGGTGGTACTGGCCGAATGCGGATCGAAGAGTGAGAATACGCGACCCGCCGAGGAGTACATGGCCGGCGTGTTTTAGAGGCTCGAACGGTGCCGGCTTGATTTTGCCGCAGGGCAGGATGCTGCGCCGCAGTTACTTAGGAAGAAAACAAGTTCGTCAGTTGTTGAGAAATGAGTACGGGCCCCCAGGTTCATGCCGACCCACCCATCGGACAAAAACAAAGACGTCTGATGGATGGGGCACAGTTTCATTCCCCGTGGGTCGGCTTTACCGGTGGAAGACGGTTGCAAAACCAGGAAGAAACAATTTCGTCAGTTGTTGAGAAACGAGTACGGACCCCAGGTTCATGCCGACCCACCCATCGGACAAAAACAAAGACGTCCGATGGATGGGGCACAGTTTCATTCCCCGTGGGCCGGCTTTGCCGGTGGAGGACTAAAGAGCGGCCTGCGTCCGGTGATCAATTGGATTACCAGCACGACCAATGCGATCACCAGCAAAATGTGAATGAATCCACCCAGCGTGTAGGAACTGACTACTCCGAGCAGCCACAGAACGAGCAGGATTAGAAAGATTGTCCAAAGCAGTTTTCATCTCTTGGGGATTTGTTTCTTCCACAGCAGACGATATGACACGAGAGTATTGCCGCGGGTTGTTCCCGGTTCGAATCTGACGCGAAAAATATCTTCGTGCAACCCGCACTCCGCAAGGCGCGTCGGAGCGCCGCAGGCAGCGTACAGGGCAACCTCAGCATCACAGCAAAGGGCTTGAACGGCGCTCGCCGCACGCAGGTCTTCCGCGTGGCCCATGCGTCTCATTGGGACTGCTGGTTGGGTTTCCATGTGGTCCGGTTGAAACAGACGGATGGGGACAGCGAGTGTAAGTTCAGCACAGCAGTTGAATTATGGAGGCGCAATCGGTGAATAAAACGACAGTTGAGGAGCAGGGCCGGACGGTGCACGATCACTTCGGGCGATTCGCCTCATGGGCTTCGGGATGGCTGGGTTCAACGTGGGCGTTTGTGGCCGCATGCCTGGTAGTGGTGTTGTGGGCCGCTACTGGACCGCTGTTTCAATTCTCAAATAAATGGGCGATGGTGATGGGCACGGGAACGGCGACGGCGACATTTCTGATGGTTTTTCTGATCCAGAACACGCAGAATCGCGATGCGCGCGCTATCAATCTGAAGCTCAATGAGTTGATCCGGGCCATGGACAGCGCACGCAATCAGATGATCGACATTGAGCGGTTGAGCGATCTGGAGCTGGATGCGATGCAAGTGACATACGAAAAGATAAAGACCAGTTGGACCAGCCGCCAGGCGCGAGCCCAGGACGGCGCGGCGAAGAAATGAAGCGTAGAAACGCGGAGGCGGCGCATGGCAGACAGGCCGATACCGATTCGCGTGCAGGGACCGATCGGAAAACATGCTGCGGGATTATGGGCCGGGCGAATGCGTCATCTTAGGCCAACGAGCGTAGGAAATTGTTGTGTTCCCTTTTGCACTGCGGCTCTCCCGCGCCCTGTGAGCAACTGAATGCACGAGGTGAAGCGATGGATAAGTTGAGAGTGAAGGGCGCAATCGACGAAGCGGTGGGAAGCGTCAAGAGCCAGGTAGGCAATCTGACGGGGAACACCGGGACCCAGGTCAGAGGAGCCGTTCAACAAGTAAAGGGAAAAGCCGAGACGGCGGTGGGCAAGGTGAAGGACGCGGCCCGCGACGGCAGAGACGCCGCTGCCGCACAGCGCAGAACCAACAAAGAAACTGAGAACGAGCAACGCGTAATTGTCGTGGAGGCTCCGCCGATTATTTAGCCCAGGCAGGAATCCGGTTCCGGCGAAGGGCGTATGTATGAGATCGATCAAGCACATGCGGCCCTCCGGCCACGGCGTCGAGTGGGTTCCATGCGCGGATCAGAGTGGATAATGTGAAGCGTATCCCGGTGATTCGCTGCTCGATTGCGATGGAATCTCCGGCGCTCTACGGGTATACTGTCGCCAAGGCGGCGCGCAATTGAATGCGCTGCCCCAAGCGAGGTGTGTCTTCCGCAGTGACTCCGGTTCACTGACTATCGACGTTCCGCCATCGGAAACGACGCGTTGGCGCGCAGTTGCCCGTGTGCTTCGAAGTCCGGTGGACGCTTTGAGTTGCGCCCTCCTCCCCGCCTCCTGCGCTCTTTGCGGCTCCCCGCTGCCGCGACTCTCTTCCGTGCCAATTTGCGATGTCTGCTGGACCGAGTTTCCGGTTCTTAGCGGAAGCGCGTGTGCGCGCTGCGGCGACGCGCTCGAGGGAAGCCAGGGGGCCGGAACCCAGGGTGCGGGGCTGTGCCGGGCCTGTCGGCTGGCGCCGCCGCCGTTTGTGCGGGCAGTTGCGTACGGCATTTACCAGGAGCGGATGAAGGATGCGATTCACGCGCTGAAGTACGGGCGGCTGCATGCGGCGGCGCACGGGCTGGGGCGAATGCTGGCCGAGGCGATTGGACGGCTTGCGGCCGACGCTCCGGGCGAGATGCTGGTGGTTCCGATTCCGCTGCACCGGTCAAAATATGCGGAGCGAGGCTTCAACCAGGCGCGGTTGCTGGCGGCCGAGGCGCTGGGATTTGTTGAGAAGAGCCACCCGGAGTGGCGGCTCACGATGGCCTCGAGCACGCTGATGCGTCTGCGCGCGACGGAGAGCCAGGCGGGCTTGAATCCGCACGAGCGGCGGCTGAACGTGCGCGGCGCATTCTCGGTGAGCGACCCGGCCGCGGTGAAGCTGAAAGATGTTTTAGTGATTGACGACATTTTGACGACCGGCGCAACGGCGCGCGCGGCGGCGCAGGCGCTGATGGAAGCGGGAGCCGCATCCGTGTGGGTGGCAACGCTGGCCCGGGCACGGATGAGGGACACGCGGCGCGACAACCCGCTGATGGAGCCGGAGCGCAATCCCGGGCTCGATGGTTACGCGCCGGCCACGCAGATGCAAGACGTGATCGGGGATTTAGCAGAAGCAAGACGTGATCGGAGACTCAGTTAACGGGGATTCAGTTACCGGGGATTCATTTGACGACCAACCATCTTTTTGACGAGGGGATAAGAGATGTCGCTGGGAAAAGCCATGATTCATGCCCGCAAGCAGAAAGCGATTTCGAAGGCGGTGGCGATGGCCGCCGACCACGCCGCCGGAACGTATGTGGTGCAGCCGGTTCACCTGCTGCAGATGCCGGTGCTGGTGCTGAACGCGTCGTATGAGCCCATCAATATATGCGGGGCGCGGCGGGCGCTGGTGCTGGTGCTGAAGGGGATTGCGCGCACCGAGGAGGAACACGGGCTGATGCTGCACGCGCAGCGAAGCCGCATCGCCATGCCGTCGGTGATCCGGCTGCTCGAGTACCGGAGGATTCCGTACCAGACGCGGGCGCTGTCACGGAAGAATATTCTGCTGCGGGACCGCAACACGTGCCAATACTGCGGCGATGCGCTGCCGCCGAGCGATTTGACGCTGGATCATGTGATTCCGCGTTCGCGGGGGGGTAACTCGACGTGGGAGAACCTGGTGGCGTGCTGCCACGACTGCAACCGGCGGAAGGGGAACCGGCTGCTGCAGGAGATTGACGATATGATCCTGCTGCGCGAGCCGCGGCCGTTTTCGCTGCATACGAGCCGGCAGATCATGCGGATGCTGGGGCGGAGCGACGACCGGTGGCGGAAGTATCTGTTTTATTAGCGTTATCAGCGTGAAGGGGATTTGGCTATGAGGGCGATTTCGCCTGAGAAGGTGGGGTTTTGCCTGAAGAGCCAGAATCCTGGCCGAGAGCTCGGCGGGACTGCCTAAAAACGTCAGCGATCGCGAGAAGGATCGGGGATCTGCTCGGGTGCGATCGGCCGTCTCAGTGATGTTTTTCGGGTGGTAGGCTCCGGTTGGGCGACGATCCAACCAGAACCGCCAAATCCCTCGTGGCTATTCAGGTTTCTCAGGCCCGCGCGTTAATGGTCAGGTTTGAGAAGGTCTTTGTGACGGGATCATATAGTGCCTGCGAGAAACACGTCGCACCATCAACGACAGTGTATAGGTGGGTGCGCCAGTCGGGAGGGGGAGGATCTTCGCAAAACGCATTGATGTAAATGCGACGCTGCTCTCGGTGAGATACGCCTATGTACTGTCTGAAATACCTTTCGGGATGATCTATGTGGACCTTCGACGGCCACCCTTTAATCTTCATCTCTGAGATGAAGGAAAGACCTGCCTCAAGTCCCTCAATATCGGCTTTCGATGGTTCCCAGCTTCCGTAGCTGTCGACGTCGCACATAAAGCAGGCAGGAATCGTTGGAACAGAGTGTGACGGCAGGACAACGTAACGTTGTTCGTGAGGAGCTTGAGCGGCCGCGCCAAGAATAAGGGCACTCAGGCCGACGACCATGAACCGTGAGATATGCACGGCGGATCACCTTTGGCGAAGTATACGTCTTTAATATACGTAGCGGGCACTCGCTCGATAGTTACTTTTCGTCAACAGCCGACGTAGCAGGAAACCGCGGCGCAATCGCTGGGAGGTGCTGGGATAGCGGGCAGGCTCTCGATATTGGCTGAAAGGTTGGGCTCTTGCTCAAGAAGGCGGCCGATGAGGGTGCTCTTCAGGCTAAGCGGCGTAAAGGGGTTAAAGGGATATAGATAGGCTGCCGGGACGGGACGGGGACTCTCCATTTGGCGCGGCGGGCGTCAAACGGGTGCGGGGAAGAGGGGGTGCGGGAACCGGGCCATTGGCCGCGATGCGCCCCTGCCGGATACAATGGTGATCTACGCATCGGAACCGAGCGAAACGCAGTTTTCTTGAGAATCTGGAGCAGGTGCACGTGAGAGGCATGAACCGCCGCAGTCTGCGGCTTGAGTTGGTTGCAGGACTGGGCATGGCGCTGGCAATGGCTGCGCTGCCGGCAGCCGGGGCGACCACCGGGAACATCGCGACCGAGACCACGCTGAATGTGGGGACGAGCGACCACGGCGGTCGTACGCTGGCCACGGTGGCAGCGAGCGTGACGGGCACGGACGGAATGCCCGCGACCGGCGCGGTGAGCATTGAAGACGGCAGCCGGGAACTGGCCGAGGTGGCGCTGAATGGCGCGGGCCAGGCGAGCACGACGATCGGGCTGCCGGGCGGAGCGCACGCGCTGCGGGCCGTTTATACGGGCGATGCGACACACCAGGCTTCGAGCTCCGCGGTGAGCGAGACGCAGGGAACAGCAAGCTCGGCGCCCAATTTCCAACTGACCCTGACACCGATTGCGCCGGCTACGTTTCCGATGGTGCTGACGCCGGGCCAGGCGGGAACGCTGGAAGTGACGGTTACGCCGGAGAACAACGCGGCGCTGACGGCGCCCATGTTTGTGACGCTTTCCTGCTCTGGGCTGCCGAACCAGGCGTCGTGCACCTTTACGCCGGAGAGCGTGGAGATATTGCCGACTACGCCGGCGAGTTGCTCGGCGGGGTCGCCGCCGGCCAACTGTCCGCCAGTAAGCTCGATGCTGCTGCAGACGGTGGCGCAAACGCCGTTGGGCAGCAAGGCTGAGCCGTTGGCGCGGCCGGGAGCACACCGCAGCCCGATCGCTTGGGCCTTGCTGTTGCCGGGCGTGCTGGGACTGGGCGGATTGGCGTTTGGAGCGCGGCGGCGCAGATGGCTGAGCCGGTTGGCGCTGGTAGCGCTGCTGGGAGTGGTTACGACGCTGGGCGCCACGGGCTGCAATCCGCAGTACTACTACTACCACCACGGTCCGGGCTCAGACCCGCCGACACCGGCCGGCACGTATACTGTGACCATCACCGGGCAGTCAAGTAATGGCGTGACCGCGATAACGAATCCCACCACGATGGTGTTGACGGTGCAGTAACGCAGAGCGAAAAGCCAGCATGACACGCCGGCATTCCCTTCCCGCAGAGGTTTACGCGCTGGTGGAGCAGACGCCGGCCACGGTGCTGCTGGAGGGTGGCAAGCCAGACAACACAAAGACCAGCGAGGAGCCGTGGACACGATTGTTCACGGCTCCTTTGCGTGTGCGCGCGGCTTACCGGGTGGAAGAGCTTCCGGCGCTGTTTGGTGAGATCGAGAGCGCGGTGCGAGCCGGGTTGTGGGCGGCGGGATTCTTCTCGTATGAGTGCGGAAACGCATTCGAGCCAAAGGCCGGGATGCGCAAGAACCCGGCGGGCCCGCTGGCCTGGATCGGGATTTATGAGCGGGGTTACGGGTTCGACCACCGGACGGGATGTTTTGTGGAGGGCGAGCCGCCGGGGCTGGCGGAATTGCGCGAAGGTGCAGACAAGACTCGGGACGGGGCTCGGGTTGGAGCGGGGGCTGACGTCGAGATTGACGCGGAGTTTGCGCTGTCTGAAGCCGAGTACACGCGGCGGATCGAGGCGATTCACGAGTGGATCAAAGCCGGCGATGTGTACCAACTGAACTTCACCGCATCGTGGAGCGTGAGGACGCGCGGGAGCGTGGCGGCTTTGTATGCGAGGCTGCGCGCGAGGCAGCCGGCGCAGTATGGGGCGTTTCTGCACTGGCGACAGGGGCGGCGGATTCTCTCGTTCTCGCCGGAGCTGTTTTTTCACGTGGAGCGGGAGGGCGGCGCGCGGCGGATCACAACGCGGCCGATGAAGGGAACGGCGGCGCGCGGGCGCAATCCGCGCGAAGACAATGAACGGGCGGAGTGGCTGCACGCGGACGCGAAGAATCGCAGTGAAAACGTGATGATTGTGGACCTGCTGCGCAACGACCTGGGACGGCTGGCGCGGTTTGGCAGCGTGCGCGCGGAGAAGCTGTTTGCGGTGGAGTGCTATCCGACACTGTGGCAGATGACTTCAACGGTGACGGCGGAGCTGCGCGAAGACGTTGGGTTCGAGGAGATATTCAGGGCGCTGTTTCCGTGCGGGTCGATTACCGGAGCGCCCAAGGTGCGGGCCATGCAACTGCTGGCGCAGCTCGAAGATCAGCCGCGCGGCGTTTATACGGGAGCCATCGGGTTTTTCTCGCCGCGGCAGACGATTTTCAACGTGGCGATTCGGACGCTTGAGATGGAGGGCGAGCGCGGGATTATGGGCGCGGGCAGCGGGATCGTGATCGATTCAGATGCGGCGGAGGAGTATCGCGAGTGCCTGCTGAAGGCGGAGTTTCTGACGCGGCCGGTGAAAGAGTTTTCGCTGGTGGAGACGATGCTTTGGGATGGGGGATTTCCGTTGATCGAATTGCATCTCGACCGGCTGGAGGATTCGGCGGAGTATTTTGAATTCGAGTGCGAGCGTGGGGCGGTGCGGGCGGCGCTTGAGGAGCATGCGCGCGGGTTTGTGGATGGGGCTGCGCGCAAGGTGAGGCTGCTCGTGAATCGCGAGGGCGGGTTGACGATTACGGATGAGAAGCTTGCAGCGGGCGGCGGCGAGGAACGCGTGGGACGGGTGCAAGTGGCACGGCTGCGAACCGATCCGGCGGACGCGATGCTGTTTCACAAGACGACGCACAGGGCGGTGTATGCCGAGGCATACAAAGAGACGGCGCGGGATGGGTTTGACGATGTGCTGTTTCTGAATTTGCGCGGCGAGGTGACGGAGGGTGCGATCAGCAACGTGTTTGTGGAGAAGGATGGGCGATGGCTGACGCCGCCTGTCGAGTGCGGGCTGCTGGGCGGGGTTTACCGGCGGCATCTGCTGGAGACGCGGCCGGATGTAAAGGAACGGGTGCTGTACGCGGAGGATTTGCGGCAGGCGGACGCGGTGTACCTGGCGAATGCGGTGCGGGGGGTGCGGAGGGTGGAGGTTGAGTGGGGAGAAACAGGGAATAGGGAATAGGGGAACGAGGGAATAAGTGAATGAGTGAATAGGGATCCGAGGTTTTGGAATCGAGACCCCGTTCGACAAGCTCAGGGGTGCACGGAGGGTGGAGATTCGTGGTTTTCCACCCTAGCCGCAAAAACAAGAACGCGGTGCCCAGAGGGCGCCCAGATGGGGCACCCGGACGTTTGTGGTGAGTCGAATGGTGGGGCCTCCCAGACCTGTTGCTGATCTCTGAGCTCCGATGTTTGACTCTTGAGTGGTAGAACGTTGGATGGGGGTGGAAAGATGGGACGGATGGCGTCTGCGTGGAGAGGGAAGATCGGTTTGCCGGCGATTTTTGTTGGCGCGTTTTTTTGCGGGTCGGGATTGGCGGCGCAGGCGCAGGCGGATGAGGCGTGGCTGCGCTATGCGGAGGTTCATGGGCCCGACCTTCCAATTGCACTTATGCAGGTGCGCGCGCTGGGCAACGGAGTTCTGGAGCAATCCGCCGTTGATGAGTTAAAGCATGGAATTCCCGAAATCGCCGGCGCCTGGCGCCCCACAGGCGGAATGGTGCAGGTCATTGAGGTGGTTGCGGGCACAGCGCAGGAAGTGAGCAAAGCGTATCCAGACCTCGCAGTTCCTCATGAGATTGCGCCTGAGGGATTCTGGCTCGGCGTAAAAACCGGACAAGGGTATTTAACCGGCAAAAAAGCTGGACAAAAGTATTTAAACTTTGTCATCGTCGGCGGGGATGAGCGCGGAGTTTTATATGGCGCGTTTGATTTTCTGCGCCAGTTGGCTCAGGGCCAGGAATTTCTTCACCGGAATGTCAACGAGAGCCCGGCGATGGCGATTCGCTGGGTGGATGAGTGGGATGGTCCTACTGGATTTGTGGAGCGGGGGTATGCGGGGAAGTCGATCTTTTTTGAGGATGGGAAGGTGCGCGAGGATTTGAGCGACGTGAGCGCATACGCGCGACTGCTGGCGTCGGTGGGCATCAACGGCTGCGACGTGAACAGCGTGAATGGGGCTGCGCCGTTTTTGACTTCGGAGTGGCTGAAGCAACTGACGAGAATCGCGGATGCGATGCGGCCGTGGGGGGTGCGGATGGCGATGAGCGTGGATATTGCCAGCCCGCAGAAGATTGGTGGATTGAAGACCTTCGATCCGCTGGACCCGCAGGTGAAGGCGTGGTGGGCGTCGAAGGTGGATGAGATTTACACGCTGGTTCCCGACTTCGCCGGATTTACGGTGAAGGCCGATTCAGAGGGCCAGCCGGGTCCGGCGAGTTACGGGCGCAGCCCGGCAGACGCGGCCAATGTGCTGGCCGATGCGCTGGCGCCGCATGGAGGCGTGGTGCTTTATCGCGCGTTTGTCTACAACAACCACCTGGACTACGGCGATATGAAGGCGGATCGCGCGCGGGCGGCATACGACATTTTTCATCCGCTGGACGGGAAGTTTGACGCGAATGTGATTGTGCAGACCAAGGAGGGGCCAATCGATTTTCAGGCGCAGGAGCCGGTTTCGCCGCTGTTTGCGGGTCTGCGCGAGACCAGCCAGGCAATGGAGCTGCAGATTACGCAGGAGTACCTGGGGCAGCAGCGGCACCTGGTTTATCTTGCGCCGATGTGGAAGTGGGTGCTGGATTTCGATTTGAGGGTGGACGGCGGCGCAACGCTGGTGAAAAAGATTATACCGGGGACTGTGTTTCATCGGCCGCTGGGCGGCATGGTGGGCGTGGCGGATGTGGGGCGCGATGGATGGCTGGGCGCGCCGCTGGCGATGGCGAACCTGTACGCGTTTGGACGGCTGGCGTGGAATCCCGAGCTCACGGCGGAGGGGATTGCCGAGGAGTGGACGCGGCAAACCATCAGCAACGATCCGTTGGTGGTTGCAACGGTGGACAAGATGCTGATGCAGTCGTGGCCGACGTACGTTGACTACACCGGGCCGCTGGGCACGCAGACGCTCACCGACATTACCGGCACGCATTACGGGCCGAACATCGAAGCCAGCGAGCGCAACGGATGGGGGCAGTGGCACCGCGACGACGCCGAGGGAATCGGGATGAACCGCACGGTGGCGACGGGGACGGGATTCATTGGGCAGTATCCGCCGGAGGTGGCGAAGATGTACGAGTCGGTGGATACGTGCCCGGATTACTTGCTGCTGTTTTTTCATCACGTGCCGTATACGCACAAGCTGCACACGGGCAAGACGGTGATCCAGTACTTCTACGACAGCCACTACGAGGGTGCGGAAGAGGCGGCGCGGCTGGGCGAGGAGTGGGCCACGCTCAAAGGGAAGATTGACCCGAAGCTTTATGAGGACGAGCGCGCGCGGCTTGATTACCAGGCGGGGCACGCGATGGTTTGGCGCGACGCGATTGTGCAGTACTTTCTGAAGGAAAGCGGGATTCAAGATGCGCAGGGACGCGCGGGGCATTATCCGGGGCGGTTGGAAGCAGAGGATGCGCGGCTGAGCGGGTACACGGTAATGGATGTGCGACCGTGGGAGGACGCGTCGGGCGGGAAGGCTGTGACGTGCGCGGAAAAGAGTTGCGCGGCGGAGTGGACTTATGCGGGCGCGGCAGGAAGATTCGATGTTGCCGCGCAGTATTTCGATTTGCAGGGCGGCGTGGCGCATTTCACGCTGGATGTGAATGGGAGCGCGGTTGCGCAGTGGGCCGCGGATGCGGCGCTGCTTTCACGGCGGCCCAATGGCGACAATTCGACGCGCACCACGGCGCGCGGCCCCGATGGACGAGGAATTGACTTGAAGCCGGGCGATGTGTTGCGCGTGGAGGGCGCGCCGGATGGGAGCGATCCGGCGGCGCTGGATTACGTGGAGATCGAGCCGATTGCGGGTGGGCGCGGAGCGCAATGAGCCGGCGGATCTGGAGCGGGATTATTTGCCGTAGACGATGTGCGAAGCGCGGGTGCGGGAGCTGCCGACGCGAAACTGTTTCGGGGTGGGGACTCGCTGGACAAGCGGCGTGGGGGGAGCGCAGAATGCGTTCATGCCCCGCATTTTTGTATTATCTCTTCTTGTAGTTAGTGCGACTCTGCTTGCGGCTCAGCAGCCAGCCACAACGGCGCGTAAGCCCAACGAAGCCGGAGTCACGGCCGGCAATCTCCCAAATGACCTCAAAAAGATGGCCGCTGCCATCCGCGGCAGCTACTATCATCCCGACGACCTGTCCAGCCTTGACTGCGACGTTAACATCGATTGGACAGCATTTTCCAAGGCATTGAAGTTGGACGCGCAGGCAGATCGCATGGCCATGCTTCAAGGCCTGAAAATCAGATCTTCGGCGCCTCGAGGAAAGCTTCCGGAGGTCAAGTTTGATTGGACCGCTGGAGTTCCGGACAATTCAGACAAGCTCACCGATGGTCTCAAGAAGATGATAGGCGGCTTCTACCAGTTTTACTGGCCCATGATCGCCGCGTCACCGGTCGCGAACGCCAACGATATGAACAGGGTCGAACCTCTGCCGGACGGAACAAAGAAGATTTACTCATCCGCTCAATCAATCAATATGGTTATGGCCGTCGACAAGGAAAACACTCCGACACATTACGCATTTGATGGCACGGTGATAAAAGGCACCATGAATGCCCACTACGTCGCTTCTCCGCATCCGGCGCCTGGCGATCTTCGCCGTGTATCGAGCATGGATGTCAGTGAAGAGACTGGAAATTCCGCAATAAATGTAGCGATCACTCTCGATTACCAGGAAGCTGACGGGTTCTATGTCCCCAAGAATGTCTCCTTCAATCTCATTGGCGCATATGCCATAGATTTGCAATTCTCCGGCTGTTCCGCAAACAAAGGGGAGGTTGTTCATCAATGAGGTTGTGATCGGCAAGCCCTGAGCAGCCTCCAATCGTCGCGGGAGGGCCGGGGCTGGCAGCTGTCCAGGCCGGTCACGGGTGGACGCGGAGCGCGATGAATCGACAGATCGAGAGCGGGATTATTTGCCGTAGACGATGTGCGAGGCGCGGTCATAAGAGCCGAGGTTGAAGGTATTGAGATAGCCGAGCGACTTCAGCTTCTTTTTTGCAATGCTGCTGCGAGCGCCGCTCTGGCAATGGAGCAAGAGCACCTGGTCTTTGTCTTTGACGCGGCGCGTCACGCTGGTTTCAATTTCGCCGGCGGGGAGATTGACGGCGATGGGCAGATGGCCGGCGACAAATTCGCCGGCGGTGCGCACGTCAATGACCTGGGCGCCGCTCTTCAGACGGGCCCGGGCGGCCTTGACGGAGATGAGGCCGGCTTGCCTGTACAACAGGAATGCGGCAAGAATTACGGCGAAGAGAACGAGGGTGGTCCAACTCATGGCAACAAGCTTACTGCTAGACCATGCTTGCCGTCAGTAGGCGCTCAAATTTTAGTTACTTCGACGAGGGTGGAATAGAAGGTGGCGCCGGCGCCGATGTCGGTGAGGCGCTCGCTGGTGAGGGCGTTTATGTTGACGCCGCCGGGGTTGAGCTTGGCCCAGTCAAGGCGCGCGGCCACCACGCCGGCGGGTAGGCTGGGATTGAACAGGGCGGTCAGGTCGATGGAGCCGCGATCGTTGAAGACACGGACGGGATCGCCATCGGCGAGATTGCGGGCCTGGGCGTCGGAAGGGTGGATTTCGAGGCGCTGGGTGGTGCGGGACTCCAGCTTGCGGTGGCCGTCGAGGTTGGCGAAGGTCGAGTTCATGTAGTTGTCGGCTTTGCGGCCGAGCAGCTCGAGCGGATAGCGCTCCGCATCCTTGCCCCAACGGGATTCGGTATTGGCGATAAAGGCCGGGAGCGGATCTGTGCCTGCTGCGGCGAGGGTTTCAGAATAGAACTCGATTTTGCCGCTTGGCGTGGCGAACGGCCCTGAAGTGTAGGGTTGGAAGGGGTGGGTCTCGGGGTCGCGATGAAATCCGAGCGGGATGTGGCCCTGGGCCGCAAGATCTTCGAAGGTGATGTGCTCCATGCCGGGGTTGGTGGAGTGGCCGTCTGCGCCAATTGCGAGGGCCTGACGGATGATTTCTTCGGCGGTGTCGCGGAAGCAGGGCTCAGGGAAACCCATGCGCTGGGCGAGCGCGGAGAAGAGCCAGACGTTGGAGCGGGATTGGCCGAGCGGCTCGATGGCCTGCTTTGAAAGCTGGACGAAGTAATGGCCGTATGCGCCCTGAATGTCAGTGTGCTCGAGGAATGTGGTGGCGGGGAGAATGAAGTCGGCGTAGTCGGTGGTGTCGGTAAAGAAGAGATCGTGGACCACGGTGAAGAGATCGGGACGCGTGAGTCCGCGGACCACGGCGTTGCGGTTGGGGGCGACCGCGCCGGGGTTGGAGTTGTAGACGAAGAGCGCGTGGACGGGAGGGCCGCCGCTGTTTTCCGGATTGCTTTCCGTGCCTCTTCCCAGCTCAGTGAGCGCCTGGCCGAGGGTGCTCATGTTCACGATGCGGGCGTGGCGGGCGAGGGGCGAGGCCAGCGCGAGATCGGGGCGCTCGACGGCCTGCTTGTTCCACGCAAAAGCGCCGGAGGTTGAGAGCTGGCCGCCTCCGCCGCGGAACTTCCACGCGCCGGTGAGCGCGGGCAGCATGGCGATGGTGCGCGCGGCAGTGCCTCCGTTTTCAGAGCGCTGCACGCCGTAGTTCATGCGCAGGGCGGCGGGCCTGGTGGTGGCATATTCGCGCGCCAACTGCTCGATTTCAGATGGCGCCAGGCCGGTCCAGTTCGAAACGCGCTCGGGCGGGTATTCGCGGACCCGCTCGGCCAGGCGATCGAAGCCGTGGGTGAATTCATCGATGTAGGCGCGGTCTTCAAGGCCTTCGTTAAGGATGACGTGCATCATGCCCAGGGCGAGGGCGGTGTCGGTTCCGGGACGGATGGCGATGTGCCAGTCAGCCAGCGCGGCGGTGCGGGTGCGGTAGGGGTCGATGACGATGAGGCGCGCGCCATTGCGGCGGGCCTGCTCGATCATGGGCCAGAGATGGACGTTGTTGCCGTGGATGTTCGCGGCCCAGGCGAGCACCAGTTTGGCGAGGCGGAAATCCTCGGTGGGCGTGCCGTATTTCTTGCCGTATACCAGGTTCCAGGCCTGACCTCCGGCCTCGGAGCAGATGGTGCGGTCGAGGCGGCTGGCGCCCAGGCGGTGAAAGAAACGGCGGTCCATGGAGCCGAAGCCGAGCACGCCGATGGTGCCGGCGTAGCTGTAGGGCAGGATGGACTCGGGGCCGTGCAGATCGCTGATTTGCTGGAGGCGCGCGGCAATGGAGTCGAGGGCTTCATCCCAGGAGACGCGCTCGAAGGCCTGGTGCTCGCGGCCGCGTTCGAGTGCACCCTTGGGCACGCCCTTTTTTCGGCGCAGCGGGTAGAGGATGCGGTCGGGCGAGTAGACGCGGTCGAGGTACTTGGCGACTTTTCCGCACAGAAAGCCCTGGGTGACGGGCTGCGAGGGGTCGCCCTGGACCTTGACGGCGCGGCCGGTTTCGTCCACCGTGACGAGAACCGCACAGGAATCGGGGCAGTCGTGGGAGCAGACGGTGTGGACGATGCGGAACGGCCCCATGCGGTCATTGTAAGCTGAAGGCGGAGGTGGGGACATGCGGAGAGCACTTCTGGTTTTGGTATTGATCTGCGCGGGAGCGATGGCGAGCGCGCAGGATGGGGGAGCAGATGGGGCGGCGATTCGCGGGGTGATGAAGGCGCAATCGGACGCGTGGAACCGCGGCGATATTCCGGGATTCATGCAGGGGTACGATCATTCGCCGGAGACCGCGTTTCTGGGCGCTACGCTGGGGAAGGGATACGAGAAGATCCTGAAGCGGTATCAGGCGAACTACTCCACTATGGCGCAGATGGGGACGGTTAGCTTTTTCAATATAGATGTACGGCTGCTTCCGGACTCGTGCGGGACGGTGGAATACGCGGTGGTGACGGGAAATTATCATCTGGATCGCACGCAAAAGGGCGCGACGGCGAAGGACGACGGGCTTTTCTCGCTGGTGTGGCACAAGGGGCCGCAGGGATGGAAGATCGTACTGGACCACACCAGTTGAGTGAGCCCCAGAGCGGACTGGTGAAGCGCGGGAGCGGCGGGGCCGATTCAGGACAGCATGACCCGATGTGAACCCTGGCCTTCAGACTCGCGAGGATTTTTTGAAAGAGACAGCTTCAGGGAAACGAGGCCACATGAATACTGATTCCGCTATTAGCTGCATTTTTTGCAAGATCGTTGAAGGACAGATTCCGTCGACGCCGGTTTACCAGGATGCTTTGGCGTACGCCTTTGCGGATTTGAATCCGGCGGCTCCGGTGCATGTGCTGATTGTGCCCCGGGAGCATGTCGGGTCGCTGGCCGATACGAAGGAGGAGGACCGCGCGCTATTGGGTCATCTGCTTTGGGCGGCGGCAGAGATTGCCCGCAAGCAGGGGCTCGATGACGGTTACCGGATTGTGGTGAACACCGGGCAAGACGGCGGGCAGACGGTGGACCATCTGCACCTGCATTTGCTTGGCGGGCGGCCGCTCACCTGGCCTCCCGGGTAGGATCAGGGATCAGGGGTCAGTGGGGCTCGAAGGTGTCTATCGATGTATGGAAATACAAAGGGCGCACCCGGCTTGGGCGCGCCCTTTTTGCTGAGGCCGATCTGCGGAGCTACACCGGTTGCTGGGCGTATTCTTCTTCCTCTTCGAGGCCGTAGCGGCGAAGGAGGTTGGGAAGGCTCTGCGAGAAGGCGGAGCGCGGCATGACTACGTCGCATCCGGCTTCAACGCCTTTCATTTTGAGATCGCCTTGCAGGTGATTGAGAAAGCCGATGATGGAGACGGCTTTTTTGAATTTGGCTTTGAATTTGGGGATCAGCGTCATGGGCTTGGCGTTGAGGTTGTTGAGGTCGAAGACCAGCAGGGCGGGGCGATCGGCCTCGGGCACATCGAGGATGCGGGCTACGACTTCCTTGTCGCCCTTCACAAACTCCACCTTGACACCGAGCTTGCGCGCGGTCTCCTGAGTTTTGGCGACGAAGAAAAGATCCTCAACGAACAGGAAGATGCGGGTGGGAGCGTCTTCGCGGATGGGTGCGGCCTGCTGCGGGAACGCCTCGGAGTAGTAGCCGCCGTGACCGTTGCCCGGAACATGGATGGTGGAGGGCGGACCGTCGGCTATGTTGCCGTTGACGGTGCGGTAGCTGTGATCCATGGGACCGACAAACTCGCGCGGGCCCTTTTGGCGGATCTTGCGCTTGCCCTGCGGCGGCCCGGAGATGCTGTTGCCGGGCGATGGCGGCGGACCCTGGTTCTTCTGGAAGAATTTCTTCTTTTTGCGGACTTGGCCCTGATACGGAGGCTTGGCGTAGACAGGCTGCGGCGGCGACTGCTGTTGCGGCTGCGGCTGGGCCTGCTGCGCAGTCTGATTTGGCGGCGCGCCCTGTTGGCTGGATTTGTTCTTGCGGCGGCGCCGGCGGCGCCGATGCCCTTGCGACTGCCCCTGACCGTTGTCAGGTGCTGGCCCCAGCTCCGGCTGAGGCTGCGTCGATTCTGTCGTCATGCGTTTACTTCCTGATGCTTTCAGATGTATTGCATTGGATTTCAGTTCAGCGCCTCAAAAACCAGCGCTGAGCGATCTTGTCTGTTTCCCGCGATCGTAGACGGGCAAGTTGGCCGCTAGCGGCCAAATCCCGGGTGCGGCACCCGCATCGCCGTAATTCCGAGATCGTCAGAACGTTGCTCATGATTCACAGAGGCCATTGTCGCGTGCCGCGTACCCTAAAACAGCGCCGCCGATCAAGCCTGTGCAGCAACCTTTTCCTGCCGGCGGTAAACCGGCGCAGCTTTTGTGGCCCTGCGTTTCAGCCTCTGCGAATTGCCTTCCCCGCTGCACACGCAGGAGCCACTGTTGAACTCCATCCGCTGTTCCGGATCGATGCGTTGCGGCCTGTGCTTTTCTCAGGTGAAGCCCTTCCTATTTTGAGCCTTCGCCGCGTGCAGCGTGAATCAAGGATGAAACTGCCCGGCGAGATTTACTGGCTCAGCGGCGAGCTTGCTCTACCCGGCTAAGGGTGGCCCGCGTCAGCCGCTTGATAGGCATCTCTGATACTACAGCGAAGGGGAACGGCTGGCAAGGGGGGGTGCGAACAGGGGTCAGGGGTCAGGTGTCAGGGAATAGGGAGTAGGAAAACTATGACGCTGGGGGGGGGAACGCACGAAACGCCACTCGATGAGTGGCGTTTCGCGGTCTTGCAATGGTCACTGGCCCCCCGAGGCAAATTGTGGACGGCGGATGTTCCGCCGTGCCTATTACAGGATTTCCCGGTTGGCTTGTCCCCTTTGAAGGGCCGCTCCATTGGAGGTTACTCCATGGACGGTTGCTCTAGCCGGGCACCTGTTCTAATTCAAGCCGCTGCATTTTGAGAGCAGCAGGCAACATCACTGGCGTTTATTTAGTAGCAATTTGAGTGCCGTTCAAGGGGTTCTCTCTTTTCAGCGGTTTAGACCCCTGCTCCGTTTGAACTGTCTGATTTATGGGAGTTTGGAAGGCAAAAAGCTTCAAAAAACCATAGAGATTCGATTTACTTCTGGCACTCCGGGCAGAAATGAGTGCCGCGCCCGGCGAGAAGAATCCGGCGGATTGGGGTTTGGCAGCGGCGGCAGGGCAGGCCGGTGCGCAGGTAGACGCAGTGTTCAAGCTGGAAGAAGCCGCGTTGGCCATCGGCGTCAACGTAGTCCGAAACCGAGGAACCGCCCAGGCGAATGGCGTGGTTGAGCACCTCGAGCAGGGCCTGGCGGAGGCGTTCGAGTTCGGCGCGGGTGAGGCGGCCGGCAGCGCGGCGGGGACGGATGCCGGAGTGAAACAGGCTCTCGTCGGCGTAGATGTTGCCCACGCCGGCGAGCAGGGCCTGGTTGAGCAGGGCAGCTTTTATGGCCACGCGTCGGCCGCGGAAAAGAGAGGCAAACTGTTCGAGACCGATGGTGAGCGGGTCGACGCCGGGCGCGCTGAACGACTGGCCGCGGCGGAGATCGCGGAACTCGAGGCGGCCGAAGCGGCGCGGATCGACGAAGCGAAGCTCTCGCCCGCTGAGAAGGCTGAGGCGGGCATGCGTATGCGGGGCGACCGGCGAATCGGGGGTGGTGACGAGCAGGCGGCCGGTCATGCCGAGATGAACGATCCATTGTGCGTCGGGGTGTGCGTCGGGGTCCGGCGTGGGCTGGGCCGGCGCGGCCGGGGGCGCGGGGGCCGATGGACCGAGTTCGCAGACGATGTGTTTTCCGGTGCGGTGGACGGCGAGGAAGCCGCGTCCCGCGAGGCTTTTGGACTGGCGCGCCGCGGGAGTCTTGAAGGGTTCGGGATGAGAGCCGAACCAGGCCTGCACGATGCGGTCTCCGCGCAACCGCTCATGAACGCCACGGGCAATCGTTTCCACTTCGGGAAGCTCCGGCATGGGTCTATTTTAGTGGATTGGTCGGGCCTGCATTTCTCGCGGCCAGATCGACGCTCTGTAGCGCCGACCTCCTGGTCGGCTGTACTGGCGGCGCCCTCGCCGCCAGAGCAAAGACTCGTTCATCTAAATAGTTTGCACACACCGTGACGGAGCAAACGGCGTCCTGCGTGGGTCGGGAGACCCACGCTACAGCCGGCCAGGAGGCCGGCGCTACAAATTCGTTGACGCGCCTTGTGAGAAATGAGGTCTAGTGGATTGGTCTAGTGGATTGGGTCTGACGGGTTGCGTGCGTTGCCGACGTATCCTTTGTGGGAAAAGTCATTCACCAAAAGTGTTCAGACACAAAAAAACGCCGCAATAAAGTGACAACAGGCTGGCAAGGATTGAATACGATGCGGCCGTCGCGTGACGCCCGGATTCAGACAGCAAGTCCGATCGAAGAAGGAAATGATAGTAGAGAGAAAAAGCGATGATTGAGGGCAATTCGAGCCAGACGAATATCTTGAAAAGATAGGGAGCAGGTACGAACCGAAGTGCCTTTGCTCCGTACAAAACGAGCAAGTATCCAACATGAAATGAAGCAACGAAAAGCCATTTAAGCAGCAGTTTTGTCACCCTACGCATAATGCTGGATCCCTTGCAACGACAGGTCGAAGTCTACCATCTGTTGGTCTCGGCACAATGCGAAGCGACATAGACACGAACTGTGCCCGGTTTGTCGGCGGGTGGCCCTGGTCTCATACCGCGCATTATCAAGTTGAGGGTGCCCCCGGTCCCTCGCCTTTGGGGACCGGGGAAGGGGAATCGAGCTGTCTGTTGCGCATCCACGCAGGCAGTTGCCAGCCTCTCTCGCAGGCCGTCCATTCCGATTCGATTTCTACGTTTCCGTGCATTCCCGTTTGATAATGGCGATAGCTTGACCAGAGCCCCCCCTCGGGCTTGGTAGCGAGGCCGCCCTTGACCGGATTCCACCCCAGCGCACAAAGTTCGTGTGCTGGGGACCCCGGATTGCGATGAATGGATCGCAACTTCTCCACGAACTTCTGATGCGATGAGACGTTGAAATCGTAATAATGCGCCTGCCAAAATGGTCTTTCGCGGCTGCGCATCGAAACCGACAGCTTGAAGGCCTGAACGGTTCTAAATAAGAGCCCGCGCCCTGGCTCATTGACCAACAGATGCACGTGCTCCGGCATGACCACGTAACCAGCGACTGCAAAGAGATAACGCAGCCGAGCGCGCTCCAACGCATCTTCAAAAAGCTCCATCGCCGCTCGCCGTCGATAGGTATGGCTGACGCCGGAAACTGCTGAAGGTGAGGCGAGTGAAACTCCCCCGTTTGCTGATAACGGATGCGCTGGCCTTTCATACACTGCGAGAATTCTCCAACCGAAAAGTTTGGGCGGCGTGGTGCTTCCCTCCCCGGTCCCCAAAAGCCAGGGACCGGAGGCACCCTCAGCATGGTCTGGAGATCCAGGGAACTTATTTGCGGTCGCGGGGGGCGACGATCCGGTTGGCCTCAAAGCTGACGATCTTCCACACGCCCTGGGGGTCCTGCACATAGACGCGGGTGTAGCGGTAGCAGCCGGAGATGTCGCCATCGGGCCCCGTTCCCTGGACTTGGGTCGTGGAGGTGACCAGCGCGGTGGTTCCGTAGAAACGGACTTTTCGGTCGGAGATGGTGAGGCCGGTGAGGTGAACGCGGCCGGCATGGAGACTGGCGAGGGCGTCATCCTTGGTTTGCAGCGTGCCGTTGGGGGTAATGGCCATATAGTCGTCGGCGAGCAGGGAGCTCATGGCCGCAGAGTTTTCCTTGAGGACGGCATCGCGCCAGACCTCTTCAAGGTGGTCGATCTCGTGGCGGCGCTCGTGCTTTTGCGCCCTCTGCAATCCGGCGAAAAGGGGAACCGCGCACACTGCCAGCAGCAGCGCCGGCCCCAACATCCGGGCTGCCGGCAGCCGGCGAATCAGATTCGAGGATTGGTTTGTTGAACCCGTCATGGCGTAACGGATGGTAGTCCCGGACCGGCATACCGGTCAATGCAGTTCAGCTCACAGCGCATGAACATGCGGTCAATTTTCCCGTTCAGGAACCGGCTTGCAACGGGGGGTGAGAACGTCCCCTTATTGGACGTCGTGAAGGAATTAAACGAGAGCAGCGAGGGGTTGGAGGTTGCGCTCGCGCATTTTCTGGTAAATGCCGCCGACCGCATATTTCTTGAAATGCACCGATTCGCGGTGCGCGGCCAGGGCCTGATCGTCGAGGTACTGTTCGTAGATCACCACGGTGTCGGGATCTTCCTTGAGCTGGTGCGGAATGAAGTTGACGCAGCCTGGTTCCTGGCGGGAAGCATCAGCCAGAAGGCGCAGGATTTCCGCGATTTCTGCCCGGTCTTCCGTGACGAACTTGAACCAGACAATAAAACTGACCATAAAGGCGGTTCCTTTCGGCCTCAGCGGCCGGTCCCTGGGGTGCTTCTCAAGTCTACGCGGGGAGGTTGCAATCCGCATGAATGTTGTCGAGGGCCTGGGCAAATGCCGGCAGCAGCATGGTCTGGCCGCGGTCGGGACCGGTGGAGACCATGCCGATGCGTGCGCCGCTCTCGCGCTCCTGGAAGTGGAGATATTCGCGGGCGGCAAGGGGCAACTGTTCGAAATCCGTAATGCCCTCGGTGGATTGCCGCCAGCCCTTGAGGGTGGTGTAGCGCGGCTTGATGAGTTCGAGGCCGTCGACGTCGGCGGGAATCTCGTCGGTGACTTTGCCACCGATCTCATAGCCGATGCAGATGGGAATTTCGTCTAGCTGGTCGAGGACGTCGAGCTTGGTGATGACCAGCCACTCTGCGCCGTTGACCTGGTTGGAGTAGCGGAGCAGGGGGATATCGAGCCAGCCGCAGCGGCGGGGCCGGCCGGTGACCGCGCCGTACTCGTTACCGCGGGCGCGGAGGATTTCGCCGGAGGCGTCGTGAATCTCGGTGGGGAAGGGCCCTTCGCCGACGCGGGTGACGTAGGCCTTGGTGACGGAGATGACGGTGCCGATGGCGGTGGGGCCAACTCCGGTTCCGGTGGCCGCGCCGCCGGCGGTGGCTGAGGACGAGGTGACGAACGGGTAGGTGCCATGGTCGATGTCGAGCATGGTGCCCTGCGCGCCCTCGAACATGACGCTGCCGCCGCGGGCGAGGATGTTGTGGAGGATGCGGCCGGTGTCGGCGACGAAGGGACGAACCTGCTCGGCGGCAGCCGCGTACTCGTCGTACATTTTGGCCGGATCGAGCGGGTCAGTGCCGAACAGGGCGTGGGCGATGGCGTTCTTCTCAGCGCAGGCGGCCTCAATGTGGGTTTTGAGCAGCGCCGGATGGAGCAGGTCGACGACGCGCAGGCCGCTGCGGGCCATTTTGTCTTCGTATGCGGGACCGATTCCGCGGCTGGTGGTGCCGATCTTCTTGCGGCCGGGAGCGCTTTCGGCAGCCAGCTCGATCATGCGGTGGTAAGGCAAAATGACCTGGGCGCGATTGGAGACGGAGAGCTGCGCATCGACGTCGACGCCGAACTCGCGCAGGCGCGCAACCTCTTTGAGGAAGGCGAGGGGATCGAGGACCACGCCGTTGCCGATGATGCCTTTGCAGCCGGGGCGCAGCACGCCGCAGGGAATGAGTTGGAGGACGAACTTCTGGCCGCCGATAATGACCGTGTGGCCGGCGTTATGACCGCCGGCGTAGCGCGCCACAGCTGAAAACCGCTCGCTGAGAACGTCGACGATCTTGCCCTTGCCCTCGTCGCCCCACTGGGCGCCCAGCACAACCGCAGTTTTAGCTCGCATGTCGTTCCATTTCCGCAAAACGGCCCGGCACAGGCAGGTTGGGACGACTGGCTGCGCATGGGCAATCGATAGGATGCGGGCACGGCGGCCCGCGGCCTGATCCCCGAGGCCTCTTCGATGATAAACCCTGCCTGGCTCGCGGGCGGCGTGCGCCGCAAGAAGAATCCGGCGGCGCGCTCAGGGGTAGATGCGATGGAGGGTGCGGGCAAAGGGGATGGTCTCTCGCACGTGGTCCAGGCCGCAGATCCATGCGACCGCGCGCTCAATGCCCATGCCGAAGCCGGAGTGGGGGACGCTGCCGTAACGGCGCAGGTCGAGGTACCACTGGAAGGCCTCTTTGGGCAGATTGTGGTGCTCGATGCGGGCGTTGAGAAGCTCGAAACTGGAGACGCGCTGGGAGCCTCCGATGATTTCGCCGTAGCCTTCGGGGGCAAGGACGTCCACGCAAAGGGCGTAGCGGGCATCCTGCGGGTCCGGCTCCATATAGAAGGCTTTTACGTCGGCGGGATAGCGGTGAACCATGACGGGACGGTCGAACTGCGAGCTGAGCCAGGTTTCATCTGGAGAGCCGAAGTCGTTTCCGTATTCAAAAGGCTGTTCGAGCTGGCCGGTCTTGTGGGCGGCGTTGAGCAGTTCGACGGCATCGTCGTAGCGCAGGCGCGGAAAGGGGGGCGCGATGGCCTGGAGTTTGGCGGGATCACGGCCGATCACTACGAGCTCGGAAGCGCGATTCTTGAGAACGCTTTGGACGATATGAGAAAGGAAGTTTTCAGCCAGTTCGAGCAAGCCGTCGAGGTCCATGAAGGCGACTTCGGGCTCGATCATCCAGAACTCGGTGAGATGGCGGCGGGTCTTGGATTTTTCGGCGCGGAAAGTGGGGCCGAAGCTGTAGACCTTGCCCAGCGCCAGCGCCGTGGCCTCGATGTAGAGCTGACCGCTTTGCGTAAGGTAGGCCGGGTCGCCGAAGTAGTCGACGGGAAAGAGGGTGGAGGTGCCTTCACAGGCGGCCGGGGTGAGGATGGGCGGGTCAGTGCGGATGAAGCCGTTGCTATCGAAATACTCCGCGGCGGCGCGCATGATTTCAGCACGGATGCGGAGGATGGCGGACTGGCGCGGGCTGCGGACCCAGAGATGGCGGTGCTCCATGAGGAAATCGACGCCATGCTCCTTGAGGGTGATGGGGTAGGGGTCGGATTCGGGGACGCGCTGAATCACCTGGATGTCTTCGACGTCGAGTTCGAAGCCGCCGGGGGCGCGCTGGTCGGCTCTGACCTTGCCGGTGACGATGACGCTGGACTCCTGCGTTAGGCCCTTCAGGGCTGCAAAAACCTCGGGCGGCACACTCTTTACGTGGGCCACGCCCTGGATGGTGCCGGTGCCGTCGCGAAAGATGGGAAAGAGAAGCTTCCCGCTCTCGCGGAGATTGTAGAGCCAGCCGCGGAGGGTAACGGATTGGCCTTCATGCTGGCCGATGGTGGCGATGGTGGCGATGGGGTGGGTGGATTCGGGAGTGGGCTGGTCGGTCATTCAGTGTTCCTTTAAGGCTGGGGCGGCCGAATGTTTAGGATAACGCGGGGCGGTGGTGTTGGTTGTGACGGAAGAAGGGATAAGATGATTTCGTGGCATAAGAAAAAATTTTGATCCGGGCAAATTTTCGATGCGGATTGCATCTAATCTCCAAAAAGAGGGGAGCGAGACGGCGATGAGTGAGCGCGCTGAGGTGAAAATCGAGGAGATGCAAAAGACGCAGGCTGATCCTGAGACCGCGGAGCGGTTTATTGAGGAAAAGCGGATCGGGGAACGGATCAGGCGGCTGCGCCTGAAGAAGTCGATGGGCCTGGTGGACCTGGGAAAACACACCGGGCTTTCAGCGAGCTTTCTTTCACAGCTGGAAACGGGCAGGGTGGTGCCGACGCTCAGGAACCTGGCGCGGATCGCCATGGTGTTTTCGAAGGACCTGTCGTATTTCTTTGAGAGCGAGCCGACGGCGATGTTCCGGGTGCACCGGCAGAAGGACCGGGTGCGGTTGCCGCAGACGGGAGTGGAGCCGCCTACATACACGTTTGAGAGCCTGGGCTACATGGTGCCCGACCGGCACATGGACCCGTACTTCGCGGAGTTCATGCCGCTGGCGGCGAACGTGGAACCGAAGGCGCACATGCACCATGGGTTTGAGTTTCTGTATGTGCTGAACGGAGAGCTGGAGCTGCATCACGGGGAGCACCAGTGCAAGCTGGAAACTGGAGACGCGGTTTATTTCGACGCGGGGACGCCGCACTCGTATCAATGCGCGGGCAGGAGGCCGGCGGGGGCGATTATTGTGACCATGCACCAGGCGCTGGGGCTACCTCTGCCGCTGCGAACGCCGGCTGCGACGCCGCGGACGCCGGCGGGCGGCGCGCCGAAGGCGATTGGGGGAGATGAGGGGGCAGTGTGAGAGCGGCTGGAGATGCGGCTGCGCCGTCGTTTTTGTTTTTCCGGTTCTTCGTTGTTGAGTATTTGTGATTGATGAAACAGGTCATTTAGAAAAAGGGAAACAAGGTTCAATTCTGCAGTCGAGATTCTCGAAAATAACGGCCCGCAGGGAGTAAAGCCCACGCCAATATTGAGGCATTTGCGGCAGTCAGGGCTGAAGAGGCTGCGGAAAAAAGCAGGATTTGGAGTGAAATGCCCTAGGAGCATCCCGCAGGGGCTAAAGCCCATCTCTTTTTAAGACATTTGTGGCCCGGCTAAAGCCGTGCCCTTGTTACAAAACATCGTTTTTTCCGCAACCTTTAGAGCCGCGAACTGTCCTGGTTGTCTTATGGCAACGCTAAGGTCGCGCGCTTTCAAAACTTCGAAAAAATTCAAACTCCTCGTGCATCGCTATTCGCTTGAGCCGGTATCTTCGGCGGGTAACATTTGATAGCTCACAAAGGCCACGCGTTTTGAATCGGGCGACCAGTTGGGAACGTTCATGGAGCCGTCGCCGCCGACCAGATTGATGAGGGTGCGGATCTTGTTATCGCCGGTGGAGAGGATGCGGAGAGCGATGTCTTTGTTGGCGGCATGGGTGGTGACGCTGGGATCGTAGGAGATGAAGACGATGGACTTGCCGTCAGGCGAGGGATGGGGCGTCCAGTTGCGGAAATTGTCGAATGTAATCTGCTCCACCTGGCTGCCGTCAGGATGCATGCGGGCTATCTGCATGCCGCCCCAGCGGTCGGTGTTGAAGTAGATGTACTGACCGTCGGCGGAGTAATCGGGATCGTCGCTGATGCCGGTGAGGGCGGTGAGAGCGGTTTCAGCGCCGCCATCGACAGAGATGGCGTAGATGTTGCCGGAGCCATGGCTGGGGCGCGCGAAGACGATGGTTTTGCCATCGGGCGACCAGGTGTGGAAGTAGGAGTCGGGGTGATCGGTGACCATGCGCGGCGTGCCGCCGGTGGAAGGAACAATGTAGACGCGGTTGCCGGGACGATCGGGCATGGAGCAGGTGATGGCGAGCCATTTGCCGTCGGGCGAGAGGCCGTGACTGCCGTTGCAGCCGATGGCCGCGCCGGTGTCGATGGGCTGCGGTGTTCCGCGGCCGTCGACGGGGACGGCGAACATGTGGCCGTCCTGATTGAAGATGAGCGAGCTGCCGTCGCGGGACCAGTTGGGCGCCTGGACGCGTACGCGCGCGGAGTAGACCACGGTGGAGCGAACGGCGTTGGGGTCGATTTCGACGGCCTGGAGGGAGCTCGAAAGAGCGAGCTGCGGAGTCGTGGCGGGCGGCGTGAGCGGCGTGAATTCAAGGTGCGAGAAGGCCGCGGTTTCAACTGCGGCGGGATCGTGCGCGGAGAGGCCGACGCCGGCGTAGAAGGGTTCGTCGAGATGGAGCTTGATGGAAGCGCCGGACTGGTGGAGCGGCTCGCCATGCTGGCTGACGAACATGGTGATGACGTCGCCGCGCTTTTCGAGACGCACGCGTTGCGGAGGGTCGATGTTGAGCTCGATGCTCTGCGTTGCGCCGCCTTTGGCGCGGCGGTATTGAAGAGCGGTGAGGCCGGAGCCGTGCTCGGCCGCGTCAGCGTAGACGCCATCGGCGTCGAGAGTCTGGCGGAAGATGAGGACGGCCTTGCGATGTTCGCTGTGCTTGCCGGTCTTTTCGGGAAAACTGATGTCGGCGGTGAGCGAGAGATCGCCGGAGGCTTTGGTCCAGAGGAAGTGGAAGCCGTCGGTGGTGGACCAGAGATTTGCGCCGGAGGAGTGGATGGTATAGACGCCGGTGGAGTGGTCATAGGCGGCGGTTCCGGGAGGATTGACGCTGCCCACATCCGACTGGCCTTGAAAGATGCCGAGGGACTGCGCGGAAATTGCGCGCGAGAAGAGAAAAACAGCGACAAGCAAAAAAGCAAAAAACGCGCGGGCAGATTTTGTGAGCATGAGGAGCGCCTCCATTGGGGATGCCGCGCGGGAAATTCAGAACGAAAGATGCAGCTCGTGGCGCGGCGAGCAAAATATAGGGTGGGAATGCGGGGTTGTCAAACGCGTAAGGCGCAGCCGAAGCTGCGCCTTGTGCGCGGGCGTTGGATGGAGCTATTTTGTGTCGGTCAACAGGTTGCCGTTGATATCGCGGACTTCGACAGGGCCGAGGTTGGCGTCTTTGAGGGTGGGCTCGATCTTCGCGCGGTCGCCGGCTGCGATGACGATGAGCTGATCGGGGTGGAGATATTGCTGCGCGGCGCGGGCGACGTCAGCCTGGGTAATGGCCTGAAACTTGTCTGGCAGCGCAGCGTAGTAATCGAGGGGCCGGTCGTAGACGAAGATGTTCTGGATAGCGCCGGCGATGGCGAATGTCGTTTCGAAAAGGCCGGGGAGGGAACGGATGGATGCTTCCTTGGCGGCGGCGAGCTCGTCGGCGGTTGATGGCTTGCCGGGGAAGTTGCGCAGCTCCGACATCAGCTCTTTGGCGGCGGGCGCGGTGACGTCGGTGCGGACGAGCGCTCCGGAGAAGAACTGGCCGCCGTCGCGGTATTCCGTAAAGCGGCTGGACGCGCCGTAGGTATAGCCGTGGACTTCGCGGAGGTTCATGTTGATGCGGCTGCCGAAGCTGCCGCCGAGCGTGTAGTTGAGCACGTCGAGGGTGTCGGCGTCAGGCGAGCTTGAGGGAACGCCGAAACCAAAGGCGGCGAGCGCGGTTTGCGGCGCGCCGGGCTTGTCAACGATGACCACGTGCGTGGCGGGCGGCGGCGGAGCGGGGGCGAGGGCCGGCGAAGCAACGGTGTGACCGGTCCATTTTCCGAAATACTGGCGGGCGAGTTTTTCAGCCTCGGCGCGGGTAATATCGCCGGCAAAAATGAGAACCGAATCGCTGGGTCCGTAACGATCGGAGTAGAAGCTGGAGAAGTCAGCGGGCGTGAGGGCGGTGATGCTCTCGGTGGTGCCGCTCGAAGACATGCCGTAAGGCTGATCGCCGTAGAGAAGCCGGGGACCGACGCGGGCAGCCATGCTCTGCACGTTGTCAGTTTCCTGGGCGATACGGAGCAGGCGCTGCTTGCGGCGGCGATCGATGTCTTCAGGGCGGAAGGCGGGATGCTGGGCGACATCGGCGAGCAGTTCAAGGCCTTCAGCGGCGTGGTAGGAGAGCAGGTTCATGGAAACGGCGCCGGTGTCCATGCCGGCAAACGTATTGATACGGGTGCCGATGCGCTCCTGGTCGTCGGCGAGCCTGGTGAGGTCGCGCGAAACGGTTCCGTCGCTCATGATTTCAGCGGTCAGGGTGGCCACGCCGCTCTTGCCGTCGGGGTTGTTGAAGCTGCCGGCGCGGGAGACAATCTGGGCGGCGAGAACGGGCAGAGCGTGATTCTCGACCAGCAGGACGGTGAGGCCGTTATCGAGCTTGAACCGGGTGGGCACGGGCAGATGCAAGGCGGGCGCGGGTCCGGCGTCGGGCTTGTTCTTGCGCCAATCCTGCGAGGCCTCAAACTCCGGCGTGTAGGGGTTGATGAGTTTCACGTCGGCATCCGTGTCGGCAGGGCTGCGCGGTACGTCGTCCAGGATCTTTTTGCCGGGCACGCAATAGACCACTACCGCTGCGTCCTTGGTGAGGTATTTGGCTGCCGCATCCCTGGCGCCGGCCACGGTTACCGCTTCAGTCATGGCAACGTCTTTGGGCAGGAAGCCGGGATCTCCGGTGTACTGGTTGTACTCGTCGAGGGTGTCGGCGACGCCGCCGAAGCCGCCCAGGCGCTGGAGCCCGCTGATTTTTGAGGTAAGTTCGGTGGTCCTGGAGGCTTCAACTTCTTCGGGAGTGGGTCCGTCCTGCTGCAGCTTGGCAAGCTCGGTCCAGAAGCTTGCTTCGAGGTCTTCCAGCTTGACGCCGGGCTTGGCAGTGAGGTCGCACTCGGTAACGCCGGTGAGTTTGAGCCCATCGGCGCTGCAGGTGACGCTCTGCGCGGTTTGAGCCTTGTAGACCATGGCTTCATCAAGGCGGCTGGCCTTGGAGCCGCCCAGCGCGAAGATGGTCGCGCGCACGCTGTAATCATCGGGTGTGTAGACGGGAGGAGTAAGCCAGGCGATGGTGACCCGCTGCAGCTTGACGGTGTCAGTGATAGTGGCGCGGCGCTGCGCGGTGATGGGCGGCGTGACGACGGCGACTGGATCAACCTTGGGACCGGCGGGGATGGGTCCAAAATATTTGGTGAGCAGGGCGCGCAGCGCGACGGGGTCAAAGTCGCCGGCGATGGCGATGGAGGCGTTGCTGGGCGTGTAGTACTGCTGGTGGAAGTCGCGGATATCGGCGATGCGCGCGGACTCGACGTCGAGGTGGGTTCCCATGACGTCGCCGTAGTAGGGATGGCCCTTGGGAAAGAGCAGATGAAAGACTGCTTCGTCGGCCACGTAATAAGGCCGGCCTTCGCCCTGGCGGCGCTCATTGCGGACGACGTCGCGCTGGTTGGTGAGCAGGGTGCGATTGAGGCCCTCCATGAGGAATCCCATGCGGTCGCTCTCAAGCCAGAGGGCGAGCTCGAGTTGATTGGAAGGCATGGTCTCGAAATAATTGGTGCGGTCGAAGCTGGTGGTGCCGTTCACGTCGGTGGCGCCGGCGCCTTGCACGTACTTGATGTGAGCCTTTTCGCCCACGTGCTCGGAGCCCTCGAACATCATGTGCTCGAAGAGGTGCGCAAAGCCGGTGCGGCCGGGGCGCTCATTGAGCGGTCCCACGTGGTACCAGAGATCGACGGCGACGAGGGGAAGCCGGTGATCCTCGTGAGTGATGACGGTGAGGCCGTTAGGCAGGGTGTACTTCTCGAATTTGATGACCGGCAGTTTGTGCGCGCCCTGCGCGGAAGCCATGGCGACGGCAAAAATCGCAAGTATCGGGAGCGTGAAAAGGCACAAACGGCTGCGAATGGAAATGCTCACGGGGATTCTCCTTGAATGCACAACCCAGAAACGAGGGTGCAGACAGGATAATACGCGGGGCTGAGGAAAGTGCCGAGAAAGTATCGCGGCGCGATCAGGGGCCGACCTGAACATCCTGGCCGGTGGCTTTGCCGAGCGCATGCAGGTAGGCGTCAATGCTGCGCGTCTCGCCGAGAATGAAGCGGGTGACGAAGCGGAAGACGGGATTGTAGATTTCAGCGTCCTCCGTAATGCGAACGATGACGCCGCCCGGCGAAG
>Ga0224555_1001616_pt1 | contig 30207 bp, 39 predicted proteins | sample 714S23034metaG_FD_180687 | JGI IMG/M metagenome (GOLD analysis project Ga0224555, IMG submission 180687) | Peat soil microbial communities from Stordalen Mire, Sweden - 717 S2 30-34 | ecosystem: Environmental > Terrestrial > Soil > Wetlands > Peat | place: Sweden: Norrbotten County, Stordalen...
CCAACTGTTCGGCCAATCGGGTTTCGGGGGCGTTCATGGCACCCCTCCTTCCTCGGATTCATAGAGGGAGAGGTCGGGGGCGGGCAGGTCCAGCTCCAGCAAATCCTGTTGCCGGGTCAGATGCAGGGCGCCGGGTTGCACCGTGGGCCGCTCCCGTTGTTCCAGGAGATTGGCAACGTATTCGCAACTGAAGGCTTGATAGGCCCAGGCGTCTTCCAGGGCGCGTTGCACCTTTTCGATGCCATAGATTTCGCTCAGGGCCACGATCTTTTGGACGTGGTGGCGGGGATTGCCACGCTTTTCTTCCAGGCGCTGATAATACTCTGCTGCGCGCGGCGACAACGCCAGGAACCGGGTCAGAAGTTGCTGGGCGCGGGCCTGCCGGCGTTGCGATAGCAGTTCCTGCACATGCTCGGGCTTTTCAAAGTCCTGATGCCGGTCGTAACTGCGCGGATGCTCAGCCACGAGCTGAGCCTGATGATACAGGCACAGGCGGTCGGGATAAGCCTTGAGCACGAGATTGACGCCGGCATAACGCGGCGGCACCGAGTAGTGGTTGGTGTCCAGCGTCACGCGGCACCGCCGGCTGACGGAAACGGTGCTGACCGTGGCCAGATCATAAGGCAGCACGGTCAGCGGACGCAGCTTGGGTTTTTCCAGCTCGAAAAGGTCCTGCGGTTTTTGGTGCGTCTCCCCATGCACCCGCACATTGGCCACCTGTTCCAGCCACAACCGCACGGCCGCGTTGAGCGCGTCCAGGCTGGCGAGTTGCAGCCCGGCCAGGAAGTTTTTCTTAAAATAACCCACGCCATTTTCGACCCGCCCCTTTTCATGCGGCTTGTAGGGGCCGCAAGCCTTGACCGCAAAACCAAAGTGGCGGGCGAAGTCCAGGTAACGCGGATGCAACAGCGCCGGGGCGCCCAGCATATGGGACAAGACGGCGGTCTTACAGTTGTCAACCATCACCTCCGTCGGAACCGAATGAAAGTATTCGAAGGCGTGCTGGTGACAGGCCAGAAAGTGTTCCTGCGTCTGGGCCAGGGTGAACTCGACATACATCCGGCGGCTGTAGCAGAGCACCATGACGAAAAAGGAAAGCCGCCGCCGGGTGCCGCCCACCGGCAAAAAACCGGCCGAACCCCAATCCACCTGGGCGCATTGACCCGGCGCAAAATGCAATTTCAGAAAGGCGGGCTGACGCGGTGGGCGGACGGCGCGCACGTATTCCTTGAGGATGCTGTAGCCGCCGGTGTAGCCATTTTGCCGCAACCGTTGCAGCAGTTGCTGGGCGGTGAAGGGATGCGTGGCCAGCAGCCGCACGATCGTGCCTTTGTGCGAATCGAGTTTGCTGGCCCGCTTGGCCTGCTCGCGCGGCTGATACGTTTGGCATTCGATCCATTTGCCCACGGTTCGCTCATCCAGCTTCAACGCCGCCGCAATCTGCGCCACGGTCAACTTTTCCTGATCGCACAACTGCCGGATTTGATGGAAGGTCTGGTAATCAATCATGCGGTACCTCCCTGGCAGGCGCGTCGCAGAATGTCGCCCACGCTCAACATCTGGCCCGCTCGCGGACCGGCAGGCGGGGCGGTCGTCTGGGGAGCCGGCAATGCCAGCACCTGATAGAGCGGCTTCTGATAAGCCACCAAATCAGCCGCGATCAATTGACGTCGGCCCTCCGCCAGTTGGAGCGGCTCCATTCTGAGCAACCGGCTCAGCGTGGCCTCGGAGTAATAACTGAGTCCCTGCGCATCGGCGACGGTGACCAGCACCAGATAGAGGGCCCAGGCGGCGGGATCGGCCTGGCGCAGGAAGTTGTCCCGCACCAGACGTTGATCCACCCAGCTAAACTGCGCCGGCACTTGCCGCAGGCGATCCGGGCGCAGGATCTTTTTGTTCATCATATAATGTGTTTCCTTTCACGGACCGGCTGGCAGGTTGAGCCAGAATGTCCTGCCCTTTTGCTATCAGGCCCCGGACGAAAAGGACGATGTCGTCTTGTAACGTACAGTCGGTGAATTTGGAGATAAGCCCCACCAGTAGAGGCGTTTGCACCCGGCAGACATCTTGTAACGTACTGGGGCAGAGGGCTGGTAACGCAACCGGTGCAATCTCTTGGTTGGCAGCCGGTTGCGCCGAGCAGGCGTCTTGTAACGCACCGACCGTCCGGCGTGGGGAACGCTTCCAATAACCCGGATGGGCCGCTCGCCACTCCCGCACCCGTTGCACGTTCTCCGGCCCGCGGAAGTGGTCCCGGTTTTCGGGTTTGCTCAGCCAGCGCTGTTGCCGAGCCCGCTTGCTGGCCGCCTGACACGCCGGCGTCGAACAATACTTCTGGCGTTCGCGATTCCGGTAATCAGGCACAAACAGCAGCTTACAATGCAGACACTTGCAACGGCGCGTCTCGGGCTTCATCGAAATAAAAGCCGACTCCCATAAAACCCCCGCCGGAGGCCCGAAAGCGCGAAGAAAATCGGTCCCGGAAGAAAACAGAAAAAGAAGATAAGAAGAGTTTTGTCGGAACCGTGGGAAGAAGACGGAACGGGAAGAAGACAACAAATTCAAACCGGCGGATTTACCCCATTTTCAGACCGCCGCCGACACCTGGAGAGCATGCGTATTAATGTTCTCGTTGGCTGACGCTCTCGGAGGAAATTGTGCCTGGCCCGCCGCGATTCTACCGTGTAGTGTTTTTGCCGTAGCAACGCCAATCCTGCCGGCCACCGGCAAGAATCCGCGCCTTCCACAAATCAAAGTCAGGGCTGTGTTGAGTTTTTTCTTTGCGTTGGCCTCAAATCAGCAAAGGGAACAACCGCCTGGCGCAGCCTGGGCGCCGAACCGATCAGCGCAGGAAGCCGCTCCCTCCAAAACTCAACGCCAGCAAACAACCTACTCCCATCTCCCCAAATTCCGTGTTTCCTCCACTTCGAGACGATCAACCAACCTCATACCCTCGCAATTCCCGCGCGCTTTCCTCCCCTTCAAGAACAACTTCAGGACTCAATGGCGTTGAAGCCACTTCTTCACCGTACGAAGCAGGCACCGCCCCCACCGGCCAGCCGTTAATGGATTCAGCCCGATCAAGCACTGTCCGAGTCGTCGGAAGCTGCGCCCGGCGTGTCTCCATTTCCCTCGCTACACTGCGAGCCTAACACTACATCCAGATGCCGTAAAATTCTTGCCAAACTCATTTCCTGATCATGCAAGACGACCTCCTCGGATTGTTGCGTCGAGAGATCGAGAAGGCAAAGCCGCGCGGTTTCGATCCAGATCTCCATCCTAAACAGCCGCTCGAACACGGCTGGCTTCTTCCCTACCTGCTGCTGGCTGACGATTTCACCTGGAAGCGATGGAGTTACTGGCACGATGTAATGCAATCACGGCGGGTCATTGGGGACACGATCCCCAGAATCGAGTGGCAGTCAAATCCCCACGCCCGAAAGATGCTGGAGAACTCGCTGAACTCTATTACTCGATACGGACGCTGGCAGGGCTGGGGCAGTTGGAACTTTTTCAGCTACTTCATGGACTGGTTGCTCTTCGGCTTCGGCCATGGAGGACACAAGGTTCTCCCCAAAGAGCCGAGTGGCGCTGAAGGAGCCAGCGACCGGCTGTACCAGGTGTTCAACATCGAGACACTTTTGGCCTACCCTCACGACTACTTGGGAGATATCCTGTGCGAAAACCAGCACGGGCAGCGGTCGGGGTTCTTTCCGACCCCCATGAGCGTGGTAGAGATGCTGGTGTTGATGACCGTGGATGGTGATGCCCGCCTTAAGACGGTCTGCGACCCCTGCGTCGGGACGGAAAGAATGCTCATGGTTGCCAGCAATTACTCCCTAAGATTGTACGGTGTGGACATAGACCCTACGGTAATCAAAGCCACGCTGGTCAACGGTTACCTCTTTGCACCCTGGTTGGTCAAGCCCTTCCCATTTCTAGACGGGGCCAACCTGGACCCGACACAAACCATCGCCATCAGCAACGCGCTGGCCGGCCACAAGCCCGATTATCACCAGGAGACGGTTCCCTCCCCGAACGGACAAGAATATGCGCCAATTAAGAGGCGCATTCGCGAATCAAAGGCGAATAAATTGAAGAACAAGATAGGTTGATGATTCACGCCCCTTGCTTTAACGTCAACCCGACGAACAGGGCCGCAATCAAAACAATTGGCGATCGGCACCCACCGAGGATTCGCATCACTCTCTTTCCGCCATGGGCCGTCAGAAGACGGATGAATAGGCGAATACGCCGGACCTTCTTGGGGAAGCCGGCGCTGATCGCTACGCTAGACCGCGAGGCTACTTGAGATGGCCCGATACGAGCTTGGTCATCTCGAACATGCTCACCTGCTTCTTGCCACCGAAGACGGCCTTAAGATTCTCGTCGGCATTGATCAGAGTCCTCTTTTTCGCATCCTGCAACCCGTTCTTGCGGATGTATGCCCATAACTTTTTGGTCAGCTCGGTCCGCGGAAGCGGAGATCCGCCAACAACTTTGGCCAATGAATCATCCGGTTGCACCGGTTTCATAAAGCCCGCATTCGGTTTACTTTTAGGTTTGGAGTTTTTAGCCATGCCGTGTTGTAAATTCGCATCGAGAGAATTGCAATAATAATTTTACAGATTTCAGCGGGTCAACGCGATGCCCACCCAGGCTGCAAAACCAGCCAAATTTGCACGGTCGCAGCTTGCTCTATCAATGAATGTCAAACACAATATCGCATGAATGAAGAATTGCTAAAAATATGCCGGGCGCGCGGTCTCACCGAAGAGGACCTGGATGAGTTTGTACATGACGCTGCCGCCAGCGAGGCGCTTCCCCAGGTCAACGAGGAGGCCAGCCGGGCCAAGCAGGAGAATCTGCTCAGCGACGCTTCCCAGACGGCCAGCCGCATCAATAACGAAGGAATGGGATCCCAGGTCAAGTATCTAGTGGAGCAGCATGGCTTCGACGGCGCAAAGAAGTTGCTCGAACAAGACGAACACAAGGTTTGACACCCTTGTGCTTTTTCTCGGCAATTTTTCCTTTTCATCAAATTTGCCCGCGTGGCGAAATTGGCAGACGCGTTACTTTGAGGCGGTAGTGACGCAAGTGGTGGAGGTTCTGGCCCCTCTCGCATGCACCTTTTACTAACAGCAACCTCGTCCTCAGCGGAGATCCTCGGTGACCAGCAGCTCGTCGGCCGGCCTCCAAATTAGCAACATCGGCAAACACAAATGTGATGAACGCGGCAACAGACATTCCCAGAAGTTGCGAAACCTGCCTGTATCTGGCCACTCACGACAAGTGCGACGGCTGCCTCGGAACCGGAGAACCCTACGATTACAAAAACTGGACGCTGGCCACTTTTGGGCAGGCCATGGCCCTCGAACATGATCGACAAGTCTCCGGCGAGCGCAATATCGTTGTCGGCGGCCAGGGAGAAGCCGAGGTCAACGCCAGATGGACCGTAAAGGAAGCATACGAGCATTTGGTCCGCGTCAGCTCGGAATGCGGTTACCTTACTTCCGCCCCCAAGTTTGATGCTGATGAGGCCTGCATCCAGATCATCTGCCACGGCGAATGGTTCCTGTTCTGGAAGGCGGGCGCGTTCGATCGCATTGAGGAACGTTCAGGGCGCTGCCACTGGAGCCGCCATCCGGATTTCCTGAAGGTGAAATATCGCAAGGAATCTCTTGAAGTTTACGGCTTCCCGCGCGGCACCGAGCATGCCGGCTCTTGCGCCTGCATTCCCAAGCCAGCATAGCCTGGAGCAGCCCGGTCTAATCAGGACGCGCATAATTCAAGTCCCGCTTAATGCACCACCACTTCTCCTAGGCAACCACGCACTTTGCACTTTACACTGACCATTGCAATGGGACGATTCCCTCACTGAACGGGGTGCTCCAAGGCTGTCACTCGGGCAAATTAATGCCGCAAGGCCGTAAAGCGCTCCCCAAAAACAAAGCGCTGGCAAATTCCCTTTCGCCAATCAGGAGCAAGTAAGCAACGCAAGACGAGTCTAAAATTTGAGTTGGATTCCGGCCAAACAAGACAGCATCATGAAAACACAGCGCTTTGACTGCAAACTGGGCGACCAGGTACTTCGCCGTGTTGGAAACAAGACTTTCAAGGGGATCATCACCGGGATCGCAAAAGAGAATGAGCACAAACTGCTTCTAGATATCGAAGTGGGTTGGTCCGATGGCAAGACGGCGCAGATCAGCCCCTTCGACCGCGACCTGATCATTTTGGCAACGCCCGCGGAAACCCCGGAGCGGCTGTTTGGATATCTTAAGAAACATGGACTTTTGTGGGCTCGAGTCACAGCACGAGATCACTGGACTTACCGCATGGTGAGCGCGAACAATCATGCGGAGCTTCGGGCTGTCATCGTCGAGTCCCAGTCCTGCGATGTCATTTTCACCGTCAAGAGCGGCAAGGTCACTGCTTCGGAGAGAAAGCCGTCACTGGACGAATCTCAGACGCACCTTTGTGTCGGGAAAAGGCGGCTCCCCCTCGATGAAGTTGAGCAATTAGCGGAGTGGCAGCAGTTCTCCTAATTGCTCCGGCAGCGCAGCAAAAACATTCCTTCAAGCCGAGCTCCGTGATCAGATTCAGTCGTGTTCTGTGAGGTCGCGATCCAACGAAACGTAAGGGCCAAAAGGCGGCCGACTGGGGACGGTTTGGTTGTTTGACAAGGGTATAGTTCAGTTGAGCCCACAGCGAGTCAGCATCACGTACTGGACCCGACACAGTTCTTGAGATTTTCGTCCTCGATCGGGACGCCTGAGAAGAGGGCTTCACCATCCACGCTGATCGTAACGAACTCCTGATCAACATTAATATAAGCCTCTCTTCCATCCAAGTGGACATAAAAATAATCGAGGCCGCAACGCGTACTGGGCCCGCTGACTTCCTTCCAGGATTTTGCCTGGGTTTGGGTCAAATGCGCCAGCATCGTTTGGAAGTCGAACGACACGACTTTGAATGTTTCGCTCATGCTCTTGGAGCTTGGTCCTGGTTTGTGCCGTTTGCAAGGCAGGAATGAGGCTCAACTCCGGCCAGTTCCAAAACAAGAATGCTCACCAAACATAAAGTCGCAGTCATCGGCCAAGGTCCGGGAGTTTCCGAAGGGGACCGAACAAGGCTGGTTCAGCCCTTCGCCCAACTATCGGCCAAACCGACCAATGGGGAAAAGTCAATTGGGCAGGCCTTTGGGATCATGAGCACATGATTGATGCACACGGCGGCAAGGGAGATGATCTGGACTACTTCCCCTCGGTGACTACGGTCCCAATGGCCGACAAACGCAGCCTGCAAGAAGGGGCACCAGTTTGCGCCCCAACAAAAAAATAGCTGACGACTTTAATAACCCGTCGCCGGGTTTCTTAGCCGGTTGCTGAGTTTTTTGTCGAAGCACACTAATATCAACACGATATGCGAAACATTTTAGAGAACCTGCTAACTGCTGCCAAAAGTGTTAAGAAACCCGGTCCAAAACTTAAAAGGGCAATCACGGCGGCCGAAAAGCGGTTGCACGAGGTGGACAGCCGCGAGGAGCTGAAAAAGCTCGCCCTGGCATTGAAGGATGAGGACCCGAAGGCGCTCGTCACCTTCTCGGAGGATCCTGACCCTGATAACCGATATGCGCTGACCGTTCACACTGAGGACGGCCTCCTGCGCAAGCTGGCCCAACTATTTGGCTGCCCTGAAAAGGAACTCCCCGGGGAGGACGATAACGAGTTTGAGGCTGGCGACCACTGGCACGGCCGAGGCCAGATCAATTTGCGGACCCTCGCAGACGAGATGATCCAGATAAACGCGCCGTTTTTCACCGAAGCCTACACTGTTGAAGAATTGCGTAAGCTTGCCGGCTGACCATGAAGGCGCACGATTTTACCTATCCTGCCACAACACGCGAAGGTCCACCGGAACGCGCTGTCACTATCTTTAATGAACCCACATGCCGGGTTAGCCCATTAGTTACAATTCTTTCATCTGAGGGGAAGGGGAACGGTCCCTGATCCGAGATAACAAGACCACCGGCAAGTTTCACCTCACGAACCTTTCTCCGGTGGTAGCATGACCGTTTCTATATGAACCAAAAGTTCTGAAATTTCTGGGGCTGATGCCAAAGCGCTAAAATCAGACCGCTTTCGCAAGCAAGAATGTTTGTCCGCTGTGGGCGAGCACCTGCGCGAACGTGCCAGACGAAGATGCAATGGCTTCACGCTGGAAAACCGCACTTGCAATGCGCGCCCAACCGGCCATAGCCTTTGAAATCGAGCAAACAAAAGTTATGAGCACAGCGTTTGAAATCACATCCGAAGACGTTCGCAACGTCATGAAGCTCAACGGCTATTCCGTGGACGAGGCCGCTGCAGAAAAGATATTCCAGGACGTGATCGCCCCCGAGGATGGGCGCATCGAGAAGGCTGCTCTCTACGGCAACGAGATGGAGGAGCAGACAAAGTACGCCTACCAGGAAATTGCCAAAATCCTCCGAGAAGCTGGAGTCCTAACTTCGGCCGAAGCCTAGTCATTTGATGCGGAGGCTTCGCTCCGACCAATTTATCCAATTTCCCTTGAAGTGTCCGCTTGGATAAGCTATGGGAAATACAAAAGCACAGACTATGGAGGAACAAAACTCAAGAGACGAAACCACGCAACTTCGAGAGAAGGCGTTTCAGCAGCTCAAGGCCAACGGCCCCATGAAGGCCAAGGCGCTGGCGGGCGCCCTGGGCCTCACGGGCGCCCACAACCTGCTGGCAGCGTTAAAGTCGGACAGCAAGCGGTTCCTTGACTCCGGTGGATGGTGGCAGCTCAGAACCAAGTAAGATTCTCAAAATGCAGACGCCCATCACTGGCAAGCACGATGACCCCTGGCTCAGTCTATGGCTGAAAGCTCTCCAGCCCAGGACGGAGTACTTCACGCATAAGAGCAACATACATGGGACAGCACACGTAGCCCGGGTCTTAATTCACGCGTGGATCATCGGCAAGAGGCATCGGCCAGAAATCACCCAGGAACTGCTCGCAGCGGCCTTCATACACGATTTGTCCAGGCGGCATGACGGTACATGCCATATCCACGGCGAGATGGCCGTCGAGGAACAGTTGCCCAAGTGGAGGAACCTGCTTGAGGAGATGGGGGCCAAGGATTTTGCGCTTGTTTCTGATATGGTGGCCAGGCATTGTCGTATGCCGGCAGATGACGACAGCCCGGCTGTAAGACTCTTTCGCAACGCCGATGGCCTGGACAGGGTCCGCCTGGGCGATCTTGACCCAAACAAGCTATGCGATAAATCCCCGGAGTTGCTGGATCTGTCCTGGACATTGTATGAGGCAGAGACGGACAACCTGCTGAGGCTCTTCAAGTTTGTGCCTGATTCGATTTAGGCAAAAATTATGCCATGCCTTCACGGTCTGCTGCTCCAAGGATGGTCCGGCCAAAACCACATTGGGAACACTGGTGGATACAATTTCGCAAGACGTCGCAAGAGGTTTGCATAAATAGGGGAAGATGCGATACGCAGCGTCATAAGTTTTTGCGCATTCACCAGCCTTTGCGCCGATTCCAACAGGGCACATGCGCAATTATTTACGACGCTCAGAATAGAATGGAGTGCGGAGCCTTGGAGGTTCTCAAGCCAGCACTGCGCAAGCCCGCCAAACAAAAGGCATGAGCAACCGCCGAATCACTGTCGAAACGTTCCCGACCACTGAACCCAACAGGGTCCTCCGCGCCGATGTCTACTACGACCAGGGAGGAATAAGCTACTTTTCAGGACGCTCGCGCAAGCGGGGCTATTACCTGTCGATAACTCCAGTCAAAGTGGAGGGAGCATTTACGTCGGTAACGGCTTTTTCCGGCACCTGCGATCTGCTGGAGGAAGTAAGCCGTTACGCTGAGCGCCGGCTGCAGGAACACGCCCAACGGGTTCGCAACCTGCCCATCTACCAGACGCTCATCGAGCTTGTGCAGGCGAAAAATGGCATGAAGCTGGCCGCCGAGGCAGGACCTGTCGCCGAAGATGCCGCAGCACATCCAGTGGCGGCTCTCGCCGAAGTGCAGTAAACTGAGGCATGCGTGAGATTTTCTTTGAAACGCGGGCCAAGTTTCTCCAGGCCTCAAGGAAGCGCTTCGCTGACTGGGGAGAGGCCAACAACCATCGCCGGGTGGGAGCAGCGATCGAAGAATTCCACGACCTGTTTGTGATCGCATCCTCTTACTGCGACCGGCTCCGCTGGATGCACAAGCCGAAGCCGATTTGGTACAGGCAGCAGCAGTTGAACAGGGACAGCTGTGACCGATGGATTGGGCGCACGCCTTACGGGAAGATGTTCAGCAGAATTCCAAGATGACTTGTGACGCGCGGGACGCCAGCAAACGCAGCAAAGCTTTTTGTCCAGTATTTTACTCGCCCACACGGCAAAATTGGAGTGGTGCAGCCAGCGCGAGATCGTAAGAGCAGGGATAACACTGCAGAAGATTCAGCCTGGGGTGTACCGGCTCCAGTGGCTGAGGCAGCATCTGACGATCGAATCACGCGCCATCCACAGTTTCACGGCCTATACTGTGGAGACAAGGGTTTTCGCTCAGGCTGGGAGCTTCCCATCGATGTTAAAGGACCTGAAGAGCATGGCCAAGAAAGCCGAGAAACAGAAAAGCGCCAGGCAATGAGTATAAGGAGAAGCAGGTCGGATTTGGCGTGCCCGTTATGTGAGGCAGGTCTCCCTCTCGTTGGCCGAGACCACATTTCGAAGCCACAATCGGAAACTCCTGCCATGCGGTGTCGAAAGAAAATCCAGAGGGGCGATATCAAACGGTACCGTGAATTTTTGAATGCGAAAGGCGCCGGCCAGAGGCACCAGAACAATCGCCACCACCAGATTAGCCGTCCATACGGTGATTACCTTTACGCGCAGGACCGAGACAAGTTCCTGCGCGGCATGTGCGAGTGGCTGCCAACCTTGCCAGTGCAGGAGGGACTTAAAGCAATATGCATGCGACAGAAACCGTGATTGAGGAGACGGAGGAAGGGCTGTTGGAGTGCAAGCCCTACCGCAAACGGCACGTCAAGAAGCACTGGAAAATCGAGTGCCGCTGGAAAACTCCGCGGTCTGCGATGCTCTACAAGTTTTGGAAGATGTGGACGAGGCACGGCACTTACGAAACCGGGCCGCAGGCACGCCAAGCCGTCCAGGATATTGCAGACGGACCATTCTGGAGGAACATGCAGTTCCGCTTGGTCAACACCAAGACGGAGGCGATATTCCAGGTTGCTTGAAGATTTTCCGGCATTTTCAGGACCTGGTTGCTATAATAACGATGTCTTCTAGAAGGAGAGCATCGTGAAGGCGTCGCAGCTCAGTTGCTAGGCGCCTGAAAGGCATTCAGGAGGCCAGGAGTTCGGAACTCCTCGGCGCCACCTTCCTTGCAAGAAATTAATAAAAGCACCTTATGAAGCAGCAGCTACTACGAATTATCGCCAAGATCGTGGCCATCCTCATGGTTCCGTTTTGCGTGGTGCTTTGGTCTCTCTTTTTAACCGCCGCTCTTGGCCTAATGGTGCTCCTCTTGGCTCCAAACCTTATTTCACGTTTTGGCGTACCAGTCCAAGCCGCTCCGCCTCAGCAGAGCGCCATGACGCTAATCCTTTTCGTGCTGTTGGCCGTACCGATCTGCTCTTTTTGGACTTTCATCTCGGTGCAGCTATGGCGCTGGCTCTGGCCCGACAAGTTCTGGTTCACGAAGATTGCTGGACAACAGCCGGAGGCTGCAAAACTTCAACGCTCCAAAAAGGGATGAGTGCCGACTTATCAGCGCGCAGAGTTGTGATTACGGGGATGGGAGTCATCTCGCCCAGTGGCAATGATTTGGTCAGGCTTTGGAAGAACGTGAGCGGGGGAATCAGCGCCGCGGCACCAGTCACCCGCTTTGATGTCAGCGCCCTGCCGGTCAAGATTGCGGCGGAAGTCAAGGATTTCAACGCCGGCGATTATATCAAGAGCCGCAAGCCGGGCCGCCTTGATTTGACCATCCAATACGGAGTCGCGGCGGCGACCATGGCCCTGGCGGATTCGGGATTGGACCTCCACGGCATACAACCGGACCGGGTTGGGGTGGTGGAGGGCACGACCGTCAGCGGAGCGGAGAGCGCCATCAAAGTGAGGGACAGTTATGGGTCCAGGAATTACCGGGCCGTGCATCCATACAGCGTGGTGGCGAGCTACTGCGGGGAAGGCAGCAGCACGATCAGCCTGCAGTTAGGAATTAAGGGAAGCGCGATGACGTACTGCTCGGGCTGTGCATCTGGCAACGATGCCATCGGCCATGCCGCCAAAATAATTCAGACCGATGATGCCGACGTGGTTATCGCGGGGGGGGCGGAGGAGATGCCGGAGCTGTTGCATGTCGGATTTTGCCGGCTGCGGGCGATGACGGAACGGGGTGGCGATCCAAAACAAGCAGCGAGGCCCTTTGACCGAAACCGAGATGGATTTGTGCTGGGTGAGGGCGCTGCCTTTTTCGTTCTGGAAGAGCTTTTTCACGCCCTCGCCCGGGGCGCACGCATCTATGCGGAGGTTGCTGGACACGGGCGCAGCTGTGAGGCTTACCACGCGACCGACCCACACCCGGAAGGATTGGGCTACGTTTGGGCAATGGAAAAAGCACTCCGCCACGCGCGCATCCATCCCCAGGAGGTCGATTACATCAATGCCCACGGCTCGGCAACGCCCCTGAATGACACTGTGGAAACGCTGGCCATAAAAACGGTTTTCAGGGAACACGCCAAGCGCCTGGCCGTCAGCGCCACGAAGGCAACCACCGGACATCTGATGGGGGCATCCGGCGCCATCGAGGGCATGATCTGCGCGCTGTCCATCTGGCACCAGGAAATCCCGCCGACCATTAACCTGCACGATCCTGATCCAGCGTGTGACCTGGACTATGTTCCCGGCGAGGCCCGATCGTTTCCGGTGCGGGTTGCAGTTAACCTCAACGCGGGGTTTGGCGGGCGCTACGCCTGCCTGGTCTTCAAAAAGTACTGAGCCTCGGATTCCTGGCGGGCCAGCCTCGTAACGCGCCAAACATAAACAAAATGGTCAATCCGCAGACGCACCCGATCGTTGGCAAGATATTCGACGGGCTTGCTCTTTCCCTGCACGCCCAGGCGTGGGCCGATGCAGCCGACGAGAAGGTACGAAACGGCTCCACGTCGAGGCCGTATCCGCCAGGGGCGGAGATTACGGACTACTGCGGGGAGCCCAGCGAGCAGGCCAAGTTTGCCGCGGCGCAGATCATCGGGCAGCTCCAGGTGTTGAACAAGGAGAGCATCATCCTGACTTTGCAAAGGGCAAGCCGGGCTGATGGATTTGAGATCGGTGCGTACCCGCACACCTCGGAAGAGGAAGACTACGCCTTCGACTTCGGATTCTCCCTGGGCCTGATGGTCACCGGGAGCGGATCCAGCTGGTATGACGACCATGCGGAGTTCAATTTGAATAACCCTTTGGTCGAATTTTATTACGAATGGGCCCCCGTCGCCGCATAAGTGGACGACCCCAGGGCAAAAAAGGGGCGGTCACAAATGTGCCGCCCTCTCCCCAACTTTCCGCAATCAATTTATTGGCTTTCGGCTGACGCCTCTTTGCCAGTTAATTTAGCTTTGGGAAACTTTTGCTGCACGCACCGCGGCCCACCTGGCCCGTGCGGCGGCGGCGATGCGCTTGCGGCCCGCGGCACTCATCCTGCGCTTCGCGGTCTTTTCCGGCTTGCCGGCCTCGGCGTGGATCTTCGCCCAGCGGGCTCTCTGAGCTGCAGCAATGCGGGCGCGCGCGGACGGGCTCATCTTACGCCTGCGAGCTGGAGCCTCCGGGGCTTCGGAACTGCCGCTGTGGCGAGCTTTGACCTGTGCCCACCTCGCACGCTGACCAGCCGCAATCCGCCTGCGACCCGCAGCGCTCATCTTTCGCCGAGGGCGGAGAGTTTCCGTTGACTCGGTCGCACCCCAAATGGAGGATAGCTCCCCCTTCAGATCCAGAATTTTCTCTTGGATATCAGCTGCTCGCCTGAGTGATTTTGGTGAAAGATTGCTAAATATACTACTCATAATTTTTCGATTTTCCTGTTTACAGTTTGTTTCGCCCGGCCCGCCGAGCCTTGGCCCAGCGCGCCCTCGCCGCGGCAGCTATTTTTGCGCGCGTCGCTGCGCTCAACGTGCGTTTCCCTTTGGGCGCAACCCCGCGTTTTATCCTGTAATTGACACTATGCTTGACCTTAACGGGTTCGGTTTCCTCCGCCGCAAGCGAGTCCAGCTCGGCTTCTAGCGAATTAATCTTCTCCTGAATGTTGGCTGCTCTTCGAAGCTCTTTCGGAGTTATGCTCATTAAACTGTTCATGGAGAGCGAATTTGAAGGAAAAACAGAAAATGTCAACCGTCAAAATATTACTGTTTTCAGGCCAATTATAGAGGTTAAAACGGGGCTTCTGTACGCGTCCTGCGCGATTTATCTTAACTTATTGCCAATCAGCTATTTACACGGCTTTCAGCCTGCGGCGCACGAGTTCATATTCGGTAGTAGGGATACACCGGCGGGCGGATGGTTCACACTGTCTTATAATACAAGATAGGCATCAAATAGACCAGACGGGACCCGCTCGATTAGTTGATAAAAGTCCATAGAAGATCTCAGCGGATCGGCCTTCGATTCCATGGCGGCGCGATCATCTCCTCATTAAGAAGCTCATCTAAGTTTAGAGGCTATTGCAGCGATGGCTGTACGCTGGAGGTCACCAGCCCGTTGCACTCTTCCATGTCTTCTGCCTCCTCTGCCTCTATGGCCTGCCTCTTCATCTCTGCGATCACCTCCGCAGGTATGATTTTCTTGGAACCGCTCTGCACGTCCACCTGAAGAAGCTTTCGAGCAAGAAAAACTCCCAAGTGATCCAGGATCACCTCATCCGCCGCAAGAATGAACGGCCGCGAGAGCTTGTAAATTTGCATATCAGAAAACTTGGTGAAGAGCTGATGGGCGCGTGCCGGCATCTTACAGTTGTCCGGTTCATTGAGAGCAAAAAAAGTCCTGCAGCTGAACGGGCGCCGAGCGTAGACCATGCATCGTCCGTCTTTTAAGAAAGGGCAGGGGGCTTCGAGGCACCGCCACACCAGGGCATTGGGCTTGTCTTGGGGCAGCAGGGGAAGCGCGCGCTGCAACCATTGCGCGGTACTTTTGGCGACCTCGTCGATCTGCTCCGGGGTGAGGGCTTCGAGCATGTAATCGACTTCGCGCTCGTCAACATAGGTTGGCTCGTAGCAACACCAGCAGGCGTGGCAACGCTGGCAGGCCGCCTGTTCGGTCTTGAGAGTCCTCATTAAATCCCGCGGATAAGCGTCTTCAAGCAGCAAGCGGTTGAGGCGGGCCAGGTTGGGGGATGGTGAACCCTGCTTCAGCAGGTCTATTGTCTGGGGCCGCAGCTCGATGCCTTGGAAGCGATCTGTTTCGTAAATGCATTCTCCCGTGATGGCGCTGTTGAGAGCCTTGACCACAACACGGCGGGATGACCGCGCGCTTGCATCAGACCTTAGGGCGATCTGGTCCGGCTCTGTCAATTTCTGCCACAGAAAAGCGGAAACACGATCAGACTGCTTTCTTAACTTGTGTGCGAACCTCAACGGATCCTGGACCTGCTTCGCTGAGAACCAGACCAGCGCTGCATCAACCATTGCCAGAAAGTCGCGCACGTTCACGATGGAACCGTACCGGGTTGGAAATTTCAGCGCAACCCAATATACTGAAAGAAACGCCAATGAAGAGTGATGACTCAAGCAGCCAAGCTAAAGCCGAAGAGGATGGGCCTCTCGACAAGAGCCAGTGCGTATTCTGCCGCCGGCAGGTGAAGACGCGCGGCCACCATGTCGTACCGAAGTGCAAAGGCGGTACTGGGACAGTCCCGACTTGCCAGACCTGCGAAGATTTCATCCACAAGACGTGGTCGCACAACCAGCTTCGGGATGAGGCCAATTCGGTGGAGAAGATACTGGCCGATTCGCGCTTCCAGAAGTTCCTCGCATGGCTGAACAAGCAGCAGCAGACGGCCTTCTTCCGAAGCGACCGCAACAGAGGACGAACGAGACACCCCTATCGCTGATCTGGATCAGGCGCAGACCGCGACAGGTCCGGTATCTTTTCGATCCTGGAGATGGAGACGACGTGACGGATGGCTGCAGCCAGCAAGTGCCCTCTGCATGAAGTCGAGCAGGAGGTGCTCGGCAGGCAAAACACAAAAATGAGCGCGTTCTTGATCCACCTGTAGGGCATGTCGGCCGCGGCAGCCGTTGCAACGCACCACCCCCTGGGAAAACCCGCACAAGAAGTTCAACGTCGCGGACGCACTTTACGTCTCCAACATCATCACCCGGAAGTAAAATTGCCCGGACCAAATGGAAACAGCTCCTCTGAGCCAAAAGTATCTGGAATCCATCGGAGCCATAACGATGGTTGCCTGAAGATCGGTCACTTCACCATCTTCAACGAGAAGACGCTGCTTCCGTTCAAGAAACACACCCCGCCACTTTTGGCAAAGAGCCGCATGTTCGCCGCAATCGGTGGGTTTGAGAACTTATGCACCTTGGTCCCCTTGAAAACCTGAAGCTCGTCAGGCCCTCCCAGCATGAGGCACAGGCCATTCTCCAGCGCCGTGAAATTGATCCCATCGCAAGCCGCATCGTCCTCCTGCCGCAAGGCATAGGCTGAGAAATCCGGCGCAAATGTCAGAACAAACCTGGAGTAGACGCCCCTCTTTTCACCGATGACCACGCACAGGTTCATTTCGCTGCGCGCGTCGATCACCCGATAACCATCCAACTGCGGCACCGGCCGCGAGCAGCACCGGCCTGGTGCGTAGGGAATGGTGACCCAGATCTTTCCGAGCAAATCCTGGACGACCACCCCCGGATAAACCACCGAGCCGAACTCAGAGAGCTGATCCACCGCGTGAGTGCGGACGAAGAGCTTTTCCCCCATCTTCGTGAACGTATTCTCATAAAGGCGCCCCCGGTTCGCCGTGTAGACAGCCTGGTTTCGGAAAAAGAACCCGCGCGATGAAACCTGACCAAGCGCCTGATTGTCCGCCGTCAAGAATTGAACCGTCTTGCGGCCGTCGTATCCTGCGATGACGATGTCGCCGCTGTCGGCCGGGCAAACGAGGACCTTGCGGTAATCCGCCGGCTTGGTCCAGACCCTCTCGGTACCTTTGAATACGCTCTTGCGCGTGACGAAGTAATCCACCCCGAAAAACTCCATGCGGAACAGGATGTCATCATCCAGGCTGAAAAGTTCCCCGATTTCGAATTTATCCGTTCCGCTCACCAGCACTATGTTTGCAGGAACAGGGATCGGTCCGCTCACGTCCGGAAGCGGAGGCACAGACCGCTCCTTTTTAAGAAAGACCAGCTTCAGCCAATCCAGGTGCCTCCGTGGGATCACGGACAGGGGATTGCAGACGATCGGCAGCTTCACATCCTTGCAAAAGATGGACACGTTGTCGTCCATTCGCCTGTTCATCTCGCTGGGCAGATACTTCGGATGCGTCCCCTTGAACGGATGAATGTTGAGGTACAGGTGTGTCGCCATGACGGCGAACGAAAACCAATCCGTCGTCTCTGAAAACTGGCCCGGTGGCGAATGGCGATCTCGCACCGAGTCCATGATGGCGGTCGCCCGGAAAGAGGGGGTTTGAAAGCTGTCAGTATCAATCACGAATGGCGAAACGAAATCGTCCCCAACCAGGACGTTGAGCTCGTTCAGGTCGACGATCAGGCAGTTGTCCTGATGGACGCTTGCCACCGTCATCTGGATTGCTTTTACCAGCTCGACCACCATGGATGGGAAGATGCTGTTTTCCGTTTTAAATGACTTCGCGAATAGCTTGCAGATGGGGTTCGTGTGGTCCAGGTACTTCATGGCGTAGCCAACCGGTTGGCCGCCGCTTGCCGCGTAGAGGACGTCGAAGGGGCGAACGACGTTGGCAGCCTGGATCTTCATCAGCTCCTGAATCTTGCCCAGGGGAATCATGCTGCGCGGGTCGTGGTACACTTTGAACGCGGTTCCGCTCCCCTCGTAGATGGACGCCTGCCCGCCGGCGCCGACGTAGTGGAACCCTGGCGAAGACAAATCCAAGATCCGCTTCCCACCAATGCTCACTTTTAGGTTCGTGCTCATACGGTTATGGCCGCGCCGGACACATCGTCGAGATGTGTCACTCCATCCGCGCGATTCTTCCTTTGGAAAAAGTTCATCCGCCGCCTCAGAAACACGCCCGTCATCTGCTTGTAGTTGATGAACTCGGGCGCGATGCTCTCCCAAGGTATTGGGGTGTTGTCTCCCGCAAAGAACTGGGCGATCCCGTCAGAGACGAGGACCAGAGAATCGCCTGGCTGCAGAGTAATGCTTTCCACGTAGGGCTTCAGGGGCTGGCTAACGCTCTCGCGGGTTGTTTGGATGGTCGACGGGCTGTCCGGCACCAAGGTCGAACGCAGCACATCTTTTACTCCGCCCTGCTTTTCCAGATAGGCCTGGCTCCGCTGCGGATCCAGATGGTACGAGAGATAGAAGGGTGCGTTCATGGAGAAGCGGATGAGCGTCGCCGCAATCGCGTCCCCGCGCTTCACCAAGATGGCGCCATCTCCCCAAGCGCAGGCGGTTGCCTCAAAAGCTCCATTCCCGTCCGGAACCACCGACGCCAGCATGAGCGTGGCATCCAAGACGGTGTTTGGAAGCGACTCAAAGCAGCGGGCCGCCCGCTGCGCTTTGTTGATCGTCTTCCGCGCGAAGGATTCCCATTCCACCTTGGGCGCGCAGAAGGCCGCGGCCATGCCGTCTTTCGCCGCATGGACCAGCAACCTCGCTCCGAGGTCCACATGCTCGGAAGATGAGCAACCGTCGCTCAGGATGGCGTATGCTGATTCGCCGATCTTACCAGCCAGCGCAAAGTCTTCGCAGAAGTCATGGCTTTGACCCTTCTCGATGTAATAATCAGCATTCATTTTGTTCATTCGGCGGGGCGGACAGGCAGCTGTCAAAAGCTGCCTGCCCCGGTTGCACTTCAGAACGAGAACGAGATGGGCTTGCTCCCTTGGCCAGTGCCCAGCGCGGCCGATGTTGAAGAGATCGACTGGCTCACGAAGTTGGCCAGCTTGGCCAGCTTGCCAGGCGTCACGTCCCCGACGTCCACGAATTGAGTAATGCCCACAGCCTTTTGCCAGTCGTTCAGGATTTGGATCACCCCCTGGTTTCCTGTGATGCCGACCAGTACCACGGTGATCGATTCCATCTCCTTCTCGGCGCCGGCTGCCCTTTTGATGGCGGACGCCACTTCAGCGACGCTAACATCGTTAATGTTGTTGTCCCCGTCCGTCACCACGACCACGATTGCGTTGGTCAAGAACTCTTGTCCGGCCAAAGTTTTGGCGTAGGACAACGTTGCTTCCAGCGCCTCGTGCGTGGCACGGTTCAGAGCGGTGCTCCCGCCCAGCTGCAGACAGTCCTTGTAGTCGGAATCCTTGATGGACTTCAGCAGTTTGAATCCGTGGACCTCGCGTACGCCGTTCGCGAAGGCAGTCGCTCGCATGAGTAGGTTCTCGGCCCGAGGGCTCTTGTCGCAGGCCTGCTTCGCCGCCAGCATGGCTTTCTCCAGTTCCGTTTTGAAGCCGGATACTGATCCCGATTCGTCGACAACCAAGGTCGCCAGCGTGTATTCCGAGGCTCCCAAGGAGTCGACCTTAGTTGCAGAGAATTTGTAGTTCGAGCCGGCATTGAGCTGGCTCAGGTCTTTGTCCATTAATTTTGGCATAATAGTATCTCCAGTTGGTAGTTATTGGTGCATTCATTTTTTCACGTCCGTGGTATCCATCACCTTCATGCCACGCTTGGTCATTTCCTTGATGAAGGTCTCTCCCAAGGCTTCGCAGCCTCCCACGCTCGATGTCGTATTGCGAAGGAGTACGAACTTCTTCACGTTCTCCTCGCCGAATGCTTCGGCCACATCGCGCATTGTTGAGGCAAGGCAGTGGGAAAGAGCTTCGCCCGAAGTGTAGATCCGATCGGCCTGCTTCACCGTGTCGATGAAGGAGGTGTTGAGTTTGGTCGTTTCGTCCTCGTCATCCGGGACGTCGGCCCGCACGGCGGAATAGTGCTCGGTGAGAATGTTGCTGCCCTTCACCAGATAGTTCACCTTCGCAAAGTATTTTTGCTCCCACGCGATCAGCGCATCGGACACAATCGGAAAGATACCGTGCCCCCACGAGCCGATCAGACAGTGGGGCGGCCAGATCATTAGCTGGTACCGCTTGTTGCGTTCAAGGGCGGCAACGTATTCCAGGCCCCGCTTCATCCATTTCGGGTTCGTGGGAGTCCACTTGCCCGACTCCACATCGCCCCTGGTGATCGTCGTGAATGGCGCCGGGTGCTCCCCTTTTGAGTTTTGCCAGAAGATCGGGTGGGCAATGTGTAACGAGGAGTGGCTATCTAAAGTCACGTGGACCTCGTCCAGGATGTCTCCTCGCCTTGTGATGAATTCGGCCAGGGCCTCCATGTCCTTCTCGGCGTTCTTGACGTACAAGGCGCCGCGCTTAGGGTCGCAGAAGTCATTCTGCGGATCGATGACGATGAGATGCGTATTCATATTTTGTTGCCTTTTTCTTAATTTTTCACTATCTTCGAAACTGTTAGTGTTTCATTTACACTATTATCATAGTGTTCTTTTTACACTTTTCAACAAGTATTTGTGTTTTTTATACACTAAGATCGGATAAAGCGGCGTAACATCCTAAAACACAAATTGTTATGGAATTCGCATACGAATACGAAAAGCCGGTTTTGGCGGTTGACGCCGTGGTTTTCGGCTTTGATTACGGGGATTTAAAGATTCTCCTCATCAAAAGAGGCCTCGAACCCTTCATCGGCCAGTGGGCGCTTCCAGGAGGATTCGTTCGGAAGGGTGAGTCCCCTGACAGGGCTGTCCGCCGGGAGCTGGCGGAGGAGACCGGCATTGCCCAAGAGGTATTCCTCGAGCAGCTTTACACCTTTGGTGAGCCGGATCGCGACCCGCGGGGCTGGGTGCCGACCGTTGCCCACTTTGCGCTGGTGAAGCTGAGCGACTTCACAATTAAGGCGGCGACCGACGCCAAAGACGTACAGTGGTTCCGAGTCTCCGATTTGCCGCAGCTGGCGTTCGACCACGCCAAGATTATTTCCATGGCTTTGCAGCGCCTGAAAGGGAAGGTACGCTATCAACCGGTGGGATTCGAATTATTGCCGCCTCAGTTTTCCCTCACGGAGCTTCAGCACCTGTATGAAGCCCTTCTCGAGCAAAAGCTCGACAAGCGCAACTTCCGCAAGAAAATCCTCTCGCTTGGAATCCTCCGGGAGACTGGCAAGACAGCAAAAACCGCTCATCGGCCGGCGGCACTCTACGAATTTGATGGGCAGCAGTATGAAGCACTGAAAAGTCGAGGCATCAACTTTGAACTGTAGCCAATTAAAGTGCGCCACAACCCACTCAGGCACACTCAACGAATGAGCGACTCTCGCCAGCAAGTGATGGATTGCGACGAGCTTTGATTGTCCTTTCCCAGGTCGCTCCAGCTTTGTTTTGCGTCAGGCTTTAATTGGCAAAACGTTTTAACAGTTCCTCTTAATCACTCCAAAACACACTCATCGGGACGTATAATCAGAGGATGAAGGTGCAGCCCGTTTTGGATCCTCAGCACGATGGATTCACGTTGGAGTTTGTAAAGCAAGCCGATCTCGCCGGCCTGCGGGCACCTTGCATCCTCATTGCGCGGTCCGACCAGTCCCAGTGTGTCGCACAGCTTTACGCGATGGAACCCTCCAAGGCTCGCATTACACATGGCAATCTCGGCAATGCTCATGGAGGATCTAGCTGGAGGAAGTCAAAGGTCTTGAATCAGCTGGCCAACAAGTGGTTTGGAGGGGACCCTTTCTTGAAAATCTCGCATGTTGACGAAACAAAGTTAGATCAGTTGTTTCTCAACATTTATGACCGGACGGTTGAACGCTGGCTTCAGAACCAAATCCCGGAGGACCCGCTCAAGAGAGTTAACCCCGCCACAGCTCCGCTGACCCAGCCGGCAGAAACCGTAAAGCCCTTCGATCCCTTCGATCTGTGAACCTGTGAAATTGCATCTACCAGCTGGAAAACCGCTCAATTGGCAGCCTGCGAACTGGGCCAAGGGAGAGACGCCCACGCTCGGTCCCTTCACGTACGAGGTTGCTCCGCTCCCGCCGACTCCCGAGGCAGGCGACATTTTGGCGAAGAACACCTCTGACATGGCGGGCATCAGGGTTTGCTTTGACCAGACGACGTATGGCGCCTACCAGTTCGCCTTCCAGGAACTCGGACATAAGCAGCCCGTCTTCTTTGTCGGTCCTCCTGGGACCTGCAAAACATTCGTCATCAGCAAGCTTGCAGTCGACGTTGGTGTTCCGCTGCTGAAGGTGCCGGCGCTCGACATGGATCCCGTGCGCGCCAGGCGCATTCTCTTCGGCGGTCTGACGACCTCGGACGAAGCCCCTTGGAAGATATTGGAACACCGCTGGTACTCGGGCAGTTTGAACGAACGGGAGCAGACGGCGGTGGGTGAATTCAAGAAGGCCAACGCGCAGATGAAGCCGGACGACTGGCGGATGCTGGCGGACAAGCTCGGCTACGTCTCATCCGTCGCCCACTTTGAGCCTGGGGCCATAACTAAAGGCGTTAAGCACGGTTACATAATATTTGTAGATGAGCTAAATAAGTTCGCGCCTGCCTCACTGACTGATCTATCGCAGTTGCTGTCCGGCCAGAGCATCCAAATTGAGAACGGTGAGTGGGTCTCGGTGCGGCATGCCCACCCGAACTTCAGACTGGCGTTCGCGATGAATCAGGCAGGACCGCTGCACCCCGACCGGGAACCCCTCGTTCGCGAGCTCATGTCCCGCCTGAGCCGCAACATGATGGTGGTCCCCGAGCTCGACGCCAACCAGGAGAGACAGTTCCTGATGTTCCAGTGGCTGGGCGAGCAGCCCAGCATCAAAGTGCCGGACGGCCGGAAATTCAGCGCGAAGGCCCTCGAGCCAGCCCCCGTCTTCAAGCAGATCATCCGATCACAGAACACCCGTCCTTTGCGCGACCTCGCTGAGAAGTACATTAAGGCCAGGGCGATCTCCAGGGAGACATCGCGGAAGATGGAGACGGGCGAAAATGGGGTTGTCCCGCGCGAGCACACCACCGAGACGTGGACTTACGATCGCCGCGACCTGATCACCTTCTCCCGCGACGTCTTAAGCATCCTGGAGGAAGCTTCCGACCCGCCCATGGCGCGAGCCATGTTCGAGGCGACCGTCGAACGCCACTGCACCCAGCACTTTCAGATATACCATTTGGAGAAAGGCCCCGAGGTCATGACAGAGTTTATGAACAACGCCAGGAACCTGGAGCTTTTCGGCGCGTTTGACGGCATGGTCCAGTCGGTCATCCACGCAGAGATGACCAAGGCCGACCCCACCGCTGTTCGAGAAATGACCAGGAAGCTCATGGAGGCAATGGGAGAGTTCAAGATCCTAGGGATCGGCAGGGACAAGCCCATCGCGGTGGCGCGAATCCCGATGGACCCCGGCCATCCGTTCAGGCAAGGTGACAAGGCCGATGTCACCAATCACGCCCAGCTCTTGGAGGGCCTGCTGCTTGCTACGAAGAGGATCACCAAGGCCGACGTCGAACAAGCAAGAGCGGCCGTCAAGACCAACTACCCCATCGGGTTCTATGCCCTCGACGATGAATCCAAGTTCGCCGGGTTCCTGATCAAGTACCCGGAATTTGCTGGCATGCTCCTGCCCCAGGAGACAGGCCTGATCACGATACCGAGCTATATCCGGGAACAGATGCTTCAACTGGCGCCGATAGATCCGCAGCAGGCCTTTGTTCCGGATATCAACTGACATGAAGCTCGCCCCCTCCAACAGAATCACGGAGAAGGACAAGGAGGAGATTACGCTGAAAGCCTCCATGCTCCCGGGGAGCACGATCACGGGAGTGGAGGTAATCGAGGGCTTCGACACATGGGCCGTGGAGATCGGCGAAGACAGGCGCCCCAGCCGGATACTCATTGGCACCGAAAGTCAGCACAAGTTCACGCCGGCGATGTGGGGCGCACTCACTATGCACGAGGCGGCTCACTCCTCTGCCACTTTTTATACCGCCAGCAGCATTGATTGGCCAAAGAAGTTGGCCCACAGCATCACAAACATTTTGGAAGACGCCCGGATTGAGCACGATCTGGAGAAGGAGTACCCGGGCTACGTCCCCAGCTTTCGGTCCCTGAACGACTTCTGCTTCGATGAGTTCCGCAAGGGATCCGCCGCAAAAGGAAGCACCATCCAGATAAACGACTGGCAGGATGTTTTCGAGGGACTGCTGGCCAAGAAACTCGGGAGATACCAGGACGCCAGCATTGAGGTGGTCAAGCCGACGCAAGATATAGAGCTGCCCAATGGGACCACCCGGCAGCTGGGCCTGGCAGAGATGGTAAAAGATGCCGAGGCAATGATGACTGATTATGAGGGCCAGCCCAGCGCATTCTTTGAGCCAGAGCGCATTCGCCGGAGCAACAATCGGTTTGCGGTCAACAGGCTGAACAGCTTCCTCGACAAGTACGGCTGGCTGGCCAGGAACGAGTCGGAAAAAGCCAAGAAGCTGGGGGACCGGCTGGCTGATCTCATCAAAGATTTGGGGCTTGCCGCCGATCTAAAGAATAAGACGCCGCAAGGACCCGGACATCCGGAAGAAGGAAAAGAGAAAGTGCCAGGGCAGAACCCTGACCAGTCACACCTGGAAGAAGTCAGCCGCGACAAAACCCAGAAGGAGCAGGAGCAGGAATTGAAGGAACTGCTGGAGGAAATGAAGCCAAATCCGGGCGCGAAAACCTATGACGCACGGACTTTAGCCTCGCTCTACAGGGATCCGCGGGTGCGTGAGCTGCTGGCAGAGGTAAACAAGTACTTCCCGGTGGGGAAACCTTCTGGGAAAGGCTATCGCTTTGAGCAAACAACCAGGAAGCGGTTTCGGGCCAACGATGGCGACCTCGACATGGACGCCGTCATCAATTACATGGCCGCCAACAGGCCCAAGGGAATGCTGTTGGCCCGGGATAGCGTTGCTCAGAAAAAGGCATCCGGAGAGCTCCACCACCCTCCTCCCGGCAACACTTTTCCCATAAAGCGAATTGCCATCTACCTGGACTTGAGCGGTTCAAATGCACGATAAAGTTGCCGACATGATCGCCTTTTCAGCTGCCTTCAGCATGTTCGCGCGGAAGCACAAAGTAGATACGATGTTCGTCGTGGGGGACCAAGGATCAGGCATTGTCCACAAAGGCAATCCCACCGATATGCATCGCATCTTGACGATGAAAATGGGCAACTCCTCAAATAATCCTACTTGGACCCCAGCATCGATGCAGGAGGCGTACCACTGGGCCAAGGATAATGGAAGGATCATCTTCATTACAGACCGGGCCATAAAAGGCGAGGAAGTAAACTTTATCGACAAAATTCTGCGTGCAAAAGCAGGGATTTCAGTGTATGACATCAATGTGAAAGAGTTGGCGGACGTCCTTTGGATGCGCCGGCCTTCGGACATCAAGGATATTAGGGATGTGAAGACCGCCCAACCGCAGATCAGCCAAGACATAGAGTGAAAATGAGTCCCAACGAGATAATTGCCGTGTGCCAGACAGCAGATCGATCCCCCGATCCGGTTGCGACTGCCCAGCAGATCCATGCGGCGCAACTCGTCTACTGTCGCCAGAACGCTCAAAAACCAGGCATGGCCAACACCTGGCTCCAAGTAGAGCAGGCCCTCAAAACGCTCCTCCAACGCAGTGCAGGGCACCAGCGTAGGGCCGTGGAGAAGAGCATCAGCGATGTTCGAGAACTGAAGCGCTCGATGGGTAACTCGCAGAGGACTGTGGCTTCTTTCGGCAGTCTGCGCATGGAAAGCGCAGCTTGAACAAAAGAATCTTAAATCCAGTACCAGGCGACCGGTTTCGCGCGCTTGAAAACCTTTGGACCTTTCTTGGGGAAAACACAGCCCGCAAACATTCACGGGAGAGCATCGAGTTGGGGTCGAATGGTTGCGGCTATTTTGGCGACGCCGTCTGCAGTTTTGAGTCCAATGCCGAGGTGCAGTTTGTTCCGCCAGAGGCTAATGCTTCGTCAAATTAGACACCAATCGGAACATTCGTCGGGGGCAATCTCTGCTCCATAAAATCAGCCAGCCAGAGCGTCCGCCAACTCATTTCCGGGCACCCCGGCATGCCCCCGGACCTTGACCATGCGAATGCGCGGGAATGACCGAAACAGCCTTCGAGTTTCGTGAACCAGATCTAAGTTTTTCGTTGCGTTCCAGTTTTTGCTGATGACGCCGAGGGCGTACTTGCTGTCTACGTTTAACACGATTTCTTCTGCAGTGGATGCCCATGAAAGCGCTTCACGGATGGCCAGCAATTCGGCCTGATTGCTTGTCCCCACCCCCATGCTCTTGGAAATATAATGAACCGGAGTAGAGCCACGCATGGCCACCACGCCAATCTTCATTTCACCGGGATTAGGGCAACAGGATCCGTCCGTGTAAATCGCTAACATCATGGCGTAATTATATCATTTACGACCGATACTTCTACCACGCTTCGTGCAAACAAACCAAGACAAAAGCGCCCCTTTATCGACATTTGGCGGGCTGCAGGAAACGAGTGTGGCAACTACAATTTAATAGTGAAAGCTCAAGAACTCAAAACGTGGCCTGCTTACTTCGAGGCCATATGGGATGGCCGCAAAACCTTTGATATTCGGCCTGATGACCGGGAGTTTCGAGAAGGAGCCATGCTTATCCTGAGGGAGTGGATACCCTGCGAGAAGTGCCAGGGCAGAGGCTGCGAGTATGACCCTGAGGATCGTGCGGTTTGCTCAGCCTGCGCCGGACTAACGACCACCAAAGGTTATTCAGGCAGAGTAATCAGCGCCCAAGTCACATTCGTCCTGCGCGGTCCATTGATGGGCATTAGCAAAAGTTTTTGCGTCATCTCGCTCCGGACAATATGCAGGCAAACTAAACCGTAATGAACCAGATTGTTCTACCGGTGATCGACGCTTACAGCGAAAAGGGGCCAGACCCCAAGGCGCTAAAGGGGCTTACGGGGATCGAGGAGACGCGAGGGAACTTAAAGTGGAACATTTACTACCTCCCCGAGTTTGGTCCGGCCAGGTATTACTACTCACCTCCTCCTCAATTGGTGCTGCCACTGGGCGAACGGCGTTACAAAGTCAGTTTTGAATCCGAGACAGACGGTTCTGGCATTCCGGCGGGTGGAAAAATCACATTCATCCCAACAGAGGAGCCTGAGACCCGTTACAGCACCAAAAGAATGGGAACTCCTCCAGTCACGGCATTTGGTCAGCCGGTCTTCATCCAGAACACGGTGACCCCCTCGCTCGACGGCCGTTGCGCCTCCAATCTGATGACTTTGGAGACCGGATGGGGGGATGCCGGAAACATCAACCTGCTGTGCGCGCTCGATGATCAGGGGGTGCCGGCAAAAGTTTGGTTTGAAGCCTCTTGCTGCTGAAAATATGAAAAACTTCTTCAAGAAACTCGCCGCCATCGCTTGCAAATTCAACATCGTGTTCAGGCGCCACGAGACGTCCAATGACGAAGCGGACACAGAGTTTGATTTCACTTTGGACGGTGTCTGCTACACGCTTTATACAAAGGAGATTCCTCCTGCAAACTATGGCGACAAGACACTGCCGGGATGGGAAATATGTGGATACAATATTCACCCGGCCAGCCGGAAGCACCCTGAGGAGAAGGAGGATGTACCGATAGGTCTTGATGCGATTGCAGAAAACCTCGTGGATGACGTTGTCCTGGCGCATCTCCAGTGGCGAATTAAAGTCGAAGAGGAGGGCTACGCTTACGGCAGCCTTGACGGACGCCGCCGCGCGGCGGCTCAAGCCGCTTTTGAAGCCTGCGACTTCGATTTTGAGTTGGCTGAGTGCAGCGGGTGGGAGTTCGATGGCAGCGACACGTTCCGGCGCCCAGTCTTCATCGAGCAGGGGCAGGGGCCCTCCAAGAAAATAACCTTTTACGTCGAATTCAAACCGAACTCGGAAGAGGTGTTTTCCCAAGGAACAAGCGAGTAAGAAGCCGTCTTTGCGACCCTAGGAATGGCAAAAGGTCATGAACATAATTCCGCTATTACTATTGGGAACAGCCCTGGCCGCGCTGGTCAATTTGCCATCATACACGAGAGAAAGGAGGCTGCTTGAAGAGGCGAAAGAACGGCTGGAACTGGCCCGGGGGATCACGGTCCTGGACAGGCTGCTATTCTCGCGGGAGAAATCCGGGAGAGTGAGGACCAGCAGACTTTACCAAGGTATGTTGCAGGCTCAGTACTATCGAAAACCATTCGCGTGGCCTGGAAGGTGGAGAAAGTTGCCCGGCGCAAAGAGAACACACCTCGGATAGAAACGGCGCGGCACCCGTCATGAGCGGGTTTTCGGTCTTCTTGCTCGGCGCCACAAGGCAGGAACCGTTGGCCAAACTTATAATTTTTCGCAGGCCCAATTTTACACCAAACCAAAACCATATGAAAATAACCATCAATCCGAGCCAAGAATTATTCGTCATTGAGCACCCAGGAGGCTGCTCCTGCTTGGGCTTCAACAACTGCTTTAATAATGCCGCCCAGATGGCCGGCTTGCTGGGCACGACCAAGCCGGACCCCAAGCAAAAGGGAACCCTCGATCAGTATGCGCAATACCAGGACCTGATCAGGCACTACTCGGCTCGACCCGATCTCAACGAGCAAACATGGTTCGATCCGGGAACGCCCCCCTCCGTGGTGGCCCACCTGGAATACGCGCGGCTGCACCACCAGAAGCTGCGCCTCTTCTTCGGCGACCAGGGTACCGGGCGCTGCTGGCTGGAGGAAAACGACGTGACCGGTTTCATCAGCCGCAGCATGGGGCCAATTCGGATCCCAATCTTGTTACAAACACGGAGCAGCAGCGGGGGAGGGGCTATTCTAACCAGGTGCATCATCCGCATCATCGAGACCGAAGGCCGGCGAGAATTGTGGCGCCACCAGAATTTCAATCTTCCTGAATTCCAACTCCGCGAGGAGCAGGATCAGCACAAGGGTCGCTACGCCGTCCACTCCGACGGGGAATGTGTCGCCCAATTTACCACACTGCAGAAGAGGGCACAGTGGTTGGCGTTCATGCGTGGCGAAGTCATGCGGCCAACCTCAAGGCCGTGACGCAGCTCGCCTGTTAGTACATTGATATTGTAACCACCAGCGGCGAGGGTGCCGGGATCGCCGCCGGCCTCCTTAAAATCAAGGCGATGCACACGGCCGCCGGCGGAATTACGGTGGAAAACTGCAGGGATTACCTCCCGTATATTACATGGCATCTTGTGGCCACCGGCATCAATCTTATACTAACAAAGGATGTTGACTTTTACGATCTTGATCCCATACTTGTCGCAAGGTTGCCGGAACGCATCTCCGCCGAGGGGAAATTATTGCAAGCTTTCAGCCCCTTACACCCCTGTATAAGGGGTATAATAAAGGGGCCGACACAACCTATGGCTGCATTGCGCCAGAACGACGCCTAACACAACAAAGTGAACTTATGACCAAAATCATCGATCGCACCTTCAGCACCGAAGGCATCAACCCATTCGACCAGGTCAAGTGGGAAAAACGCACCGCCGAGATCACCGACGACAAGGGCAAGGTCGTTTTCAAACAAAATGACGTCGAGGTCCCAGAGTTTTGGTCCCAACTGGCCACCAAAGTGGTCGTCTCCAAGTACTTCTATGGTGAGCAGAACACGCCTGAGCGGGAGTCCTCCGTGCGCCAGCTGATCCATCGCGTTTGCCGCACCATCGCAGACTGGGGTGTCAAGGATGGCTATTTTTCCAAGGAAGACGGCGAGGTTTTCTACAACGAGCTGGTCTTTCTGAGCGTTAACCAGTACGGCGCCTTCAACTCGCCGGTTTGGTTCAACGTGGGACTTTACCACCAGTATGGAGTGGGCAAGAATTCCACCCGCGGCAACTGGCGCTTCAACCCGGAGAGCGGGCAGTGC
>Ga0224555_1001620_pt1 | contig 30164 bp, 25 predicted proteins | sample 714S23034metaG_FD_180687 | JGI IMG/M metagenome (GOLD analysis project Ga0224555, IMG submission 180687) | Peat soil microbial communities from Stordalen Mire, Sweden - 717 S2 30-34 | ecosystem: Environmental > Terrestrial > Soil > Wetlands > Peat | place: Sweden: Norrbotten County, Stordalen...
TATATCAACGCCTACTCCGCCAATGCTCGGCCCATCCAGTGGAAGTACTCTGACCCCACCCGCCGCGTCCGCAGTAACGAATTCACTGCGACAGGCCACTAGTCACTACGTGATGGCCCAGCTTGCGATAGCTTTCAAATTGCGATTCCGAAAACCACTGATCGATAGTCGATTCGTGCGGGAACAAATTGTGCGTCGTCTGATAATTCTTCACGTCGGTCGGCTCATCCCCGGTGATCGATGCCTTGAAATAGATGATCGTGCCCGTCGGCGCGTTCTTGTCCGCGTTTTCATAGTGTATGGTGCCGACCGCGCAGTGCTTCTTGCTCGGCCCCCCGGTTTCTTGCGGCGTGATATCGGTCACATCCAGATCGATATCGATCCCCATGTCGATACGGCACTTTCGGATCGCGTTTCCCAGCCCGCAATACTTATATTTGCCATCTGCCTCCGCGTCGCATACGATGACCAGCCCGCAGCGTCGTTTCACCATTTCATACAAGCCCATATTCTCGAAATGCCCGCCGTCGGACAGATAAACGAAAGCCGCGTCGTCGTCAGTCCCTCCGAGCATCTCATTCACCAAGCAGAACAACCCCACGCGCGGCGTGGCTTGCATCCATGTGGTTGGGTGCCGCGGATTCCCCAGCCACTGGCCCAGCCGCACGTTGAACGCCGTCATCAAGAAAGCCACCGGCGGCGACGTGTAAAATCCCATGTTCGGGCTTGCCGCCGCTCCCGATATTCCCATTGCCAGCCCCAAGGTCGGCCCCAAAAAGGGAGGCGGAAAGGCGTATTTATCAGTCGGCCGGTATCCATCCCATTCGAGTCTTGGCATCCATCTCCGCAGCCATTTGCCTAACCATCTCCGTAGTCTGCTTTGTTTATTCATTTCTTCGGTCGTGAGCGGCCTCTTCTTCCGCCTATCCTCCCGGGTCATCGGGCTGTCCTGCTCTTCCAGCCACACGTCATACCCGCAAAAAAGTGGCGTCATCACGAACGATTCCGCCTTCCTTTCTTGCCACGCGAGATCCTGCCCTTTCACCAGATTCAAAGATGCGTTTAGCACGGGGTAAGGGCCGTCGTATCCTTTCTCGGCGCGCAAATCCTGTAGCGGCATGTCGTCGGTTCGGTCAAACCCGGTAAATCGGTTCGGTGATCGCCTCTCGTTCGATGCTCCTAGGTAGCACCTCACGAGCCGGTTCCGGTAAAAGGAATGCATCGAGAACTCATTGATGTCCACGCGCCACGCCATCGTTACCGCAACTACCATGCATCCAATCAACGCTGCATACAGTCGGTGATCGACGATCCACACCGGCACACACGCCCAAAAACCTGCGCACGTCTTCGTCGCATAGTCCGCCAGCAGTTGCTGATCTTTAATCCACTGGATGCGCCAGGAAATCCAACACATCAATCCGACTACAAATACGTAGGGTGCCACCTTGGCCAGCATGTCCTTCCATGTCTGCGTTCCCGGTTTTCCCGTGGCCTGCCCATTGGCCGCGAGCAGACCGCTGACAGTCGTCACAATCCATGTCGGCGTCAGATATCTCTTCACTAATTTCAGCACCCATTCGTGTTGGATGAAGCCTGGAAAGTACAACGCGACCCAAAAAACCGCCAGCCATGTCAGCGCAAACACCAGCAGCCATCCGCCAAGCCGTCCCCACCACTCGCGCCGCCGGTCGCGAAACACAATTCCCATGAGTCCGATGTGCAGCGTTCCCGCCAGCAGGAAAATTCCCACCACAAGAGTCGCACCAAGCGTCAGCGCTTTTCGTTCGTCCCAATACAGCGCCTGTTCGGAAAGCAGCGCGTAAAGCCATCCCGCCAGCGCCCCCGCAACAATCGCTCCGATCAGAGTGATCAAAAACTCTTTGAACTGCTGCCCCGGCCCTTTGACGATTCGTTGTTTCTCCGTTGGTACGGCGGACATCTTCGATCCTGTTTCTTCTGTTCGCTTTGCTATTCCTCTGAACTCATCGATCTTTTCCGAGATCTTTTCGGAAAGACGTGACACCTTCCGCGCCATCCATTTCCTGTAAGCGAGCCCTAGCACCGTCGTCACCAGCCAAATCACGCCATAACCGATCGCGCCCACCCCCGCTGCTTGGCCGTAGGGAAGGTGGCACCTGCCTTCACCTTGGTAGAACCTTGCCACCTGCCACAGCGCTCCCAGGATTGCGACAAAAAATAGTGGTGCTCCCGTCAGCGCAAGAACCCACTTCTGCTCCGTCAGTCGCCGCGCCCCTCCAGCGTCGCGGCAATCCAGGTACGCCACGTTGTTGAGGATCGTCAGAAATGCGATGACAAGCAAGACGATTCCGGTCCACATCCAGTCGATTCCAGGAATAGACTCCGCTTCGACCGCCCACCTCTCTGCAACGCGTGGGACGAGCAGCAGTGTTGCCAGCAGCGACAGCACCACGGTCAGGTTCAGCAGCAGGTTCCGCAAATAGATCCCCACCATAGCCCACGTGTCACCGCTGAGGATCCCCAGCTTCGGCGTCAGGTAGTTGCTGAACACCCGCAGAAATCGTTTCGGCCTCGGTTCATTGTCATCTTCCTGGTGCACGCGGTTTGTCGCCAGCTGCCTTTGTGCTTCCGCAAAGCCCCTTTCTTTAAGCCGGCTCGTCCATGCCGCCAACCATCCTCCAATGTACCCTCCTCCCGAAACCGTCGAGAGATAATCGATGCGGTAGAGGAGCTTCAAGTCCGCAAGCGCTTGGAGCACTCCCAGATTGAACGTCGCGCTCCGAATTCCGCCGCCCGAAAATGCCAGACCCACAAAATTTGCTTTGTGCGCCGCCTCAATTACATGCCTCCACTTCTTGTTCTTGCTGTCGTCGCTCCTGTGCCATTCCGGTTCATCGGCATCAGTCGGCGTCCTTCCCGGAATGGACGGGTCTGGCGCTTTCGCCGCAGGTCGCTCGTCACCTTTGGAGAACAACCCATCCTGTGCCTTGCGTTTGTCTCGGACCAACTCGATTTGCAAACGCTCCTGTTCGAGCACATCCTCAAGCGGGAATGATCCAGTCTGAATATCAACCATGGTCTTGCTCCATTCCGGAAGCTTCGCCCGCGAGCTGCTTAGCTAGTCGCAGGGAGCTCCCACTTACAGACTTTCTTTCAGGCAAGCCTGATTCCTTTCCGCCTCCTAGTCAGCGAATTTACTCAAATGTCGCATTGCCAATTACTTCTTAGGCGGCCCCGACGGTCCAGTCGGAGAGGCAGTTTGCGGTTTTTTCTTCGACTTGGAACTGCTGGCGTCCTGCGTGCCACCGCCGGCCGCTCCCGCGCCTGTGGTTTGCATCGTGTAATCGTGGGTTGCGCTCGTGATCGTGGAACCATCAGACTTCTTCGACACTTGAAAACTGAGCTTGCTCGTTCCCGCCGGCAGGTTGTCGTTCATGGTTATCGTGAAATGCAGTTCAGTGTCGCTTGAACCTTCAGCCACTCCCTCAACCTGGAGCACCTTGCTGTCCACGTTCGTGACCGCGGGAGTGCCGCCTCCGAGGAAGCTCCCTCGGATCACCCCGGTCAAGTTCTCCCCCTTTGCCCACATGGAGGCAGCGTCTTTACCGGAGGGCGTGTCGATATCGACCGCAGTGATCTGCGGCGGGGCATTCGTCACATCAATGGTGTAATCGTGGGTTGCGCTCATGATCGTGGAACCATCAGACTTCTTCGACACTTGAAAACTGAGCTTGCTCGTTCCCGCCGGCAGGTTGTCGCTCACGGTTATAGTGAAATGCAATTCAGTGTCGCTTGAACCTTCAGCCACTCCCTTAACTTGAAGTACCTTGCTGTCCACGTTCGTGACGCTGGGAGTACCGCCTCCGAGAAAGCTCCCTCGGATCACCCCGGTCAAGTTCTCCCCCTTTGCCCACATGGAGGCAGCGTCTTTACCGGAGGGCGTGTCGATATCGACCTCAGTAATCTGAGGCGGGACCTTGTTTACATCAACGGTCATCGTGCCGCCCACTCTGACGCTAACAACGTTCAAACTTAGACGATTCACTAGATCGGCAGTTTGGCAAGCCCTCAGAAGGTTTGTATCCGCGGGCTGGGTGTTGCCGGAATTCGTTGTGTTCGCGGGCTGCGCGGGCTGAGTGTTGCTGGAATTCAGCAGTAGGCATTCTCCCGAGACAACCTCATGTAAATGGGCAATCATGTTGTCTATTTCTTTATCGGGAAAGATGAGATCCATGTAAGGTTTAAGTCGGTTCTTGACTTTGGGGTCTATTTTTGCGGCCATAGGAGCAAAAAAGGCGGCCGGATACGAAATGAAGATTGACGCCAGATCCGGCGGTAGAAATCGCTCTATCGGGAAAAAGGCCACAATGATATCGGAGCTCTCTTTGGCGATGACCTTGTTCACCTGAAAGCCAAAATCGCTGATCCGGTTCATCTGCCCCACAGTGGCGTCCGGCCAAAGTGTCTGAGCGGCCGGAATCCCGCTTCCGTTAAAGGCCCCGATGCCACGAATCCAGGATTGACTGCTCGTGACAAACGTGAAACCAGTCGCAATCGATCCCGCAGCTTGCAGAGCACGCAAAACCCAATTTCGGGTCGTCCACGGTTGCCTGTCCAGCAGTTCCCCGCGTACGATTCTGGTTTCAACGCTGTCGATTTGGTTTCCCAGCGTTTGCTGTTGCCATGATTGCAGCGGGTTCCCGCAGTTTGGAGACTGCGCGTGTCCCTGCCCAGATGACGGCTGCCCAGCAGGTGCGTTCGGTGCACTCTCGGCTGACGAGCTAGGATTCGTGCCTGGGGACGCAGTTCGACACGACGGATCGTCCTGGGGATACGGCGAAGCGCCGCTCAGCAGCCACCGACTGTAGTCAACAAAAACGCTGTGAACGATAAATGCCTCGTCCGAGCTGCGATTGGAGATCGTGAGCGCAATCACCGCGTAGTTGAAATCTCTTTGCCGAAAACTGTCTTCGCTATTTTGGCCGGAATCAGTATGGCCTCCACGGAGACATTGCCAGTCACGTCGGTGCTGCTGCTGGTTAAGGGGAATCCCTTCTGGGTCGCGTCTTTCACCGTTGCAGTCGCAGCAGAACCGGTTTTGTCTTGCGCGCCAGCAGGAGATACGAGAGCGACTGTTGTGGCGAAGCCGCACATCAGGAATAAGACGCCCCGCCGGATACGATCGAAGCATGTCATGTCGAATCCTCCTTAGAGCTTGCAACAAAACCATCGCCCAGCCAGCCTGGGGCCCAAGAAGCCGAAGTTGCGCTGCACCGGGCCATCGGCTTAGCGGGATGTGCCCCAGCGGCTTGTCGAACGCTCGGATCTGCCTGAGCTGGCATATCGTTCCTACCGAATGGCGATAGGACTGATGAGCACCTGCGACACCTTTTATTGTGGTGTCGTAGGCCAGCAGTGATCACAAAACGACTGCAGGGAAACAGTGCTCGCGGGAAGAGAAAGGGGGCTTGGGCCATAACGCTCCCAATGCGGCACTTAGCTGTCTCTAAGCCCCCTCGGAACCAATCGAACTATCTAGAGAAACAAAGCTTGCTCGGTTCGGGACGTATAGGATGTCGATCTCACGAAAGCTTATTGTTGGCAGTTTGTCTGTGATCCTGAACACATAACCGCGTGATTGCAATCATCATGAGCTACCTGGACTGTTCGAAAAGATGGGGACTCTCGTCGCGGTTTCAATTGCAACGATGTCTCGGGGTGTAGCCCGGGGTGTAGCCCCCCATTTGGTAGAGCGTGGTGAGATGGAGCAATTCCCGTTCGACGCTCTCAAGAGCCAGAAGGAAGCCGAGAGGCCTGCGCGCGAAGCTCGTGTCCTGAGTCGCGGACTCTCTGCGGGCCTCCGGCGCGCCCGTTCCAAAAAGCGCCGGTATTCAACTTTGGCTGAGCAGAAGATCCGGGCATCGCAAGTTTGGATTCAATTCACTCTCAGTCCCCGGATCACCCAGAGAGCAATAGCGCTAATCGCCTGTGCTCCCGTTCTGCGAGGCGGTTCCATGTCAGCACACGAAAGAGCCCAACCGTTCTTTCATGCGTTTCCCTCGAATCTCTCTCGGACCTCGTGGTATCACGCCTACGCATCCTTTATCTCCCATGCCCGAAGCCCTTCGTAACTGAAGCCGAGATAAAAAGTGACTGCCCGGTTTTCTGACCGGCCCCGGCTGTAGTCCCCGCGCGCCGGCACAAAGAAAGCTTTAAGGCCACCTTCGACCTCAATTTCACCCGACTGCGGCGCATCGATCCGCGCTATCCGACCGAGCGCCCTCTCTAACAGCGAAGTGTTTTCCCAGAAGTCTTTAGCACGGTCCCAGTTACCTAATTGGCTGTGATGAACCAGCCGCGTTATCCCAGATGCTTTGCCCAACCACTCCAAACTCTTGGTTCGATTTCTGTTGAAGCGGGTTCTATTACGACTCTCTTCAATAAACCGATTCGCTTGATCCAGAGCCAAGGCTGATCCTTCGATCGACTGAAGGGCATAGAAGACATAAGAATAGAAGACCGAATCGAGCGAGTTTGCATTCGTTCGCCAGTATCCCACCCGTTCGATTACAGCCTCAGTCGTGGGAGCACTTTTTGCACGCCTCACGGCTTGCACCCACAACCGGAGGTTAGTATCTGATTGTGGCTCTTCACGCAAAGTTTGTTCGAGTAACTCTACGATACGGTCAACCTCTCTCGCTTCGAGACCGTACCAAGACCGCTGCTGCCGAGCGAGGTAGGTCCAGACCAGTTGGCGACGGATCGGCGGGGCATACGTATCCTTTCGCGTCAGCAAGTTGTCCCATGTTTGAAGAGCTCTATCGTGCCTTCCGTACAGGAGATCTAGTCGCGCACGACAGTTCTCTTCGTATGGACTTGCGCCCTCCCCTTCGCGGTTACGCCGAACGCGCTCTAAGAGATCCTCCGCCCGTTGGAACGCTTCACGCAAAAAGGGCTCTGCATTACCGGAACACGCCGCTGAGGAAGTGTTTGATGTGGCCAAGCGAAGTGCGGCATAGATCTTCCTGACGGGCAATGGATAACAACATTTGCTCGCAGTCGAAGGTTCTATACTCGCGCAGCGCTCTTTCTCCATTCGGTTTGATGTAACGCTTCCAGAGGTTGCGGTAACCGCGATACGTCGACCGACGTTTCTGTTGCTCCGCGTAAGGAAAATACACGGATTCGATAAATCGGTTCAACGCGGCAGCATAACCGCCAGCTGATTGCGCTACCGGAGTTCCCCTGCTACCGGAGTTCCCCTTGCCAGTTCCTTCTGCACGGCCCAGACTATCTCCAACACGAATAAAACAATTGCTAATCCAAATCCGAAACGCAGGTTAGGCAGTTGGGCAATTAGGCGGTCAGCATCGTTCTGAGTCGTCATTTGGCGACAATCTACATCGGCGGTCAACCCGGGTCAAGCGCAAGAACCCATTGTTGTTGTTGAAACATCGCGATAGCGCTCACTGACTGGTCGTGCGCGCAAACCTTGACCATTGATTATGTGGCGCGGCTTGCGGATCTTCGCCTGATGATCGCTCCGAACAACTGTCAACGCCACATAACGGCCTGCGCCACAGAAGATCTATTATGTGGCCGACCACATAATAGGTCCACAATGACAATGGTTTTCAAACGACGGTGAAAGAAGACGAGCTCGATGCGAAACCATGTGTCGTCGACACGAAGCCTGTACTGGCGGCCAAGGAGGCAAAATCGTCGCCCAATTCCAACAAAAAGTCGGCGAGGCGGTGGATGAGCGCGTCCTCCAAATCTGATTCGGAGTATTCGTCTTTAAGGTCGAGAAATTCGAGAACGAACGGGTCCTTGATGGCCTCTTCGGGTGTTACCAAATCGCCGGCTTCGAAGTTCTCGGCTTTCTCCAGCATGGCGGCTTTATTCTGTGAGAGTGCGATGCGTTCGTAGAATTGGCTGCCGATTTGGCGATCCAGTTGTCGGACGGACCACCCCAAGCGTAGAGCTTCGGTCTCGTAGAAAGTTCGAGCGTCTGGGTTCTTGACGGAAAGCAGTCGCACGTAGGCGGACCATGGCAATGGGAACTGCGCTCCCACCTTCCGCGTGATGCAAAAGAGAAGCCGCCCAGACATCGGGGCGTCTCTGTGCTTTCTGTTTGCTCTCGCTTCTATTTCAGCGACGACACGGTCTCGGCCTGTGCCCGACGGAAGTAAATTCTCCCTTGTCGGACTATATTTGCACGGCACTCACTTCGGCTTCTTTGCGCGCGACGGTCAATTTCGTCGCATATCGCTTTCACTTGCCCCTCTTCATCGGGGGAGTTTTCTCGCCACTGAGCATGGAATCTCTCCTCGTTATCTCGTAAACGACGAGCCTGACTGAGTCTGCCGGATATATTTGAGCAAGATCATCATGGTGGGCACGTCCGCTCGTGTGGTGAGTTTGTTCCCAACGGCGGTTTTCTGCCTGAAATGAATGGTAACGACCACGTTTTCCGGATGCGCCGAATTCGACGTAACCCAATCCCCCATACTGAGATGACTGATGTTCTGTGGCGACGTCTTGAAATCATACGCCACTTTCGAGCCCGTCTCCCGATCCTCGAGGAACCTAAGATCGTCCTTGCTCAGCGTCAGTGTCCCAAGAAAATGTTTGCCTGAACGAATGTATTCAATCGGAGCTTCGATCGGCACGGAAAGGTCCAAGGGACTACCGGGATCTTTAGAGATCCGTTCGGAAAGCGTGTTTACGATGTCCTTGTCGGGGACAAGCGACATCTGCTGGACGGCACCCTTCTCATCAAAGGCCAGGACCAGATTATGAGTTTTCCACGAACGATTCCACCCCCCGGCCGCGGAGTAGCCACCACCCGCGGCCCAGGCTACGCCCCAAGAAGATTGGGCCCAGCGGCCAACAAAGATCTTATCGTCTTTGACACCCGTATCGACCCAACCCAGCTTTTGCACTACATCTTCCCGCGTGGTGGTACCAACCTTTATGAACTCCAAGTCGAGTTTCTTCCCCGTCTCGCCTGAGACACTTATGGTTTTCGTCGGCACTCGCATCGGGACGATACATCCTGAGCAGGAGGCGCACAGGAGTGCGATCCCTACAGCCGCTATAAGCCGGATTCGCAAACGGTTCTTTGCCATGACGGTTTTCCTTGTTTGAACCACCGAAAGTTAACGGTTGCGTTTAATCTCTTTGATCAGAGCATCCACCAATCCGCCTTTGATGTGAGACATCTGCTCTTCTTTGGTGGCGATCCCGCCGCTCACAGTAGCCTGAAACTTAGCTTCCTTTTCGAAACGGAACACTTCCTGGTTGCTGGCGGCATCACGAAACGCGAAACCGGCCTTAGCTTTGCTAACACCTACCGGCAAAGGCCAAGTCATAAAGCGGGCGCCGCTGCTCCCTTTGTCGAAGCCGATGATGGTAACGGAGAGAATTACCTCGCGGGGCCCCCCTTTTGCGGAGGGTTCGGAGGAAGGTGGCTGTTCCGAGGACTTCTGGCTCCCATCAATTACTGTTTCAAAAATTCCGCTCGCTCGCAGACGTACGATCGCACTGAGCTGCAGATTAGCTTCTTCTCCTGCGGGAAAATCTTTTGTGAGTTGGCTCTTTTCAAAGGTAAATGGTTCGACCAAGATTGCGGTGTACGCGGCTAGCGGTTTACTTGTCTTCTGCTGTTGCGCCCAGGCCCCCGGCGCCAAACAGGTGCACAGAATCAAAATCGAAACACTGATGTGTTTCATAGCGCCTCCATGGAAGTAATTGCGTTTGTACGGGAACGATGTTCTTCCCGGGAGTTCGAACTTCCTCGCCTCGGGGGGTGCTGCGTCTCAAGGGGCGGGAACTGCTCTTCGGAGAGGCGGGACACAAAAATACAAACACGAATGAGAGCATCTGTCAGTGAGAACCACCAGTGTCCGCTGTCGCCTTGCGCTCGCCACACCCAAATCGCAATCGGCAGGACCCAAATCATTCCGAGTACGGCAAAATTCAGCACACTCGGCACCATCGAATCCAAACGAGACACTCCCAGGGTCAGGTCACACGCCGCGAACAATGCGATTGCCGTTGAGAGAAATACGAGCGCATAGCTTCTGCGCAGGCGGTCTCCCAGACGTCTCATCGCAACCGCCGCCAAGCCCAGCAGCGCGATGCCGAGCGCTGCAACATACATCCACCGACCCACCTGGGACAAGATCGCAAGCGCCGGATCTACTAGCGTGTATTCAGCCATCGGCCAACTCTGACGTCCCGATACCACTTGCAACCCATACCTTCAAAGAGATCCATCCGTGCAACTAGGCTAAACAGCAGGAGTCCACTTCCCATAAATTGACCTCCATGAACTTGGCTCGCTCGCGGGGCAGCGCGTTTAACTGGGCGCTCCGCGATCACTGTGGCCCTTAGGGCAGATGCAAATTTAGTGCTGTTGCGTCGTCCCTGCGGCCGGAGCCAGGGCGGCGGTGGAACCCCATCCTAACGTCGAAAAGCACGACGTTAGGATGGAGACACCCGGCCCCGACTGATCTTACTTGCCCGTGCCCGTCAGATTCGAGGATTGGGGGCTGTTGCTGGCACTATCGCCCACGCTCAACTGCCCCGTCCTCGTCCCGGTCTGCGTAGGCGTAAAAGTCACACTGATCATGCATTTGCTCTTAGCAGACAGGCTCGTCGTGCACGTCGTCGCCGACACCGCGAAGTCTCCGGTTGTGGAGATCGCAATGCCGGTCAGCGCCACCGTCTGGTTGTTGGTCAAGGTGAACGTCTTCGCCGGACTGGTCTTGCCGACCACCTGCGCGGGGTACGTGGCGCTGGCCGGGGTCAACGCTGCCGGCAGGATACCCGCGCCCGACAGTGTCACCGTCTGCGGGCTGTTGTTGGCGCTGTCGCTCACACTGAGCGTCCCCGTCCTCGTTCCTGTTGCCGACGGCGTGAACGTCACGCTGATTGTGCATTTGCCCTTAGCCGCCAGGCTCGTCGTGCACGTCGTCGCCGACATCGCAAAATCCCCGGTCGTCGAGATCGCGATGCTGGTCAACGCCACAGTCTGGTAGTTGGTCAGAGTAAACGTCTTCGCCGCACTGGTCGTGCCCACCGCCTGCGCCGCATACGTGGCTGTGGCTGGCATCAGCGTCGTCGGGAGTACGCCCGTGCCCGACAGCGGCACCGTCTGCGGACTGTCAGGAGCATTGTCGGTAAACGTCAGAGTCCCCGTTAGGCGCACCCAACACGGTGGGAGTGAAGGTGACTTTCACGGTGCACTTGGCGCCCGCGACCAGGGTAGCTCCACACGTCTTGGAGGAAATGGCGAAGCTGCCGCTGGCGGCAATGCTGCTGATGCTCAGCACACCCGAGCCGCTGTTGGTCAGGGTCACCGTCTTGGCCGTGCTGGTCGTGTTGATGACCACATTGCCGAAGCTCAATGCAGTAGGTGACAGCGTGACCGCAGCCCCGTTCACTTGTTGTGTCAACACCGGCGACGTGCTGCCTAGAAAGTTCGTGTCCCCGCTGTAGCTGGCCGTGATGCTGTGTGACCCAATCGTGAGGGCTGCCGTGGCATAGGCGGCATGGCCAGTTCCGTCCAACGCCACCGTGCCCATCGCCGTGCTGCCATCGTAGAAGGTCACGTTCCCGGTGGGGGTGCCTGAGCCCGGTGGTGTGACCGTTACATAGGCGGTGAAGGTAACCGGCTGTCCCAGGCTTGACGGATTGGGCGCCGAGGTCAGCGCGGTCGTCGTGTTTGCTTTGACCACCTGGGTGAGCACGTCCGAGGTGCTGCCGAGGAAGTTCTTGTCCCCGCTGTAGCTGGCGGTGATGCTGTGCGATCCGACCGTCAGAGATGAAGTGGCATACGCGGCGTGGCCGCTCCCATCAAGCGCCACTATGCCCATCGTCGTGGTTCCGTCGAAGAAGGTCACGGTCCCGGTAGGCGTACCCGAGCCCGGCAGTGTGACCGTGACATAAGCCGCGAACGTCACGGATTCTCCCGGACTCGATGGATTGTGGTCCGAGTTCAGCGCGGTTGTCGTGCTGGCCTGCATCACGTCAAACACGTAAGCCGCCATGCTGCCGATCAACTGCTGGGCCACGCCGGTCGAGTTCGCATCCTGGCCGTCGGTGGCGAAGGCATACAGGATGTGTGTTCCCAATGACAAGGTTGGCGTGGTGCCGCTGAAGTTCGGCGCCGTGCCCGAGGCGGGAAGCCACGGGATCTGCCAAGTGTCCAACTGGTACCTCACGGCCTGCGGCGTCGGGGCATATGGGCTGAACGAACTGGTCGCGGTGAAGTTGAAGGTTGGCGTGGAGCTTATCGTTTGGTTGTTGGTCAGCGGGGCGATGGCGGTGACGAGCGGACTCGGCTGCACCTGCTGCTCGGTAATCACCGTCACGGTCTTGCTGTATTCGTTCGTCACATAGATCTTGTTAGTCACTGGGTTGACGGCTACGCCCCAGCCGTCTCCACCGGCAGGGACGCTCGTCATTGAGTTGGTCGCTCCGTCAATCACCGTGACGGTGGCGCCTGGGTTGTTGGTCACGTAGACTTTGTTGGTCACGGGGTTAACGGCCACGGCGTAAGGGTAGCTACTGTAGCCGGTGCTGACCGTGGTGGTGGAGTTGGTCGCTCCGTCAATCACCGTGACTGTGCCGCTGTATCGGTTGGATACGTAGATCTTGTTGGTCACGGGGCTGACGGCGATGCCGGATTCATACGTCCCGGCGGAGACCGTGGTGGTGGAGTTGGTCGCTCCGTCAATCACCGTAAGGCCGGTGCCCCCGGCCACGTAGATTTTGTTCGTGACAGGGTTAACCACCACCAAGCCAGAATCAACGGAACTGACCGTGGTGGTCGAGTTGGTGGCTCCGTCAATCACCGTGACGTCGGCTGTGCCGTAGTTGCTTACGTAGATTTTGTTGGTCACCGGGTTGACGGCCATGTGTAAGGGTTCTGTCCCCACGGGGACCGAGGTGGTCGAGTTGGTGACTCCGTCAATCACCGTGACCTCGTTCGTGTCGAAATTGGCGGCGTAGATTTTGTTGGTCACCGGGTTGACGGCCACGTCACGGGGCATGTAAGTGTAGACAGCTGTGGTCGAGTTGGTCGCTCCGTCAATTACCGTGATGCTGCCGCTCCCGCCACTGCCACAGCTATGCTCGCAGTTGGCCACGTAGATCTTGTTGGTGACTGGGTTGACGGCCACGGCCAAGGATTCGCTTCCTACGCTCACAGTCTGAGTTGTGTTGGTCGCTCCGTCGATCACAGTGACCTCGTCGCTGGTGTCGTTGACCACGTAGATTTTGTTGCTCACCGGGTTCACCGCCACGGCCTCGGGGAAGGCGACGACGGGGATGGTGGTCGTCGAGTTCGTCGCTCCGTCGATCACTGTGACGCTGTTGCTGTAGAAGTTCGGCACGTAGATTTTGTTGGTCACAGGGTTGACGGCCACAGCGTAAGGTCCGCCCCCGCTCCCAGTGCTGACCGTGCTGGTCGAGTTGGTCGCCCCGTCAATCACCGTGACGTTGGCGCTGACAAAGTTGGCCACGTAGATTCTGTTGGTTACAGGGTTGACGGTTACGCTGAGGGGGTCGCTCCCGACGCCGACGGTGGTGGTGGAGTTGGTTGCTCCGTCAATCACCATTACATTGTCACTGCCGTTGGCCACGTAGATTTTGTTGGTCACGGGGTTGACGGCCACCGCGAGTGGGTGGGTTCCGGCACCGACCGTGGTGGTCGAGTTGGTCGCTCCGTCAATCACCGTCACGCTGGCGCTGCCCCAGTTGCTCACGTAGATTTTGTTGGTCACCGGGTTGACGTCCACCGCATATGGTTCGGTCCCGGCGCCGACCGTGGTCTCGCTCTTGTTCGTCGCCCCGTCAATTACGGTCACGTTGCTGCTATTGAAATTGGCCACGTAGATTCTGTTGGTTAGCGGATTAACGGCCACGAGCTCGGGCTGGGCCCCGGCGCTGACCGTGATGGTCCTTTTGGTCGCCCCGTCAATTACCGTGACGTTGTTGCTGCCACTGTTGGTAACATAGATTTTGTTGGTGACCGGGTTCACCGCTACGGCGTAAGGTGAGGTCCCGACGCTGACCGTAGTGGTCGAGTTGGTCGCTCCGTCAATCACCGTGACAGTGTTGCTGCCAGCGTTGGCGACATAGATTTTGTTGGTCACGGGGTTGACAGCCACGAAGCGGGGCGCGGTCCCGGCGTTGATCGTGCTGGTCGAGTTGGTCGCTCCGTCAATCACCGTAACGTTGTTGCTGCTGTTGTTCGCCACGTAGATTTTGTTGGTCACCGGATTGACGGCTACGGCAAGTGGTTCGGTCCCGGCGCTGACCGTAGTGGTTACTGTCTCGGCCTGGAGCGGATGAACTGCGAGCAATAAAACAACGCTGACGAATGAGAACAGGGCAAAAAACTTTTGTCGTGGTGTGCGTGTCGACATGACAACCTCCTGATATGTTCTTTACCTGCTTCTAGCGGGCCCTCACTATTGAAGAAACGACGAACTGGGAGGAAGAAAACAACGCCAGTCCTTAGTCCTTAGTCCTTCGCTCGCGGAATCAGGCGGACAATGTGACCCTCCGCCTCCTGCATTGAATGTTGCCCACGGGGCCCCGTTGCCAGGGCCCCCACAGGGCAAATGCAAAATCAGTGTTGCTGCGCGGTTGTCCCGACCAGCCGCACCCGTTGCTGGGAATGTGCCCACCCCCTTCGACGACTAGTGGTGAACACCCACGCTCTGGCAATGGTAGCCATGGAGCACCCAGGCACTTTTGTGCTGGCAGCCACCTCCGCTCCAGGCGTCTCCCACGATCTGACCGAGATCTTTGGAATTCGCCATTTGGTCGTGATTTCCTCCTTATTCGCAAGATTCAGGTTGAGTCGGATAAGCCGTTCGCAATTCCGCAGCACGAGCCGCGATCATCGTCCATACTGAAGCGCAGAAAACTCCTGCCTGGGAGAGCGGAGACTTGACTCATAGCGTTCCATCTCATGCCGGTGGACGCGCTTGCAATGAACGCCGTCTGAAAAATGCATGAAATGTGGATGAATAGCCCAGTAGCTGAGAAACGCAACAACCCCGCCCCGTGAGCGTAATCACAGTCTTTTCAATCGTTTCGTGCTAAATTGTGAGCCCCTTGGAGGCGCTTTGCCCGTGTCGGTTCCGCTCCCAATGCGACTCCGTTTTTGCAAGTTCGAGTTAGACCTCACGTCAGGGGAACTCCACAAAGATGGCGAGAAAGTGGCCTTGCCTCCGAAGGCGTTCGAGATCCTTCGGGCCCTGGCTGAACGTCCCGGCGACGTGGTCACGCGGGAAGAGTTGCGTGCCCAGTTATGGCCAGCGGACACGTTCGTTGAGTTCGATGACAACCTGAACCATGCCGTCAATAAACTACGGCAGGTCTTGGGCGACTCGGCCGAGAATCCCCAGTTCATTGAGACCCTGCCCCGTAAGGGATACCGCTTTGTAGCACCCGTTGAGCCGCATACGCAGGCGCAAGCAGTTGTGGCCCCTCCAGAACGGGGAGGGTTCGCCTCAAAGTACAAATGGATAGCGGTCGCCACTCTTGTGATTGCATCAGTGGCTGTGTATGTCCTTTGGAACTATGGACTAAAAGGACAAGGCCAATCCCGGCGCCCTGTGCTCGCTGTTCTGCCGTTGGACAATCTGACGGGAACCGAGGAGTTGGACTACCTCAGCGACGGCATCACGGAGGAGATCATTACGGAACTCGGTCGCATGAACCCCGATCGCTTGGGACTCATAGCACGCACGTCGACGAGTCGATACAAGAAAACTACGAAGACCATCGCCGAGATGGGTCGCGAACTCGGGGTTGATTACGTCATTGAAGGAAGTCTGCGCCAGGCGTCACCCAGGTTAAGGGTAACGGTGCAGCTTATTCGGGTCAGCGACCAGACGCATCTCTGGGCGGAAGCCTACGATATCAACCCGCCGGAAGCTGCCTCCATCCACCAGGATGTTGCGGACCACATAGCTGGTTCGCTAGGTATAGAAATGTCCCCGGTCGTTCGGGCCAGGCTTGAAAATGCACGGCCGGTTAATCCGGAGGCGCGAGAGGCCTACCTGCGAGGACGCTACTGGCTCACTCGCGGCACCGGGACTGCGGCAACCAATGCCCGTCAGTACTTGGAAAGGGCCATTGAACTCGATCCAAATTACGCGCAGGCGTATGCTTCTCTTGCTTATGCCTACATCTTCTTGGGCAATTATGGTGTTTTGCCAGAAACGGAGGCCAAGCCCAAGGCAAAAGAGTTCGCCGAGAAATCGCTCGCTCTCAATAATTCGCTATTAGATGGTCGGTTGGCATTGGCCGGCATCATGGCAGAATACGAGTGGAATTTCGCCGGGGCTGCGAAGCTATACCAGGCGGCAGTAACACAGGACCCAAACTCGGCCGCTGCACACCAGTGGTATTCCGCCTTGCTTTCTGAAATCGGTCGGTCAGAGGAAGCGATCGACGAGATCAAGAAGGCGTACGAACTCGATCCAATCTCGTTGCGTGTCGGTGTGGATTTTGGCCGAGCTTATTACTGGGCGCGTCACTACGATGAGGCGATCGAGCAATACCACAAAGTGCTGGAACTAGATCCGAATTACTCAGGCGCACACAGCATGCTGGGATTGGCGCTACTTGAGAAGCGAGAGTACGAGCAGGCAGTTGCCGAATTGCAGAAAGGCGTGGCCCTCATACCCGGCAACAAGGAGGGCTATAGCATCTGGCTCGGTTACGCATACGCTGTCGCCGGCAAGAGAAACGAAGCACAGAGTATGCTGGCAACCCAAGTCGCGCACCACGCTCGGACGCAGGCCGGCGCGCAAGGGATAGCACTGACGTATGTCGGACTTGGAGATAAGGATCAAGCGTTCAACTGGCTTGCAACCGCCTACCGCGAGCGCGACGCTGTTGCCATGCTCAAGGCATATCCCTTCTGAGATTCCATTCGCTCTGATCCTCGCTTTCAGGATTTGCTCCGTCGCGTCGGACTTCCAACAGATGCGCCTCGCTGATGTCCTCCAAGCCCGCGCCAGCCGAACAGACCCAAGTCAGAGAAGCCAACGTCTAGCCGTCTAGCTCACCTTCCATGAAAAGCACGCCAAGAAGATCGATGGCGTGCCGTGCATCAAGGTGGAGCCAAACATCGGAGCGAAATCGCACTTCTCGGAGTGCAGGCCCCGTGTGCTCGAAAACACCTTGACACCGCCGACATTGTGAGAGACGCCTGTTATCAACACCTACCGCTAAACAGGAAGCGACTGGGCGGGACTCTCCCCAGCTATTGCAGTTTCGCGTACTCGGCTTTGGCTTGCTTCAGGGGCGGGAACATCCGGGTCGGTGTAATGAATCCTCTCGAGGGAAGAGGCAGTAAGACGACGAGCCTATTGCGGGAAGTTCATGCGGCGCAGCAAATCCTGGAAGCGCGGGTCGTCCCGCAGGTTATCCCAATCCCAGGCCACGTTGAGATGACTCAAAGGAATTTCGCCCTGTTGGTAGGCTTTCTCGAGCCATTTCATGACTTGATCTTTCTCTCCCGCGTGAGCATACAATCGCGCAATGCGTACGCCCGGAATATGGGTCCGCGTGGACCGCGCTGCCAGCGCCTCTGCCCCAAGATGCATCGCTTGGGTGTATCCGCCAGCCACATAGCCGCGCGACAGGGCGTCCTCGACTTCATGGTCGCCGAGCACCGCGAAGAACTTCTTGGCTTCCACCAAAGCTTCCTTGTGCCTTCCCATTTTGTAGAGGGCGCCCCAAAGCCCCATGTGCGCCGACGAAAAATCTGGTTCCGTTGCCAGAACTTTGTGCAACTGCGAGATCGCCTCGTCATACCGGTGCACGTACACCAGGTGCCAACCGTAGAAGCACGGGAAAAAGGGGTTGAAGGGGTCCAGTTCCAGCGCGCGCTGAATTTCGGTGTTCCACTCCTGTGTACGTCCCATCGAGATCAGAAAATCCGCATACATAAAGTGGCCGTCCGCACTGTTGGGGTTAAGCTCAATACCCCGCCGAAATTCACGCTCGGCCGTGGACCAATCGTGGTCATAGGGCCCCACAATATTGGCGAGGGCGATATGGGCTTCAGAGAGCGTTTCGTCGAGCGCCAAGGCTTTTGAGATGGCGGCCTTGGCCTGCGGTATCGCTTCGCTGGGCGGCATGGACCCGGCGTCGCCTCGCTCGAGCCAGACGTTGGCGACGCCCACATAGGCGCGTGCATAGTTGGGGTCCTTCTCCAGGGCCAGTTGAAAGTACCCAAGAGCCGCGTCGAGGTGTTCGCGTGAGAGATGGTACCAGTGCGACTGCCCCTTCAGGTAAGCCTCGTAGGCCTCGGGGTTGACTGGGCTGGCGCGGCCCACAGTCTTTGTCTCTTCGGGCGAGACGGCAACTCTTATCTCGCGGGCAATGGCCTGCGCCACCTCGGCCTGCAAGGTCAGCACGTCGCGGGTGTCGCGTTCGTAACTTTCGGCCCAGAGATGAGTGTCGGTGGCGGCGCGGATGAGCTGCGCCGTAATTCGCACTCGTCCACCGGAACGCTGCACGGAACCCTCCAGGATGCCATCCACTCCTAAGGCTTGCGCGATTTCGGGCAGCGGTTTTTTTGCATCCTTGAACTGCATGACCGAGGTTCGCGAGATCACCTTCAAGGCCCGGATCTTGGAGAGATCGGTAATCAGTGCTTCGGTCATGCCGTCGGCAAAGTATTCTTGTTCAGGATCGCCAGAAAGATTCAACAAGGGCAAAACCGCCAGGGAACGGATGGGAGCATGAGCCGTTCTGCCGAACAGCTTGTCTCGGATGCCGCCGGTGTTCAGCCCCAGAATTAGCGTGAGCAACACCGCGACCGAGAACGCCGCGGCAAGCGATATTCTCTTGCCCGCACCGAACTTTCGGTGCGGGATTGGGCGCGTGACTGTGCTCGGTGTGAGCAGCCGTCGCAAATCCACAGCCAGCTCTTTAGCGGATTGGTAGCGGTTGTCCGCATCCTTCTCCAGGCACTTCCCCACGATCCTCTCCAGTTCTGGAGATAGTTCGGCGTTCAGCACAGTGGGCGGCATTGGAGAACGCTGCAGAATCGCGCCAATCAGTTGCGAGCGTTCCGCGTCAGCGAAGGGATGCCGTCCCGTGGACATCTCATACAGTACGGAGCCAGCAGCGTGAATATCAGTGCGAGCGTCAAGCTTTCCGCCCAACAACTGCTCCGGTGCCATATAGGCCAGAGTCCCGGCCAATGCTTGTGTCTCGCTGAGACTCTCTGTCGGAACAGAGTCCGCGACAGGACGCCACAGCTTCGCGAGTCCGAAGTCCAGAATCTTCAGTCGACCGTCGCTCGTCACCCGCAAGTTGCCAGGCTTTAGATCGCGATGAACGACTCCATGCTCATGGGCCGCCGCCAAACCTTCTGCAAGTTGCACGCCCAGGCGGAGAACCTCCTTCTCCGGCAGTGGTCCGGCAGCTATCTTCTCGCTGAGTGTGATTCCGGGGATGTACTCCATCACCAAGAAGTCCACGCCCTGTTGAGTATCGAAGTCATGAATAGTGGCGACATTGGGGTGATTGAGTTGCGAGAGAATCAGAGCTTCTCTGTGGAAGTGCTTGCGGGCCGATTCGTTGATGAGCGTACCGGGCGGAAGGATTTTGATGGCAACATCACGGGCGAGGTGCTCGTCGCGGGCGCGGTAGACTTCGCCCATGCCGCCGACGCCGATCTTCTCGACGATGCGGTAGTGGCCTAGCTTCTGGTCAACCACCTGACCTTGGCCGACTGCGTGGTTCGCCATGGGGAAAATACTCCCTTCCCCTGCCCTCTGACGCAAATCGTAGGCTCGACCGCAAGACAAGTCAACGCAAAGGAACAGGTAACAATCCTTCGCGAATGCCCGACCGTAGCTCCGCTAGGGCACTCAGCCTCGGATTGGATCTGTCCCCAAGTCTCTATATCACGAGATACTGCACGTCCCTGCTCATCGTTCCTTTACGTCCCCTGATTTTGCAACTCAGGCTGGGAACCTCATGCCGCGCAGAAGATCTTGGAAGCGTGGGTCGTTTCTCAGGAAGTCCCAATCCCAGGCCACGCCGAGATGAAGCAAGGGGGATTCCCGATCCTTGTAGGCTTTGCTGAGCCATCGCAGGACTTCATCCTTGTCCCCGGCGTGCGCGTACAACCGTGCAATACGAACGGCAGGAACGTGTGAGCGCTTGGAGTGCCCTGCCAATACCTCCGCTCCTAGATGCATGGCTCGGGTGTACCCACCCTCGGTGTAGCCGTGCGTCAGTACGTCCGCCACTTCACCATCGTGCAAAACTACAAAAAACTTGATGGCTTCTGCCATGGCCTCGTCATACATTCCCTTCTTGTAGTAGGCGCCCCAAAGGCCCATGTGCGCCGACGAAAAGTCAGGTTCCGTGGCGAGAACCTTGCTTAGTTGTGCGATGGCCTCGTCGTATCGCTGCATGTATATCAGTTGCCAGCCGTAGAAACACTGAAAAAATGGATTGAAGGGGTCCAAATCCAGCGTTCTGTGAATCTCTCTGCTCCATTCGTCCGCGCGTTTCATGGAGATCAGAAAGTCGGCATACATGAAATGGCCATCGGCACTGTTCGGGTTGAGCTCGATGCCACGCCGGAACTCGCGCTCGGCAGCGGACCAGTCGTGATCGTAGAGGCTCTCTATGTTGGCAAGAGTAATGTGGGCTTCGGCAAGCGAGTCGTCGAGTTCCAAAGCTCTTGAGACGGACGCTTTCGCTTTCGGGAACGCTTCGCCGGGCGGAATCCAACCGGAATCTCCGCGCATCATCCAGACGTTGGCGACGCCCACATAGGCGAGGGCGTAGTTAGGATCCTTTTTCAGAACAAGCTGAAAGTATTCAAGAGCGGTGTCCAGATGCTCGCGAGAAAGCCAATACCAATGTGACCGGCCCTTGAGGTAGGCCTCGTAAGCCTCAGGATCAACTGGACGGGCGGGGGACAGGTGACTGGATTCTTCCGGTGTCAGCGCGACGTTGATCTCCCGCGCCACTGATCGGGCTACCTCGCCCTGCAAAGTGAGCACATCGCGCGAGTCGCGTTCATAGCTTTCTGCCCACAAATGCGTGTCGGTCGCCGCCCGGATGAGCTGTGTCGTGATGCGCACTCGGCCTCCGGAGCGCTGCACAGACCCTTCGAGGATGCCGTCGACTCCTAACGCTTGCGCGATCTCCCGCAGCGACTTGTTGGTCCCCTTGTACCGCATGACCGAAGTGCGGGAGATCACTTTCAGCGTCCGAATCTTGGCCAGGTCCGTAATCAAAGCGTCGGTCATTCCGTCGACAAAGTAGTCCTGCTGCGAATCGCCAGTCAGATTGGACAGCGGGAGCACGGCCAGAGACCGAATCGGCGGGTCGGCTGTGCGACCCCATAGTCGCCGCCGCAAGCCGCCGACGTCGTAGGCGACCAGCGCTGCCATGAGTGCCAACAATGCAAACGAGGAAACGAGGATTGGAACGGCATAGCGCCGCTTCGGTTTCGGGGCACTTTCCGGAAAGCTGTCCCCATTCGTGCGGGCGACGAAACGATACCCGTGGCGGGGCAAAGTTTCAATGAACTCGGGATTCTCGGCCGAGTCGCCCAGTGCCTTCCGGAGTTTCTTGACCGCGTGGTTCAGACTGTCGTCGAACTCGACGAATGTGTCTGCGGCCCACAAGCGGGCACGCAGATCCTCCCGTGTGACCACCTCTCCGGGATGTTCAACCAGGCAGCGGAGTACCTCGAAGGCTTTGGGCGGGAGAGGGACTTTCTGACCGTCTTTTTTGAGTTCACCCGAGGTTAGGTCCAGCTCGAAGTCGCGAAAACAAACTCGCTGTGGGGATTGGACAGGAACAGGCATGGAGCCGTCCTACTAAGAGCAAACTCTAGCACAAAGTTATTGAAAAGACTGTGATTGCGACGCCATGCGGGTATTGCGGCGTTTCTCCGCAGCGGGCACACTCAGGGAGATTTCATGCAATGGTCAGACCCTGTTCATTTCAAAAACGCTTGGCGCGTGCAAAGCTCGCACAAGAAACATCAGTATGCAGGATCAAAGAAATCGACGAAATCTAACTTGAGGGAGTTTGACCATGAAACGGAAAAGCGTTGTTGCATTGACCTTCGTGTTCGCTTTAGCACTCGCACTCGTCCTTCCCATTGCGCCTGGTTCACAGGTACAGGCGCAGCAGAGCTGGCAGAGCTGCAAGGCATTTCACGCGTTCGTGCAAGGCAGCCTGCCCACTTCAAATCAGTTCGAGCCTACAGACACATGGGGCGGCCCGATCTTTGTCAACCTTGACGGCGAGTTCCTCCAAGGCGGCTTGTCGGGCAACGATGGGACTGAACACCCACACGGACCGGTTTCGATCTTTAGAGGTGGGAAGTATAGGGTCTGCTTGACGTCTGGGCCTGCGTGGGGCGGACCGAATGACTGTTCGGACAGTTTCACCTACAAAGTCCCTAAGGCCGTCGTGATCTGGCCTGCCGGGAAATTGTTGGGTAGCTATAAGGCGACTGCGAATGTTGTGAAAGGAACGGGTAGATTCGCGTCTGCTTCGGGAAATCTGGAGATCGAAGGCCCATTCATCCTTTGGACCGATCCCAACAGTCCGTTTGGGGTGAGCGGACGATGGAACGGTGAATTCAGCGGGAGCGTTTGCGGCGTACAGTAATCACGCTCTTGCTGCATTCTCCTCAGCACCGGCTGCGGACCTCGCGATTGATGCCGAGACGCTGATGTGGCAGGCGATTCTGGAGCGCGTCGAGTCCCAGCCCAAGACGTATACGCCTCCGATAATGAAGAAAAACGTTGCTACCGTAGGTGCAAATCGCGATTCTGCGCCAGTTGCGGATATCGGGCTACACTTGAATGGCTGGAGTATCAGGAGGCGGCCCTTCCTGACATTCCCTATACGGGAATCGTCTTTACGATGCCCAGAGAGCTTTGGCGCATCTTCAAAAGAAACCTGAGATGGAGCAGTTTTCGGGGGAGGGCTGTTCGAACGAGCGTCCCATGACTCTAACCGGAGTCTGGGGCGCTTTCGTTTGTGTGTTCTTCCTAGCACACTCTACAACTCGCTGGGCGCAGGGGTGCCGCCCACGGTCCAAGCAGCAGGTCGGCTTCGAAAGGGAAGATCAGGACTTGGTTTCCGTGTTGGCAACCGCGAAGCATGCGTCTTGCTGTCCGTGTGCGAAGCGCAAACACGGTATTCGTGACCGTGATCGTCCACTTCCAAGTAGTCGGCCACCTGCTCGCAGCTCTTGCGATCACACAGCACGATCACGTTTAGCGGATGATGAAGTTGGAAGAACTCCATGCGTGATTGTAAGGTGAGCGGATTTGCGGCTACAAGCCAAACCATGCCGGTCGTGATTAAAATTTTGTTAAATGGGGGACTGGGAACTTCGCGTAACTGAAGGGAGCCATTATTTCACCAGTTGAGATTTGTTAGTCGGTGCACAGCAGCGGTGCGACCGCCGCCAATCCCGCGCTCCCGTCTGGCGCAACGCGGTCCGCACGTTTTTTGGGGGGCTTGAAAGACGCAGAGGTCTTTCCCTATCCCATCAGCCCAGCAGCAAGGCGGCTTTGAGGCGCGCCGGGGTCATGGGAAGTTGCCGCAGGCGAGCGCCGGTGGCGTCGAAGATGGCATTGGCCACAACTGCTCCCGTGGTGACGATCGGCGGCTCCCCGCAACCCGAGGCGGGCGTTTCCGGATTCTCGATCAGGATGGTCTCGATCCTGGGCAACCAGGAAAAGCGCGGGATCTGATAAGTGTCGAAGTTGCGGTCGAGCACGGCACCATCCTTGAAGCGTACTTCTTCTGCGAGAGTGTAACCCAGGCCCATCGTGATACTGCCTTCCATCTGCTGGCGCGAGCCGTCGGGATTCACAGTAACGCCCTGATCCTGGGCGCAGACGACCCGCTTCACGTCTACATTCCCGGTGCTTTTGTTGACCGCGACCTCGGCCACCGTCGCGACGTACGTGCCCGAGTAAATGGCGCAGGCGAGGCCGAAGCCGCGACCACTCGGTGCCGATGCCGGCTTCCAGCCGAACTGCCCAGTCGCCGCTAGCAGCACACGCCTCATGCGGGGATCGCTCAGGTGTGAGAGGCGGAATTCAAGCGGGTCCCGGCCCAGTTTGCTGGCGAGGGTGTCGATGTGCGATTCGCGGGCGAACGTGTTGGTATTTACCGAGGGCGCCCGCCATGGCCCGACCGCGAAGGGGTGCAGCCCGGGAGGGTTTTCCCCGCTCCACCCGCCGGATGATTGCGTGCGTTGATGAGGGATGTCATAGAACAGCTGGGCCTCGCGCTCGCCGGCGCAATACACACGGTAATCCCAGAGCAGGAGCTTCCCGGCGTCGTCTAGTCCGGAGCGGATTTTCACGACGGCAGCGGGCCGGAAAGTGTCGTAGAAAAACTCCTCGGCACGGTCCCAGACCACCTGCACTGGCTTACCAGTGATCTTGGCCAGGCGTGCCGCTTCCATGGCTTGTCGGGAGGCGCTTTTGCCGCCGAACCCTCCACCTACGTAAGGAGTGATGACCCGCACGTTTTCCGGCGCGAAGCCGACGGCTTGCGCGAGCTGCTGGCGGACGGAGAAGGGGGTCTGCGTGCTCGCCCACACCGTCAACTTGCCGTCTTCGATGGCGGCAACTGCGGAGTGTGTCTCCATCGCGGCATGGGCCACGTAGCTGTTCAGATAAGTTTCTTCGACGACACGCGTGGCGAGTTTTTCTCCTTCCGCCAGGCTTCCTTTCTCGCCCACCATCTGTAGCGGCGCCGCGGCTTTGAGCAGGTGGTCGAAAATCGTGTGATCATCCTCACTTGGCTGGGGAGCTTCGAATCGAGCTCGGATGAGTCCCAACGCCCGGTCGGCGATGTCGGGTTGCTCGTGGAGCACGGCAATCATTTCGCCGTTGCGAATAACACGGACGCCGGGAACTTTCTCGGTGGCTGCAGTGTCGAGCTCCTTCAGTGTGGCGCCGTGCGCCGGCGGCCTGAGCAGGCGCGCGTGCAGCGTGCCCGGCGGAGTCATATCTGCGGCGTATCGGGCTTTACCAGTCACCTTTTCCAGAGCATCTTTGCGCCGCTGTGCCTTTCCGATGACGGTGAAGGCCGAGACGGGCTTCACGGGCACCTTTTCGAGATGGCGTTCGATCCGCTTACCTTCAACCAACCTGGCGTAGGAGACACGCTTGTGCTCGTCCTGTGCAAACGTCACCACGCCATCCTTCACGCGCAAGTGATCCACCGAGGACAGATGGAGGTAATCAGCGGACATCTGCAACAGCACGGCTCGGGCCTCGGCAGCCGCAGCCCGCAATACGGGCCCGAACTGCCGAATGGTGAGCGAACCGAAAGTGCCCATATCCCAGGGGCACAGGTCGGTGTCGCCCATGACCATGTCCACCGAATCGAAGGAGACGTCGAGTTCTTCGGCAACCAGTTGTGCCAGAGCGGTCTTCGACCCCTGCCCCAATTCCACCTTACCAACGAAACAGCCGACCCCGCCATCGCCGCCGATGCGAAGATAGGCGTTGAAATCGGTAGGGTAACTGGGTCGGCCTGGCAGACGCGACGGTTCCTGGAAGGCGGCCATCGGATCGGTGGTGAAGAAGATGAAGAGCCCGGCGCCTGCCAGTTGGAGAAACTCGCGCCGACTGACTCCGGCGCCCATGTCGGCAGCAATCTCGACGGTTGCATCCCAATCGTCCCCGTGCATTAGGCGACTCCTTTCGTCGAGCCTGCTGCCTCCAAGATGGCATCCACGATGCGCGTGTGAGATCCGCAGCGGCAGAGGTTATCGTCGAGGTGCCGGATAATTTCTTCCCGGGTCGGGTGCGCTCTCTTGAGGAGGAGCGCATAGGCTTTGACAATCATCCCCGGCGTGCAGTAGCCGCACTGGAAGGCGTGGTGATTGAGGAAGGCTTCCTGGATAGGGTGCAGGTGCCCATCACGGCTCAAACCCTCGATGGTCAGCACGTGCTTTCCGGCAATCTCTTTAACCGGGGTTACGCACGACGGCACAGCCTCGTCGTTCACGATTACGGTGCAAGATCCGCACAGGGCGGCGCCACAGCCGAACTTTGTACCGGTGAGCCCGAGCTCATAACGCAACACCCAGAGAAGCATGCGGTCATCGTCGACGGTCAGTTGCACCGGCTTGCCATTCAACGTGAAGGAAATGCTTCGCCGCATTGCCATCTCTCCTCTCGACGCGTGGGTTGTTTCGATTCGTCTACGTATAGCACGGCTGTTGCCCCGACTACTGTGACGATTGGCTCACTCGAAGGTGATGGCCGACCGTCCAAGCAACTCGCCGGAACTGCTGTCTTCCAGGGCCCAAACATTGAGGAGAAGGGCGTCCTCGTTCCCGACTGGCGGGAGTGCTTTTGGCTTGGCTTCTACCACTTTAATGTCCAAATACTAGAAGCCATCGTCTTCCGTCAAGAAGAACGGATACGTGGCGAAAGGTGCCACGATCGGGGCGGCAATCGGAGCCGTGCAGCAATGGCGCTACAAGCCCTATATGCTGAACAATGAGCCCGTGGAAGTGGAAACGCAGGTCGTTGTCAATTTCCAACTGCGACCGTTCTAATTGTCCTCTGCGAGGGGCTCGTTGGCGGCATCTTGCTTTGCGTCGTTGGAGGCGGTACCAGATGGCAACCCCTAAGTTGACGCCCGAAAAGGTCGCCCAAGTCGCGGGCCTCGTCGCCCAATACATCGCAACCCAACGCGAGAGGTACGCCCCACGTGCAATCGCACTATCTGCACAGCAGAGGGCTGCCATGTGGGGATTCTTTTCGCCGCAAATTCTGGATGGCACCCGTCTGCTCGTGCAGCAAGGAGAGCGAGTTGCCAACCCGGATTTCTACCCGATGATGAGAAACTTGGGTTTCAACAATCTGCCCGACCAGTCAACTATGGGAGCGATCACGTTCTCTGATGTTGTGGTGTCGCACGAGCCCTTCTCCGATGGGCTGCTATTTCACGAACTCGTCCACGTGGAACAGTATCGGCAGCTTGGGATTCCACGGTTTTCTGAACTTTACGTGCGTGGATTCCTGAGCGGTGGGAGCTACGAAGCGATACCGCTGGAAGTAAATGCGTATAGCCTTGAAGATCGCTTCCGGAGCGCCCCGCGCAAGGGATTCTCGGTGCAGTCAGAAGTGGAGAAGTGGCTCGCAGGGGGGAGACTAGGATGACCAAAAACCACATCTTGATCCGTTTGTCAGAGTCGGAGAAGACGAGATTTGGGAAGGAAGATTTCGCCCGGCAATCCCTCCCGCAAAGGGTCTTCTCTGCCATCTGGGCAGTCGAATCAGAAGTCAATAACGGAGGCTTCTCCCAATATTTCCTCAACAGCAGCGCGGAATCTGCGCCGTTCGTTGTGGAAGCCCTCGAAACTATCGGCGCTCCAGAAACCGCTGGCATCTGTAAGCGTGCTATCGCGGCTGCATTTCCTTCCGGATTACCCCGGTCGCGGGAAGCGATTCGTTCGGCTGCGGCCGATTTCCCAGACGAAGTACTTGAGAAGCTGGAGCCTTTAGACCAAGAATTTGTCTCCTACCCCCACGACCTCGCGGGCTTGCTGTTTGCTTATGTATCCGCGCATCCACAGGAGTTTGGGCCACTGCCTACGCCAGATGATGCTTAGCCATATCTTTTCAGCCAGCGTCATCTGCTGGTACGATTTCCGACTATCCTCGATTCGCCAACAGCCCATTCTCTTCGCCGTGATTCGGCTATCCTGCATCCGCGCTGACGACCGCCGAGCCGCGCCTCTCAACACACGATGTTGTGAGGGATAGACTGAGGCCGAAGTCCGCGCACAAATCCGCCTGACCGTCATCCATGAACTGGGGCACTATTTCGGGCTGGATGAGGAACAACTGAAGGACGTTTAGCGAACCAGATGGCGGACTTGGCGGTCGGTTCGACGGAATGCAACACAAAGGGAGTAAGCTCGAAACAGGTTCATTTAGCTGGCTTGGAGGTGATGAGGATGGCAGAAGTTCGACTGCAAGAAGGCGAGTCATTGGAGAACGCCCTGCGGCGGTTCAAGCGCAAGGTCATGACGGAAGACATTATCAAGGATGTGAAGCGTCACTCCTACTATTTGAAGCCCGGCGAGAGACGCCGAGTGAAACAGGCTTTGGCTCAAAAGCGTGCCCGAAAAAAGATTCGTAAGGACTCTGATCGAGTCGCACCAAGGAAGGTCGCTGCTGCCAAGTAGCGGCATGTCGGCGCTGACGCGCCAGAATCAAAACAGGCGCAGACTCCGGAGCGAGGCACGAGCCGCTCCTCCGCTGATGTCGGGCACGATGACCAATTCAAGAACGGTAACATCGGAGAGTTCGACCCTATACTCCTCGACCTCGCGTATTGTTTTAGGGGGACTGAAATTCCACTGCTGGCGCACAATTTCTCGAAACGAGCGTCCGCCATCCGGAGACCATCGCAAGACGAACTCTTGGGTACGCTCTGTCTCGGTTTCTTCGAAGACGAGCGCGATGCGTGTGAGTCTTTGCGGCTCATCGAAGATTAGCCGGATGGTTTGAGTGCCAGAATCGGCGGCACGCCAGCCCCGCATTTCTCCTAAGACCAGCGCAGACTCGACCGGATATTCCTTCTCTTCCGATGTGATCTCGACCACGGCTGCATCGTCGAGATCGAGCCAGCCTTCGTCGAGAGACGGATCATCCTGCGGAATCGGCGTGATTAGGCGCTTGCGCATAAAACGCTAGTTTACCTTTGCTGAGGGCTCGCAGGTAGCCTTCGCCATGCGACCCGAAGCCGCCATCCCCCCTCCTACTTGGCGGCAGTCACCGACTTCACTGAAATGGTATCTCCGGTGGCTGTGCCGGTAACTTTGGCCTGCTCCCAAGCCAGACCGTTCAGTTTGTCTAGCGCGGCTTGATCCGAGGTATCGAGGGTATAAACCTTGTCGCCAACTACCAAAGCGTACTTAGCGCCTTTCTGCACGCAGACACGAACGCAGGCTGCGGGCGCAATCCCACCCTCCGTGTGTTTAGCGCCGCACATGGCATCGCTTACCTTTCCGGTAAAGGTTTGGGTGTTGCCCGCAGCCACGCCCGGCACAACAGCCAATCCGGCACACAGCACCACCGTCGCCATCCAAACTTGCAACATCCGCAAACGAGACATAAATCCTCCTCCTGTTTTCCGCTCTTGCGACTGGGGAGAGGCCTATCCCACAGGCCCCTTTCTCATCTATGGTTCCAAGAAGGGTGAAGCGTAGCGCGGGGCGCACGGCGCAGTCCGTGCAATATTGCACACTTTGAGGCAGCCTATGCGCTCATCAGCATTCACGGGCACATCCCAAATGTTTATCCAATTCCAAGGCATCTCTCGCATTACCGCCCAATGTCTCTTCGCTGCACTCGTATAATTGTAAGGATATGAACAGAATTTTTCGTATTCTGTGCTCCATCGTCATCGCAGTCCCTCTGCTTTCTGAAGCGCAATCGCACAACGAAAAAGTTCCCGTCATACAAGGCGGTGCAGGTCCCTGTTCCCTCGACCTTACAGTTATGGGCGCGGACGGCAAACCCGTTTACGCGGCCACGGTCAAGGTTCATATTGCGTATGGTTTTGGCGGAATGCGCAGACTCGATCTCGAAGCCGGAACCAACTCAGATGGGAAGGTGAAGTTCGCCGGACTTCCCGCCCGTGTGCAGAGACCTCCACTTGAGTTTCACGCTTCGAAGGATGAGTTCGAGGGTGTCGCGGCGTTCGATCCGTCAACCGAATGCCAAGCCAAACATGACATCACACTGGAGAAGCCGAAAGCACAAGACGGACACTAGCGGGCGACGCGAAGCGTCCGCTGCGCCAGCGGCTTAGTCCTGGTCGACGATCCGGTCGGAACCCCGTTTCACGGACGGAATCCCTGGCCAGCGCAAGGCGATTCCTAAACACAAGGTGGCGAGTTATCTCCGCTTCGCGTATCAAGCGCGGCATTTCTGACATTTTGGATTTCGCAAGAGGAATCCCCTGTGAGGCGTACTAGTGGCCTGTCGCAGAGTAACCATTACTAGGCCGTTAGCATCAAAGCTGTCATGGCCAGTGGCAGCGAAATCTTACTCACCCAGCAACAGCATTCCGATCTAAGCAGCATCGCCCAGTCCCGT
>Ga0224555_1001622_pt1 | contig 30146 bp, 18 predicted proteins | sample 714S23034metaG_FD_180687 | JGI IMG/M metagenome (GOLD analysis project Ga0224555, IMG submission 180687) | Peat soil microbial communities from Stordalen Mire, Sweden - 717 S2 30-34 | ecosystem: Environmental > Terrestrial > Soil > Wetlands > Peat | place: Sweden: Norrbotten County, Stordalen...
GATGGGGAAAGGGCTGTGTCTAGGCATGGCGTATGTAAGAAAACATACGCGCAGTTTGCGGATTTCGTTCAGAAGCGCAACAAGAATACGTCATATTATTTATGCCACTGAGTACTTAGGGTCTGATGGGCGCATGGCCATCCTGAAAACCACTGATTTCACACTTTCTGACTCTCCTCTACAACATGAGAAAAGGCGTCAAAACCACGATCTTGGCCAATTTCGAGGGACTTTGCCTGCTTTTATAAAAAAACGCTGTTTTTAAAGCCTCGTAAATAGCTTGTAGTTAACAACTTGCGAATCAAGCAATAGTTTGACAGTAAAAAATGCCCTTGAAACGAGCCTGTTTGGCAGAAAAACGGGGGGGGCTGCTCCAAAAATAAGACATTTTTTTTGTGTTTTTTCGCTTTTTAGGGATTTTGCGCCCCGCAAGAGGTTGAAGCTGAGGATGTTCCGCCGATTCGACCCCTCCCAAAAAAATCGTGCCTAAAAACCTACCGTAGGTTTTTGGTTTCCCACTGTTTCTGGTAATATGGCCGCGTGAACATTAAAAAAGTTCAGCGCGAGACGGGTCTCGCAACGCCGGATGGGACGCCGTTGCGCCGATTGGCCATCGGCGATACAATCGCTTGCATGTTGCGCAGGTCCGGGCTGGCCCTCCGGCGATCCGGCCTCAACCCGCGTCCAATCCAATCTCAATCCGGCCTTAATCCGGCCCAATCCGGGCTAATCCAACCCAATCCGACCAATGACAAAAAAAATATACAGAGGAGTCCGTAGGATTGAAGACAAAGAAATAGCCGCGAAGAGGCGCAAGAAGCCCAGCGCGGCAACCCGCAACCAAAACAAGGATTTAACTGAAGGCGGGTGCGAAGGCAACGGAATGACCGGCAGGGGAATATTCGGCAGAGGAATGAGGAACAGACCATGCCGTGAATTATTCCTCTGCCGAACATTCCCCTGCCGATTTCTCCTCAACACGTCCAGGCCGGAAAAGGCCGTTGTCATGGGAATGATTGTCAGGGGAATAATCGTTCCAAGTCTTCTTCCCAATCCCCTGACAATCATTCCCATGACAAATCTTCTCGAATGTGGCGCAAAACGTCCTGTCGTTGTGCGACTTTTGCGCTTTTTGGCGGCTATTCCGCTGGCTTCATGTGTCGTCTATGCTGCAGATTTCTCAGTAAGCCCTCGGAATCGAGTGAAGCGGCTTTTGAAAAATATGACTAAATCACAGTAAATACGGCTAAATCATACCAAATATGACCGATTTTTTTTATTTTTTCCCGCCTCCATCAAGTTCTTCCCGGCAGATTCGGACGGCTGGAAGAATTTTGTCTCACGCCCCCACGCTTTGGCCCGGCCCGGAATGTTTTGCAAATTGGGGGCGGGTGTCGTATTTGTTTCCACCCGCTGCGGCGGGATTTTTATGAAACCCGAAGTCGAGATTTACGATACGACCCTGCGCGATGGCAGCCAGGGCGAAGGCATCAACTTTTCCGTCCAGGACAAGTTGCGCATTGCCGAAAAACTCGATGGGTTTGGCGTTCATTATATCGAGGGCGGCTGGCCGGGGTCCAATTCCAAAGACATCGAGTTCTTTGAGCAGGCCAAACATAAGAAATTCAAGCGCGCCAAATTGGCGGCCTTTGGCTCCACCCGCCGCAAGGAGGTGGCGGTGGGCGACGACGAACAGGTGCGCCTGCTGCTGGAAGCGGCCACGCCGGTCTTGACCATTGTTGGCAAATCATGGCTGTTGCACGTCAAAAAAGTCCTCCGCACCACGCCGGATGAAAACCTGGCCATGATCGCCGACACGGTGCGGTTCTTGAAGGACAACGGCAAGTTCGTCGTGTACGACGCGGAACATGCCTTTGACGGGTTCAAGGACAATCCCGAATACGCGTTGGCCACCTGGCAGGCGGCGGAGAAGGCCGGCGCGGACGTGGTCGCGTTGTGCGACACCAACGGCGGCTGTTTGCCGGGGGAAATCACCCAGATCACCGGGGCCGCGCGCGCCAAAATGCAAACGCGGCTGGGCATTCATACGCATGACGACGCCGGCCTGGGCGTGGCCAACGCGCTGGCGGCTTTGCAGGCGGGCGCGTCGCACGTGCAGGGCACGATCAATGGTTACGGCGAGCGCACCGGCAATTGCAACCTGACGAGCCTCATTCCCAATGTCGCTTTCAAGCTGGGACGAAGCTGCGTGCCCGCCTCGGCGCTGCCGCAGCTCAAGGCCCTGTCGCAGTTCGTGGATGAAATCGCCAATTTGCGCCCCAACCCGCGCCAGCCGTGGGTCGGTTCGGCGGCCTTTTCGCACAAGGGCGGCATGCATGTCAACGCGGTGCAAAAATTATTCCGCAGCTACGAGCACATTGATCCGGCGGCGGTCGGCAACGTGCGCAACGTGCTTATCAGCGATCTGGCCGGCCGCAGCAACATCGTGATGAAGGCGCGCGAATTGGGCATCCAACTTGCCGATGACGCGCCGGAATTGCGGGAAATTCTGGCGCGCGTCAAGGCCCTGGAGCATCAGGGCTACGAGTTTGAGGCGGCGGGCGGCTCGCTGGCGGTGTTGATCCGCGGCATCCTCGACCACCGCGCCCTGCCGTTTGAAGTGCGGGCTTACCACGTCTCCATGCGTTACGAGGGCAAATCGTCCGTCTGCGAAGCGATCATCAAAGTGCAGGTGGACGGCAAGTCGGCTCATACGGTGGCCGAGGGCGACGGGCCGGTCAACGCGCTGGACCAGGCCTTGCGCGGCGCGCTGGGCACCTTTTATCCGCAAGTCAAAGCCATCCGGCTGACCGACTACAAAGTCCGTATTCTTGACTCCAGCGCGGGCACGGCCGCCAAGACCCGCGTCCTGATCCAATCCAGCGACGGCCGCGAGGAATGGGGCACCGTGGGCGTGAGCGACAACATCATCGAAGCCAGCCTGCAGGCGCTGTTGGATTCCATGGCCTACCGCCTCGTGCGGAAGGGCCGATAATATCCCATGACTGAAATTCCCAAAGCGTACGAACCGCAAGCGGTCGAGGAAAAATGGTACCAGTACTGGTTGGACCAGAAATGTTTCGTGGCCAATCCGCACTCGCGCAAGCCGGCGTATTCCATTGTCATTCCGCCGCCCAATGTCACTGGCATGTTGACGCTGGGGCACGTCCTCAACAACACCATTCAGGACATTCTGGCCCGCAAGGCGCGGATGAAAGGTTATGAAGTCCTCTGGCTGCCCGGCACCGACCACGCCGGCATCGCCACGCAAACGGTGGTGGAGCGCACGTTGAAAAAATCCGGTGAAATCAAACACCGCGACGACTTGGGCCGCGAAAAATTCCTCGAACGCGTCTGGCAATGGAAGGAAAAGCACGGCGGCATTATCATCCAGCAATTGAAAAAGCTGGGCGCCTCGTGCGATTGGACGCGCGAACGCTTCACCATGGACCCGGAGTATTCCCGCTGCGTGCAGAAAGTGTTTGTCGAGCTTTACAAAAAGGGGCTTATCTATCGCGGCAAACGGATGGTCAACTGGTGCCCCGCGTCGCTCACCGCGCTCTCCGACGAGGAAGTGGTGATGAAGGAACAAAAAGGTTTCCTCTACTATTTCAAAGTCGAAGTCGCCGAAGAGCCGGGAACTTTTTTGACGATCGCCACGACGCGCCCGGAAACGATACCCGGCGACGCCGCCGTGGCCGTCAATCCAAAAGACCCGCGCTACGCGAAATACATCGGCCAACACGTCGTGCGACCATTGCCGGTGGAATTGCCCCGCCAGCAAAAGCTCATTCCCATCCTCGGCGACGAGCACGTGGATTTTGCATTCGGCACGGGCGTTCTCAAAGTCACCCCCGCGCATGACAAGGCGGACTTTGAAATCGGCCAGCGCCATCATCTCGCGCCGATTGAAGTGATTGACGCGACCGGGCACATGAACGCGGCGGCGGGCGCGGATTTGAACGGCCTGGACCGTTTCAAGGCGCGCAAAACCGCCGTGGAAAAGCTCACGGAACTGGGCGCGATGGAAAAAGAAGAACCTTACACCAACAACGTCGGTTACAGCGAACGCGCCGACGTGCCGATTGAACCGCGTTTGAGCGAGCAATGGTTCTTGAAATATCCGAGCGTCGAGAAGGCCCGCGAATGCGTGGCGCAGGATGATCATGAGGCGAAAAAAATTGCGTTCGGTGGTAAATCTCTGGAAGCGCATCTCCCGGAGGAGAAGTTGGACACCCAGCCTGCACCAAACGCTAAACTGAATGTAGGCGCTTTGCTGTTGAATGTCAACTTCGCAACCAAATTACGTTTCCATCCCCAGCGCTGGGCGAAGGTTTACGACCATTGGCTGGCCAACATTCAGGACTGGTGCATCAGCCGGCAGCTTTGGTGGGGACACCGAATCCCGGCTTGGCACAAAACTCACGACGCGGGAGGCGCCCGCACGCAGGAGACCGTGGTTGGCATGGACCCCCCGGATAACAGCGGCCAATGGACGCAGGACCCCGATGTGCTTGACACCTGGTTCAGTTCCTGGCTCTGGCCCTTCGCCACCATGGGCTGGCCCGAAAAAACCGCCACGCTGGAAAAGTTTTATCCAACCACCGATCTGGTCACGGGGCCGGACATTATTTTCTTTTGGGTCGCCCGCATGATCATGGCGGGTTACGAATTCATGGGGGACATGCCGTTTCGCCATGTTTATTTCACCGGCATCATCCGCGACAAGCAGGGGCGCAAAATGTCCAAGAGCCTGGGCAATTCCCCGGACCCGCTGGACCTCATCGCCCGCTACGGGGCCGACGCGCTGCGGTTCGGAGTGATGCGCTCGGCGCCGCTGGGGCAGGACGTGCTTTACGACGAACAGCAGGTGGAACTGGGCCGCAATTTTTGCAACAAGCTCTGGAACGCCTGCCGCTTCCGCCAGCTCCACGCGGGCGCGGTGCAGGCCGAAATTGATCCGCGCCTGCTGACCGTGGACGACCGCTGGATTCTCCTTAGACTTGACGCGGCCATCCGCGACATGGACGCCGCCTTCGCCGATTACAAATTCAGCGACGCGACCGCCGCGCTTTATCGCTTTTTCTGGAGCGAGTATTGCGACTGGTATGTCGAGGCGGCCAAGGCGGTCTTGCACGGCGGCGACGCCGCGCGGAACGCCAACACGCTGGCGGTGATGGATTTTGTTCTGTCGCACGCGCTGCGCATGTTCCATCCGTTCCTGCCGTTCATCACGGAGGAATTGTGGCACGGCATGGGCTACGCCAAGGACATGCCGGCGGAGCAGGGCGGCAACACCATCATGTTCGCGCCCTGGCCCAAACCGCTGGACGAGGATGTCAAGAGTCATTACGGATTGGTCCCGGAAACGCTGGATAAGATCGCGAGCCGGCAAAAGCTGGTGATTGAGATCAGAAACATCCGCGCGCAGTACAAAATCCCGGCCAACAAGAAGCTCAATCTGGTCTATCACGCTCCGGCGGACATTGACCCCGAAGAGAAGCGGGTGATTGAATTGCTGGCGGGGGCGGAGCAGATGGCTCACCGCGCCGCCTACGAGCCGGCCAAAGGCGAGCCGGTGGTGCATCCCGGTTTTGGCGGCAAGCTCTACATCCCGCTGGCGGGGTTGGTGGATGTCCAGGCGGAAAAAGGCCGCCTGGCCAGGGAACAGCAGAAGGTCGAGGCGGAAATTCAGAAAGCGGAAGCCAAACTGGCCAATCCCAGTTTTGCCGGCAAAGCGCCGCCCGAAGTCTTGCACGAACACCGGCAGCGCCTGGCGGACTGGCAGGCCAAACGCGCGCAACTGCGCGCCGCGCTGGAAGGACTCGATTGATCTTGCCTCATGGCAAAAGGAGAACGCGAAAGAATTGCTGCGAAGCGGTTCCGATGCCGTTGGACGCGCTCAAACTGGAGTTGGTGGCCGTGAGGACGCCGCCCGCGTTGGTCCAGTTGGCGGAAGCCAGGTTGGTCGTGCTTTGCACCTGGTAGGATTGGCCCGGCGCGGCGCTCCAGGTGAATACGAGCATGCCGCCGCCTTGCGCGACCGACTCCAACACGGGCGGCCCAATGACGGTCAGGGTGGCGTTGGAGCTGGTGACGGAGCCGAGGGCGTTGCCGACAACGACGGCATAGGCGGCGGCGTCGTTCATTGAAATATTGTTGACTGTCAGGATGCGCGAGGCGGAGCCGGCCACGTGGCCGCCGTCGGTCAAATTGACGCCGTTCTTCCGCCATTGCCAGGTCAAGGGGGAAGCGCCGAAGACGGCCGCGCTGAACTGCGCCCTGGTCCCCACAACGGCGGTCTGGTTGGACGGTTGGACGCTGATCTGCGGGGCCGAGGTAAGGCTCAAACGGAAAATGGAGCCTTTGCCGTAAGGGCCGCCGGCAGTGGTCGTGCCGTACAAGTTGCCTGCGGCGTCCTGCACCAGGGCGGCTTGAGGGTTCGCGCCGTCATCCGAGCCATTGAAGGAAAGCAGAGTGGTGTACGCGCCGGCGGACGTGATTTGGAATACGGTGCCGTCGCCGCTGGTTCCGTCAAGATAAGTGGTGCCGTAGAAATTGCCGTCCGCGCCTTGAATCAGTCCGGCGTAAGGAATGGCGCCATCGCCATTGCCGCCGGGGTTGAGCGCATACAAGGTGGTCAGCGCGCCGCCGGCCGAAACCTTGAACACCGTGCCGACAAACAAGACGCCCTTTATGACATTGCGTCTCGTCACGCCGTAAAGATAGCCGTCCGTGCCCTGCGCCAGCGCGCCGGCGGGGTTGTAGCCTTGGGCGTTGTTGGTAAAGGAATAAATGTTGGTCAGCGCGCCGGCGGGCGTCATTTTGAAAATACCGCCGTACCCGCCGTAAGCGGGGTTGGCTGTGGTCATGCCATAAAAACTGCCATCCGCGCCTTGCGCCAAAGCGCCGATCGGTTCGTTGCCGTCCGATTCGCCAGCAAAGGAGTAAAGGATGCTCACCGTTCCGTTGGTGGTCATTTCAAATATGTTGCCATCACTGGCTGTGGCGGCATTTTTCGTCGCGCCATAAAAGTTGCCGTTGGTCCCTTGCGCCAAGGCGGTATAGGGATTGATATTGTTCTCATTGGAAAAGAAGGCAACGGTGGCCAGCGCGCCGGCGGGCGTCATCTTGAACACGGTGCCGCCGTTGCTGATGCCGCCATTTTCGGTCGTGCCGTAAAAATCGCCGTCCGCGCCCAGCGTCAGCGCGGCTTGGGGATTGGAGCCATTGGTCGAGTTGAAAGGCGCCAGAGTCTGAAAGACGCCGTTGGACGTGATGCTGAAGACGGTTCCATTGCTGTCAACGCCGCCCGCCTGCGTCGTTCCGTACAGCACGCCGTTGCTGCCCGCCGTCAGGCCGTTGGGAGTCCCGCCGTCGGCCCCGCCCGTGAACCAATGCAGGGAAACCACGAGGGTGCCCGACGCGCTCACGGGATAAACGGCCAGCGTGGCCGCCGCGCTCACCGCGCCGAGGGCATTGCTTACGATCACCGAATACGTGGCGTCACTCTTTTGCGTCAATCCGCTCAACGTCAGCGAACTCGTCGCGGCCCCGGAAACGCCGGTTCCGTTGGTCAAATTGATTTGATTGCTTTGCCATTGGTACGACAAAGGCAGATCGCCCACGGCAGCCACGTGGAACACGGCGCTCCCCGACACCGAGGCCGTTTGGTTGACTGGCGGTGTGATGATTTGCGGCGGCGACACGTTCACTTCGAGAAACGCGCCCTCACTGGCGGCCGCGGAGCCGGCCGCATTGCTGACGGTCACGGAATAAATGGCCGCGTCGGACACGCCGACGTTGCTGACCGTCAGGACGCGGGTCATGGTGCCGGAGAGGTTGCCGCCGTCGGCCAGGCTCGTTCCGTTTTTTTGCCACTGGTAAAAGAGCGGCGGGTTGCCCGTCACGGCGACGCTGAACACGGTGTTGGCGCCGAGAAAGGCTTCCTGATCGGCGGGCTGGCCGGTGATTTGCACGGCGGGCGAGTTGAGGCCGACACTGAAAACGACGCCATTGCCGTTGGCGCCGCCGTTCTGAGTCGTGCCATAGAAACTGCCGTTGGTTCCCTGCGCCAGCGGGGCTTGGGGATTGGCGCCATTGCCGCCATCGAACGACACCAGAGTGACCGGCGCGCCGCCGGGCGCCAGGCGAAAGACCGTCCCGTCGTCGTAAGGGCCGCCGTAGGCGGTGGTGCCGTAAAAATTCCCATCGTTGCCCTGAATCAAATCGGCGGCGGGATGGCCGCCGTCATTGCCGCCGGTAAACGAGTAAAGCGTGGTCAGCGCGGCCAGGGGCGGGGGCGACATCACAAAGACCGTGCCGTAGCCGTACGTTCCGCCCTCGTAAGTCGTCCCATATAAAGTGCCGTTCGCGTCTTGCGCCAAACCCGCCGAAGGAAGAAATCCGCCGTTGGTGTAGGAAAATGTAAACAAAGTGCTCAACGTGCCATTGGTCGTGACATTGAAAACAGTCCCGACACCATTGCTCCCGCCGCCGAAGGTGGTGCCATAGAAGTTGCCGTCCGCGCCTTGCAACAGTTTGTTTGGATTGAAGCCGTTGGCGTAGTTGAACGAGGCCAACTGGGCCAGCGCTCCACTGGGCGTGAGGCGGAAAATCTCGCCGTTGAAGTCAGCCCCGCCGCTGGAAGTTGTGCCATAGAAATTGCCATCCGCGGCCAGGATCATGGGTTGATCGGGATACGCGCCATCGCCGCCGTCGAACTGGTACACCGTGGTCAGGCCGCCATTGGTGGTGGTCTGGAAGATGGTGCCCCAGCCGCTTGATCCGCCATTCACGGTCGTGCCGTACAAATTGCCGTTCGCGCCCTGTGCCAGCGCGGCGGCAGGGGCATATCCAGCGTTGCCAGCCTGGTTGAACAAGAGCAGGGTGGTCACAACGCCGGAAGGAGTCATTTGAAAAACCGTGCCGGAGTCATCGGTGCCGCCGTTTTGGGTGGTGCCGTAGAAGCTGCCGTTGGTATCCTCCATCAGCCCATTGGGATTGCCACCGTCGGTTGTCCCGGTAAATGAATAGAGATTGGAAAAGGCCACCTCTGGCGCAGTCACGGAAGCCAAGGTGAGCACGGCGCCGGCGCTGCTCACTGAACCGAGCGAATTGCTCACCAGGACGGAATAAGTTCCGGCCGCCGCCGATGAAATATTGCTGATCGTCAAGGCGGCGGTGCTGGAACCGGAGATGTTGCCGCCGTCCGATAAATTGGCCGTATCTTCCTGCCATTGGTAAAACAAGGGCGCGTTGCCAATGGCGGTCACCGCGAAAACCACGGACGCTCCGGGCAGTGCCGTTTGGCTGAGAGGCTGGCTGACGATCACGGGCACGGCTGATGTCCTGGCTACGCTTAAAATCAACTCGCGGCTTTGGGCCACGCTATCGTTCAAATTGGTGAACCAGACTGTCGCAGTATAGCTTCCCGGCGGAAGGTTGTCGGCGGCGGAGTTGAGGCTCAAAGTCACCTGCGCCGCCGGGGCGCCCGCGGCCAGCGTGCCTCCGCCGGGAGCGACATTGAGCCACGTGGCCGTATTGGCGGCCACCCAGTTGAAGGATTGGGCGCTGATGTTAGTCAAGATCATGTTTTGCGCCGCCGGACTGAACGGTCCTCCTGTTGCGCCGCTGGCGGTCAAATCCGCAGGCGGGAAGACTTGCAGCGCGTCTGGCGGCGAAACCAGCGCGTTGATCAAATTGCTTCCCGCGGGCGATCCCCAGCCAGTGCAAAGATCGTAGCCGGACACGGCGAAGAAATTGGTTGGGCTGGCGCTGTTGGTGTTATTGCCGCTGGTGATGTCATGCAAAGCGGACGCATAACCCGCGCTGCGTCCTATGGCGCAGAGGGTTGGGTTGATGAACCCAATGGGCGCCTTGCCCTGGGCGGCGGCTTGCTGGTTGGCCAGGGCCGCGAAACCGGCCCACAACGGCGTCGCCGCGCTGGTGCCGCCGATGGCGCCTTGCTCGCCGTTGAAGGCGATCAGCCAAATGGAAACACCCGCCTGGGCCGCCACGTCTGGAATGTTGCGGAAGCTTGCTGACCCTTGATTGGCCGATGTGCCCAAACCCTCCTGCCAGACCGGGAGCGGGAAGGTCGTGCTGACGCCGCCGCCGCTGCCGGACCAAGTGGTCTCTGCCGACCACGGCCCTCCCGGACCGCTGGTGGTCAACAAGGTGCCGCCAACCACCGTCACGTTCGGATCATCCGAGGGCGGATACACCGCGCCCGCATAAGCCCCGCTGTCGCCGGAAGCCTGGAACATCGTCTGGCCCTGCGCGGCGAACTGTTCAAAAATCTGTTCCCGCACCGGGTCCGTTTGCAGGCCAAAGCCCCAGGAACAACTAAGCTGGCTGGCGCGGTTGTCCGTTGCCATCCGATTCAAGACATCATCCGGCGTGGAACCCTCATAGACCATCACTTCCGACAATCCCGGCGCCATGCAGATCGCCATGTCAATATCCAGCGTTACTTCGAGATCATCCTGCCCGGGAGTCCCGCTAAAATTGTCCAGCAGGATATTGGTCAGGGGCACATTGGGCAATTTGGCCAGACTTTCGTACTCGGCTATGTCCGAGGCATAATAACCGTCCAACTCAAACAGTCCGACCGCCTGGCCCGCTCCATTGAGCGCGACCCCTGGCGCGTAAGCGGCCCGAAAGTCGTTGCCGAGAAAATATCCGCCCGGCCCGGAACCGGACGTGTAGGGCGTCGCATTGGCGCTGTCGAAAGTCTGTTTGAGATTCATGGGTCGCGGCAAAACGAAGTTATCCAGTCCGCAGACTGCCAGAATGGGCACGGCCAATTCGATTGTGGGGTCCGCGTCCGGGGCATAGAACGTGCGGGCTTCGGTGGGATGCTGATAAACCCCCATCCGCACGTGGAACGCCTTCTCGATATCCGCCACCGTTCCTGAAACATCGAGCAAGGTGCGATTGGCGTGGGTGCCGGTGACCGTCAGGCCGTGCGACTTTGCGAAACGGGCGGCTTCCTGGTAATCCCGTTCGCCGGGGCCAAATCGCTCCGCGAACTGTCTGGGCGTCAAATATTTATGATAAACCGGGCTGGCAGGATCGTAGAGATTATGGAGCAAACCGGCCAGTTCCGCCTGATGGCGCAGCGGCAGCCCCAGCACTAGGGTGAGATTATTCGTGGGTGCGAGCCGTTGCAGCGGCTTCCTGTGGTCCATCGCCGGCGGTCTTTGGCCGTCAATCCTCTGGAGATTGCCTTGAGCCAGGCAGGCGGCGGTTAAAATGAACGTGGCAAAGAAAACCTGGATAATTTTTGGCTGCTGCGTTCTCACTTGGTGCAGAAAGCTTGACACAACCCGCGTCCACCGACAAGAGAAAACATCAGGTGGACAAAAAGATACAGCACGCTGGCGGGTTGATAAGACAAAAGCTTCAAGAATAGTAACCGCCAATCATGGAGAGGGACTATGTCGGCGCGCGCCCGCACGGACGCTCCTCTCTGCACTGCTCAGCGCTCTTATGCGGAATTCCGCATAAGTGTCCTCCTGTTCAAATTCTTTTGCATTTGAGTGGGCATCCTTTTGAGTCCAGTCTTCCGCGACATGCGTTATAAAATCAGTCTGGCTGTTGCCTTGGCGTTCGTGGCGGTGGCGTTTTGCCTCGAGTGCCTCCGGCCGAACGAAGGTTTGCCCCGGTCCCGGAAGATGGAGGATGGTTCCGTGCTCACGGTTGAAGCCGTTTCTGTCGGAACCAATCTTCGCTACCACGAGGCCACCCCGAAAGCATGGCCATTGGCCATCGGCCAGCGGCTGCCCTATGCGCTGGCGGCGGGGCTGGGTTGGCGTTTTAACACTCAGGGCTGGATGAATATGACGATGCCGAATGGAATGACCGCGATGGGCATTTTCACGGCGCACGAAGGACCGGGAAGCGTCGCGAGCGGCCCAATGCGGGTTGTCGTGCTTGACAGGGAAGGCAACAGCTTTGGGTGGCACGAGGGCGGCGGTTCCGACTCGGGTACGGACCAGACACACCTTCATTACCACCAGTTGCAAAGCTGGCTGGTCCCCGCGTTTCCACGCCGGGATAAAACCGTCGTCGTGCGATTTTTGCGGAAGCAAGGAGATGGCAAGGCGGACGTGCCCGTCATGCAGTTCCGCATCGCCAATCCCCAGCCCGGCCCGTATCCAACCTGGACCCCCGAGCCGTGGCCCGCCACCAACAACGCCGGCGACCTGGCCGTCACGTTGACGGATTTTACGACGGGTCTGAGCAAGAGCCAGCCGGCGCGGGCGGCGCTCGAGAATGAGGAGGTGGTGACGCGGTTGGCGCTGGATCTTCAGGAGAATGGCCGCACCAACTGTCCCTGGCAGGTCAAGTCCGTCGAGGTTTCCGACGCCACCGGCAACCGTTGGAATTCATATTTGAGGGATGCAAAGAACAAAACTTATCCTTCAGGTTTGACCTCCACCATGACATTGCCGGGAAACTTGTGGCCGGGCGAATCCGCCTGGAAACTGCGGATTGAACTTTCGCCCACCTCTAACATTCCGCCCGACGAACTGGCGACTCTGACCGGCATTGCCTTGCCGCCTGAAGGTTCCAACTCGCCACTTTCCCTGGCGACGAACTTAGGCGGTTTTTCCTTCCGGCTGCAAAAGATCGAAACAAAAAAACCCTCCGGCAACACGAAGCGCCCCGCTTTGACGGTCAGCATTTCCTACGAGATCAAGGGGATGCCGGAGGATTGCCACCTAAGTGTTGTGAAAGTTTGCGATGAGCAAGGGCGCAAGGTTCAGATCAATGGATCCAAGGAGTTGTCGCCAAGGGGGGATTCATTTGACTTGGCCGTGCCGACGAACGCGGTGAGCCTGAATTGCACGTTGGGTGTGCGGAAGAGCCGTTTCGCGCAATTCATCGCCAAGCCGCGCACACTGTGAAACACCATGAAAGTTCCTGTGTTGCTTTCTCTGCTTTCGGCCAGCTTGAGTTACGGGGCCAGCGTCACGGTGGACAGCCTCAAATGCGAGTATCGGCATAATCCACTGGGCATTGACACGGCCGAGCCGCGTTTGAGTTGGGTCGTCGAGTCTGGCGCGCGCCATGAAAGCCAGACTGCTTTCCAAATCCTCGCCGCCGCGACACCGGATCAATTGGCGCGAGACCACGGCGATTTATGGGACAGCGGGAAGGTGGCCTCCAGCGACTCCATCGGCGTGGTTTATGGCGGCCAGGCGCTTGCCAGCATGCAGCGTGTCTGGTGGAAGGTCCGAGTCTGGGACGCGGCGGGGGCGGGGTCGGCCTTTAGCAAGCCTGCCTGGTTCGAGACCGCCTTCCTCTCGCCGGCCGAATGGCAGGCGCGCTGGATTCAGCGCCGGCCGGCCGGACCCGTGCCCGAAGCGGAGGCGTTTGCCGATCATCCGGCGCCGCTCTTGCGGAAGGAATTTCTGCTGTCCAAAAAGATCGCCCGCGCCCGCGCCTGCGTCAGCGGGCTTGGCTATTACGAACTGCGCCTCAACGGCCAGCGTGTCGGCGACCAGGTGCTCGACCCGGGCTGGACCAGCTACTCCAAACGGGTGTTTTACTCCGTCTATGATGTGACGGCCCTGGTCAGACAGGGAAGGAACGCCGCCGGCCTGATGCTCGGCAACGGCTGGTTTAACCCCTTGCCGCTGGCGTTCTGGGGCCATCTCAAACTTGGCGGCGCGCTCCTCACGGGAGAGCCGCGGGCCATCGTGCAATTGCTCATCCAATTCACCGACGGCACGACGCAGATTGTGGCCAGCGACGAAACCTGGCGGGCCGGGGACGGGCCGATCCTGCGCAACAGCGTCTATCTGGGCGAAGTTTATGACGCGCGGCGCGAGCAGCCGGGATGGGACACCGCCGGCTTTGATGACTCGCATTGGGAGGCGGCCGCGCTGGCCGGGGCGCCCGAGCTTGGCCCGTTGCGGGCGCAGGACGCGCCGCCCATCCGCGTCACGCGCACGCTCAAGGCTGTGAAACTGACCGAGCCGAAGCCGGGCGTGTTTATATTTGACTTTGGCCGGAACTTCGCGGGATGGGCGCGCTTGCGGGTTCGCGGCCCCGTCGGCGCGCGGGTGCGCCTGCGCTCCGGCGAACTGCTTTATGCCGACGGCTCGCTCAACGGCATGACGGCGGTGGCCGGCCAGATCAAGGGCGGCGGCCCGCAGGACCGCTCTGACGGTTCCGGCCCGCCCAGGACCGCCTTCCAGTTGGATGAATACGTGCTCAAAGGGCAGGGGACGGAAATTTTCACCCCTCGCTTCACTTTCCACGGATTTCGTTACGTGGAAGTCACCGGCTACCCGGGGCGGCCGGATTTGGAGGCGCTGGAAGGGCTGGCCCTCAATGCCGACGTGCCCGCGGCCGGCTCGTTCGAGTGCTCGGATGAGTTGTTCAACCGCATCCAGACGATGGTGCGTTGGACCGAACTGGCCAATCTTTTCAGCGTTCAGTCCGATTGTCCGCACCGTGAGAAATTCGGTTACGGCGGCGACCTGGTGGCCTCCAGCGAAATGGCGATGTTGAATTTCGACATGGATCGTTTCTACGCCAAGGTCACGCAAGACTTCGCGGACGCCGCGCGGGCCAACGGGGGCTTGACCGAGACCGCGCCCTTCGTGGGCCTCAGCGACGAGGGCCTTGGGGAAGGGGCCGGCCCTGTGGATTGGGGCCTGGCGCAGCCGTGGCTGCTCTGGCAACTCCGTCAATACTACGGCGACGAACGTCCGATGCGGGAACAGTTCCACGGCGCCCAACGATGGATCCGGTTTCTGCAATCCAAGGCGGTGGACAACCTGCTGGACAACGGCATCAGCGACCACGAAAGCCTCGCCCCCAAGCCGCGCGCGCTGACCGGAACGGCTTCCTACTATTGCAACGTGAAGCTTTTCGCCCAAATGGCGCAGGCCCTGGGCCGGCAGGCCGAAGCCGATGCCGCCGCCCGCCTGGCCTCGGAAATCAAGGCCGCCTTTAACCGGAGATTTTTGCAGCCGGGCGTTGGCCGTTACGACACCGGCACGCAAGCCTGCCAGGCCGTTGCGCTTTACATGGGGCTGGCGCCGCCCGAGGAGGAGGAGCGCGCGCTCCATCTACTTGTCAATGACATTATGGAGGCGCACCAAGGCCATTTGACCACCGGCATCTTTGGCACCAAATACATGCTCAACGCGTTGACCGACCTTGGCCGGGCGGATGTGGCCTGGGAGATGGTTCATCAACGCACTTTTCCGGGCTGGGGTTACATGCTGGAAAACGGCGCGACCACCCTGTGGGAGCATTGGGCCTTGAGCGACAACACTTATTCACACGATCACCCGATGTTCGGCTCCGTCGGCGAATGGTTCTACAAGGCCCTGGCCGGCATCCGTCCCGCGCCCGACGCCGTCGGTTTTGACCGGCTGATCATCCGGCCGCAACCCGTGGGAGACTTGAAATGGGTTAAAGCCAGTTACGATTCGGTGCGCGGCAGGATTGTGAGCAATTGGAGCCGGGAGGCGGGCCAGTTTGAATTGACCGTGCGGATTCCGGTCGGCGCGTCGGCCACCGTGTTCCTCCCCGCGCGGGATGCGGGGCAAATCAAGGAAAGCGGGCAACCCGTCCTGCGCGCGCCGGGCATCCGGCTGGCGCGGATGGAGCAGGGCAGGGCCGTTTTGGACATCGGCTCCGGGGAGTATCATTTTACGTCAGTTCTTCCCTGACATGCCCGGCTTCCTGGATCTCTCAATTAGAATACGTCTGCCGGGGCGGGAACGCCACTGTCCGGTCAGGATGGATGCTCCTGGCGCGCGTCGGCGGCTTGGCGCATTTTCGCTTCGAGATCCATCACATTGAGCCGCCGTTGCGCGGCGAAGGCTTGCGGGGAATGGGGATATCGCCGGACCAGCCGCTCCATGACCGCGCGGGCGGCGGGCGTGTTGGGCGGGAATCTGAGATGCCACAAGGCCATCAGACCGAGCCACTCGGCGGCTTTGGCTGGCGCCGCGCGGCCCGTGGCCAGCAGCAATTCCAATTGCTCCACGCCCATGTCCACTTGATCCAGTTCCTCGGCCCAGAGCCGCGCCAGCTCCTCGCGCGCGGCCATATCGTCCGGATTGCCGTTCAATCGCTCCACGCATTGCTGGTTGCGGGCGAAGGCTTCCTGGCGCGAGGCGGGGGCGGGCGGCCTTGCGGCGGAATTCCTCGTTGAACCGTGCAAGGTCGTCAAACGAATCTTCTTGACGCCTTGTTGCGCCAGCCAGGCCTCGCGGGTGGGTGGAAGCTGGCGGATGCGCAGCCGCGCCATGCGATCCAGGTGCGACCCCGGAAACTGGCGGCAAATCCGCTCCAACGCGGCGCGCGCGGCGTCGGGGTCCTGCGCCAGTTTGAGCTGCCAGTCGGCCAGGCGATGGCAGGCGACGGCAATTTGGGAGGGCGTGGTGGCGGGATGCTCGCAAGTGTCGCGGATGAGCTTTTGGGCGGCGGGCAGGTCGTCGAAATGATGGGCGTAAAGTTCCGCCAGCATCATCCAGCCGTCAAAATCGTCCTCGCACGATTCCAACTCGTGAAGCACGGCCTTTTCGGCCTCCTCGTATTTATCGAAGCGCATGGCGGCCAGAGCGCGGGAATAGATGGGCGGGATATTGTCTTCAGGTCGCAAGGCCAACACGTGCTGAAGAATGGGCAGGAGCCAAAGAGTCACGCCCAAACCGGCCATGCGCCATCCAAAGGACCAAGTCATGAGCACGGCCACCGGCGCCAAAATGGCCGACCAGAGCAGCACACAAGCCCAGTACTGGCGCGTGTTGGCGGTCTGGCCCTTCAAGACGACCAGCAGCCAAGCCACCGTGAAGGCCGCCCAATAGGTTCCGACCACGAACAAACCGAGCGTGGCGACATAGCGCATCATTTCGGGCCAATGCCCGTTGGCTTTGGCCAATTCCACCTGCTGCATCAACGGCGGCAGCCAATTCCAGGCGGCGGAGTTGAAGACCATCCATAGCAGGAACGGCGTCAGCAGCCCCTTGAACATCCAGTTCTTGAACCAGCGGCGCAACCTGGGGTTTTGCTCAGACGACAGCCGTTGGCAGAAATCCCATAGCACCAGGCAAAAGCCAGCCAGCCCAAAAAGTATGAGCAGAATGTTCATGGGCAAATCTCATTCCGTTATTTTCATGTGCGCTGGCCGGCAGATTAATCCACGGCCCGAATTTGGCGAGCCTGTACTTTACGCCGGCCTTTTCTCTTGATCTTAATCTTAATCTTAATCTCCTCTTTTCCCAGGTTGCGCGAAAGAGATTAAGATTAAGATTACGAGTGTGAGGGGGGCAGCGCATCGGTCACGGCGTCACGGCGCGGTAGTACCGAAGGGAGAGATTGGTGGCGGAGTCGGTGAATGACCAGAGGTTGTTGGTATTGACGTTGGTGAGCAAGGGCGTCCAGTTGACAAGATCGGTGGAAACCTGGATCACGTTGGTGCCGCCAACCGTGCCTCTTAGAGCCGCCCGGAATCCTGTGGAGGTGGAAAAAGCCGGCTGGCTGAGAGCCAATTGGCCCGAATTGGTCAGCACGGTCACGGTGCTATCTTCGAGACTGGCGCAGATCAAATCTATTCTTCCGTCTCCATTGACGTCCGCGGCGGCCACGCAATACGGCTCATTGCCGGCGCCGGTCGTGAAACAGGGGCTAAAGCGGCCTAACCCGCCGTTGGTGACAACACTCACGGTCTTGGCAGAGGAATTGGCGCTGATCAAATCGGCAAAACCGTCTCCGTTGACATCCGCCGCCACGACCGACTGAGGCATGCTTCCAATGTTCACGGTGGCAAAGATTTCGAAATGGCCGGCGCCTTGGTTGGCCAGGAGCGTCAGAAGATTTTCCCCGGCATCGGCGACGATCAAATCAGGCAAGCCGGCTCCGTGAATGTCAATCGCGGCTATGGAGGCAGGCGTGGCTCCGGCCGCGAAAGTTGACGCCAGCGCGAAAGACCCGCTGCCGTTGTTGGTCAACACTGTCACCGAATCCGGGTAGATGTTGGCGCTGACCAAATCAATCAAGCCGTCGCCATTGACGTCCACCGCCAGGACAAAAAAGGGACTGCCGCCCACCATGTTGGTGGAACTTGGGACAAAAACGGCGTTGCCCGCGTTGGTCAGCACCGTTAACGTCGTGTCGCCGGAATTGGCGCAGACCAAATCCGGTTTGCCGTCGCCGTTGAAGTCCGCCACCGCCACCCAATAAGGAAGGTCGCCCACCGTGATGACCGCCTTCTGGATAAACCGGAGTCCTCCCGCGTTGGTCAACACACTGAGCGTGCCGGGGCTGACGAAATCGCCGTCGAACTCATTGGCGCAGACCAAATCCAGTTTGCCGTCTCCATTGAGATCGGCCGCCGCGACGCAAGCCGGCCCGCTGCCTCCTGTGGCGCCGACGATGACATTGGCGCCAAGAACAAAAATGCCTTTGCCCGTGTTGGTCAGGATCGTCAGCGTATTACCGCCGTTGTTGGCGGTGACCAAATCCACGAACCCGTCGCCATTGACGTCCGCGGCGATGACGCAAGTCGGTTCCAGCCCAACCTTCAGCGGGGCTTGGTTGGCGTGGAAGGCCAGGTTTTGCGCGCGGGCCGCGCGGTCGCCGGCCAGAAGCAGAAGAACCAGGGGAAAAAAACGCGCCAGTGGCGGGATGGGGAGGAGTTTCATGGTGTCAATCCTCGGGTAGGGGCTTGCCTTGAGTTTCCGGCAGGAAGGGCAGGGCCAGCAGGGCCAGCAAGTAAATCGAACTCACCCAGCAGCAGGCGTTGCGGAAGGAGACATGACGCTGCAGCACCCCAAGGGTGAAAGGGCCGCTGGCGGCGACAAACCGCCCCACGTTGTAACAAAAACTCGTGCCCGTGCTCCGCAACCGCAACGGAAAAAGTTCCGGCAGATAAATGGCAAACCCGGCGAACAACGACAATTGAAAAAATCCCATCCACGGGATGAGCGCGAAAATCTGCCACGGCTGTGTCAAACATTTAAACACCACCACCGTGCTGACATACGCGCACACCGCCGCAATGGCAAAGATTTTCTTCCGCCCGAATCGCTGCGCCAGCCGGGTAAACGTCAGCATGCCCAAAAAGGAACCGCAGTTCTGCGCGATCAGGGCCATTCCAACCCACATCGCCAGCCGCCCCGGAATTTGCGCGGCGGGCACGTGTTGCGCCGCCAGCGCCTTGCCCATCACGTCGCGCACCAGGTCCGGGCTGAAATAGCCGACGCTCCACAACCCCACCACTCCCGCCACGCACAGCAACATGCCGAACAACGCCGGCTTGCGCCAGCGCGCCTCCCCAAGCAGCGAAGCGTAGGAGCCGAAGCGCGCGCCCGTCATCCTGCCCTGGGCCCTGGCCATCGTCCATTTCTCCGGTTCCTTCAGCTTGAATTGAAACGCCACGCAGACCAGCGGGGGAATGGCCCCCAGGTAGAACAGCGATTTCCACACCGGGCTGCCGTGCGGGTCCAGGCTCTGCCGATAGCCCAAAAGGATCGCCGTCAGGCCAGCCGCGACATTGCCGACGGCCGAAAGCGCCTGCAGCCAGCCCAGCGCAGGCGAGCGGGCCGCGTCCGGCAGGGAATCCGCGCACAGCGCCACCGCCAACCCGAAAACGCCGCCGACGCCCAGACCGGCAATGAACCGGTACGCGGCAAAGTCCGCCAGGCCCGTGGCCAGGCCGGACAACCCGGTGCAAAGCCCGTAAAGCAAAATCGAAACCGCCAGCGCCCGGGCGTGTCCGATGCGATCTCCCACCGCCCCGAAGGTCAAGCCGCCCGTGGCCCAGCCGAGCATGAAGATGCTGGTCATGTAGCCGCCCCATTCCGTGATCGTCCTGGACTGGGTCCCCGGCGGCATCAGCGCCAGCAGCGCCGGATTGCGGGCAATGACAAACACCTGCTGGCCCAGGCAATCGAACATCCAAGACAGTGTGGCCAGGACAAAGACTTCTTTCTGATAGCAGTCCAGGAGGCTCCACCACGAACCGGAGGCGGGCGCGGCGGCGCCGGATTCACATTTGGCGTCCATCATTGACTATTTGGTCATTGAAATCCGCCACAAACTTGAATGACCAAGGGTTAATAATCAATGTCCAAGTCAACCCTTCCAGCCATGACGATTATGCCGCCTCAAATATTGCGACGCCTCGGGACAGTTGGGCGATTTCATCCGCTTGGCGTCCCATTTCATTTCCATGCCGACGCCGACCCGCAGGGCCACGCAACCCAGCAGCATGATTTCCGTCAACTTGGAAGCGATGGCAAAATTGGAGTAAGCCGGCGTGCCGTCGCGCATCATGCGGAACCACTCCTCGTTGTGGCCGGGAGAACGGGGGATGGTTTGCGGGACCGCCAGGGCGGCTTGGTGTTTTTCCATCGCTGAAAAACTCGTGTCACCCTTGAGCATGAGCAGGGAATTGGCCGCGTAATCGTTGGGGGAAAACAGTTTTCCTTTGTCTCCCACCAGCAGGCAGCCGCTGTGGGGCAGCTTTTCGTACATTTCGATCAAGTCTTTGGTCACCTCGGGCGACGGACGCAACGGGGGCGTCAATTTGTCTTCGGGATTGCCGTCATACCACCAGAACTTCAAGGGTGGCATCCCCTCGCGCGCTGGAAACTCAAAACGAATGCGCGACGTGCTGGGAAACATTTCCGCGTGCAGGGCCGACGCCTGTTCGCATTCCACGACCGTGGGATAGCCCATTTTCAAGGCGCGAAAAGGCATGTTGACCGTATGGCACGCCATGTCGCCCAACGCGCCCGTGCCAAAGTCGTACCACCCGCGCCATTTGAAAGGATGGTAAACTCCGTCCTTGAACGGGCGCATCGCGGCGGGGCCAATCCAGTTGTCCCAATTCAAATAGTCCGGCACGGCGTCCTGGCCCGCGGGGCGTTCCAGGCCCTGCGGCCAAATCGGGCGGTTGGTCCAGATGTGCAGCTCGCTCACGTTGCCGATGATGCCGGCTTGCACGACCTCGACGGCGCGGCGCAATCCGTCATTGGCGCTGCCCTGGTTGCCCATTTGCGTGGCCAGCTTCTTTTTCGCCGCCAGATCGCGCAATTGGCGCGCCTCGAAAATGGTCTGGGTGAGCGGCTTCTGGCAATAGACGTGTTTGCCCATCGTCATGGCCATCGCGCAGGCCACCCCGTGGCAATGATCCGGCGTGGACACGGTGACCGCGTCAATGGATTTTTCCATTTCCTCCAGCATTTTGCGGAAATCGCTGTAAAGTTTGGCCTGCGGATATTTTTGCGCCTTTTTCTGGAGATGCCGCGAGTCCACGTCGCACAGCGCGACCAGATTGCCGCCGCAACGCGCGGTGTCATTGGTATCGCTGTCGCCTTTGCCGTTGACGCCGATGCAGGCGACGTTGATTCGGTCGTTGGCGCCTAGAACATTGCCCACAAAGGGGAAGGAGAGGGCGGCGGCGCCAATGGCCCCCGCCCGCATAAATTGGCGGCGGGAGACATGGTTCGCGCCGGTTTCAATCTGATCTGACTGCGTAAGTGCGTTTTTCATTCGAAGCATGAATAACCGTTCCGCCCCGGATCGGCAAGCGCCAAGAACGCGCCGTGGAAAGAATCAACGCGAGAAGGGCAGGGGAAACGCCGAAGAGCCATCATTCAACTATGCCCAACTGAAGCCAGCGTCTGATTAATTGGCGAACGCCTTCCAAAACCAAAGGATCGAATTGGCCTGGAGCTTTCCGGGTTAACTCTGAGAATTTAACAGGCTGGAGGCTCTGGGCATTCACGTAACTTTGCTCATGCAGCCAAGGAACCCGGGGCAACGCCATTTCGTAGGGTGTGCCATCGTATTGTGTCGTAATCGTGAGCACTGAGGCCAGGGCCAGCCTTCCATTGGGTGCGGCAGCCACGACATAAGCCCATCGAGGCCTGGCAGCCAGGCCAAGGTCCACAAACCAAGTTTCCCCAATCCTGGGTATCATAACTCATCCCACATAGCCGCTCTGCGCTTAACCGGGCCTAAAACCTCGTCTTCCGGGCTGTCGGCATTCAGCGGAAACGGAATGGCCCTTCTTTTGACCATTTGGGCAAACATCAACCGCACCACTTCGCCGGGTGTCGTGCCAATATCTTTCGTGACCTCTCTGGCCCGCGCCACCAACTTTTTATCAATCCGGCATTGGAATACTTCAGTCATACTACGAATGTATGTTATGGTTTTCAAAAAGACAAGCCAAAATCCTGCCGTTCCCTACTACGTGTCCCTTGCCCTTTGCCGCCATGCAGCCGTCTGAATTCGACCTGGTCAATCAATGTCCGACCGGAACCAACCCAAACTGATCGGATGTCCAGGCCAGGGAAGCGGCGAGATTGAATTCGATGCAACAGGTTACATTCAGGAACTTTCGCGTCCGGCGGTCGTGGTTTCGCGGCAATCGCTGACGTGGCGCGAGCGGCAAGAATAATCCCAAATCGCCTTCAGTTAGCCTTGATATTTTGGATTTGCTGCTGCTCCCAAACCCGGTAGGCTCCGTCATACGGCCCCATGCCGATATCTTCTGGAATTAAATCCGTATGGCGATCCGGTCCGCGGGAGAACACTTTCCGCACCGCGTCCAGATAACCAAAGCCATACTCTCGATAGGGCGCAATGTAATGGCCCTCGCCCCACTCGTTCCAATTATCCAAAAGCACCAACTTACTGCTCAGGGTGTTCGCCGGCATGTGCGTTACCACTTCCTTGACCTTGCGCAGCAACATCTCGTAGTCCGGCGGCGGAATTTTCCAAATCGTGCCTTCGTCCGACCAACCGCTCCATGCCTGCGAGGCTGTGACCACTTCCGGCAAAATCCCCAGGTCGCGGGTCTCTTCAATATCTGCCAACTGCGCCTTGATGGCCTGTTCCGGCGTGGGGCTGTTTGGCACGTACCAACAGTAAGCGAACGTATAATCCAACCCCAGCCGCTTCATCATTTGCAAATGGCCCCGCTCCAAACCGCGATATTCTCCCAGCAAATACAACCCGTCAAAGCCCGCCTTGCGGCAGGCCTCCCGCATCAGATCAAAGGCCCGCGCCACGTTCGATTCCCCGCCGAGGTCTTGCACCAGGAATTCCGGCCGATAAATGAACAGCAGCGGTTTGTTGTCAATTTTGACGTAACTCGGATGTTTGAAATAATTCTCCATCCAATACGGCATCAGGTTCGTCATCAAATCATGCTCGTCCGAAACTCCGCCGATCCCTTTGGCCTGGTTCTCCCACATCAGGGTGAATTTCATCTTGTCGGCGAACCTGGATTTGAACAGGCCGTCGTGGATGGCCGAGCCAAAGCGCGTTTTCACCGCGCCGCCCTGATCCGTGCGATACCAGCAATAAATGAAAAAGGAAATGCCATGTTCCACCGCCCATTTTGTCTCCCAATCCGCGACTTCGGGGTTTTCCTGCGTGTAAAAGCCCAGCGCCGGGGTTCGTTCGGGGTGCTTGATCACATTCGCCCACAACTGCGGCTGGTTGGTTACCCACAAAGGACAGTTATGCGCCCCCACCAAGATGGAAGTCGGCGCCGGGCGCGGTTCGGGCATGTAAACCAGCTTTTTCTGGCGCACGGCCGGCAAGAATTCCATCTTCAGGCTGGCGTTGGCCACCACGGCGCCATCCGCCTTTGCCTGCAAACCCAACTCGCAATCCATCGCCGCCTTCGCCTCCAGACCCCAGCTTAACTTTCGCCGCTCACCCACTTCCAGATGAACCACGTTATCCGACCCAGACCGCACTATTCGGACGCCCTTGGGCAAAATCAATTGCGCCCGGAACGTCATCGCGTTGGCGCCCGCGTTCTGAAACTGCGCGCTGATGGTAGCAACTCTTTTCGCGCGGCTAATGGGCGGCTCAGGAAGAAAATGACTCACACGGAGACTCGCCAGCGGTGACACCGATTGATTTGTTTCGGCTCCGCTGCTCCTTAGTGTCACTAAGCAAAGACCGGCAAAACTCAAAGTTTTGATCAACGACAAAAACCAAGTCCTCCACCCGTTTGATTTGAAAACCAGCGCAAAGTTGTCCCTCGCCGGATTCAAGCCGACCCCAATCGGCGCAGGACCGTTTCCGCGTCCAATCCGGTGATGCGCACGGTCTTGTGGCGGGAGGTGTGGCCGCGCACAATCTGGACGGCGCCGCGCGAACATTCCAGCTTCTCCGCCAGCAGCCCCACCAGCGCCTGATTGGCCGCGGCCTCCACGGGCGGGGCCGTGACCTTGATTTTCAATTCGTCGCCCAAGGGGCCGTCAATGACATTCTTGGAGGCGCGCGGCTGCAATTTCACCGCCAGTTCAACGCCCTCAGCCACCGTGTGGAGGAAGGAACTCACTTGTTAAACCGGAAATTCACCACGTCGTAGTCCTGCATCACGTACCCCTTCAATTCCAGCCGGACTTTGCCGGCGCGCTTGGCCTGCGTCTCCCCGCCCGCCGCCACAAAATCAGCGAAGCCGATGATCTCCGCGCGAATGAATCCCTTCTGCAAATCCGTGTGGATCGTGCCCGCCGCCTCCCAGGCCGTCGTGCCGGCGCGGATGGGCCAGGCGCGGTTTTCCTTGCCGCCGACGGTCAGAAAGCTGATGTAGCCGCTCTCCGCCAGCGCGCGCGCCAGCAGGGCGTCCGGCGCCGCCAGGTCCGCCTCCCCGGCCACCACCACGGGGCGGTTGGTGACAAAGGCATGCGCCGAAATCGCCGCCAATTCCTCCGCCGTCAATCCCAGTTTGCAGACCGGCGTCTCGCTGACCAGCCCTTCGGCCATTTTCTCCAGCACCTTCTTTTCCGCTTCGCCCGCGTCGCGTCCCAGCCGCGTCTCGACAAAATCCAGGTCTTTCATCAGCAAGTCGCTCAAGGCGGCGCGGCTGGTCAGGATGGCGTCGCAGACCGCCAGTTCCTTCTCGTCGGCCAGCACCACCTGCGCGTACACTTTTTTTTGCGCCTCGGCCAATTTATCGGCCTGGTCCAGGCGGGGGTCCTTGACGTTGTGATTGCCCGTCGCAAGGCCGGTGACGCCAAATAGGCAAAGTTTCATGGTCAGTGCTTAGGCCGCCTTCCGCCCAACGTCAAGAGGGAAAATGCACCCCCAATCCTCGCCTAACGATGGAATGGCGCGGTCTGGAGAGCACACGCGCCCTCGCCGGCCACATTTTTGCATTCTCTCCACTTCCTATGGGACGAGGGGAAGCAGCCACCCCATGCCGGTTGCTGCACGTAGTCGAGTGATTTGGTGCGCCTTGGACATAAATGTCTTGCATTTTAATCCAGAAGCCGTCGTTGAGATCGCGTCAGAGTTCCGAGCCAGGCGCGCGGAGTTTGCATCGCAATGCCGAAAGGCTTTTCCAAGACCGTCAAATCATGGTCGCGCGCTATGATGGTGCGCGCCCCGACTGCCAATGCTGCTTCACTAAATTTGTTATCCTTGGAGTCGCGGCAAACTTTTTGATCCAAGACAATGGGCGTCACCCATAACGCCGCATTTCGCAAAGCCTCCAGCCAAGGACCCGTTTCAGTGTCGAATTCTTCCTCCCACTTCACCCTTTCTAGCACCGTTTCGTATTCAGTCATAATTTCTTCACTCATGACGGGCAGAAGCAGGCCCCTCAACCAGGCTTTCAGGCATAAGTGCGGCTCGTGACGCCAGAAAACACCTGCTACGAAGACCCCGGTGTCAATGACTGCCGACTGCATGACGCACCCAATGCAAGGCTTTGTTCACGAGTGCCGCCGACTCTGCGGCGGAATGCCGCCCGGCAGGAACCTGCCGCAGGAGCTTGGCGATGACACTCTTGGCGGGCGCCTTGATCGGGCGGATCAATAACCCGTCGTCTCCCAGATCGAATACATTCAACGGCCCGCCTCGTTCGAGTCCCTCGCGGCGGCACCAGTCGAGTGGAAAAACCGTCTGCCGCTTCTTTGTCAACGTCATCGTTGTCGCTTTCAAGGTAATAATCTATTACCGGAAGGCCTCAGCCGTCAAGGACTTCAGATTGGCTTATTTGGGCCGGGAAACAGGGCCTCTTGCCGGCCAAACGGGCGTGCCGGCCAATAAAAAATGCCATTTTATTTCGCGCCCTGACACGTTTTCGTGTTTTATAAAGTTGTAACTATATGCCATCCAACATGTTCCGCGAAAGGCAGCTATTACACAAAAAAATGTAAATAAAACTTGACCCCGTTCCGGCCCGGGGATAGAGTGTCCGCATGGAAACTGAAATGGAAGCCAGGGCCGAGCACCAAAAGAGCATCCGACGAACCCTTGGCCGCCCGGCGGAATCCGCTGCCGATCCGATCGGCGCTAACGCCAAATAACGCCAAATAACGCCAAAAATAAAAAAATGAATGCCGATGGGCGCCAATCCGCTTTGGGCAACGCTGGCCGAAGAACTGAACAAAAGCTGATCCCCATTCCATCGTTAGGCGAGGATTGGGATGCACAAAAAAGGCGTCTTGCCACAAGGCGCGCACGGTGCTTGAATGCGCACATGAATATTGATGAGTTTATGCTCCGGGCGCCCATGATTCGGCCGCCCTTGGAACCAGACTTTCGTCCAGCCGCGCTGGCCAGCCGCGCCTTCGCCGCCGAGGCCTCCGTGCCTGTCCGCATTGCTTTGGAGCAGGCGGACGGCTCGGTTTTTCACTTCTCCAGACTCATCCTGTCTCCCAGCCACCCCGCCGCCGGGTGCAATTTTTTATATCTGCAACGGCTCGTCAAATTCCTGCTTTGGTCCCGCGGCGGTTTCCGCGTCCATTTTGACGGGCCGCCTGAACTTGGCGCGCAATTGGACCGCTATTTCAAGGATACGCCCACTGGCCGGTTCGACGCCCAGCTCATGGGCGAGCGGATTTACGAACGCCCCTTTGCCGTCGTCACGACCAAGGACCTTCCGCCGCCGCGTGCCACCACCACGCCGCTGGGACGACATTGGAACGGTTGCCGCATCGGTTTCGACTTGGGGGCCAGCGACCGCAAAGCGGCCGCCGTGCAGGACGGCAAGGCGGTCTTTTCCGAGGAAACCGTCTGGGACCCGGTGCCGCAGCCGGACCCGCAATGGCACTTCGACCAGATTATGGATTCGCTCAAACGGGCGGCGGAGCACCTGCCGCGCGTGGACGCCATCGGCGGCAGCTCGGCGGGCGTCTATGTCAATAATCACGTGCGCGTGGCCTCCCTTTTTCGCGGCGTGCCGGCGCATTTGTTCGCCACGCGCGTCAACTCTCTTTTTCTCGAACTCAAACGCGCCTGGGGCGGCATCCCCTTTGAAGTGGTCAACGATGGCGAGGTCACGGCCCTGGCCGGCTCGATGGCGCTGGAACAAAACGCCGTGCTGGGCATCGCCATGGGCTCCAGCCAGGCGGCCGGGTTTGTCACGCCCGAAGGCAACATCACCTCCTGGCTCAATGAATTAGCCTTCGCCCCCATTGACTACAACCCCGCCGGTCCCGTGGACGAATGGTCCGGTGACCGCGGTTGCGGCGCGCAGTATTTTTCCCAGCAATGCGTCGGGCGCCTGCTGCCGGCGGCCGGCATTGAAACGCCCGCCGGCCTGCCGCTGCCGGAAAAATTGAAACAAGTGCAGAACCTGATGGCAAAAGGCGACCCCCGCGCGGAAAAAATTTATCAAACCATCGGCGTTTGTTTCGGTTACGGCGTCGCCCACTACGCCGACTTTTACGATTTCAAACACATTCTCGTTCTGGGCCGCGTCACCACCGGCCCTGGCGGCGATATCATTATCCGTCAGGCCAAGGAAGTTCTGCGGGTGGAATTCCCCGACTTGGCCGGGCGCGTCGCCTTCCACGTGCCGGATGAAAAGGACAAGCGCCACGGCCAGGCCGTCGCCGCCGCCAGCCTGCCGGCGGCGTGAAGAGTGCTCATTTTATGAATAATCCCTACTCCAAATTAGTGTCCGACCTTGCCCGCACGGTCGCCGAGGGCAAACAACTCCCCCAGGGCGGCTTTGCGCCGACTCCGCGGCCCACGCCCGCCGCCGACGCCCCAACCGCGCTGTTTTTCGCGCCGCATCCGGACGATGAAACCATTGGCGGCGGATTGGCGCTGCGCCTGTTGCGCCAAGCCAAATGGAACGTGATAGACATCGCCGTCACCCTCGGCAGCCAGCAAGAGCGCCGGGCGGGGCGCTGGCAGGAATTGCAAAACGCCTGCCAATTCCTCGGCTTCGGCCTGGAAGCGGCCGCCCCCAACGGCCTGGACGCGGTCCGCCCCGCCACCCGCGCCAAGGATGCCGCCGCCTGGTCGCGGATGGTGGGCATCATCGCCGCCGTCCTGGAGAAACACCGCCCCAAGGTGATTTTTTTCCCGAACGAACAGGATTGGAATGGCACCCACATCGGCGTGCATTTCCTGGTCATGGACGCCCTGAAAGCGGCGCGCGGCGTTTCCTGCTACCTCATCGAAACGGAATTCTGGGGCGCTATGCAAACACCCAACCTGATGGTGGAATACGCTTCCGAAGAAGTTGGGGATTTGGTGGCGGCCACTTCCTTCCACGTCGGCGAGGTCCAGCGCAATCCTTATCATGTTTTGATCCCGGCCTGGATGATGGACAACGTGCGGCGCGGGGCGGAATTGGTGGGAGGGCAGGGGGGAGCCGCGCCCGCCTATCTTTTCGCGCAACTGTTCCGCCTCCGCCATTGGACGGGTGGGCAAGCGCAGGATTGCCTCGCGCGCGGGCGTTTGCTGCCGGCCTACGAGAATCCCGACATCCTGTTCCAAACTGAATCTTCCGTTGACTGACAACTGCATGAATGGTCGCGCCCTGCTGTTGTTAATTTTCCTTTGCGGATGCTCCACCGTGAGCACGCGCGTCGCGCCTCTTGGACCCCAGGAGGCGCGCCAGGAGAAATTTTCCATCCTGGTTCGCACCGGCAACCCCAACATGGACAAGATCGTGCATGAAATCGCGGTCATGGAATTCGGCCAGTTGCTCAACCTCAACGAAGACAAGGCTCAGTTGGCGCAATGCGGCAAAATGGAAATCACCTTCGAGACCAGCACCGACGGCGGACTGATGGGTTCAGAGAGCGCCATCAGCGCGTCCGAAGCCACGGCCACCGGCTGGTATGATGGGGATCAATATTGGGGAGGGACGGGATACTCGGCGGGGAGTTCCGGCGCCCTGGCCTCCGGGAGTATGTTGAGCTGGCAAAACAGCACCATGGTCGTCACCCTCAAAGACGCCAGGGGAGCGCGCTTGTGGACCGCCGATTATGAGTATAAGGGCGGCTCGGACATCTCCGGTTTTTGGGTCAACACGGCCGATGGCGCCGCCAAGCTGTGCCTTAAACGGTTGAAGGCGCGCATGAGCAGGGACCTGTTCAAGGGCGGCAAATAGCAATTCATTCATCCCCCGTTCTGAAAACATAACGCAGGTCATAGTTCACATTGAATTTTTCCAGCAACTCAACGTATTCCTCGCGGAAGGATTTCCGGGCATGATGCTTTTGCTGGTTCTCAATATAGCCTATGACCGCGCCAAGTTGGGAGCGTGAATACGAGAACGCGCCGAATCCCTCCTGCCAGGAGAATCTTCCGGCCACCCAGCGTTTTTCATGGATGAATTTTGACGAGCCGGCCTTCACATCGCGCACCAAATCCGAAAGCGACGAATCCGGCCTCAAGCCGAGCAGCAGATGCAGATGATCGGGCATGTTATTGATGGCGATCAGCTTCTGATTCTGGCCCGAGACGATGCCGGTAATGTATTTTTGGAGTTCATCATTGTGTTCCGGCAGGATGAGGTTTTGACGGCCCTCGACGGCGAATACCACGTGGATATAAATCTGCGTATAGGTGTTCGCCATGCCCGGAAGATGCCGCTCCTGACGGAGCTTGAAAACACTTTTTCCCCATATTCTACAAAGATTCCGCCCCTGACGGGGCTGGGGCGGAAACCAGCGGGAACGCCAAGCGCGGGTAGGGCAACGCGCAAGAAGCTCCGTCAGGAGCGCCATCTTTGTAGAAACCGCCAGCCAGAAGATGAAAAGCCCCGTAGGGGGAATGGCGCTTACATAAGACCTAAAACATTCTTGCCCAAGCGTTTACGTCGAGGAGGGTGAGGCACGGTTTCGAACAGGACCCGGCGGCTCAGACGTTGCATTTCCTTGAGCGTGGCC